>Ga0307511_10004497_pt1 | contig 14237 bp, 13 predicted proteins | sample 13_EM_MG_FD_200266 | JGI IMG/M metagenome (GOLD analysis project Ga0307511, IMG submission 200266) | Populus trichocarpa ectomycorrhiza microbial communities from riparian zone in the Pacific Northwest, United States - 13_EM | ecosystem: Host-associated > Plants > Roots > Unclassified | place...
AAGATTTAAAATTTTGTTTTTTAAAAAATTTAAATTTTTTTTATTTTTTTATTTCAAATTAAATATTTTAGTATTTTCAAATTATTTTGATATGATAATTTCAAAAATAATTTTTTTTAAAAAAATAATTTAATGCATTTATGAGTAATTCTATTTATCTCTTCGGGCAAATTTATACCTAAAAGTTTTCATATAAAAATCTCTATCGGTGATGAAATATGTAAAATCTGTTTTGATAATGACAAAATTTCATAGCATTTTGTGTTTCCATTTATCGGACTTTTTGTAACTTATCCAGCGATAAATATATATATATATATATATATCGCTGGATAAGTTACAAAAAGCGCGCAAAGAAAAAAAAACATACAAAAAGATACAGAGCTGGTAGCTAGCCTGCTACGTACATCTAACAGTACTACCATTACATGATGCTCCCTCCATTTTTTCTGGCATCCTCGATCTGAACGATCGATCGTGAAAGATTAGAAGCCTCTAGGAAATGACGAGAGAACACGTGTGTGTGTGTGATAAAAAGAAAAGAACAATATATAGTAGTTACAAGAAGACATGTGCACAAGTAGGTTGCAATATTACAAATTATAGTGGCCTGATTTTGCCTCAGTTGTGTCCGAATATTGGCTCTAAACATCAATTATAACCATAAAGTGTCGGTTATATCACATGGGCTGTCTCTCTCGAGTGATAGAAATTATCAAAATATAATCACAGATAATGATACCAGCAGTGAAACAATTCCAGAACTTAAAAAAGATAGTTCGATCCAATCAGGAAAATGGGGAGTTGCCTCTTGAGTTCCTCAATCATTCATAGCGCTTAAAATCAAGAGGTGGTCGGTAATCATTGATCAACGAATGTACCAAGCTATCATGAAAGTGAAAATGGAGAATATAAATTACAGAAACGAATTATATATATATATAAAGAAAAAGAAGGAAGATGCCACGAATGTTTGAGAAAAGGGTTTATCTGATTGCATAGCAGAAATGCAATCTCTCGCATGCATTTTTGGCTAGTGGTAACTCTTTTTATCACGTGGAATGTGGAAAAAGCAGGAATAACAATCAATCGATCAACATTAAGGAATAATTGTGTTCATTTTTACTGTAATTAGAGCATAATTCTCAAAAAAAGATTAGATAGAGCATCTTTTTTATGTTCACTGCACTTAGAATAGTTAAATCATAGAAAGACTGTTCGAATCTTGGTATGTTAAGGGAGAAACAGAAACAAAGTAGGTGAGGGTTCACAGAACTTGTCTCGACAATCTTACAAGAATCTCAGAAGGGACAAGGGGGGTTAGTGAATTCAAAAAATTTGCTACATGTAATATTTGCAAAGAACAAGGCAAAGGAGACATGGCAAGATTGGATTAAAATTATAGGGCAAAGGACGGACTTGCTGTGATTTCTTTAAAAATCAGAAGAATTTGCTGTGATTTAACAATGTTATGTATCAAGTTTGACTGTCCACCGATTTAAGAGCAGGATCTTCTTAATTATTGAAAACAAATCCCATTAAATTTGAAAACGAGTTTTCATCCAGTTCAGTTTGGTTTTAGATTGCTCTATGGGTGCACGTGACGATTGACATAGAAGATAAATGCTTGTAACTCTAATCAGCTGGTAAATGAGACATATCCCAAAACTAATATGTCTCGCTCTCTCATGAGCTGTAAAATATTTCTGGCAATCTTATGCTTGAAGGTTCAGGCTACAGAATTCTGGGTAGACAAAAGGAGTAGAGTTATATTCTTTCTTTCGGAAATAGTATAACCTGCAAGTAAGGTTTCCAGCCTTGTGATTTTGTAACAGTATTCGGAGCAGAAGAGCTCAGTTGAGGGTCCACATTCCACAACCCGTGAAACTAAAGGATCAAAGTCATTGAGAAGTCAGGAAAGGACCCATTATCTTCCAGGCAATCAAGATTTGCTGACTACAGAGAACATAAAAGTAATCAATTCCAGCTAGCCACCAAAGTTGCCTAATAGAATGACTTATCAGCTATCAATAAAGAAATTTTCAACAGATAATGCTTCTATCAATGATAGCACTTCTTACCATAATATCATGCTGGATGAAGTGGTAGTAGCTTCCCCATGTTACAGTTTCATAAGAATCAAGTTAACCAAGAAATGCATGTGAAGGTCAGCCTAAAAAATATGCAATCAGGAAAGTTTGCAGATGGGGAAACTGTAGAATTGTTGCAAAGTAAATCATAACCAAACTAGTTAGGAATCTACCGGGCTAGTGCTTGCAGGTGTTCCAGGGGTTAAGCATTTAGGTACTATAAAATGTGAAGAACAAGGGGGTGGAATTGGGAAATTGGGTTTGACATTATTGGTGCTCTTCTTATGTTGGCAAGTTTTTACTTGTGATACGCTGATGATGGAGACCTCCTAAAGGGAAACGGATGCAGTCCAATTTGACTGGAAAGCATATACGTGACAAGCCACTTCAAGAATTTGCATAAACATGTGAGCTATTGTTATATTAAATTTCATAAAGGTCTTGAATGGACTTCTAATCCTTTTTGTTTTTGATTGGTTACAACAGCTAAATCATAACCAAAATAAACCTCTAAAAGGTTCTTAATCTGTGCTCACAACAAAAGTTTTTGATTTTGTGCTTATAAAACTCAAAAGGAAATCCTGCATGTTACCTTCCAATATTCACCCACCAAAACAAGGCGAGAGAGAGAGATTCCCTCCAGCTAAAAAGAATAGATCAATGATTGGTCTTTTTCTTGCATTGTTACCTTCCTTATCCACCACTCCAGCCTGATATCCTGCGAGGTGTGAGAGTCATATATGCATCGCCAATAAAGTGGCACCACTAGGGGAAGTTCCAAGAAAAAGCATTTCTGTATATTTTGCATACATCTCAACTAACAAATCCCCCCTTGCCAGTCTCTTGATTCTATCTCCCTCTCTAACAATAACTCAGTTTCAATATAAAATAACAGCAATTAGTGATAACAATTAACAGGGAGATAGATTAATTAATCAATGCCAATTGGGCAAATCAGATGCGTGTCATGATCACCCCTCGTGGCCTAGTTAACAAAAAGTAATGCCCTTCACTAGAGTTTGTATGGCAGACCCCAACCTCCCCATGTTACAATTTACACTTTATATGTCCCCACTCCTTCCCTTTTTTATAACCTCACATCCCTCCCCTTACCTCCTTCAATCTCTCATCAACTCTCCCTTTCCCTCCTTCATCAACAATCCCTCTTTGTTCCAATCTTTTCATAAGCCCTCTTGTCACATACCAGTCATACTTTACACATTAACTTGGCTAAAAATCCCTGGAACACATTTTCTAGAAAAATGTGCAGCTCTAACGCTAAGGTGACCACAGGAGTTGAAATAACACCAGCAGTGGCCAGGATCAATGGCCGGCCAGTCCTTCAACCTACATGTAATCGTGTACCTACGCTTGAAAGGCATAATTCTCTAAAGAAAACAGCACCAAAGTCTCCTCCTCCTCCTCCACCGCCACTACCTCCACCAACTTCTGCTAATAAGACCAACAAGGCCTCACCTCCTTTATCCCCAAAGTCAAAGTCCCCCAGATTACCAGCTATTAAGAGAGGGAGTGATGCTAATAGCTTGAATTCAAGTTCTGATAAGGTCGTGATTCCAAGAAGCACTGCAAAGACACCGATTTTAGAGAGAAAGAAGTCGAAAAGTTTCAAGGAAACTAGTGTTGGGAGTGGAGCACTTTCTTCTTCTATTGAGGCATCGTTGAGTTATTCTTCTTCTTTGATCGTGGAGGCACCAGGGAGCATTGCTGCCGTGAGGAGAGAACAAATGGCACTCCAACATGCACAGAGAAAGATGAGAATTGCTCATTATGGAAGATCGAAGTCCTCCAGGTTTGAAGCTAAAGTTGTTCCTGTTGATTCTTCAATCAATGTGACAACAAAGACTGATGAAGAAGAAAAGAGATGCAGTTTTATCACAGCAAATTCAGGTAAGGAAAAGTATGAAATGAGTTGACCAAATGTTTGTTAGATTCCTGTGGTTGAATTTGGTGAAAATAATTTTAAACTTGAATGAGACATCCTCTAATTATGCTCCAAACTTCCAACGTTTTTGTGCTTAGATCCCATCTATGTTGCATACCATGATAAAGAATGGGGAGTTCCAGTCCATGATGACAAGTAAAGACTCTGCCTTGGCCTCTGTCCCTTCATTTCTCTGTCCAGTTCAATTGCAAACGAATAAGTTTTTTAACATTCCTAAATTTCTTACAGGATGTTATTTGAATTGCTAGTTCTAAGCGGTGCTCAGGTTGGCTCGGATTGGACTTCAATCTTGAAGAAACGCCAAGATTTCAGGTGGATTATTTTTTTAAAAAAAAAGCCACTGAATTCCTTTGTCTCATTGTTTCTCAGAATTAGCAAAAGCTAATGTTTCCTCTTCTGCAGGGATGCATTTTCAGGATTTGATGCAGAAATTGTGGCCAACATTACTGAAAAACAAATGATGTCAATCAGTGCAGAATATGGGATTGAGATTAGCCGAGTCCGAGGTGTTGTGGACAACTCTAAAAGAATTCTCGAGGTAACTAATAAATCTAGCATCGAAAGTCGCAAATCATTTCGTCCTTTTCATAATCCGCTCCGGTCCCTTCTTTTCATGGCACTCCTGTTGTATATAAAAACGTATTCTTGATTATTCAAACTTCAAAAGAACCTTTTTTATTCGGTTTAAAAAGAACATGTTTAAGAGTTCATGATTAAGAAAAGATGCAATCTCTTGATTAATGTCAACAGCTTGTTAATTAGTCTTCCCTTTTTCCTCTTTTTTTGGTGAAAAGTAGCTGGCAAGCAAGCTGCGATCCCTTCCTGCTTTTAAATTCATGGCGTGCCCCACATTTTCTGTTAATAACCATGCAACGAAGGGACCCGTTGTTATTTAATTAGACCTTGTTTTATTTGAAAATTTATAGTCTCAATTGCTAAAAACCATGTGGTTGCTAATGTTTCTTGTAATAAACTTTGTGTCCTTACAGATCAAAAAGGAGTTCGGGTCATTTGACAGATACATATGGACATTTGTGAATAACAAGCCTTTCTCCAACCAATACAAATTTGGGCACAAGATTCCAGTTAAGACATCAAAATCAGAAACTATAAGCAAAGACATGGTTAGGAGGGGGTTCAGGTTTGTTGGTCCAACCATGGTTCACTCTTTCATGCAAGCTGTAGGGTTAACCAATGACCACTTGATCACCTGCCACAGGCATCTTCCATGCACCTTAATGGCAGCCCGCAGGCCTACCGAGGCACAAGCTGATCAATAGACTCAAACTGACATTAAAAGGGGGGACACAGAAAAATTAACAAGACATAAAGAATATATGCTATAATGCATGTGTAGTTAAGCTCATTCTCTGACTTGGAATGGTTGTGTATAATATTAGATAGGAAGAAATATTAAAAGGGTTTGTGACTAGTCACTTTGTGAGATGCTGTGAGATTTTTCTTTTAAATTTGTTTCTAATTACAGTTTGAGTGCGCGGTGAAATAGATTAGAGAGAGGAAAGGTTGGCATAGTACTGTTGTGGTGGAGGAGACAGGTAGCATGTGCAATTGGGAGGTAGTGGCATGTGTGGGTTGCCAGTCTCTTTTTATTCCATGTGACCTCTCACACTTTACCTTATTCGAGGGGTTTTCCTTTAACAGGCTGTGTGAGATACTCGTTGAAGGAGGGTAGGGCCACCTACTATCATCCCCACCTCCCTCTCTTTCTATGTGTTTTGAGCTATAATTCTCCTGTATTTTTAACCTTTTTAGCTTCTGAGAGAATATTATACTCCAAATGTGAAATGTATCTTTGATTTGGTGTGGCATTTTCAGTGTTCTTCGATGCATTTGTCATGTGCTTCCCTTTAAAATTTATCTTTCTATAATTTCTAGCCATATATGGATTGGATGAGATATCTTCTCCATGTGCCCACTGTCTATTTCATACGCTCTAAGTTCTATCACAGAAACGCATTTTGCTATAAAATCAGACACCAGCATAATGCAGAGAGAGAAAATACGACGTAAGATACACCAAGCCATTCTTGAATATAACAGAGGAAAATTGATGGATACAGAACAATGAGCTAGGCCCTCGTTTATTACAAGGAAAGAAGCAAGATTGTGCGTGATTTTAGAGTTTCAAGCTTCAACATAAACGATAATAGATGAATTTAATGGGTTCTTGGTGAGAATCTGACTCGTTCTCTATACTCTAGCATCATATAGAAGGAGAACGATGCGTCAGTCCGTAAACATTTACTAAGAAGTATGTAATAAAACACTTCTGCTGAAATAGTTGAATACTTTGCAATATAAACTTTAAGAAGTCAAATCGATGACTAATTCATGTGACGAGTAAGAATATGTTCGACACGGTTTTTGAATTATGACATTTAATTTTAAGTCATGTATAATTAACTTGAGAACTTTCTGTACTCGAGATGTCATTGCATGAGAGCTTCCCAGCACCATTTTTTCATAACCACCTTAGTTTCATAAGTATAATAATCTGTTAGTTGTAATCTAAAACCACTATTCTTGTTGAGTTATAGCCCAGAATTGCTATAAAACAGTCACATCCTTCTTGAGTTAGATCTTATATAAATATAAACCACACATGGCATGAGGTATTTATGACTATAGCAACAAGAAAAAGATGTAGTTCTAACTTGCAAGATCAAAGTACGGGATCTTCACCAGAATACGCATATACTCTGTTTCATATAGTAGTCACTGATTAGCAGCAGAAAAGATACTGGGTTTAGGCTGTAGTCGTAACTAAGTGTTCAAAGACAAAGGGTAAAGCTGAGATCAGCGAATGAGCCGCATCCCAGATAGCCAAATCTGGCTGTTCCCCAACTTGTTGAAAAGTAAACGAGTCAATAATTAAGCCAGCAGTTTCCCAATATCACAGCATACAGATTTAAGCAAGATATAAGCAATTTCTTCTGATTCCATGCATAAAATCCGTGGCCTGCAAAGACTTTGAGCAAAATTGCCTGACGAATAATGCCTGGTCACCCAAGCTTTCTACTTTGACCCACTTTGGGCAGCCACTCATGTCCAGTATGAATACCTGAAAACCAGCAGTTCTTCTACAACCATGTCTATTGCCTCGCTACAAGACTTCGGCATTCTCATGACCATTGGAATATCACCGCATGACTCAACTAGATAGCTAGTTGCATAAAATTCAATGATTTGCCAATATCCAAACCCTTGTCTAACTTGCTGCCACTCTCCATTTCGAGGTCATATACCCTGAGTAGTCAACACATAGAAACATGCCCTTCGATATTATCATGTCTGCAGGGCAAGCGGGACAATCCTTGACGGGTGTCCAAAACAAGTCCTTCGGTCTACAAAACAAAACAGACCCCCGAACAGAAGTAGTCCTTCAACTGTGAGGAAGTCCGACGAAGGCTTGATGAACTTGAAGGCAATTTCAATAAAAACGACTCGTGACATTAAATCTCTATATTTTAGGAGTGAAATCACGTCCCCAGTGAATGGATTGTAATCGTACATGCAACTGTAATTATCCGAGATTCACTTGAACTATCCTCTAATCCAAGCCAAGCGTAATGTGGAATGACAAGTTCATAAACTTTCCTGTCTAGGAGATTAAAAAACCGACCAGCATATGGACTTTGTATCACCATAAGCAGGTGTGCGAAGTTCAAGAATTCGAGGTTCTAGATCAGGAAACGCTACTATGGCAATATATATACATGATGCACAAACAACACCGAACCAGAGATTCTTAGGCAGTAGCAGTTATATGTTGTTTGATTTATATTTTACTGGTGAGACAGCAGCTATTGCCAACACAGAAGTAGATGCGTCAGAGCTAGCTAGTTCCAGTGGAGCAGAGGCAGAAGCGGTTAGACAGGTATCACCTGCAAGTAACACCTCTACTGTTGTGAATTTAGCAGAGAAAGCTAGGCAGAGGGCTATGCTGAGACACGGTGGAGGTGGAGCTCCAACAGCGCTTTCTCCTCAAAACACTAGGCCGTGGGAGAGTTCTACGTGGTCGACCAGGACGTGGACAAACTCCTAGTCAACAGGGTTAATTAGGATTTTACACGGTTTTATTAAACCCGAGCTTGCAGACTTTTCTTTTTGGGAAATTATTCAGCAAGTACATATGGCGTGGGAATTTAGACCGAAGCGAAAGTGCACAGAATCACATAGCCGTTGGATAATTTTGTATGAGTAGCAAGCGTGAATAGAAAAAAAATAGCATCAATATAGAAAACTACTCGCATTTTGGGAAGGATTATCAGGTTTAGCCACCACCAGAAACACCCTTATTTCTAGTTTACAATTTCTTTTTTTTTTCTTTTTATTAATGTAATAATCAAACCTAAATAAAAGCCTACCCAACCCTTCACCGCTTAGGAAACAAATCCCAAGGGCATAACCACATTAAGAATTTCCACCATTTTACAGAGGGTAGAAAACCCACGAAAGAAAGGGACAAAAAATCAAATTGAAAGGAAAAAAAAAAACAATAAAAGAAAACTACATGATACCCCAATGTTAGTGGGGGGGGTGGGCTTTCCCATATGATACAGAAAAGGAACCACTTCGAGTGTCGCCAAGGCATCCCCTCCTTGAAAAAAATTTACTCCCAGTACCTCACAACTAAGGATCTTCGTTTCCCCCCCCCTGAACGTTCCCCATTCAGGTGGCTTTTGCATCAGCAGCAACAGCTGTATTTCCACAGCTCCGAATTCAACTGCTGTTTTTAGGAACAGGGTTTATCGGGATTTTAATCCGTCATTCTATAGTGTTGTCTCCAACCCGAGTGTCCACCTTGTTTTTTGTAGCAGATATATCTATCGACTGAAAACCAGTAATCAATTCATTTGTTTTCTGCTGCCAAATAGATGAGAAAATCACAAAATTAATAAACCACCACTATATCAAATAAAAAATCATGTTAGAATAATACAACAATAAGCGAGAACATGTGAGCATGTCTGAAGGAGAGGAAAAACTTGGCATGATTACAACACTTTTTAAGAACAGAATAAAGCCAAATCCCAATTTCATATCTTTAATGGCATAACATTGTCCACTATCTTGTTGTATGGAGAACCATTCTTTATCCTTTAGTATTTTATGGGAAGAGAATCAAATACAGAATCTTAAGATGCAACAGCTTCACGCCATTAGCCATTGATTTTGACAGCAAATATGATTCTCAGTCCTCCAAAGATTATGATGACAAGATGGTCTACTAATGAATGCACTCACCAAAACAATCCATAAGATTTGAAGGGAGAAAAACTAAAGAGAATCAATACACAAATACGTAATAAAAAAAAGAAGGAACAACGGTAGGAAGCTAACCTGTTTGTGATCAAAATGGGATATCAATGACCTTGGTCTTCTCTCATGCATCACCTTCTGGCGACTTTCATAAAAATCGAAGTCATCCAATATTGATGTCTTTGAAACATAGTTCTTGAATATGTTCAGAATTTCAATACCTTGAGGAAATTTTACCTGAAATGGGAGAGATGGTTAAAATTGGTTCAAAGAGAGCACAGAATTCTCACAAGAACAAAAGACCAGCAGCTAAAAAATGGTTAGTCAAGCACACCTCCTGTGTGTCTCTGCTATTTGTCACCGGCTTGTTCTCATTATTTTCAAGTATTATATGTCGTAGTTGCGGGTTTGGAATATCTTTAATGATATGCCACTTGACTGGGAAATAACCATTCCACTTCTCCTGTTGCCAGAAATCCATGTTTTTATTGAAATCAACACGACCAGTCATTTCTGCAACTCCACAGAACTGGCCACTTGCATTTACCTAAATCAGCCAATAAAATTCAAATAGCAATGCATCAGTACATTAACACGGAGAAAATAATGGAGCACAGTAGGTAGTGCCTGAAACTCAGGTGCCAAAATTATAATAAAATTCAGGTGCGTACCGAAAAGAAAAGAAACACAGGGCAACTGCAGCCTATCTGTGCTATCTTCTGTTGCGAATCTAGATATGCACTATCCAGCCTCTTATTTCCATTAGGAGTACTGGCCCACACATTGTACTTGATGCTTTTATGAATATCATCTTCACTGTAAGATTTGATAACAAAGAAAAATGCATGATCGTAGTTGGTTGGAAAGTCAGGAAGGTTATATTGATCCCTGCTAATAACTGAAGTTATGCTGTTACTGTTTCCGTTCCCACCAGGAGCCAAAGATTCAGCAGCATTACCTCCAAATGCCACAGAACCTTTTGCATTGGTTGTCCTGGGACCATGATTCTGCTCATTAAGCAATGCATCATTGATGCCATTGGTCTTGCTTCTTGTTTTCAGCTTTTCATTGCTTCCCCAACCCCTTGCATTTGCCTTAATAGTGTTATTTGGATAGAGCACTGCACCCTTCCCTGGATTATAAGATGGAAACTTTGAAAATGGAAAATACCCTTTGCCCAGTACATCTGACTGGAATGGAGAGACATGCTGTGAAGCCTGAAAGTAGAGGGGAAAAGAATCATCAAAACAACCTCTAAAGGAAAAGACACGAGGACATACTGCAAAGTATAAAGAACTGAAATACCTTGCCCGGTAATTTTAACTGGTTACGCATGCCATGACCAGATGAGACATCCAGTGCTGGAAGGGAAGTCTTAGTTTCTAACGATTTGCTGAAGTCAGAAGGCAGTGCCTTTTTTGATACAGGACCACGAGGGTTACTAGGTGAAGACCTGTTAGGTTTAGTTCTAGGAATTTCCAGAACTCCGCTGTGGCCATAATTCCCTAATGTTCCATGCCCAGCAAAAACAGATGGGTCCCATAGGTGTGGTAAAGACTCTCCATAGGGAACAGGAGTTGGAATATATCCAGGGGAAGGAATGGATGGTTGGAACATGGAGCTTGGTGAATATGGTGATTGAGCAACAAATTGTCCATCAACGCCAATCATGCTTACAGGCACATAAGTGCCGTAAGAGCTGTAATTATGGTGTATCCCTGGCATGAAGTACATCAAAGACCCATTATCTGCTTGCATAACCTAGGGGAAGCAAGCGTGAATGTCAGATAACCTGCTTGCATGATTTGATAAAAAAACACGAATGACACATTTGTTGCCATTGAAATTATGCTTTTTATGCTCAAAAGATTTCCAAAATTCAGTTAACTACCTTGACAGTGACTATCAAGTAGACAAAAATAAAAGACCTAATTAAAGAAGAAAAGGAATGATTGTTTCCATATCATTAATGACCAGTACAAAGATTAAAATTCCTTACAGGGTATTGAAGTTCTGTTCCATCACCAGCCACGTAGTATACTTGGTCATTAGACCCTCCTCCAAAAGTAGCATCATAACCTGGTAAAAAGCTACTGTAAGAAATGAAAACATTGATGCATAATCAATAGACATACACAAACAAAAACAATTGATCGTACTTCTTCATCTGTTGAAACAAACAAACCTGGATAGTAATATCCGTAGTAGTAGTTCTCAGCTGGATATGGCAAGGCCTGATCTGTAGTCAGGGAGTCATGATCGAACACATCATCTTCTTTGACACTCCCAGTTGCATCTCCTGCCGAAGAAATACACGACGTTGCATCTGATGGGCTCCCATCCTTTGAAGGGACCTAAATTAAAATAAATAAATAAATAAACAGATTCATAAATTAATTATTTCGATCGTTATTTATACATAAGAATTCAAATTCAATCAATGGAAACTAGGGATGAGTTTATAGGCGCTAAATTACCGTATTAGATTCGGAGAGTTCTAGAGAAGGATCAACCTTAAGATTCCTCATCATTTCTTCTATTGCTGATAATCATTAATTAAAAGAAAGAAAGAAAAAAACAAAACAAAGTCAAAAATCAAATAATTAACCACACAGCAATAACAACCAAAACTATATAATAAAAAATATATATATCTGCAATATCAATTCTAAAAAAAAAAAGAAAAAAAAAGTACTCAGATCTGCACAATTATTGAACACGTAAAAAGGTGAGAAAAAACACTTAATATCCAGCAGGCCGGTTATTGCTGTATTCAATAAGTCTTTTAAAAACAACCAAATAACAGGAAAAAAAAAAAAGTATATCAAATTCATAAACTCGTTTTAATTTTTTTCTTTCTTTCCGGACAAAATTAATTAAAGTTAAAACTCATAACTCTATCATAATCCGACGAATAATACAATACACACATACAGAGAGAGGATTACGTTTATGAGGAGACTGTTGTTGTTGTTGTTGTTGTTGTTGTTGTTGTTGTTGAGCCATAAGAACTGAAGTCAATAGTAGGAGCAGTGAAGCAGAAGGATCCAAACACGGTCTTAAAAGGCAAGGCAGCCTCTTCCTATATCAGAGATCCTAAAGTGGAAAAAGGAAAGAAAGACACAAACAAATTGAAAAGATAGCGAATAAATCGAAGGACCGGAGAACGCGTTGTGTTGTTCTAACGAACTCTGATTTTTGGATATTTTTACTGGCCGGAAATATCGGGATAATGATTGTACTCTGATTCCGCTTTTTACAGAGCAGGCCCGAAATATCGGACACCAAAAATACACTGTAATAATACTGGGAGAGAGTGTTACTGAAATGGTGTGTTTTTCCTGTGATGATTGATTGCTTGCTTGAAGGAGAGAGGAAGGCGAAATGAAGGGAGAGGGAAATGCTTTCAGGAATATTAGTAAGGGAAAGGGACGGCGGAGAGGATGACACGTCAGTTATACGTCAGATAGATCGAATGGACGGCTCTTTTTATTTTAGTATTTTTAATAACAATTGTTATTTTTAATATGCTATTATTCATTTTATACATGTTATTTAATTTATAAAAAATTGTCATTTACCTGTTTTTATTTGAAAAAAAAGGACTATTGAGGCTTTTTATTATTATTATTATTATTGCCGTGTTGTGATCATATTTGTCATCTTTTCTGTTTGGACCCTGCCATTCGAAGGTGCGAACACGATTGTTGAGAGGCGCTCTATACTCTCCCCCACTCAGTTATTTTCCTTGTTTTACATGCTCGTTAAGCGTTCAGCCTGCTTCCACTGTGGGCAAAGTTTGAATCTGGATATTTACAAGATATTAATTTAAGTTTTGAAGTGCTTTTTTTATTTTTTCCGGTGGGTTCATCAAATTACCCATGTTCAATTTTATCAACTTATAAAAATCACTTTTAATCTTCATACTAAACATATTTATTCTTGTTTGTTTCTCGATAATTCTTTTCATGGTCGATACATAATAATAATATTTATAATTACACCAACAATATAAAATTAAACGGTTACACCTATAGCTATACTTAGCAGCTATGGTTATAGCGATGCCACAAAACTACATCCATGAATAATTTTTATAGCGGCTCGTACACAAAATATATTATTATTGTAATTGTTTCTGTCCTCAATCTTGCTAATTAAAGTATTCCAAACATTTATATTTATACAAGCCTTGAGAATATATAAAAAACTACATGAGATCTATATAATATATATATTTTCATAAATATATCTATAAATATCCTAGATATTTATAAAAAAAATTATATTAAATGTTTTATAACTTATATATTTATAAGATATTTATATAAAATATTTATTTTAAATAAGTCTATATAAGTTTATCTCTCTGTAAACATAAAAAAAAAGATCAGAGCTTATATTTCTTATCTTTCTTAACTTTAGGTCTAACACAACACATGTATAATACGACTAAGAAACATTCAATTCTTTTTTTTAAAAAAAAAAAAAGAAAAAAAAAAAGAAACATTCAATTCTATAAAATGTTCATTATTCCCATCACATGTACAAATATTATATTGGTTTAAAGCTTTGTAGTCTTTTTCTATTGCCAGGTCATCAATTTTTCCAGGCCTAATTTTATCGGCCTATAAAAAACATCAAGTGGATATTTTAAATCCTCATGCCTAAAATGGCAAGGAAAATAAGCAGGTACCGTGTATTTGAATGACATCTTACGAGTGGCGGCAGGACACGTCGTTAATTAACAGTGCTCCTAGTCCTGAGCTGACGTGGAGAGCAAATATCATGCTTTAAAAAAAAAAGTTATAATAGTTTTTTAACAAAGAAATAATTGATGAATAAAATTTGAGTTTTTATTGTTTTAAAAAAGTTTTTGAATATATATATACTCTTTTTCT
>Ga0307511_10004499_pt1 | contig 14235 bp, 17 predicted proteins | sample 13_EM_MG_FD_200266 | JGI IMG/M metagenome (GOLD analysis project Ga0307511, IMG submission 200266) | Populus trichocarpa ectomycorrhiza microbial communities from riparian zone in the Pacific Northwest, United States - 13_EM | ecosystem: Host-associated > Plants > Roots > Unclassified | place...
AGGAATGCAAGAGGTGGTGTCGATATTGGTGGGGTAAGGTGATGGAACGAGGGTGGAATTGTTTAATGGTGTATACCACTGCCTGTTAGAGCTCTGCCTTGTCTTGCACAAGGTCTTCTGTTGACTGCAGGTTGAGAATATCTCTGTCTCGATGTTAGATTGTTGTTGCTAGCTTTTCGTTGAATGTAATGTGTTGTTGAATATGTTGACGTCCGATAGAGGTGATACCTCAAAAGGTATTATAAAGATACCAACGGGTGATCAGTCCGTGGTAGTGGTTTTAACAGTTAGGTTGTTTTGTGTGTTAAAAAAAATGTAATGGGCGATGCCAATGGTAGCACCGCAGGCCGTTTAACAGAGTCTATACTATCACCGCAGTGATAGTGTATGTCTGTTATTAGTTCCACTAAGTTGAGGACTCAGAGGGTCTTTGAGAGCATACAGATTTCCCAAGCGGGAAGAGAATTAACAGGTGTAATCTCACTGTATGGAAGCTATCTAAGCCTTGTGTAAACTCTGTCTGAAGTGATCTGATCTGAGAATCCTCCTCCAGAAGGGCGGAACGGCTCAGTACCTATACTAACTGCCAAGCCTTCTGTTGTCTGAAAAACCTGTTTTCTGGCCTTTCCAGAAAACCTGCTTTCTGGCCGTTCCAGAAAGTACTCCTCCATGACAATAAATACAGGTGTGGGAGGTCAGGCCTCCAGTACTCAGAAATACAGGTGTGGAAGCGTAATGCATCATGATAAAAGAAAGGTACATAAGGACCGGATACGCTCAAGGTAATAGTACGTAGAGTACTATGCCCGAGGTATCTGGTATACATAATAGGTGCTAGGAAATGCATACTAAGACAATTATAAGAAACGGTCTTCCGTTACAAGCACGAATACTGGATTGTCGTTTTCTTCCGCTCCTACGATGATAAGTACTCCTGAGGCGTGGATTATACCAATGATGCCTAAGACACCCTTCCCGAGGGAATGTTTTGGAGATAGTGAGGGTGGCGGCCAGAAGCCTGTGAGGTGGTCTCTTTATATGGAAGAATTAGGCAGCTAAAACTCCTCAAGTTTTAAGCTGATGCCAACTGAAAGTAGTTCAGTAGGGAAGGAGGATAGATGTATCTCGACTATGAGGAATCTAGTGTTGGATGGAAGAGGAAGTAGTTATATAGTTCGTGCTGTTCTTTCATATGTCTCTTCTAATGGTGAGAAGAACAAGAGTGAGCTTTGGAATAGTGATGGATATCTGTACGCTGCGATTATTCCTGGAATGTATGGTGCCGCGATGTCTTATGCTCTCTGGCACAAGAAGATAAATGGGGATTGTAGTTGCCAGGAATACACGAAGTAGTGTGGATATTGGTGGGATAAGGTGATAGAACGAGGGTGGAGTTGTTTAATTGTATATACCACTGCCTATTAGAGCTCTGCCTTGTCTTGCATAAGGTCTTCTGTTGACTGCAGGTTGAGAATATCTCTGTCTCGGTAGTGGAATCTTGTTGATAGCTTTTCATGGAATGTAATATGTTTTGTTGAATGTGTTGATGTCCAATATAGGTGATACCTGAAAAGGTATTATAAAGATACCAATGGGTGATCAGTCGATGTTGGTAGTTTTTAACAGTTAGATTATTTTGTATGTTAAAAAAAATATAAATGGTGATGCCAATAGTAGCACCGCGGGCCATTTAAAATAGTTTATACTATCATCAGAATAATAGTATATGTCTGTTATTGGTTCCGCTAAGTCGAGGACTTACAGAGTCTTTAATAGCATACAGATTTCCTAAGTGGGAAGATAATTAACAGGTGTAATCTCTCTCTATTGAAGCTATCTAAGCCTTGTCTGAACTCTGTCTAAAGTGATCTGATCTGAGAATCCTCCTCCAGAACGGCGGAACGGCTTGGCACTTATACTAGCCACTAAGCCTTCTGAAGTCTGAAAAACCTATTTTCTGGCCTTTCTAGAAAACCTGCTTTCTGGCTGTTTCAGAAAGCACTTCTCCATGACCATAAATACCAGTGTAGGAGGTCAGGCCTCCAGTACTCAGAAATATAGGTGTGGATACATAATGCATCATGATGAAGAAAAAGTACATAAGGACTGGATACGCTTAAGGCAATAGTATATAAGGTATTGTGCCCAAGCTATCTGGTATATATGATAGGTGCTAGGAAATACGTACTAAGACAAATATAAGAAATGGTCTTCCATTATAGGATCATGTCAATAGTTACCTTTTAGTTCTAGCTGTTAGAGGAGAAATTGACTTGGAAATATATTGATCTATTGCTGAGCTACAGGTAGGTATACCCTTATTAATTCTTTTTTATATTTTGTAAATTAATACTTGTAAACCTTTATTAATTCAAGTACATTATACACGAAATCGAGGATTTATTTAAATTGCCCTTGAGCGGCACAGTAGGTGTGCCGCCCGTGAGTAGCACAGCTGCTAGTGGAAGGCATGTGCTACCCGCGAGCAGCCCAGAACATATACCACTACATATTAGAGCTCTACCTTATCTTGCCAAAAATTTTCTGTTCACTGCAAGTTGAGAATATCTCTTTCTCAATAGTAGATTCTTGTTGCTAGCTTTCGTTGAATATAGGGTTTTATTGAGATTGTTGATGTCCGATATGAGTGATACTTAAAAAGGTATTATAAAGTTACTAATAGGTAATCAGTCTATAGGAGTAGTTTTAATAGTTAGATTATTTAATGTATTAAAAAAATGTAATGAGCAATGCCAATGGTAGTACTATGGGCCATTTAATAGAGTCTATACAATTACCATAGTGATAGTGTATGTCTGTTATTAGCTCCACTAAGTTAAGGACTCAGAGGGTCTTTAAGAGCATACTGATTTCCCAACTGGGAAGAGAATTAATAGGTGTAATCTCTTTATATTAAAGCTATCTAAGGCTTGTCTGAATTTTGTCTGAAGTGATCTGATCTGAAAATCCTCCTTCTGAAAAGTGAAATAGCTTATTACTTATACCAGCCACCAAGCCTTCTGACGTCTGAAAAACCTGTTTCCTGGCCTTTCCAGAAAGCACTCCTCTATAACCATAAATACAGTTGTTGGAGGTCAGGCCTCCAGTACTTAAAAATATAGGTGTAGATGCATACTGTATTACTATATAAGAAAATATAGTATAGAAACCAAGTATGCTCCAGGTAATAGTATATAAGGTACTATGCCTGAGATATCTGGTGTGCATGATAAGTACTAGGAAATGCATACTAAGATAAATATGAAACAGTCTTCCTTTACCCTATCTCTCCAGACCTGTATCATGATTGACAAAATTTTCTTTTCCACCTGATGCTACTACTGGCATCATGACTATATTCTTTCCTCAGGTGCATCTTGGCATCCTGAGACTATATGCTAATTCTGCCACCTTCTGATTTGATTTTTCGTTTGATCTTATTCCAGACACCAGGAGTTGGTATCCCCATCCCTGCTTCTCTCCCTCACACTGATTGCCCAATTCTACCCTACCCCACTGCACTTACCTAGATACTGTTTTTATCCTCTGTTATATCCACATTGGCCTCAATATTAACATTTACATTGGAATAATTCTTTGGGCTCAGTATTTTTGATCCTCTGTACTTACCACCCATCATTCCATTCATTCCATGTATGATAATCAATCCGGTTATTTATAATCCAGCGATGCTCAAGCTCAACAGGAATTAAATGTGCTGCCCCCTCCAGACTCCACACCCAGACTACATAATCTCCATTCTCATTATCCTTCTTTTGCACACAAACCATTCCTTCCGGACCGCCTGGCATCGGACGACCGATCACTTGTAGTATAGACATATTAGCTAACTTGTACCACTGTCCATTATAACCACGGATCATGAATATTGCATTAACCTGGCCAGGCAGACGACCGCCGAAAGAATGAGCTTCAGCCGAGGCTCCCTACATCAGGAAGGAATGGCGGATGCCCCTACTGCCTCAGGCGCCACGGGCGCCACCTAGGGGCATGCTGTCAATCTGGAAGGCCACGGTCCGGACCGATGGCGCCAGAATTACGCCCAAAAACGCTCCAATTTCGGCCGGAATTGCTGCTATTTGGACGCCCAGAAGCCAGCGATCTTGGACAGTGGCGCCCTGACGCCACTGAGGCACTAGGGGCACCAGAGGCAACAGTAAAAGGGCGGGCGTCAGGGCGCCACTGCAAGGCGTCAGGACGCCAAAAATTCTTTTCTGATGCTATGACTATCTAGGATGATTGGCACCCACTGTTTCAACATCTTGAGTAGCTCCGATTGTTTAAATGTATTGAGTCTGAGGACCTATCACTTGTAACAGAAGTAGGTGACCTTGGTATCTGTTATCCGTCCTAGGCCTAGGTGCGGCCTTGAAGGCATTACAATGAATGCTGGATTCCCCATTACCAGTTGCGGCAGAAGCTAGAGAGGAGAGAGTTGAAGATGGCGCACACAACTGGTGGGAAGGGTTGAGGATCTACGGAGAGGAGGGGTTGAGATATCAGCATGGTATGCAGAGTGCATGGAGGCCGCTGCTGGAGGGTCAAACCAAGCTAGGAAGAAAGAAGCCTTCCCATGAACCCAACCAGACACAATCTTTGAAATACCCCAGAAAAAAACTAAAAGTTAAGTTATTGTGTCAAACAAAAAAGGAGTTCGCCCGTGGCTCGGCCCCCGAGTCCCACCGTGCTACCTCTCCCCTGCCAGGTTATCTCTGATCGAGAACCGGTTAACTAATGGCACATTTTATTCTACGGTGCGTAACCGGGACTCGAACCCTGGCAGTACTCCTCAACCCGTTCACGAAGATCATTAAGGGATATATCTCCCTATCCCTTACGCTACTGAGGCTGGGCATATATTGAGGTAGAACGGGCAGGCTTATGAAGAGATAAGGAAGTTTCGGAGCTCCCGGCTGTTCTCGTGCCCAGCCTCTTATCAAGTTTCCACCGACAGGGCATGAACTCAAGATAGCCCCCCCCGTAAGTGACTTCAGGAATTACTCCCTCTCTATGAGAGGCCGGTGCCCGCCAGACTAATTACTCCCATCGGTTCATTTTATCCACTCTAGGTAGCTCTTGAAACTCCCAGTCAGCATTTCTCTTATTGCTCAGAACACTTGGCTACGCACAGAGAAAGGCCCCTTCAATAACGTGCTTTTTCCCCTAGCACAGTCGAACACCCTGACTTACACCTGTACTCAGGACAGAGAGAGCGGTCACCACATTGCCTTCCATTGTCCAAAATACGCGAGCGAACGGCGGCGATCTCGACTCGTGGGAAAGGCCGATTTGGAAAAATGGGCTCGGAGGAGGAATAGTCTGGTTGGAGGAGGTACCCTAGGACACGGTGGAGGCATACATCCACCACCTAGCCCTACAGATGGCTGGCAGCTTGCAGGAGGGCGTAGGCCCATGGGTCACATAGAGGTGAGAGGGCTTCAGATAGACCGTTTTCTTTTTTTTTTGTACATTGTTCGCGCAGGCAGCAGATTAACTTACTCAATCCTTCAATCCACCCAGGTTTCCAGGTGGCTCTGTTCTGTCATACGTCCCCAGAGGCACAAGATCACCCGGAGGGGACTACTGAGTTTTTAAAATAAAATAAAATAAAAATCCGATTGCTCAGATTACCCTGAACTCGAGATCAACTGAACTTCAACTTGACATTAGAGGGCACCATCTGCATAATATGCATGGTGAGATATGCAGCGGGGGACTTTGCTGTATTTTTCCGCTAGTGTGGTTGGCACCGCTTTTCCCGCCCACTGACGCCAGGCCTACAAAAGCTAAAGCACTTGCACGCCCTTGCCAAGATTTACAAGATTTCTTCCGTGTTGAGCTTGCCACAACCTACGCCCAACCGTTAATCACACTCTCACTCTTTCACTATGCGCAACGACTTTGACGATGATTTTGATGATACTGAGGTCCTAGCCGCGCCATCCCCTCCCTCTGACAGTCCGGAAGCTGCCATAATCGCCAATGCCTCCAAGAGCAAGCGGAAACGTGAAGCCGACAAGGCAAAAAAGGCTAAGAGGAGGAAGGAGTCCACAGGGGATAATGACGAGACGCATCTAATATTTGAGGAAGGGAAGGGAGGAGTTAATACTGCAATCGCAAAGTTAGATCCACAGCTCATTGCAGATTATGTGGGGCAGAAGGTGAAGCGATTTGAGAGGGAACTGAGTGCGGTGGAACTAGAGGATAGGTACATCCCTGGTGAGTGTAGACAGTCCCCTGCCCTTCAAATGATTCAATTAGAGGTATAATTTGAGAAGGAATAGCTAATAACAATGCTCCCGGGATTCTAGCAAGTGCATTCCTGGATATGACTAGCTGGCAAAAGGACCGCAATCTCGAAAATCTCCCCGAATTCATGGAAACTTTCTCTCGGTATAAAGGGCGAGGTGCATCTCTCAAGAAGGCTTCACCCAGCACCGGAACTCCCCACACACTCATCATCACCGCCGCAGCCCTCCGAGCCGCAGACGTCACCCGTGCTGTAAGGAAGTTTCAGTCTAATGAGAATGCGGTCGCAAAGTTGTTTGCGAAACATATCAAGTTGAAGGATTCAATAGAGTATTGCCAGAAGACGAGAATTGGGATTGGTGTGGGGACGCCAGCGAGAGTGCTGGCGTTAATCAAAGAGGGTATGGACCTAAGTCTACAATAACTGACAGCTGTAGATTGGGTGCTAATCTATTCGGCTGGTTCTAGATGTGCTGAAGCTTGATGACTTGAAGAGGATAATAATAGATGCTAGTCATATTGACGAGAAGAAGAGGGGGATATTTGAGATCAAGGAGACACAAAAAGGTGTTATGGATTTACTGTGCAGTAGGGAGCTCAGAGCAAGACTATTGGACGGGAGTACGAGTATAATCATCTATTAAGCTGATAATGCCTTCTACATCTCATATTCTCTTTTTCTTCTATTGACCAATATTGACTAAGTTCGTGTAAATAAGCATACCATAGTCAAATTCTGGGATTTAGACCGTCTAATGGATGTTGAAACCTCGACCCAGAATATATGTTCAAACCATAAATTAATTGCAACTAGGGTTCGGCACGAGAACAGGTTCTTTTTATCGTCCCAAGACTACCTTAGCTATCCTTAGCAGGTACATATATAGTAATCTTAGAATTAAATACGAAGCATTTAAATATTTGGTACTCCCCGATTTCTGTAGCCTCAAGTTAGATGTCACGTGGTGTACCCTGCTTGGAAACCTATTCTCGTAAGCTAACCGGGTTCGGCAATGTATCAAATGAATCAGTTCTGTTCTTGTACCCTGACATCTTGATTTCACATACTCCTTAAGTGCCTTCTCTCTAGTACACACGAACTCGTCTCTTCCCCCTCCACGTAAGGGTGTGTCCTCCACTCTCACTTCAATTTGACAGTAGTATAGTCTGCTTAGTTTTGAACTTCAGCCCTCATACATCCCCTCTTCAGTCTCTAACCTCCCATATACCTACTCTCGTTCAGCAATTCCACCCAGAGTTCACCCTAAACCAACACCTTCATTCGGCCCCGTTCCTTCACTTCCCCGAGAGATGCAATTCTTCAAGGCCTTCAATTGGCTCTGCCTTTTCGTAACCTCTGTTCTCGCACAATCCTCGGAGGGTATTACTACCGATGTTTCTGCCCTGTCAGCTCTAGCTACGACTACCATTGCGGCCAGGCTTACGCTTCCCAGTGATAAACCGGATTTTTTCTCTAAGTGGGCTAGATCTACTCAGGTTGAGGTCTCGACCAGCAAGTATCCGAAATACAGGAGACCTACATCTTCATCCAAGCCTACTGCCACACTCAAAGGGAAGTATACGAGGAGTATAGAATCACCCTCTAGACCCACTAAGTTACCAAGGTACGAGGAGGCCCTTGTAGTTCAGGCTGCCACTCGTTCACGTACTGATCTCCCGACCAGGACACTTCGCTCGGATCAGAATGAGGACGCTTCGGACATTCCTGGCATGTTCTAATCTCTTCCCATAAATTATTGACTGTTTGCTAATATTCTTCTAGACTGCGTTCCAGATTGCACTGAGAACGCATCGGTCTTCACTGATTGCGATGAAGAGAGCAAGGATTGCATTTGCATGGACAATCAATTCCAGAAGGTAAATATTGCCCTGAACTTCTATAAAAGCCGATGGGTATTAAAAGGTGTTGAGCAGATCCTCTACCACTGCTTGAAGTCCATCTGTGAGCTCGAAAATTTATCCTACGCTGTTCAGTTTGTCACAGAGGAGTGCTCTCCCTACCTTCCCATTGGTAAGGAGGGTGAAACTACTCTATTCCATGACATAAAGGTCCATCAACAGGAGGAACTCCGTCAATTGTATGCGAGAAACAACTTAGGTTCTGGAGTTGCTTCTGGAGCACGCCCCAATGGACCTACTGCTTTGCCTTACCCGAAAGAGGCTAATGAAGGTTATAATTTGGAAGTCGTTGTTACTACCATTGTGACGGAATACGTGGGCGAAGCATTGTACCCCCGTGCTACTGCGGGGTTGGAGGAGAAAAGGGCTTCTGTGGGCAAGAATGCCCATGGTCATAGAGTAGGCAGGCTACCTTTATTGAATGACTTGTTTACTAATATTATTGTAGCGTCCCCGTACCACCAAGCGCCACCACATCTAGGTATATCGTACATCTTGGAACAACAGTCATCAAGCGTTCATCAATACCGTCCAGATCTCTTCTACTTTACCCATTCTGCTTCCCCCTCTTGATTCATAATTTCTTGTGTTTATTAGGTACTTGCTTTTTCACTACACTGATCTTCTGCTCTTCTGTCAAATAATTTCAAGAGAAATACGAAGGGAACCCCACATACTTGTCGCTTTCTATTCATGCTGCCCTCATCAAAACCTAGTTTGATAATGTTTACTACAGTGAGAGCCGATAGTAAAGAAGGAGGTTGGATGAGTGGTTTGGTGTTTCAAGGGTAACTGTTCAATAGGATGGGTCGAATAAATTGCTACTGCCTATACTTTACCGTTACCCTGAACCACCAGTCATACTTAAGATCCATTCTACTGAGAGCATGTTACAGGATCTATATCTGCTTTCAGTTTCTTTTGGAGTTCTTGCTGCACCACTGCCGAGGCTATGCAACTTAATCATAAAACAGAGGGAAAAAGAGGAAAAACTGAACGTTGTTGGAGAGTACCCCTATTTTAATCAGAAAGCAGTGCACGTACTTTTTCTGCTCTATCCACCTTGATCCGTCCATGTTAGCTTTATCCGGCCCCAATTGGTGAATGAACTATGTACGTTCATTTAAAAATAAAATAAAAATATGCTCTCGTTCAATCCTATAACTGAGACATCACTACACAGCTCACGAATTCTGTATTTGCTACGGCTTCACAACCCAGGCCATGCGCCATAATGATGCAAGCCATTTTACTTATGTCCTTGCCAGGCAATGACTATTCCCCACCAGAAATTTCTATGGCATTGAATATAAATCACTTATATGAACGATGGTCGGAGCGAGGACGTGCAGGCGTTTCGCCGCAATAGTCCCGAGCCTCCAGGTAAGCCCTTTTGTCTTGGGAGTAAGTTCTGCGCAAGCCCCAAAAAACATCCTCCGGAGTTGGCTATTGCTCAATGGTGACTGGTTCTGTGAGTTAGTTGTACATAGATAGATCTACTTCCTCCCCAAGAGACATAGGGTATGACCATTACGATTAAGTAGGAGCGGGTCTTAGGATTAGAGATCTAGTTAGGGAGAAAGATCCTCAGCAGCCATGATTTTAGCCATTTTATCTTTTGTTCAATACCGCACTCAGATCTCCCCATCGCTTGGTGTTTGGATGTTCGGTCCCAGTTATTTTGACTACACCCCGTAGATTTTTCATACATACACTGAAACGAAAATAATTTTTTGTAATAGAAGTCATGTTCTATCTCCAAAGCCTATATTTATGATGAGACATTCTCTCATCCCAAGATACCCACCCCTATGGTCATGCTCCGGCCCCAGCAACCATACAAGCAACTGAAAAAATATGCCCCCTACCCCCCCAGTCTTGCTCCCCATATACAATGTGTGATGGTAGTTGGGCATCAACTCTTCAGAATCCACCGTTACCACTATGCCATATGTCTTTATAGCAGGCTGCGAATGCGGATTCAAGCTGGACCACGTTTTGTGCGATTCCTTTCATACCGGACCAGGTGGTGGTTCCAATTTAATCTCCGGGATTGGTAGATAATATGCCACAAAAAGGAAGACCTTTTTAGTTTCACTATCACTTGGAAAGTGTCCAGCTTCCACACGAGGGCTTGAAGGTATCAGCATAAGCCATTGAATTGCGATTAGCAAGAAGGAGGAAAATTTAATAAAAACGTACCCCCCATTATCCATTTTAGGGCTTGCAGGAAAACCGTCGACCCCGGCCATTGGGTCATCGTAGCTAAGCTCAAGAGTTGGAAGTCTTGATTTCTTTACTTAGGATATACCTGGGAGCTTGAGCTAATCTGGATCCATGTCTTTGGCATAATGTGGCTTCTTACCCACGATGAGCTCTTGGAGCACACTGGCCGTCTCTGCATACAACAGAAAGGCATTCTGAGACGGCTGGCCATAGATGTGGCAGAAAAGGGTTATAGGACTGCTGAGATTGTATGTGCTGCTGCAGTGCTAACTGTGAAGTTGGAAAGCTGAGATTGTACTTTTTTATTAAAACTCAGTACTCGTATGCACATCCCGTCGTGAGCCACCCAGAAACCCGGGGGGATTGAAGGGTTAGGCATGCTAATCTGCCGCCCGCATAATATTATACAAGAGTAAAAACAGGGGAAAAAAAAGAAAAAAAAAAGAAGAAAAAACCATTATATCCCAGAACGGGATTGTTGGCGTACGGTGAAGTTGGGGAGGTTAGGGAAGTTGGGAAAGTTAGGTGATTGTAGGTGGGGACCCCTTCAAGCCATGAGCGCTCAATTGCCCCCGCTGCTGAGAGAGCAGTTACACGCCCATTAAATCCTGACCATGTTCATTTATAGTCTGATCATTTAAGTTGAATATTGCTCAAAAAGTTGACCTACCATAGTCATATTAATGTCTTTTTTGTATCCACCCTCATCGGATAGCATCAGCCAATCTATTGCATGGTAATCCATCGGTCTTTCCCCCCACCCCTCCACGAGCTGTGCACAGCTCCCAACCGTATGCGGTGTACTAAGTCTGAGGGTCAGTTAGCTTATAGGAGGAGCAGGTTGTCGTCTTTGGGATCCGTTGTTTATCCTGGACCTGTGTAAGGGCACCCCTGATGCGGTTTTGAAGACATCTCACAGTGGATATTGAATTCCCCATAGAGATGATGACACCAGCTCCTTCTTCAGGGCTCTAAAGGCACACTCTTGACTGGCACCCCAGACCACCTGTTACTGATCTGGTGAGCTGGTGCATCGCGTAAGAGGGGGCTGAGATACCAGCATGGCTGACGGAGTAAAGCCTGCAACCCTTTACCTCAAATAAACCTCCCAGTACCCCGGTCCACAAGAAAAGATTCTTATCGAGCATCAATAATACCTGGACCTCTCCTCCTTGTTACCCTCTACCTTCGTCCACTATAACCTCACCTCTTCTCCTATCGAGTCACAAGTTTGTCTCTGCACAGCCAGCAGAGTACATGGCGGTCGACTGGGCTTATGTGGCTGCTGTGAAGGTCAGCATACCGAGAAGCCTCCCACCCCCCTCGACCGAGACGACCTCTGAAACCCAAAGGAGGGTATTGAAACCCAAAGGGAAGTGGGGGTATTGGAGGTGGAGGTCTCTCTATGGTGGTTGGGGATACCAGAGAAGAGAGAGTTGAGGGTAACCCACGGAGGATTGTTGAGGGTGCCGCCGGTTGTGCTGTGGAGTTGGGGGTTAAGATATCGCCAGCAGTGGCCTCCTCGGATTCGCCCTCACCCGCGCCTCTCCCCAGGTGTACACCCGCCGCCGCCACCATCCTGGTCACACATCTTAACCTAGTAAGTGGCAGTTCCCGCTCCTCCAATCCGGATGTGATTTCCAAGTCCTTTCTTTTTGTATACCTTAGATGTGAGCATGTGGCTGCGGCTGCTGGGGGTCGAAGCACCCTAGGAAGAAGCTGATTTGGTATAGAAGAAGATGTTACGACGCTTGCATGATATCACGGATAGGTGCATATACAGAATATTTTACAGTGATCCTGCCCTACGATGCACAATGCATCCTCGGCGCACTATGTTGAATTCAAACTACCCAGGCGACTACGTTAGTAGTACCGGGAAAACTGGTGAATAAGACTCCTTATATCTTTGCTCTTTTCCTTTTGTGGTAGCAGCGTTACTACTTGTGGGCAGATTGGCGTCCTTGGCTTTGATTTTGACTTATTCTACAGTTATGATTCAGATACAGACAAGGAGTCTTATTCACCAGTTTTCCCGGTACCCCAACTTCACCGGAAATACCATTCTTCTTCTTGAGGAAGAATCTGAAGTTACAACTCTAAGCAGACTAGTTACAACTAGCTCCTGTGGGAGAAGAAATGACTAGCTTTGTAGAGCTTGAGATCGACCTGCAGTATAAAGTCCTCCATGCACGATACCGTAACTGGCAAAAATCGGCTGTGTTACCCCAAATCTCTTTGTCTGACGCAGGTGACTCCTCCTCCACCAACCACCTGCTGGGGTCGGTCAGGCCTTAGGTAGAAGAACAACATCATACATAATGCAAATCGTCCTTACATTGGAACCTCTTCTGTCCGATGCGGGGGCTCGGCGGCTGCGATCGATCGGAAAAATGCAAGACAATTTAATACAAATCTTCCACACCCGCATATCACAAGGGTGTGGGTCACAAGGTCTCCTGATTACTGGTAGCCAGATCGATATCGTCCCGTCTTGAGATCTTATGCCGTTCCGATTGGCGAAATAACGAGGTCCCCCTTCGAGGGTAAAGTACCCACATATGTTTCACACAATGGCAATTTGCTGCCTAAAGGCCCTTAATGTTCATACTTAAGAACTTAACACTGTCGTGGCTCCTCTTGAATGAGCGTGCCCCGAGATCATCGACATCACCTAGGCATATACATCTGGCATCGCCTCCACTACACCACCTTCATATTCTGTCACCGGCAGAAAAGTGTGAGTGGGGACTATCATGCATTTGCTGCTTGAAACCGGTTTCTGTATCTGCAACCTACATAAGGGTATGCAAGCCCTGGCCCAGTTCACAAACTCAGAGCTTCAGATTAGGAAGCCGATTACAAGGCTATGAGTGATCGGAATGGTGGAAAATTTGATATGTTCGGGAGCAGAGAGAGTCTGTATTAGTTGTTAGTTATCCTGGCCAGTTACTGCCCTTTTCACCGATCGGCGAGAGTATTCCAACAGAGTTTTGTGAGATAAGGCAATAGATTGAGCAAGAACAACTTGGAAAGACAACGAGTCCCCATGCCTTCCGCGAGACCCCTGCCAAAGCCACCTGCCTATGGGCTACGGCCTCATAAACAGGGACTGCTCTGTGCGTCTATAGCTGCTGGAATTACTGGTATACTATATATGTGCGATGGGAAGTCAGCCAACTGACCAGCAACATCAAAATGTCAATACCTAATAACGAACATTCCTCGAGTTACTGGCCACAGCAGTACAATGGCCATGCCACCACCCCTCATACAGTGGATTACTCGGGCCACCCTAGAGCCAAGGATCGGATCTATAACGCACGCATAGGATCGCGTGACCTACGGACGAACCTGCCACAGCTGAGTGTAGATGGGTTCAACAAACTCTTGGTACCTACTCCTTCCTTTCTGCTTTCTACCCCCGTTTCAATGTCTCCTGGAGCTTAGAATGCGGAATGTAATAGATCAGTGCGGGGGACATTGTTCTCCAGAGATGGCCTATCAATGCACCCCCCCGCTGGCGCAGTATTCCACTGGCCATAGCTGAGGAGATGAAGGTGGCATTTTTGGGCTTGCCTCGGTGTAGCGAGGTGATGAGATGCAGTATGAGCCCGGTCCGGACAAGAGAGGTATTAATACTCGTGCTGGCCCGGGCCGCAAATAATAGGAGGTCGTTGGAGCTGAGGAGGGCGAGGCATGGGGGGTCGAGGGCACCGAATATTGACACCCCAGGGGCGGAGGAAGCAGGGTGATCATGCTGGGTATTGGCTTCTCGGGATATTGGACGCTGTCTTTCCATTCACATCCCTCTTTCTA
>Ga0307511_10004502_pt1 | contig 14232 bp, 14 predicted proteins | sample 13_EM_MG_FD_200266 | JGI IMG/M metagenome (GOLD analysis project Ga0307511, IMG submission 200266) | Populus trichocarpa ectomycorrhiza microbial communities from riparian zone in the Pacific Northwest, United States - 13_EM | ecosystem: Host-associated > Plants > Roots > Unclassified | place...
CACGTGTTTGCTATGATTGGTTCGGTCGGACCGATCGGGATGGTGCCGTTCGTTGAAGGGGGGTCCAATACGTTTCGTCACGGGCCAACCCTCCAACCTTCGGTCGTCGGGGAACCCACGGGTCGTGGTATGAGTGTACTGGGAGTAATTCGGCGAACGTGGGACCTTGATAAAATTCTCGCTCCCCTTTCCCTCTCGGCGCTGGTGAAGAGGGTTGCATCTTTGCCGCTCACTAAAAAATACGCCATCACTACAAATTGACGTCCTCCACCCCAGAATGACATCTATGGGTTTTTTTGGGGCGAAAGTTGCTTTGCAGGACCAGAGTTACCGATGTGTTTCGAGTACTCTCATTGGTTCGGACGCTGGTTACTGACTACTCGCAGACCCGAGCGGACAGGGGGTCGACAATACCTACCTCTCTATTGTCTCCCACCTTGAACCATACACTCTGTCCGATGCCTCTCAAGGGCCATCGGAGGACAGAACGCCAGAAGAGCTGCCGTGATTCCGTGCAAAATTGGGTGAGGTGGCCTTGCAAGTCCCGGAAACCAATAACACCCATTCCGACGCGAGCCCTCTCATGAATGGCACCCGTTTCGCTTGCACGCAGACTTACCGTCACGATGGCTGTTGAAGCTCATGGACAGGGTTTACTCTCCCGTGTTGTTACCGATTCACTTTCGTTCCCTAGTTGTTCTTATTGACCACTACCGATCGCCACTTTTCTTAGGTTTTTCTATCAACGTAAACACAATGGCCACACACTATAGGTGTCAATCCCTATATCCCGCGCACTCTGCGCACATCATCTGACATGTAGAATTTCTTATCGCCGAAACCGCTGGAAAGAGCTTTTTGGCGGGGGCGAACAAACATAAACTCTGTCACGCTGGGCGTAATCCTGGTTGGTGTTCAAGCTTCAAGACTCGTGGAACCTTGCCGGCCGCGGAGGGAGAGGTTTACCGGACGACTCGGAAGGTTACGGACCGTCCCCCAACCTGAATTTTATAATCCGATTCGCGACACAACGCCCGTGATTCACGGGGATCTGAACGACCAGCCCTCCCCAAATGTCTGCCGCGTTAGCAAGTGTTTCGTTGTTCGTCATCGCTACGACCTTACAAAACGTCGTACCACCTAATCCCACTCCGGACAATGCACATCAAACACAATTTCACAATTCCATTGGAACCTCCGCGTCACCAGACAGAGACACCGACAGGTCCCGTGAGGGGATCCAGCCTACAGGGATGGACTCGTCAACCTGAACGTTCTGAAGAATGTGAGACAGGTTGAACTCAGTCGTCTCTCGTCGAGCTCGGCCAGCCCACGACGAATGGTGGTAGGATCCACAGAGAAAACCCACGCCCCCATTCGTCTACCAGTGAGCGAATCTCACACACCGGTCGTTTCAAACTGGTAATAGTTTACACACGCGAAATGGGTACTAACGAGGAAGGGAATCAAGGACGGGGGTTTGAAAACAAAACAAAATGGGGAAATAACGGAAGGGAGTGATGTCAGGTCAGAAGGGAACAGTAACCGTGGAAGGGGTTAGATTTGGAAGACTCTCAGGCCTCGTCATCCACTGGATGGGAATCGGCCGTTGTCTTGACCGCGACCCCGGACTCCGTCATTTCCCCGCGGTTCTTAACGTTGAACAAACTGGTGTGTCCGGTGGTGATGGTGTGACCTGTCAACGCGCTCCCTTGGGCAACCCGTTGAATGATGAGCAGTGGAGCGATCACCTGCCCGATCCATCCGTCGCATTAAACAGCTGGCACAGAGATGGTCATCGTGGGAAAGCACGAACCTGAATCTCTGCAAGGATTGGGAAGAAGATTTCCACAACACAGGCCCCAATGATCCAAACCTCGGGAGTTAAGTTGTATACATACGCGGCCAGAGGTCCGACGACCAACACCGAGCTCACGGTGAAAAGGGCACAAGACTCAACGAGCATGGTGGAGATTGTCTTGTACAATCCACTAATCCCAGCTAGAGACCCGGTGGCGGCACGGATCTTCCTGCCGTACAGGATGAGTCGGATGACAATCATCAGGGTGAGGAGGATATTGAGCGAAACCGAGATCGAAATGTATGGAATACCGAATTTTGAGAGTCCGAAGACAGTAGCACCATCCCACCCACGGCACTGGTAGTATAGCGTCACAATACCCATTCCTGCATTAATGAGATTGGTCCGGAGGATTGCAGCGGGCGTGTGGAAAGGTGGAATGCGTACCAAAAGAGGCAAGGTACATGAGGCAGGGAAGGACGATAGCCCAGAGGTTTGTGGAGTAGATAATGTAGCAACGGTAGATCTAGGAGTGGAGCAGACGTTAGGCACCCAGGCGAGTGAGCACGGTATCAAACAAAGAACTAACCAGAAGACCATCTGCTAGCCAATTGTTCAAGTTGAACATAACACTGGGGAGAAGGCCGAGAGTCGTCAAGTGAACGCCATACTGGTACTGGAGTGGCCCGGAGTAGTAACCTCCGTCGCCTTCAATGTCTCGGCGATTATCGATGAAGGAATTGGATTGAATGTGGAGGTTCATCGCGGTGTACACAGTCACAAACGAGAACATGGCCGCGGTGTAGAATATAAGCCACCACTTGATGCCCTCCTCTCTGCGATGGGCGGGGTTGAGGAGCGCAGCCATACATCGGAAGAACAACAAGATGAGTAAACCTAGAATAAACCGAACAATCGAAGTGAGCATGGATAGGCGAACGTGTGGGCGCTGGTACCGTAGAGAATCGAGCCGATGAAGTTTCCAGCAAGCATTCCCTTCTCCTGAATATACTGGTATTTCCGAATCGGCGGAGCAGTGGAACTATTGGACCACGGCTGAAACCAGGGGCCCTCGTCCATGGTTCGTATGTGTGGACTGTGGCGGAGGGGGGACGTGTGGAATAGGGGAATGGGTGGAGAGTTAGCCTCCTCATCTAGACCATGCCTTACCCTGCCTTATCGCTGATGTTGACGCCACGTTCCTTGTAAGTAGGTTATCGACGGCTCGGATGGGTCGGAGCTGACTAGATCCGATAAGATGAAGGCGCGAGGAATGGTCATATACCGAGGTTATCGGCTCCCATCTCCTACTACTCAGGGCGTAGGGCCGCATAAAACGAGAAAAAAAAAGCGCTCACAAAGGCTCGACTCGGGACACGGGAAGGATTCCGCGAGATTACTTTGAAATTCTCGTCGCCCGCTCTCCCACCGCCGGCTCGGGTTGGAGGTTACCGAGGTCCAGGTGCCGGGAACCAACACGATGGCCTTGGGCTTTTCGGGACCATCGACCGAGGAACAACTACCCGATCACCGCTTCCTTGAGAGTCTGTCCTACACGGGGTCCGATGCCAATCCATCGCAAGACATGAGTCGTATTGCGGACAGATTTCCAAGTACAGAGATGCATCGTTTTGACATGGGGCTGTTGAGTATCTCCATTCGTCCACGTCGATTGTCGTGGTGGGGTGGTGCAGGGTTTGGCTGGTGTTTATGTCAGGAACTCTCGTCCCCACCCAGAGAAAGTCGCATTGAACGGGAAGGTAATTGCCGGGTCCAACGAGGCTATTCTAGATGGAAAACGATTACTACTCCCCTCCCAACTCGGTCGGTAAACCTCGAGGACGCCACACCCCATGAGGTCTGCCGCCTGACGGTCCCCCTCGTCCGCTAAGTCAGCCAATCCGCACCCGATCACGAACGCAGGCGCACTCCCCGCCACCTGAGTCGCACACACAACTTTCACGAGCTGCTTCTCAGTCACTGGTCCAAATCCGACTAAAAATCGATTGAGCATCGTTAGATTCGTGACCTCAAGAACCTGACAAGTCTTGGGGGTGTTTCGTCGGGCGCGTTAGCCCCAAAAGCTAGAGTAACTGAAGGTCGATGAGTCCGTACGGAAGGTAGGCGTTCGAAGGCGACGGATGATCGATGACGGATGGAGGAGGTTTGTGTTGGGGTCGAACCGTGGAACGCGGTGTCGAAGACACGCGACAAGGCCGAAGGGCCGGGAGCATGACAGAAGGCAGTTGAAAATATGTGGGAGGAAGAACGGGAGCGGAGTCCTGGAAAAGTGAGCTTGGATGCCGACGACAGAGAAGGAGGCCGGTGAGGTAACAGAGGGTGTCTTCTAGGAAAGTTCTAGCTGGGTGCCTTCATACAGAGCACAATGTCAGCCTCAAACTGTAGAGCCGGAGGTTTATCAAATCATACCAGTTGTGGTACGGGAGGCCCGCGCAAACCCCCAACAACGGCAACATGAATGAAGGCTGCATAAATGTCTCTCTACGAACAACCGGCTTCCGTGCGCCATACTCACGCACCACAAACCGCAGATCCTGGGTTCGCTGGACCTCCGTCTGGTTCCCCAGGAGTTGCAAGGGTATTCTCCCGTCGATCGGCCACGGGGGGTACAATAAGTCGTTTCTGATCAGGGAAACTGCTATGATATTGGCCTGCGAGGCCTCCGGGTCGTTGATTCCTGCAGTTGGTGGCAAATATGGACAGGAGGGACATGCAGACGTAATAACGGACCTGATTGTCGTCAAAACTGAGTGAGGGTCACACTCCCTCAATCAATTGTGACGAACCGAGATTAGTTAGGGAACCAAGGAGTGAACGGAGTGGGATAGGAACGACGACGTTCGTGTTTCTTCACTTGGGGAAGTAAACCAGTGGTATTGAAGCGACGATTGGGGGGGACAATTTGTGCCTCCATCGAATATCGAAGACGTCGTCGAGGAATCCGAGGAGGATGGCCATTATCAATGAAACGATGGAAGAGGCGTATACTGAGAGCTACGACGCATAGTGAGACGAAGGAGAGAGGCGACAGATGTTCGGCAAGAAACGAACCTGGTGATGAGGGAATTCGTTGATGGAGAGACCGTGGACAGATGTCTGCTGGCTCTTGAGTCGGTCGGCAAAGGCGTTGGAAAAGGCGAAGGGGATAGGGAGAATTAAGGATAATATGTATACTGGAGCGCGTACAAGACCCTGGCTCTCCGGGCTTGAAAGAGACACGGTCAGGATAAGGAAACGAAGATATCTGGGGCGGGACGTACATCGGAGTGGAATATATCTTGAGCAGATCCCTCCCCTTGAGATTGACCTGAACGAACCTGGGTCCCAGCGCAGGAGCAAAGTACGGGGTAGCGACTAAGGCGAGGATGGAAAAGCCGAGGGAAGTGTAGAGAGCTGGGACATGCGGGACTGGATCGAGGAAAGACCGGAGAATAAGCTAGAAGACGACCGGGATCAAGACTCTGAATCCAGAACGCGGGCAAGCTTTGGACAGTCGACCATGGCTCGTTCAGTGATATGGTATAGAGGGATGGGATGGGTGAACATGGTGGGTGAAGTGATACATGTCCGATCCGTGAGACGGAAAACGCCGCGTCTGCTCCCTCCGACCGACGATCATGTCCGTGTTTGCTCGAAGTCTTCGTCGATGTTATTCGACCCGTCTGCCGACTAGACCCCCACCCAGGGTCCCAGACCCTCTCGCGGACGTTCCAAAGGTCCAACTCGAGGACAACCTCACCTTCATCCACCGCCCTCCTCCAACAATGCCATCACCCGAATCGTTCACCACCGCTCCTTCCTCACCCTTACTCCGCCCGCCCGTCCACTCGCAGGACACCATGACTTCCCTCACTGACCCCTCGTTACCACCCGTCTCGCGACCTTTGCTCATCCCGAAGAAACAGTACACCCGGCTGACGGACGAGGCCATCCAGTCCATGAGGGACCTTCGTCATTCGGACCCCGCGAAGTGGACCCGCACAAAACTCGCGGCCCGGTTTGATTGCTCTCCGGGGTTCGTCTCTATGGTGGCGGCACTGAAGGGCAGCGACTGGAAGAAGCAAGTGAGGAGTGTAGCCCAAGAACACCAACGTTCGAGGGACAAGTGGGGTGAGAAGAAGGCGTTACTTCAAAAGGTCAGGGCCAAGAAGAGGGAGTTTTGGTAGACGTGAGTTCAAATTCATCCTCTCGACGCGTATCGTAGTGTTGACGAACCCTCTCCCCTTTCAGTTTATCTATTTTCAATAGCATATCCCGAGTTGCTCGCCCCAGTGCGAACTTTAATCCAGTTCCTTCGTAATGGCAGTGCTCATCGCGCTACTGAGAAGTATTCGAGTACCGAGAACATCAAAAGTCAAACATCCAGAGTGTCCCCAGCTTCCAGCCTTTTCCAACCTCCCTCATCGACTCGAGACCGCCCGATACCTCTCTTTCCACCTCAAACCTATGGTTTGCCCCCTCCAACCTGGGGAGACATGCCGCCCCTCCACACCCTCCCGTTTTGTCCATCGGTATCAGGTATACCGCCTTGGCCACACACGAGTGTAGTAACACCATACTGCACATGACGTATGGCTCATGGGTTGTGAACAAGATCCTCGATGTCGAGGCAATTTGACCAACCGGTGTCCCCGGGCTGGTTGAAGGAGGCTTCGCCGACTTCACAAATAAGATTCAGAATTGGAGTGCCAAAGGGGATGATGCTTGGACGTTCGTGTGTCGCCGAGGAAGTCCAGTATCTGTTCCTCTGCTGACGGTTTCGGCACACCTGAGGCAATGCGTATCTGGACGATCCGTCAACGTTTGACGGTCAATAACGCGAAAGCGCCGCGAACGCACTTCGTCGATTCTTTCGTCGGACAATGCATGTAAGCCGTGATTTGTCTCATGATCGCTGTCGCCCGCTTCACGTCTCCAGCAGTTCGCTCCTCCTGAAGACGCTTCAAACAGTGGTGCTATTGCCGCGGGTCAGGTTGTGGTCCAACCACCCTGTGTCTTCGACAAATGTCGAGGCCAATAACCAATACTCCAAACACGAGTAGACCCCACAGCCCATCACAAGTGGGTCTGAGGGTATCGTAGGGATTGTCTCGAAGCCAATAAAAGTCGCTGACCAGAGGACGCACGCGGTGGATAACGTCTCCATTTGGTGGAAACCGTTGTAATGAGAGTGATTGGCTACCACAGATATCGCTAAGCGAACGACCAGCTGGCAATCCCTACTCATCCTCCTCTGGCCCCGAGTCTCATTCAAGCTGATAATAAATAAACTATCTAACCAAACCCTCTATCTCGTCCACCACTTCCGGACACATATAAGGGAATTCACCAGCCATATCGAGCGAAATGGCTTGGCCGTCCGAAGTTTGGTGGGCCAGGTAAGTCGCCAAGTGACTCCAATCACCACCGTTCAGGATGACATCCTCCAGGTATAATGTTTCGAGCGAGGGGAGAAGTTTCGTGTTAGCGTGCGGTCCATCCGGGTTTGGCTGTAGGAACCCTTTAGACAACTCCACGCCGATGGCGTGCAATACTTTGATATTTGGCATCATGAAGAGAAGTTCCTCGGGTAATTTCGTGTCGAGCTCAGCACTGAAGTATTCAACGCGCTCTCTGGGAATTAGCGCGATAAGGTCGACGAGTAATTGCTTCAGGACGTCCGGAGGAGGTTTGTTGGCTAGGTCCACCTTGAATGACGTGCCCGGTGACTTCAGTTCCAGTCTGGTAGTTTCACGACAGACGACAGTGAAGTAGATTGCGACGAAGCCTCGAGAGGAGGAGGTAGAGGCCTCCAGCGTGTCTTGAAATCTAGCATCGCGCCGGAAGTAGTCCTGCACATACGGTCCGAGGGTTGACAAAACATCCCCCACCGTGGCACCGGATCCCATCAGGCTCATACTATCCAACGCCCCTGGGAGTACCAATTGGTCCAGTAACCAAAAAAGGCGACGAAACCTCCCCACCAAACAAAGTGTCTTCAATTTGTGCAGCGGTATCTTAAATGTGGACCCATCGGTGATGTCTGGGAGGGTATTGGACAGGGTGAGTCGCCGAAGAGTGGGGTTTGAGGCGAAGATCGAAAATAGCTGAGATGCCGTTGGAGCGGGTGGCGGCGGTAACGGGTCGAGGTCGAGGAACAGGGTGGTCAGAAGCGTGGTTCGGGATGCCAGCCGGTCCCACGACGAAAACCAAAAATGACCATAGAGGTCGAGGGAACGCAGCCCCGAGAGGTGGGACCGAGCGAAGAAATCCGAGGGATCAACGAAAGTGAATCCCCCACATCGCCAAATAATTGATTCAATATTCTCATTCTGACCACCGTCGTCGCCGGGGGTCAACGAAGAGATGATGGCGTTTAGGGTGTCACCGTCATTGGACGTTAGATGGACTCGACGTATGGTGTCTTGCAGGACACGACTCCTGATCGCGTCTCGGAGGGATTCGTCGAAGAGGACGTCAGGATCACATTTGACCCCGTACAGCATCAGGTCAAGGGGAGTGGATCCGGAACGGCGATGGCGTTTCTTCCAATCTTGCAAAGTGTTTCCCCAGAAACTCCAAAGCTCTGGGGTTCGAGACGCGACTTCGAACCAGTGGTGACAAACGAGGAGGAAATTGTAAGAGCCCTTCCGTAATCCTTCTGTAACCTGAGGATAAACCGGACGAGGCAGGGCCTCCGGGGTGAGGCACCGGACGAATATGTGTCCAAGGATTTCTGGAGGTGCACGCATGGATATGTTCAACAACGAATTTCGGGTGCGTTTAAGCTCGATTATATCTCCCTTGCCCTCCTCGATCTGCTTCTCTAAGGCTTGTATCAAGTGGATGTTGATCTCGTGGCCCATACTAGTATCCTCATTCTGTCAGCACTGCGAAGCGCCTCAGAATGTGCACACGTACATCGAAGTCGATACTTTCTTTTGATTCTGGGGGACTGACGGTCCATCCATACGGGCACGTGGAGGAAACGACATGGCGAGGCGGAAGGCAATGATGGTGGCGGAACGGGGAAAGGAAGGACGTGATGGCCTACGTCGTGATCCTTCCCCCCTTCCTTCAACCAGCTGTTGCGCTAATGATCCCCAAACCAAACAGGAAGCCACCACGTGGGATCCCGGGGACACGGTCTCGATGATGCACGCCTACCCCGTTGGCCCTAAGAAGCAGATACGCCCCAAAACCACAACCTACTGCACCATCCTAAACTGCCATGGTGGGTACTAGCTTCTCTTCCTGGATCGTGAGGCTGCTGAGGTGCTCGACCTAAGTGAAGAACGCACCTCGGCCGTCCGTTCAAAACTGGTTAATACCATGGCTGGTCGCTTGGCTGAAACCTTGGCCGAACGCGTACGAGGCGGACTCAGCCCCGGGGAGAACCAGAACGAGGGCGGTGCCAGATCCCTCCCACCCCCTGGCGGCGAGGGAGCTTTGACTCCGATTGGTGAACGTTCGACTTTGAACTCTAGTTCCCGGGACGCAGGTACCCATTCTCCGCTCCAGAGCCCTCTACTCTCCAGTGGCCTGCGCTCTCCGCTCCGAACCAGAGGCCTGTGCTCTCCGCTCCCTATAGTTCACCTTCCCAGTCGGACAAAAACAACAATCGGAGACGAGGCAGAACTCGCCAAAACTTCAGACGGATGGGGTCCTTGGAGAACCGCTTGTTACGACCCTCACCTCCCATACTCCTCCTCACGATTCCGGTGTCGATCAAGAGGGTTCAGTTGAGTCTGGGGAGTACAGGTCACCGTTTGCGCCGTCCAAGCGAGTTTTGGAGCGGATAGCAAAATCGCAGGCTCGGGTGCGTGCGGGATGGCAGCCTAGTCTTGGTTCGGCTTGCCGCCTGACAGCGTTGAACTCGCTTGAAGTAAGTCGGCGGTCTTAGAAAATCTCACGTTACAATGGGGCGAAGAAGGCTCGGCTCCGCCATATTAATTCTGGAACGCCCAACTACTTGAACCTAACCTACACAGTTACACCCTCCGGTTTTCGTCGTCCAGCGATCACAACCCTCTGCTGAAATTAATTACAATAGAAAGGATTAACCGCTACGGATAGGATCGCCAACCAGCACATCGCCGCTCATCCTCCACCACCGAATTTAGACCTGTAAGTAAACTCTTTAACTAGACCCTCTATCCTGCCCACAGCTTCTAGGCACACATATTGCAAACCGCCGACCACCTCGAGTGAAATGACTTGACCGTCCGAGGTCTGATGGGCCAAATATGTTGTAAGGTAACCCCAATCATCTTCGTCCATGAATAGAACATCCTCCAGGCGCAGTGACCGAAGTGAGGGGAGGAATTTCATGTTGGCATGTGGTCCGTCTGGGTTTGGCTGGAGGAACCCTTCGGACAAATCCATGTCGGAAATGTGCAAAACTTCGATGTTTGGCATCATAAAAAACAGCTCTTCCGACAGTTTCGTCCCAAGGCCAGCATGGAAGGATCTAATGTATTCCAGGGGGATGGGTGCGATAATATTGGTGAGAGATAGTTCGATCGCGCTTGGAGGGAGCAGATCGGGTTGGACCGTAAGCGACACCCGCGGTAGCCCATGTACCAACTCGGGATTCCGGGTGCGTACCGAGATTGAGGTAAACCTGGGGGAAGAGCAGGAATAAATCCCCAGTCTGTCTTGGAACCTGGGATCACGTCGGAAGTAGTCTCGCATGTACGGTCCAAGCGTTTGTGAAAAGTCCTCCACCGTGGAATCGGATACATCCAGGCTTATCTCATCCAACGCCTCTGGAAGTACCAATTGGCGCAGTAACCCGAAAAGGCGACGAAATTCTCCCGACAAAGAGAGCATCTTCAACTGGCGTAGCGGCAGTTTAAGCGTGAACCCGTTGACATCATCGGGGAGGGCGGCATCGGACAGAATGAGTTCCTGAAGATTGGGATTTGAGGAGAGGATCGAAGACAACTGAGTCGCAGCTGGGGTGGGTGACGGCGGGAAGGGGTCGAGGTCGAGGGACAGGGTGGTCAGAAGTGTGGTTCGGGATGCCAGCCAGTCCCATGGCGAAACCCAAAAATTCCCATAGAGATCGAGGGAACGCAACCTCGAGAGGCGGGACTGAGCGAAGAAATTGGAGACATTCACGGCAGAGAACCCCTCATATTGCCAAATAATCGATTCGATGTTGTCATTCTGACCACCTTCGTCATTGGGGGTCAACGAAGAGACGACGGCTTTCAGGGTGTCACCGTCATTGGACATCAGATGGACTTGGCGTATGGTGTCTTGTATGACGTGTTTCCTGACCGCGTCCCGGAGGGATTCATCGAAGAGGATACCAGGATCCGATTCGTCCGATTCGTCCTCGTCCAGAAGTACCAGGTCGATGGGGGCGGTTCCGGAGCGGTGATGGCGTTTCTTCCAATCCTGCAACGTGTTTCCCCAGAAGCTCCAAAGTTCTGGGGTGCGAGACGCAACCTCGAACCAATGGTGGCAAACGAGGAGGAAATTGTAAGACCCCTTCTGCAGCCCTTCGAAGGACCAATCGGACTCCCGCACGAGGTTCTGGGCGAATATGTATCCCAGGATCTCGGGCGGTAAGCGTGTGGATATGTTCAATAACGAGTTTCGGTCGCGCTTGAGTCCGATTATGTCTCCTTTTCCCTCTTCAATCTGACTGTCCAAGGCTCGTATCGCATCAATGTTGGTTTCATGACCCATACTGGTACCCACTTCAGGTCAGCGCCGTGAAATGTTTTGGAATGTGTGTACGTACATCGAAACTAATGCCTTCTCCTGGTTATGGGGGACTGACGGATCGCCTTCGCGGGTATTTGGGGAGAGCGACATGACGAAGGCGATGATGGCGGTGGAGGTAATGCTTGTGTCGGCTCAAGCGCTGGAGATTCTTCAATTCAATTGACGCGTTGCCGGTTACTGACGCTCCCCGTCTTCCGTCGGCGTGTGCCGGGGCTAACTACTCTCGGGGCAGCGGGTAAGCGGGGGTCCAGCTGGCCGAGAGCACTCACACCACGCCTTTTCTCATGTTCCCCAACCGTCTCAACATTCATACCCGTTGACATCGTTTTCTAGAGTTGTCGAACAGCTGGCACAAGGTTTGAATCGATCGGAGAGGTCCAGGGATCGGTCATGATCAACACTGCACTCCACCAACTACTATCGGACTCGAGGACCGAGAAATGATATGGGAGAATAGGGACACGATACAGAATCGAGGAGAAATTAGAAACGGGGGAGGTATAACGAGAGGCGGGAGAAATACTGGAATGAGTTGGGTAGGGGGCCATGTGGACGAATAGGAAAGAGATGTCAACTACAAGCCGGCTCCGAAGCGCTCTCGCTGTTGTCAGTCAGCTCCAAGTGCGTAGTGGGGAGCGTGTCACACTTGCACAGAACGGGAGTTTACGAAAAAGTACCCTGGTAGAAACATTCCGAATCGTTTGGAAGCGCGTTTCCGGGAGCCCGAGGCCGCCATATTTTATTGGGATCGCGACTGGGTTTAATGTTGCGGTTTGCGGAGGAATAACACGTTCAGAATACTCACCACCAGGGGTCACGGGTCCCTCCTGCACCTACGGCCGATTGCCTCGGTCCGGATCCCCACGGGGATCATCTCGAGGTAAATCAAAGTCATTGACCAGAGGAACTTTTGATCTGCTGAACACCACCCTACCAAGTTCGTAGAGAATAGCATCGGTTGTGACGTGGTCGCTCTCATGATCTGGGAACCTTCTCCGTCTTCTCGTCTCTCACATACACCGTTGCAGTGCAAGCCGAAGTTGGGGCCCACGGAAAATCTGATATAGGTATGCCTCCTCGCCTTTGAGGCACCGCCTGGCGGTGGGCTCGACCAGGAATCTTCCATAGCGAGAGGTTTTCTGGTTCTTGGACATTCGACGACCACAACTTGAACGGTTTCTATTCAGTAAAAACTGTTTAACGGGAATTGTTGATCACTACGGACGGTATGGATGGCCAGGGTGCAGCTATTCATCCCGTTCCACCCTCGAGTCTTGTTGGTAAGTGAACTCTTCAACTAGATCCGTTATCTCGTTCACCACTTCCGAGCACATATCAGGAAATTCACCGAACACCCCGAGCGAAATTGCTTGGCCGTCCGAAGTTTGGTGGGCCAGGTATGTCGTCAAGTGACTCCAATCGTTGTTGTCCAGGGTGACATCCCGCAGACGCAACGTTTGAAGTGAGGGGAGGAGTTTCGTATTGGCGTGCGGTCCGCCCGAGTTAGGCTGGAGGAAGCCTTCGGACAACGTCACGTCGGCGAGGCGTAACGCTTCGATGTTGGGCATCATGAAAAATAGTTCTTCTGGTAATTTCATGTTAAGCTCAGCATCGAAGCGTACAACATGCTCTGCGGGGATGAGTGCGATAAGACCGATGAATAGTTGTTCCTGTGCGTCTAGAGGTAGGTTGCCGAGGATTGTGAGCGACACCCGTGGTGGCCCGTGTACCAACGCGGTAGGCTGGGTACATATGACGCCGACAGAAATTGAGACGGAACCGTACCAGGAGGAGGAAGAAACCTCCAGTCTGCCTTGAAACCTGGTATCACGCCGGAAGTAATCTTGCATGTATGGTGCGAGAGTTTGTGAGATGTCCTCCACCATAGAACCTGATCCGGTCAGGTCCATATCATCCAACACCTCCGGGAGTATCAACTGGTGCAGCAACCCCAAAAGATGACGGGGTTCCCCGGTCAGGGAGAGAACTTTCAAGTGAGACAATTGCACTTTGAACGTTGATACGTGAGCGTCGTTAGGGAGGGCGGCATCGGCTAGGCTGAGTTCCCGGAGGTTGGGATTTGACATGAGGATCGAGAATAGCTGAGCCACGGGTAGGGCGGACGACGGCGGTGGCATGCTGATGTCGAGCGACAGGGTGGTCAGGAGTGTGGTTCGGGGTGCCAGGTGGTCCCACGATGAAATTTGAATCCTCCCAGTGAGGTAGAGGAGACGCAACCTCGAGAGGCGGGACCGAGCGAAGAAATTTGAGGCATCCACGGAAGCAAACACCTGGACCCACAAAACAATCGACTCGATGTTCTCGTTCTGGCCACCTTCGTTGTCGGGGGTCAACGCCGAAATGATGGAGGTCAAGATGTCACCATCATTGGATGATAGGTGGACTTGACGTACGGTGTCTTGCATGACGCAACTCCTGATTGCACCCTGAAGGGAATCGTCGAGGAGGACACGGGGGTCGGATTTATGTCCGTCCAGCACCAGGTCGAGGGGGGCAGATCCAACCCAGCACCGATGACGTTTCTTCCAATCCTGCAACGTATTTCCCCAGAAGCTCCAAAGTTCCGGGGTGTGGGACGCGACCTCGAACCAATGGTGGCAGACGAGGAGGAAATTGTAAGAGCCCTTCCGCAATCCCTCGAAATACCAATGGTACACCGAATGACCCGGCTC
>Ga0307511_10004503_pt1 | contig 14230 bp, 27 predicted proteins | sample 13_EM_MG_FD_200266 | JGI IMG/M metagenome (GOLD analysis project Ga0307511, IMG submission 200266) | Populus trichocarpa ectomycorrhiza microbial communities from riparian zone in the Pacific Northwest, United States - 13_EM | ecosystem: Host-associated > Plants > Roots > Unclassified | place...
GATATTGAGCAATTAGGAAACCAAACATGATCAGAATTTCGTCAAGGCGGCAGTGTGCTGTTTGTGCGATATTTGCCGCAAGGGCGAGAGGTTCAATATGCTTTGTGATCCTTCAGTACTAATCAGCACCATTGTTACTGCAATCGGAACCGCACTAACCTGAGGATCGTGTGCCAAAACACTGGGTCCCCTATTATTTTTACCATCTCTTCACCCTTTCTCCGTGATGTAGCATCTCCTGCTACTATAATCTTCGATCCCCTCTGTGCTTCTCTCTCCTGCTCTAATAACATCTCAAGTGCACATTTCAAGGCAAGAAGTCGTCGGAAAGCGAGGTAATGTGCTGTCCACCGAGTGAGGACTGCTCGGATCACTGAAAGTATCTTTACTTTTGACCCTTTTGCAAGGCAGACCGCCTTTTGGATGTCACGCAGCAATGCCAGGATGCGGCTCTTACTGCGAAGCCAGGTAATCAGTTCAGTGGCTTTTTTAGTGTTTGCCGAGAAGACTGTAGATGTAACCTTGAAATAATCACCGACAACAAGATTAATCTATAGCGAGTCAAATAAATATTACGAGTTTCATTGGAAATATCAGACAGACCTGGTGTGCATAACAGTCTGGAGTGACAAGCCAAGGGAAGTCATTGAGGAGGCTCTTTCGTGCAGCACGAGATTCCCCTGAAGCATCAGAAGTAACTGCAATAACAACTACTTTCCAATCCCGCTCAACCTCTGCCATGACATCCACAATAAGAGCTCGGAGGTGATCAGCAGTTTGCTGCTCATTTGAGGTGTCTGCTACTCGGACAGTATGAACCTCAACATAGATAAAATTCATCAGTACATCATGCTCGGGCCAGTGCACATGTACAATGATGTCACTTACATTTCGTGCAGATGTTGTCATCATAAATGCCAACAAGTGCCGTGTGTTAATCCCTGTCCATCCATCAGTCTGCAAAGTTGCATCTAATCCATTACTCTGTTTTTTTGCTTCTGCTTGGAATCTATTCAGTTCCCGTGGTATGTATGTGTAAGTAAGCTGATAACTAGACAGTGGCACTGCCGCAGGGAGCATCTCCTCCAAAAAATCATGGACAGCTTTGTTATTTACCCATGATGTCGGGAAATTGCAGGATGCTGTGATCCATGCTAGATGGCTACCCAATTTGTCCTGATAAGCCGCAGATCGGATGGCAGGCAATCCTGTTGCAACCTGGGTACTACTAGGGAGTCCTGTTGATGCACTCCGCTGGTGTGATAGGATCCTCTGGCGCTTCGATGATGGACGGGAATCAGGGGCATCCAAATATGGTAACGGACTGCTCGAGACTGATCGGGACAGTGAGTAGTTGAATGCGAAGGGGGATTCTACGAGGAGAGGGCTGGAAGAGTGCATTTCAGGTGTCCCGCCATGAGAACCTGACAATGAAAGAGACAATGAAGATCGCGAGGGGATTTCAATGGGTGCTATGGAATGCAGAGACGAACTTGGCACACTCGGAGCATGCACGAGGCCAAGGCCTTGTGACTCTTGTGGTGTGTGAGAACTTGAGTATGGAATAAAACTGCCAGGGCCAGCTGTTATGGCAGTGAGAGGTATTGGAGATTGGTTTGGTGAGTTTAGACTGATGGTTGATTGATCTTGATAAAGGGGGAATGCCAACGCTGGATTTGAGAGTCGCAGAGGTGATGGTGGTCCTCGATTCCAACCTTTCTCTATACAAGTGTTGGCAGCTGCAGTACGGACATGATTGGGTTGATGGGTGCAGTTTTTGAGGTGCCGCACAAGAGTTTCCGCCCTTCCTTGTATCCATGGACAGCCGGGCGAACGTGCATCAAAGGCCCATACTATATCCTAGTGTTGAGGAGTCCAGATACTATGGGATTGCAAGTCACACTTACACGATGATAGTATTTCCTCTCGACTACGATATTCATGCCGCAATCCATTTTGCAGATCAACTGCATCCTTTTCTTGCTCGCCTGCAATCCTAACATCAAGGCAGCATTGACAGATTACCTTCGGCCGTTTTTCCTTCAGATTGGCATATGCAGACTGTGCTCCTTGTTGGAGCTCGGGATGATTGAGGAAGTAATGCCTATACCAGCCTTGTCGTTGACTCATACTCAGGTGGAATGGGGTAGCACACAGGTTGGATTTATTGGACTTTACAGAAATACATTTTGAAATCGATACTAGGAAGGAACATTTGCGGAGCTCCGAGAAATCTGAAGTCGATATCAGTGGCTGAGATAACCCAGCCTTTACCGTGTGAACGCCACCGCCATATCTGTCCCTATGGCTTTTCCACTGGCTAGCCATGACCCATGGCACATGGCACACGTGGATCGCCATTGGCACTGCAAACACTGACCTGTGGTACTTTCAGCAAATTATACCGCTGTGGGGAGGAACAAACCTTGATACAATGTTGCAGAAGCCCATTTTACGCTATCTTCATACTCTTCCGTGAGATTCGACTTGCTTAACAGCCGCACAGCAAATGACGGCAAGCAGTACCAGCGATCTCGGAGATAGTCAATAAAGAGTCATGTGATATGCTATCACAGTTCTCACCAACCGAGATTTGGCGCAGTCGTACGGGATTTCGACGTACGCCAGGAGAGGAACGAAAGACGACCTGTCACGATCCGACAAGCGCCTAAATCTTCGGTTCGCTACTTACTACCTGAGAAGTCCAAAACCACTGTACTATATACTAAGACTCATTATCAACACGTGACCGTGCTGACCGTTGGAGTAGGTTGGAGTGCAGTCGTCAACCGTATTATCATTGCTTCTTGCGAGCGGCTAGATAAAGACAGCAGTACGGAACTGGTAAGGACACTGGTCGGTCCTCTTGCCGAATCCATGGTAGCGCGCTGGCCAGTGGTTGAAACGGGGCTAGACCCATCGAAACTTGTTGGCACCGAGTCACGCTGGGTTGCGTTTCACGAATGAGCGCGAGGTGGATCTGGCAATACAACCAACGACCCACTAATCGGAAAGATATCCACGTAGTAGCCTCCTGGTAACGTGCTCAAGGAGAGCTGCGAGTTCGCTAGGTGAGCCAAATCTACTAAAGGATCATCCCCTTCTATGGTCTTGTACCCATAGGTAATACGGAGAATGTTGGATGTGAAATGTCTGCATTGAATAGTCAGTGTTTATTTCACTGTGAGGAGTCCAGCGCATACTTGCGAACATGTGCTTGGGTTCGATCTGGGTCATTGAGTAAGCAACAGAGGAATCTGCGAGTTTCGTATTCCATCAACTGGTGCAATTTCTGGACCGTGCCATAGCCGCTAATCTCTTGTGCAATCCACTTCCGGTGCTGTCGGAACCACTCATTATAGTTGGAAAGCAACAAGATCTTTCCCCATCCAGAAAGTTCAGCAGACATGACAGATCGCGGGCGGTCGGAATAGTTCACACTACGTTTGTCGAGAAGCTCCTCGGCGATTTTGGCTGAACCAATAAAGATGATGTTGCGCCCAAATAAATGGAGAGAAGAAATATCACCTTTATGAATTGCGCCGTTAGTAAATCATCGTGTAATAGATGCTAGTGGTCACAAACCATATTTGTGATTCATTGCCAACACCATCAACCATGGGTTCTTGTTGGGAATTTCCAGTAAACCCCAGGGCCCAGAAATTCCAGGAGGCAGTCCCTTCGGGATGCAGAGATGTGTGTATAAGACAACAAATGCAGCACCTGCACATGCTGTCCAGGCAAATTGCTCTAGAGTGAACGAAACCTGCATGGTGACAAACCACTCAGACCACGGACAGATTCCAGTTATAAAAAAGTAGCAACATTACCCGAGAGGCTAGACCACAGGGATGACTGGCCCTCCGGCGATGACATATTAACCAGTACGCAGGGTATTGGGCGCCCAATCACACTGATCACGATTCACAAAGCTAAGCGTCACCAGCCATGTGTAACGCTTAGTTGGATCGACAATGTGCCCCACATACCCTCAGTTGACTTGTCTTACCCAATCAGAGAGCTTCCCAGAGTATTCAAAAGCCCAGGGCTCTCTCAGAATGATGTGTTTGCAACTTTTCAAGAGGTCAAAGATGGTCAATTGGATGGGACAGACCAGACCTTGGAAGATTATCTGCAAAACATTTTAACAACTCTGTTGCACGTGGGCGAACCCCAGTGCCAAGTCATATTACATAAGCGAGCCTGGCAAGCACGCATGAATCGTTTCGAAACTGAAGTCAATTTATGTACTTATCGCAAGCTTGTCTTCCAGGTATTACCGCAGCAATGATTGCGCATTCCAGCAGTGGAACACCAGCGTTGATAATCTTGGCTGTTTGCAGTGGGCAGACTCGATCAGCGGGTATCATCGCTTAGACACGCCGATCCAATGCAATTAGTACTTACGTTCTCGGCCCTTGATCCGAATGCGCTCCAGTGACGGACCTTCAAACGTCCCAGCTCTCCAAACTGTCCCAAGATTCCACACAACTGCGCGGACCATTGCACTACAGCAAGTTGCACTTCGATAGACCAGAATTGGCTTGGGCTCACTGCATGAGCGCTTTTATTTAGTTTTGGAATGAAGGCAAACAAGGGCGCTACGTCAGTCATGCCTTGAGACTGAGGCTTCAAGGTTAGCAGTATGTGCTCCTCCTAACTCATCTGAATCTTTATGTGCTCTTTCTACTTCAGTTTAGCAATCGTCGGAGGCACCTGAAGGCCGGATCATTCAAAATCATTGGTTGTTTCAAGGCTTCATCCCGAAACTAAAGCGCTTATGCAAGCATTGGTTGGCAATTCTGGTTTATCGATATGCAACCTCCTAGTGAGGGCGATGTTAACAAATATAACGCAGCAAATTTCGGAACTGTTCGCCTTAATTGACTTTTGAACAGACTTACAAGTTACAATATACTGGACTGCATGAAGAGCTATTCGGATCAGGGAAGTTGATTGAACCTGTGACAGACTCCCGGTCAGCCTTCAAATCAGACAGCTCAAACGTTGGCACATCATTTCGAATTTTCAATCGAAATATGTCAGCCACACAACAGGGTGAGATTACATCTCCTTTATACTCCTGGTTTCCCCACTCGAAATGCCGCCTGCGTCGGCAGAACCCTTGCTTGCTGCATGCACTTTGGATTGCTTAACTTTGATTTTACCTGATGAAGGGCGAATTTTATATTTCTCACGCTCGTCCAGAAAAGGGAACATTTTCCAAACCGGCAGGTTCTCACGATTTAACGAACTCCCAGAACCCTTGCTTTGCAAGCAAGGGAATTGTCCTTTGCCAGGCATCTCGAGGCACCTCGAACTCGTCGTTCTGCATACTTTATATTGACTGTGTCGGTACTAGATCTCTTAGGTACCGTTGATGCTTAGCCGTTGTGCGTCAACGCTGAGGTCTTTGTCTTAGTCAATAGGAAGTACTTACTGCACCCCCAGAACTCTATTATTCACCGATCACACGGAAGTGGGTCCGACCGACAACCCCAGCAACCACCAGAGTTTAAAATTGTAGTTCCATTTCACTGAGGAAGTTCTTGACACCAACTTCGTCCATACCTCCCCTGTCAGGGTCGACAGCCTCGATACACCGCACAACTGCAATCGTCTGCTTCACACTTTTCATGCTCACCCAGATTCTCCCATTCACCCCAACAGCTGCTTCAAGAGGAAAATGGGAGCCAAGCAGAGGCAGCAAGAAATGTTTCGGATCGAGCAGCCTGTGATGAAAATTAAGTGGGTAACATAAAGGTGAAACAAGAGGATTACAATCGGCTCATTTGTAAACTGCAATGCGTGACGAATCCGCCTTTAAGGTCCCCAAAGCCCTCTGCCTTGCGTGTCTGAGCATCGAAACATTCCAGTTCGGGTTCCATGTCTTTATGTGCGAGAGATACTCGAGCATACAACAATGATCCCACCTACATCCAGCATGTCATATGTATGCATGTACAGTAAACGCCAGACGTACCTTGAGATTGGGTTTATTTCTCTTGGTAGCCCCTTCGAATGCTAGCCCATCTAGCGATGCAGGGTGTGCAGAACCGATATCCACTCGCCATCCTTCTCCACTGCGCCCGGTGACCACACCAATGACGCTTTCCTGGGGCGCTGGGACATACTTAAAGGATGCTTGGTATGCATGCCTAGAAGGCGTTGTCCGACTTACCCGCCGTGAATTGCCTTCCACCCACCACTTGCTCTTGTTTGTGGAATGATTCAATATACCCGCGCGAGTGGCCACGACCGGTTGCTGGGAGCTTGAAACTCGAGTAGCTGAAAGCTGTAAGAGTCCCGGTCCCAGCTTGAGATTAACGTGCTGCGCTGGAATATATTCGCCAGGAAGAACAACAGATGCCATGACAGTCAACAAGAAAGTCTATCACTGGGACAAACACTGACCAGTGATCTCACCAACCTCTTGCAACACATATTCTCAGGATGGCGGCGACTGCTCTCATGCAAGAGTTCCCTGAGTTGTCTCATTTATCGTACGTGCAGAATCTAACTTGTAATTTCCGTATGATGTCCCAAGCCTACTGCGCAGCCGAAATGACCTTGAAGATATCCTGAACGATCAGGCATACTTCCAAGGCATCTTCTATTCTCTATCATCCGTGAAACAACTTTACCAGTCCCAGTCAGAGCTGGGTACGGCTAACGAGGCTATTGCACGTAAGCCCCTTCATGCCGTGCACAATCCTGCTTGTGCTGAATTGTTGAGCGGAAAAGGGTCGAATTTGTCCCTACAAGACAGACTTTATCAGTTGCGATCAGAAACCAAAGAGGCGTTTGACGAAGCAAAGGCGCTCGAGGCTCAGTGGAAAGAACTCGACCGTGAACAAAGGGAGTTGTATCAGGTACGCTGTTCCATTCCATCCCCCCCGGGCACGTCCAAACACACTTCCCTCCCAGCGATTTACTCCTCAATTTCTCTTACTGCGCCTGCGCCATGCGACCACTGATCAAGATAACGCCTCAGAGGCGCTTACATCGTCTTTCGTTCAATCATCTGCTACATCACGGGACGCATTGGATGTCGACGAGTTTGTCAGACAATTTAGGGAGTTGAGAAAGGTGTATCATAAACGAGTGATGTGGGGAGACAAGTGGACTTCCGGCGAGGTGATATGGCACATTGATTAAGATCAAGGTAAAGTAAGTTCACATACATTATCCCGCTCTGAACAGATCAATTGATTGTGCAAGAAACGTATCTAACGACTGGAATATGTATCTAGAACCGAGTAACACCTTCCGGTGTGGAAAATAGTATACGTGTAATCTAATACTATCTTGTTGCAGGCAGTCGCATAGAGTATATGTGAGTTACATGTCTCAACTAAGTGTTTGCCATGGTTCTGATGGGCCTGCGGCTATTATCTGCCCACCCTTGCGGATCTTGAAGCTTGTAGCTCTACCCATCGGTCTCTTACTATGTTTTGAAGAGAATATCGTCATTAAACTAGGGGGCGAGCGAAGTGAAGTAGTCGCTGTTTAACACGAGCTTGCGCTTTCATATTCTTCCTGCGCTAGACAGCCGCGAAGTTCCAACACGGCCTTGCATATAAGCACGCAATCTCGAAGGCTTGGTCAGCGCAGGCAGTATACCATTAAAAGTTCTTCAGTGCAGAATGGCAGCACGTCAGGGAGTTCTGCAAGCTCGTATGCTGCACTCTCGGGAACCGAGTCTTCTGGGACTAGCAACAACCCATATCCTACGGCCAGTGGTGCAAGGCAACTTGGCTTCTCCAGCATCATTTTTACGTTCACTACGGCGGTCACTGATTCGATCACCTTTGGCATTCATACTCTAGACTGTGTTGGGCATCTTGGTGTAGCTTCACTACATAACGTTCGGTTCAAACGAAGCCGTGCTCTTAGAAACCAAAAATCTCATCTATCTCATCTCGCCTTTTTTTCTTGATCTTCTTTGGTTGATGTCGCTCCTGTATGACAGTAAATTCTGAATCCTCGACTCGGACGCTTGTCTGTGCGGGAGCTATTGTCTTCTCCATGGCTGCAGACGATAAATGTAAGTTTAAGGATGGTAAACGAACGAGGGATCCCTACCCTCCGGCCGTGGCAACGGATCACATGCCGGGATGTCTAGCATCGGCAGTGTGTCATGTCCTGTAGGTGAACTGCGAGAATTCAACCCCGGAAGATGGTTCTCGGTGACACCAAATGATTCCAGTACGTCCTCAGCTGAGGTAATGCAAATGGTAGACGGTCGCGAGGTTTCGTGTGTAGTATGTCTTCCTTGAAGTGCAAGGGAAGAACTCCGCATGGGTCGGTGTTCAGGCTGCAGGGTCTTTAGGGTATGGCAGCTTATCATGCACATGGTTCGTACGTTAGAAATGGCTAAAAACCGATCGCATATTAATGCACCGTGATCGAGAACTTGCCCGAGTTCAGATAGTAGCGTCGACATTCGAGAGGATATTGCCGAAAATAGCACAATCAGTTGAATGAAGGCACCGGACTGCATGGCGACAGCAAAGTGGCTTGGAATGGACTATGAATGAGATGCCTCCCGATAGGAAATTCAAAACATTGGGCGACGTACTGGTAAGAATGGGCGAGCCGCTCAATCATCTGACAACGTCAGGGCGGTTTTTCCACCACCAAAAGACAAATATACCTTTCCGACGAGTTTACGAGAAGACAACAGTCTCTCCATGACGAAAGACAAGTAGAATCCGTCTGGAACATGATCCCAAGCGCCCTTGAACACTTTCGGGTCAATGCTATCCAATGTCAGGCTTGCATCGAATGCAACTTTAATTAAATCACTCACTCCCGCAGGGTGGTGAAACCGAAGAAGGACGCACGGAGTAGTTCAATGCGCTCTGGAAGCTTTAACTCGACGAGCCTGTTTCCGTAACGTCTGATTTCTGAGACGCGCTTGAAGAACAGGGACGTTCGGTGCTGGTTTTTATTCTTGTAGTACAGCCTTTCTAGGACGCGCATTTCGTTCGTGTAACTCCCCATTGCTGTTAGAAGGCGCCGTACGCAAGATTTGAGTTCCTTCAGGAGGATATCGACATCTTTGTGTTGGACCTGGATGGAGCTCCTTGGAAGGCAAGTAACAACGGGTGGGTGACGGCCCCTCTCAACAGGCATATGGATGCACAGGAGGGTGGATATTGTGTATAGGTTCACTGACAACTTGGGTGTGACTTTGTGTAAGCGTTTAATTAGCTACAGTAAATTGACGTCCAATGTCTGCCTCCGCACTGCATCTTCGAGACCACAGCTGTATGTAGTTGCTCGACATCAACTCAACACACCCCACGTCAATCGGTTCACATTTAAGTCGTGTCTTCCACCAAGGATGGCAACGCAGCATGGGCAAGATGCGAAGTTCTTTCAGCGTGGAAAGATCGAGGTACACTCCTGGCTGTTGTCCCATGTACATTCCTCCATCTCACTATGTAGGAATTTCGAGCCGAGTTGCAGGCTGCAGAAACAAAGGACAAGAAATATCAGAAACGGAAGACAATACTGAAGAAGATCGTTGCTAACATCACGATGGGTACAGACAGTGCGTGGCCTGCTATTCATCGTATCTTTCCAATATTTATTCGTCCACTAGTGTCACCTCTCTTCCATGATGTAGTGCAGTGCATAAGCTCCCCTTTGTTGGAGATCAAGAAGAGTAAGTCGAATACTTGATCACGAGCTTAGGATATCAATATTGGACAGTGGTTTATCTCTACCTGGTCAGTTATGGTCGTTCGAAGCCAGACCAGATACATATGGTCATCCCAAGCTTCCTTCAGGTATTTTCCTTGTGGCGGGTGTTTTCGCTCCCACTGAACGCTTGTTTGAAGGACTGCAATGACCGAAATCCCCTTATTCGAGCTCTTGCTATTCGCACCATGGCTTATATTCCGTTACCTGTTGTGACAGAAGCGCTCAGCGATCAACTGCGACATTGCATGAAAGATAGAGACCCATACGTCCGCAAGACTGCAGCTATATGTGTAGCCAAGATGTATGTGGCGGATCCTCGGAAAGCGGAAAAGGCTGGCTTTGTTGAGATGTTGAGAGACATGATGCTTGATTCCAATGCGACAGTGGTGGCCAATGCCGTCGCATCACTCTCGGAGATAGGGGATCGCCATGACGGCGTTATATTTCGACTTAACCTTACGATCGCGAATAAACTCATCCATGCCCTTGGTGAAAGTTCTGAGTAAGTGCACTCGACATTCATCTGTGGTGTTCTGAACTGAGGGGATTCAGGTGGGGCCAAATATACATCCTCGACTCATTATTGCGCTTTGTACCCGAGGAACATTCAGAAGCTGAGATGATGGCGGAAAGAATCATCGTGCAACTGCAGCACGCCAATTCGGCTGTTGTGCTGACCACCATCAAAGTTCTTCTTTATCTCATGAATTACATGGAGAACCGGCGACTGATTGAGCACATTTGCAAGAAGATGGGTCCGCCATTGGGTGAGTACACCTTCAATAGCATAACGCCATATGAACTACGTCAACAGTCGCTCTTTTGTCATCTGGACCCGAGGTTCAATATGTTACGCTAAGGAATATACTCCTCATTATCCAGCGGAGACCGACAGTACTCAAAAATGATGTCAAGGTTTTCTTTTGCAAATATAACGACCCCATTTATGTCAAGCTCGCAAAGCTGGAAATCATGTATCGCCTTGCACGAGAAGAGAACGCACGGGAGGTATTGACTGAACTGGAAGAGTAATATCTCTCTATACCCCAAGGAACAGAGTTTGATCTCTCCTATGCATTTTGATAGATACGCTTCGGAAGTGGATGTCGACTTCGTACGCAAAGCTGTGCGATCAATAGGCCGGCTAGCGATCAAAGTTGAAGCTGCAGCTGATGACTGCATTCAATCCCTTCTAACGCTCATCGAGACGAAAGTCACGTACGTCGTTCAAGAGGCGGTAATCGTTATAAGGGACATCTTTAGACGGTATCCTGGGAAATACGAGGGCATCATCCCAACATTATGTGAAAACCTTGATGCGCTTGATGAAACTGAAGCCAAAGCTGCGATGATCTGGATATTAGGTCAATTCGCAGATCGGATCAATAATGCCGACGAGCTGCTTGATGACTTGGTCTACAACTTCTTGGATGAATCTACTGAGGTCGGTGAATGTACTAACATAGTTCTTGGTTTGTTCTAAACAACTATAGGTCCAACTTGCACTTCTGACCGCTGTAGTCAAGCTTTTCGTTTACAAGTCGTCCTCGGACACAACCAAAGCTTTGGTCCATAAAGTCCTGAAATGGGCGACAGAAGAGGTTGATAACCCAGATTTACGGGACCGCGGTTTTATATATTGGAGGATGCTAGCTATGAACCCCACCCTGGCTCGGGATATAGTCCTCGCAGAAAAACCCGCGATTACAACTGATTCCGACAGGATGGATCGTGGTGCGCTGGACCAGTTACTTCTCCATACCGGAACCCTTGGGAGTATCTATCATAAAAACCCGGAGGTCAGTATGGATTTGGTGTTGCTAGCACAGAAGTATCTGAGTTAGAGTCATAGACATTCATCCGAAATGCAACAGGAAGAGCTTTGGTGGACACCCCCGCTTTGAACCCTGCTTCTAGAGCGGTTCTTGTTCCTCTTTCGCTACCGCATTTACCACCAACCACTGTTACAGTCTCTGGGCCAGGACCAATCGAACCAGCGTCTACTCCGCCTGCCAGCGTGTCAAAACCGGATCCTCCCGTCTCAACAGCAGGTGAACAGGATTTACTGGACGTTGACGATGCCACTATGGAGGCGGGAAGTCCCAATTCCGGCGAAGATGGAGAGCCCGACATGGATGGTGAAGACGGAGTGAGAAGGGCAGCTGACCCATACGCCAACCTGGATGGCGCTTTCGGAGGTTATCTGGGAGATAAACCCCAGCCAATTGGTGGCAGCAGAGGAAGAAATGCTGACTTGGATGATTTGCTCTTTTGAGGGACTTTCTCTGGATATAGTATACTATTAGAGGTGACTCTAATACATGAATGTTTCCCATCTGAAATAGGTAAACTAATCATGCAAGAATCGACTGTATTTTGTCTGTGACAGTGGCAAGAGCGCTCTTGGGTCGTAAAGAATTATAATGCTGTAAACTGCTCAGCCAGTTAAGTGACAACAAGGTTGGAGTTACCTACTTCTCCAAGACCATATTTTCGGCGGTGGAAACTGATGCGAGCCACCTTGGCATGACGATCCATGCAATCAAGGAGTGTATCATTTGGACTGTGGACAACCACCGGAGGATTTCCACCTTGGATGACCAAGATGGCGACATTGTATGCCTCGCTGAGCGCAAGTATTTCTGGTTCACCACCCCATGCACCCGTATCCCTGATCGACAAGCAATATTGCTCGAATTGCTTCGCGGACATCAGTCCGGTATCAGCAGTTGCCCCTAGTCCGTCCTCGCCAGAAATTGAGGGTATAAATGGTAAGAAGTCATCCGGATGTTGGGCCATATAATGTGCAGCAGCAGCACGGACTGTGGCGTAATTCGCGTGACTGGGGGGTAAGATGTTGAGAAGAGCGAGTTGATCTGCAATCGCGGAGAAGAGGCAGTGACCATCTGGATTAATCTGTGTATCTGCACAGTTGGTCCGAGAAACATGCAAGTCTGGAGCCGCTTACCTCGTGTACTTGGACACCAAGCTCGTCGCACGTCCGTTTTATTGACGCTGCTTCTTGTCTCATTTCCCTTTCTATTTCTGCGGTCGCTTCTGGGTTAGAAGGAGAAAAGTGTTGTGCGAGGGCAGCTGCTTTCCTGGCCTACGATAAATGTGTAGTGCTGGATCCTGTTATTAACTGATAGTGACAACTCACCTGTCTTGCCAAGTGTCGAGCCTTAGAGTGCTTTTTGGAAGCATTTTGTACACTTTCTGTGGGATGTATGGTTCCGGATGTTGGCGCAGCTTCCCCCGGCTGGTCCCTTGCTTCAAGCTCGGCAAAGAGGGTGTCCATGAGCTGCTCGTCTTCTTGGATAGAGGGCGGAGGCACTGCATAACTCTGTTCCGCAGCCGCTGCTTTCTTCGCCTTGTTTCGCTTTCCTCCCATGATACGGTGGTAGACTTGGAGTGTGATAGTACACTTGGCAGCCTGGTTTCGTAGTAGCGCTGTGGTGGCTGTGACGATACTCCATGGCATGTTCTATTCTCAATCGTGGGGCACTACTAGTAACACCAGGCTACCAACTGAAGACAATGACGATAGCCATGATCGAGATGGAAATTTGCAGAAAGCATGCTGGTTCAGAGTCTGTGACGGTGTACATTATTGTTTGTGAGAGCACAGCCACTGCCGATCATGGATAGATCGTGCCCTATCTCTTGCAAAACGGTCGTCCAAGTTATTTGTCCGGATCACCCTCACCCCCTTACCTCCTGGTACCAGCCTAGTCATCCGTGCATGGACCCCGAAACGACGTTTAGTTGTACTGACTATGCATCCAAATTGTCCGAACTTGTGGCAGAGCTCTCGTCGAATGACCACGATGATACGTGGCGCAGGTTAGAGGTTGTTGCACAGCACTTGGCCAACTCTTTAAAGAAACGTTCCCCTGGTAAGTCCATCCACCGCTAATCAACGTGCAGTATAATGGAGTTTGAGCAGAGGATTATCCGACATCGTTGGGAGCTACAACTTTACCACAAGACCTTACCTCACTCTTAGCTGCTGCTTTGAATGGCGCATCTATTCCCGATGATTCACGCACAGCATCCGTGCTCGAAATCCTTCGCGTTGGTGCCAACTTATGTGTTAACCACGGCAAGTAGCACCATTTTTATCTATATGCAACGTAGCAGATGTTCTGCATGTTTATCAGATCAAAATAGAGGAAACATTTTGGAAGCTGGTCTCCCCCAGGCTGTGGTATCACTGCTGGAAGGCTACACAGATCTAGTACCAGCTGCTCTCCAGACAGACCCACTGCCATTGTCTATCACTCATTTGCAGGTCATCAAGACAGCAGTTGGTCTTCTGTTAAATGCTTCTCTTGGATATGGTATGAACTTCATCCATATACTCACTTTCGGGACTAATCCTGACCATAGACCCGGTCAAGTTCAGACTTACATCGCTAGAGGTCGCCATGACACTCGTGCGACTGTCGTCCGCCCTATACCCTGCGAGCTCTTGGATGAGAAGCACGATTAGCTTATTCCCCGCAAATCCTTCAGGAGT
>Ga0307511_10004505_pt1 | contig 14224 bp, 12 predicted proteins | sample 13_EM_MG_FD_200266 | JGI IMG/M metagenome (GOLD analysis project Ga0307511, IMG submission 200266) | Populus trichocarpa ectomycorrhiza microbial communities from riparian zone in the Pacific Northwest, United States - 13_EM | ecosystem: Host-associated > Plants > Roots > Unclassified | place...
CGGAATAACGTGTTTATTAAAACCAGCTCCACCTGTGCGCTGATCAGTAGCGACAATCAAGGGATGAGCACACCTCTCATCAAAGGTCGCGGTTCGGATGTTTACAGCCCAGGTCAATCGCGACGATCGAGACTCGGAGGTAGTCGACAACGATGGGTATTGGAGGCGGTGGTACGTGAGGGTAGGGTCCAGAGCGTCCACACGTTCATTATCGAGCATAACCAGAACGTAATGCGAACTAGATAGTATCGTTGCCTTGTACACCGACTGAGTACCCACCCTACAACAGAGTGACTTCCGTCCTCACTGCCTCACACATAATACCAGTTTGAATGCCAATGCTTCACTCGGTCATTTTCTCGGATTGCACGGCAGTTAGCCATCTAGTCGAACATCCAACATCCGCGTTCTACACGTGAAGTGCTTTTATGCATTCGGAAACCTTCGCCCACAGTTTGCTATTCAAGTCCCAAATATCACCGATTATGCTGAGCGTCACGGAAATGTCAAACAACCCTTTCGCGACCATTTCAAGATCCCCAATATCCACGTTCTCCTCGAGGGGGAGATACTGAGCATTCCGAAATTCCAATGGACAATTCCTTCTCCCAACACTCGGGCCCAGTCCTGCTTCCTGACTTCCCGTCCATTCACTGTCTTCTTCAAAAACAGACCTGATGTCTTGGATGAGGGTGGTCGTGTTGATATGGGTGCAGAGGTACTTCAAGAGGGGGCACCTGGTGGATAACGTGTGTAAGGACCTGAATGTGGTTTTACAGGTGTTGAAACGACATGGCTGACCGAACCTGACCGACTCGAGGCGGGGGAGCGCGTCGGCCAAGAGGGAGATGTCCGAGTCAGTCAGGAGGAAGGTGCACGAGGAAATACACCCTTGACCGTTGGGCATATTCATATTGAAACTGGCGAGGTTGCCAAAACTGAACGCAGGGGTGTGGAGCACTAGGGGTAGATGGGACTTGTCTCCAACGAGAGTGTTGATGAAGGAGAGCCAGCCGTGCGGAGTCGCGGTGCGTAAAGAGAGGTACTCCATCCGGGCAAAAGAGAGTGCTGGTCTGAGCGGTGACGAGAGGAGTTCCATTGGCGCAAGTTGCGCCGCTTCCCATCTCTTCAAATTGGGGAGAGACATCAAGTGCAGGACCACCGACTCTGGAAGCTCGAACTCAACCTCGAAGCCCATAAGCGCGGATCCACATTGGAGGACCAAGTCCGCGACACTTCGCTTGAGTTCGGGACTGGGTTTTGCTTCGCGAGGGGTGTAGATGGAAAGAGATCGCAGATTTGATGGAGATATGGTCGAATTGATTACGAGTTCAAGGGGAGCGTACTCCCCCGGGAAGTATTCCGTTCTCCAGCGAGCCACTATGCGGACGGTAAGGTCTGTGAGGATGGGGGACACGAATGAGGGGAGGTGAATGAGGGAGGAAGGTTCGCCGACCCACGTCAGATCGCGCAAGTTGGGGAACATCGTCGCCTGTTGTGTGGACCCATCCGTCGAAGAGAGAGTGATAAGGTTGATGAGGGTCGACTCCTGACCTGTCAGACCCACGGATGCCGGCCTTACATCCACGAAGAGGACCCTTATCCAGGATGCGTATCGTCGCAATCGCCTCCACTCTTCTTCTGTTGGACGAGCGGCGGGTTCGGCGGTCGGTGTGAGAATGGACGGAAGGAGGGGGAGGAGATCGTGGAAGGATTTGTCGACCCAGAGCAGGCTGAGGGTGGGTTCTTCGAAGGCTTTGCAGCAGCAGGCGAGCGAGACCGTCGCGACCTCGCTCGTGTCTCTGGTGTGCCAGACGATGTCCCTCAGGATCTCGTCGATCTCAAAGATTCTGTGAGGCATTGGTTCAACCCGCTTCGTCAGGTTCGTGGTTCCCGTTGGTGCTGTGGTCGAGACCACCACCTCGATTCTCCCGCTGCTCTCTTTCACGCGTCAACGTTCAGCGCTCAACCAACCACGACTTTCTAGTGCGTTATCTCAATGGATTGAGGTCTATCCGTGAAGATTTGAAGATGCAATTCCGTCCAGACTGCTCAAACTACCCCGCGCAACAATTGAAGACACCTCTGACACGCTCGATCCGATTCCCGTCTACCGTTCGCCACACGAGCCTTCCATGCACAACTCTCAGTCGCGTGCCCCTAGGGTGTTCGGTTTTCTTCCGTGACGCGACTATAAGCGATTTCTTGAGTCCAACATGGTTCACAAAGTTTGTCTTTTCACGAAGATCCACCTTGTTTCGCTTCATCTGAATTCGGATTATTGAACCCATCTCAGACTCCCATCCACGCCCTCCGTCACTCGTTAACCGTCTCCAAACTCCACCTTCCTCAACTGTCCTATAACCGATTCGAGTCCCCTGTCACCTCTATAGGTGTTGCTCCATGTCTAACTGGTTCGGGGAGAGCGGTTGAAGAGATGCATGTGAGTGCAAGAGATGCTCATCCTGTTCTCCATAATCCTCAACAACCACGGGGTTTCGAACCAACGCGTACGTGTACTCCTTACACCACGCTGGAATGAACCCGAAACTTATCTGAACTCGAGGTTGGACTCCAGCCGCCTAACTTCCCTGGCCACACCCTCGTTCGGTGTCTGGGTTCACGCGCACGATTCAAGCCAGATGAATATCTGAATCGAGCAACCGCTCTCTATTTTCCTCAAGCTGGTTCAGGTTCGGTTGTCGTTGTATATAACCCAGTGGGGGCTGCTCGCTTGTTGTCCAATGACATCCCTTCGGTTGCGCAATGACCTCACCGACTTTCAAAATGGTTCATCTCCCCAGTCACTTGATCACGACGTCGGTTTGTGACAGCCAGCTCGAAAATTTCTGGGACTTGCCTGCGACGTGGCGACTCAGCGCTCACCGGCTCTCGCCCTCCCTCCAATGTCGCTCGTTTCCCCCGTCGACGAGTTAGGTCGACACCGTCAATTACGGCAGATCTAGGAGAGATTGTAGAGGGCCTGTGAGTTCTCTGATCATGCCGTCCCGCTTCTAACTAATCCTGGTCGGACCTAGCTGGGTAGGCGAAGACAAAGATTCCGTCTGCTGAAACGGTATAAAACAGAAGAGGTGTGTTGTATTACGCCTCCATCGTTCGGATCGCTGAGCATTTGATCCTCAGATCGAGGAAGCACCGAAAATCGAATGGATCAGAGGACGCCGCCCAGAGTTTCCCACCGGGGTACGATCCATTCACCCCACAGCAATCCATTCTCCCATTTCCGACCCACGATCACAGCCAGGACCTTGAAGGAGGACGGAGGGAAATTGCAAGTTGGGACAGAGCGGCGGCCAACGGGCCGATGGGTGAATTTCCATCCCTGTCGAAATCAGAATAAAGCTAAAACCTTCACGTAGCAGGAAACGCGACTTACCGTCCACTCAAGAAGACCCTCGGGCTCAGTTCTTTGGTGGGTACCTCATGGGGGTCGGTGGGTACGACAGAGAGTTCATGAAGAAGTACGATCTTTGTGCAGTACTTTCGTGTACATGCGCTGACTAGGTCACAGGCTGGTCTGTTTTCCGCAGTCACCTCCCCGTTCATAGCAAGGACCACTCCCACCTCCAGCAAGACCCAAACAATGAGGCCGCCGCCGCCCTCCGCGTCCTCATTCATAATGCCCACGATACCACGCTCTGAAATGACCCTCATGGTTCGCCCGCCGTATAGCCTTGAGTTGAACCCAGATATTATTCAAGAGCGGTTCGTTCGGCTTTTCGATGACACATTTGTTCTCTGATTTGAACAGCGAATGTAGTTTGGGGAAGAGGCATTCCAGGGAGGCTTTGGCCGCCTATCTTGACTACTGCAACAACACAGAGTCGTCAGCTGATGTGTACTCACATATTACTTCGACTACCCGTAAATTTCAGGAACAACTTTTCCTGTCGTGAATATATCCACTGCCTGACATATTTCCTTCTGTTGAGTGTCGTCCACTTGGGGCACAAAGTGGGGGACACTGCAAGTTGCAGTCTGCTTTCCCACCCGATATCTGTGGAACTAATCCTTACATGTGCAGTATGCGCTTGGATCATCGTGCGCTCTCCGCGGGTGTGTCCCGGAGTTACAATATCTCCTCGATACCCTCCTTCCACACTTCAGACGAACGTGCACGGTTGCAAATGGTGATGTTCTCGAACTCATACGTTCGCAGTACGGCGGATCTTCCTTCTTCCACTTCCCGCTGGGGAGGAATAAAAGTTTCGGATGCGATGAGCAACGAGAGGCGAGCAGAGAGAACAGCGGAAAGGGAACATTCGACACTGGGGTTCGAAAGGGTGAGGGGCTCGTGGAGAGCGCGAGCCAATCTCTGAATTCAGGTGAGTAACCTGGCTTCCCCTTCTGTCAGCTTTCTCGGGTCTTCTCCTTCCACGGGCCGATCCTTCAGATTCCCGAACGACCCCGAGAAGAAGCATCCGCCTCGGTTTTAAATTGGCCCAGATGTGAGAAGCACCTTCCTGAATAAAAGCAATCTTCGTCTCGGAATCTCCGGCGGCTGCCAGTGCGGGTGAGATCTGCCACGGCACGACCAGGGGGCTCACGGGATTCTCCACGACCTCCTCTAGATCTACCATAATGGTTGGCGTCTATGCAGCCCACCAGAGGTGAGGAATAAAGGACGGCGAGGACAGGGAGGAAATGCGCCGAGCGTTGAGCTACGTGAGTGGTTCCTATAAGGTATTGAAACAAGTACTACATACATCGCAGCAGCCAGTGCGCTTCATATGGACACGTAAATATGTAAAATCGCACTTTACATACGCTGGATGTACGAACCTAGGAACACGAGGTCCAAGACGGCCGCCTAACTTCACAGCGAAACACACTCACAACGCGAGATGTACAAGGTGCACCTCCTTGAGATGGTGGGAAGAGGGGAGAAGGGGCGGTGAGATATACGACGAGTAAACACGAGTGTCAAAATCCACGTGTGGACATAGTAGGGGATGGGAGCTGTGCGAAGTTGAGAGTTCCAGGCACAAATTTATGGGCACGGAGGTGGAAGCCTGCACATAAATGTTGTACGGGATCCTATGCACGTCCGCCTGAGTTAGCATATGATGGAATGCCATCGTTGGATAGGACGCACGAGTAACCGCCTCAATATTTGTCTCCAGTAATATATCCTTGAGCCTCCCGTACTGGCCTTTCATCATCCGGAAATCGCGCTCCCCCAGGTTCGGATTGTGCTGTTGGAGGTATTCCAACCCCCGATCCAACTGTGCCAGAACGTGATCCAGATGTTGGATGAGTTCTGCCCGGTGGTGTCCATTCCCAACCCCGCCAAAATCCCCGCGTATCGAGGCGCAAGACTCGTCAAAACCACCGGACACGAGATAGTCCCACTCCGACCAGATGAGGAGGAAATATGCTTTTGTGATTTCAATGTCCCCGAGTCCCCGAATTGCCTTGGCGACATGCAGGTGAGCTCCAACATCGCGGCCCAGACAAACTGGCGGGAGAGAAGGCCGCTTGATCAACCGAAACCAAAAATCAGTAGGGATATGTGGTAGTAGCGCATCCTGAGATGCAATCTGCAACATAGTATCGAGTACGTCCCGAGCGACCTCATCGGTGCACGGGACCGTGGAAGTCGCTGCCGCCCATCGCTGAACCAGATCCCCCCTATCAGTCAAAAATTCCCAGCGGACGTGTGGCGATGCAAGCGCGAGAGCGCGAGGGCTTGCTTTGGAAAGGAGGGTGCTAGCGTATTGCCTCCTGGCGCGAGACCATCCGAACTTCAACATCCTTGATGCTCTGGCAGCACACAGGAATGCGTCAAGCATCTGGGGCTGTCCGTCTCGCTCTTGCAAGACCGCATATGAGAGAAGCGCATTGATTGTCTTGTGCTTGGATTGGATCTGATGGTGGTCCCCAACTTCTGCCATAGCATTGAGCTCCTGAATTATCAGGGTCGAAACTTGTCCCACTCGTGCACTGATTCAAGGTCAGAGCGATCACAGTCTACGGTTCTTGAACACACCTGTCATCGGATGTTGTCGTTCCGGTATCAGGCACACCGCAACCCAGATCAATGGCGATAATTGATAGCGAATCGGCAACAATGGATGTCAACGGCGGGGGGTCCAGAGAGAGCGAGTGGAGAGCGAAGCGGAGGACGAAGCGTGGAACTTTCCCCCGTTGTGAACTCTGGTATTTGAATCGGGCAACCTTTGCAAGGTTGCGGGCGACCATGACGTGTTCATGGGTAGAGGGATTATACTCGCTCCAAAAGAAGGACTGATGTTCCTGCCATCGAACGAGTAAACAGCGCGCGGCATTCACAGTGCGGTAGGACTGGTGGCCACGGAAGTTGGCCTCGGCCTGGAAAATCCTGCGGTAGCGCTGGCGTACGTCCTCGAGGATGCTCGAATCTGGATCCATGACCAGGAGATGAGAGATCGTGTTGAAAAAACATAGAGCGGAAACCGTTGCGAGCCGCTCCAGCCCTTGTACGACCACCACTTCGCGAGTATTGACGCCCACGGTTATGCAACCGACAAAAGCGTTGAAGCAATGTGTGGCGAGGGTAGGATCAAAGTGGGTGAGTGTCACCGTCGCGAGGTGATTCAAGGTTGACAGGTGGACAGCTTTATCCAAGGACGTCTGGAGCATCCACGAGATGCACCGTAAGTCCAAAATGGTCGCTTGCTGGGGGGATCTCTGCTCCGGAGTAGTTGGTACACCATGCGACGAGTCATATGCCTTACAAGCGACAGAAACCAATGGGGCAACTATTGTCGAACTGAAGTGGTAGACTCCAAGAGGAAGTCGGACCATCCCCACCCCGAGATTATAGGCATCAGTGGCAAGTGCGCCCGGGACTTCAAGAATCATGTCCTTCAAGAAGGGTGTGATCGTTTCTCTGGACCACCAGGGGTAATAACACCGTACGTTCACCACGATGGTCCTGGCGGTTTTGGATTTCCTGAAGGTATTTCTGAAGGCTGAGAAAGTGGTCGAAGCGGCTGAATGAATGATTTTGTGAACCTGTGGCCTCAGGTAGCGAAGGACTTGAGATCCGGGTGTTTGATACGGGCAACTTTCGGAAGCCATGCCAGCGGTGACGATAAAAATGTAGGAGACGGCGCCAAAGGAGGTAAAACCGACGACAACACACGAGACGGTGGTATTGATTCCCCAGAGGTAGTGGGAAAGAGCACAGCCGAGAAGCAGCGCCGCAGCCTGCAGCATCAACGGCAACGCCTCCATCACACCGTCGAAATACCACGCGACAATACCGTCGAGCTTGCGTTGCCGGTTCTGGCTACGCTCTATGGCGGTCCCTCGCAGGTCGGTTGATGCGTATCGGTTCAACCATTGTTTGCCGAGCATCGCAAGGAAGGCGGAGAGGAGGGAAGTGGCGAGGCTCGTGTAAAGAATGGCTTGGACTTGAACAACCGCACGCGGGGGGCCGGTCCATTGTGGAATAGCGGGAGTTTCGGCACCAAAGGTGGTGTTGTCGATCTTATGGATGAGGACTCGGAGGAGGGCGGCAGTTTCCTCACCCGTGTCAGGTTGAAGTTGAGATTGGACATCGATGATGAATGCGGAAGTGACCGCAGAAAACAGACCAGCCTGTAACCGAGTTCAACTTGGCACCTATGCGCCCGAGCACAACGCATAACTCACGAAGATCAGAGTGGTGTTCAAATCCTCATCGTACTTCTTCATGAACTCCCTATCGTACTCCTCTGCCTCCTTGCGGTAGTCCTCAAAGAACTGAGTTCGGTGATCCACTTGAACGGATGGCACGCGTGGTTTACTGTCGCATAGATGGGCCTTAGTGGAATTCTGGCCGTCCATGAGAGGAATTTTACCTTTCTGTCGGCTGTCCACCATTCTGACCCCCTTTCCTATTCTCCTCCTGAATTCCTTCAGGGCCCTGGCTGTGGCCGAGGGTCAGAAATGGGAAAATGGATTGATTACTAGACGTGACTCGCACATCGACAGAGAACGGAGCACAGAGCTTTCTGATCCGCCAGAGTTCCGGCGTTTCTTCGACCTGATGATTGGGTGCTTAGCAAGCCGCACCGTATATGTGTGGTACAACACACCTCCTTCTTTTGGTACTGCTTCGGCGAGCTGAACCTCCTTCGGCCTCGGACTCCGAACCTTTGCCCTCGTCTTCTCGGCTGCCGACGCGAGAAGGAATTAGTTATGATCTGTAATGGCGCGCACAACCAGAGGGCTCACGGATTTTCTATGACCTCCTCTAGATCTGCCATGGCGGGTAGCGTCGGTGTAGATGATGGTAGTGAGAGGGGAGACGAAAAGCGACGAGCGCCAAGTATGAGTTGTCGAACGTCGAGCTGTCATAGCACGGACGCCATGACATTTCATTGTTGTCAAGGATCGGCAAAGGCCGGATGGATTGCGGCACATAGTGACTAGTAAATCTGGCAGCATGGAACACCGGCTTGGTCGAAAAGGCGGTAGATGAACATGGACACGGGGTCCGACAGCACATCGTGATGGAACTTGTTGTACTCCTCCATGTTCTTGACATAGTGGAAATGGACGAGACGGCGGTGGTACAATCCTGTCTCGTGGCTCTGCTCGAATTGGTCCAGCTCGTCCATGTTCGCTGGCAATGAGGGTGGGGTGAGAGCCTGTGAGACTGGGTCATCGTAGTTTTGCAAGCGACCCGGTATACCAGCAAGGAGAAACTGTGGTAGGATCGAGGCGTGTTGTCAGTCGATCAGGCCCACAATTTTCAACTGGTTAGAGTCTGATGGCATCGGCTGGAGATCGGGATGGCGGATACGGAAATGATAGGGCTAAGTTCTTGGGGACGAGCGAGGATGCAATGAGAAGGTAGCGTTCTAGATTCTCGATGTGGTCCAACGGTGACTGCTCCTTGTACCCGTAAGCCTCCCTTCTTTCACGCTGGAACGGTAGTAGCGGTCGACCGAACTGTTCCAGATACGCTAGTTCCTTGCGAGCTGCTGCTACGAGCGCTGCCTCGGCGCTCTCATCTATCGCCTCGATTAGCTCCAAAAGTTCAACAAAAGAGAAGGCAGAAAGTGGCGTACATGGTCCCCTGTTCACGTCGAGCTGCGACCTCCTTCCGTACCACATATGCAGCCTGGCATCCGGACCGACGCAGAACCGCTCGTCATTGAGCCGGATGCCCGTCCTCCCTGCCACCTTCTTCTCCAGGTCGTTGGTGTGGTAGAGGCTTCCGCCAGCCGGAAAAGGAATCGACATCATACGAGACTCGAGTCGAGCAAGTTGACGCAAGACCGAAACGATATGACGTCCTTCCAGCTCCATCTACACGTCGCTGAGCTTCGTACCTTTCATAGACTCCATGAAAATATATTCCGTCTTTGCAGCGTTGTCCGACGAGGGAGAGTAACCGTAAACCTTCGGAACAGGCAGCCCTCCTTCGTCTGAATTCAGGTCATTGAACCCCTCTCAGACTCCAATCCACGCTCTCTGCGACTCGTAACCGTCTCCCAATTCCACCTCCCTCAATTGTCCTATAGCCGATTCGAATCCCCTGTCACCTCTATAGGTGTTGTTCCGTGTCGAAGTGTTCGGGGAGAGCGGTTGAAAAGATGTGTGTGAGTGCGAGAGATGCTCATCCTGCTCTCCACGATCCTCAAGGGATTTCGAACCAACGCGTACGTGAACTCCTTCACACTGGAATGTACCCGAATCTTATCTGAACTCAAGGTTGGACTCCAACCGCCTAAATCCCCCGGCCACGTCGTTCGGTGTCCTGATTACGCGCACGATTCACGCCAGATGAGCGTTTGAATGGAGCAACCGCTCTCTATTTTCCACAAACCGACTCAGGTTCGGTCGTCAGTTTATATAGTCCAACGGGGCCTGCTTGCTCGTTATCCAACAACGTCCCTTCGGTTGTGCGACGATCTCAACAACTTTCAAAATGGTTCATTTCCCCAGCCACTTGATCCAACCGATGCCGGTTTGTGACAGCCAGCTCAAAGATTTCTGGGACGTGCATGTGGCGTGGCGGCTCAGCGCTCACCGGTTTTCGCCCCTCCCTCCACTGTCGCTCGTTTCCCCCCGTCGACGAGCTAGGTCAACGCCGTTGATCATGGCAGATCTGGGAGAGATGGGAGAGAGCCAGTGAGTCATCTGATTACATGATCCCTTGCTCTAACTAAATCCTTGTTGGGCCTAGCTGAGCAGGCGAGGGCGGACATTTAGGATTTGAAGCCGGGAGAGACTCAGTCCGTTGAAACGGTATGAAACAAAGAGGTGCGCTGTATTATGCCTCCATCGTTCGGCTCGCTGAGCATTTGATCCCCAGAACGAGGAAACGTTGGAACTCGAATGGATCGGAGGGCACCGGCCAGAGTTTTCCATTGGGGTATGGTACATTCGCCCCACAGCCAACCCATTCTCCCATTTCTGACCAACGATCATAGCCAGGACCTTGAAGGAGGACAGAGGGAGATGGCAGGTTGGGGGCCGAGGTGAATTTCCTCCCCTGTCGAAATCAGAATATTGCTAAAAAACCCACGTAGCAGGAAACACGGCTTACCGCCCACCCAAGAGGACCGTCAGGCTCTGTTCTTTGACGACCACCGCAGGGAGGCAGATGGGTACGACAGAGATTTCATGAAGAAGTACAATGACGATTTAAATATCACCCTGATCTTCGTGAGTTTTGCGTGGTACTTTGGTCTGCACGCGTTAACTCGGTCACAGACTGGTCTGTTTTCCGCCGCCGCCTCCGCGTTGATCAGCAAGGCCCATTCCCACCTCCAGCAGGACCAGAATGACGAGACCACCACCCTCCTCCGCGTTCTCATTCATAAGATCGACGATACCACACTCTGAAATGACCCTCATGGTTCGCTCGCCACATAACCTTAGGTTGAACCCAGATGCAGTTACCCAAGAGCGGCCGCGGCCTCGTTCGGCTTTTCGGTGACACTTGTTTTCTGATTTGGACAGAGAATGTGGCTTGAGGGTTATGAGATACTTCAGGTAGGCTTTGACCATCTACCTTGACTGCGACAACATGGTGTCATCAGTTAATGTGTACTCGCATAAATTGCTTAGATTACCCGTAAACTTCAGGGACAGCTTATCCTGCCGTGAATATATACATCTGACATATTTCCTTCTGTTGAGTGTCGTCCGCCGCGGGCACGAAGCGGGGGACACCGCAAGTTGCAGCCCCCTTTCCCACCCGAATACAGTGTGTGCTCTCTACGGGTGTGCCCCGGAATCTCTCCTCGACATCCTCCAATGGTGATGTCCTGGACCTCATACGTTCGTCGTACTACAGCGAATCTTCCTTCTTCCACTTCCCCTCCATCGTCTTTCCCGTCTCCGAATGTGCTCACATTGTGATCCAATGCGACGTCGAATACGTTTTCTTCGCTGCGCGCGTACTTCCATCTGGTACATGCGACACTACGGAACTCAACCAAGGGACCACAGAGTTGGCCGCTCTGATGCAAACCCACATTCGATCGCGTGTCCTGGGAGTCCAGTTCGTGGCTGTGCCCCTCCCCAACCTCACCGGACCCTACCGCACAAATATTATCACATTTTATATTAAATGGGAATCCGTAGAAGTACAAAGGTTTAAAGGGGAAGTGAATCTTTGGGTTTCGCCCTTGCGAAGGGGCTCATCAGAGGGCTGGTTAACCGCTACCCTGACCCATCTCCAAATACTAGAACAACTAATACTGCCATTACATGAACCATAAACCGTCCAATGCGCGGTTTCTTCGAATCCTGTCCATCTGGTCGAGGCGGATACCGTCACTTGCTGATCCTCGCACGAGACAGCAGCATCTCCCGTGAGGTCGGAAAATGGTGCTTTCTCCGTGATGCATTCAAGCATCAGCATCCCAAATGAGAGCATGCGGGGGAGGTCTACATTGCCGATGAGCTCTGGGGCGAAATGTCTACCACCACCTCCGGACGCTCTCCTTGAGGTGGTGCATTCGGTCCCTTCCTCATCGTTCCGCATCACAGATCTGCGGTTCGCCTTTATCAACGCATCGTCAGCCTCCAGTCCGCTAGCTGTGAAGATGAAATTTACCTTGTGAGAGATGAGTACGTTTCCTACCCGCGTTCGGTCGAGGGGCTTTCACGGGGGAGTGTGAAAGGCATGCATTTGACTGCGGAGGGGGTCAAATCGTATTTGCTCGCGAAATCTGTGTGTAACTCACCACTGCCGTGTACAACGCCCCGTGAGTGGAGTGGTTGTGTTGCGTGAGACCTCAGTCCTGAGCCTGCGACTTGTAGGCAGGGTGGGGGGAGGTAGAACCTCTGTGGTTCTGGTCATCGGAGGGGAAGATTTGAGAGATAGAGAACGCGGTTTAGAGTGAATTCGGGAGGTGGGGGGTTGGTAAGACCATCATCTAGCCGGTGTGGTATTTATAGGAATCTGGAGGGTGTTCGCGGTGGCCACGGAGAGAGAGGACGTGGGAGTGTGGGTATCCGTGTCCCCATGTTGTGAGGGTAACACGGAGCCACGGCGCAGGATGAACGGTGCAACCATGGGGAACGGTGGCACGTACCATGAACTTGAATAGAAGGTTCCACTTGCCGTGACAGCCGAACAAGTGGTGGGTAAAGAAGGCCTTCGCTACGGCCACGGTTTAAACCCTCCACACCTCCGTGGCGTGGACCGCGAACTGGAAGACCCTGCCGTGGTACTGTAGGCGGGGCCGTTGTAAAATGTTACATTGTTGTTCCACGGGTTCTCTCTTGTTCTGGGACGGAGCAATTGGCCAGCGTGAGTTCGACAAGGCCATCCGAGGAGTTGGAACGTTCTGTACTGAAGGGACGAATGTTCGAGTAAAAGACCACCGATCGCGCGAAGATACTCGCATCCTGTGAAAATGTCGAATGAGATACTAAAATTACAAAAGGAGTATAGAATAAAGGCGCGAGACAACAATCCCGAGACTATCAAGTCCACGGAGGGTACAAAATTTGACCTATGCGGTCGCCAGTCAAAGAAGTGGAAGTATCACACACCCCACGAACGTTGCAAGAGCCCGGCAAAAGAAAGACAAGAGGTCCCGGGAACGCAGGGGGCGCCGAGGCCCATCCGGGTGAAGGACGACTCAGACCGAGGGTTCTGCAGAGGAAACTATCCGGATGGGAGGGGAAGGGCACAAGTAGATGTCGCACGAGATACCACATATTCATAGCGGAGTTAGTACACGGAAAAACGCAGTCATCGAAAAGGACGCACGTCTCTCCACTTCTAGCAATAGCTTCCTGAGTTTTCTGTACCGACGTTTTATCTTCCACAGATCATATTTCCCCAGTCCCGGATTCTGCCGCTTGAAGTGTTCGAACCCCCGATCCAATTGTCCCAGAATGTGGTCCAGCCGTTGGATGAGCTCTACCCGGTGATGACCCTTCCCCACTCCACTGAGATCCTCCCGAATTGAAGCACACATCCTGTCAAAACCGCGATGGTCCGGGAGGTCATTCCATTCGGACCAGACAAGAAGGAGGTATGATTTCAGAACCTCGATATCCTCGAGCGCCCGGACCGCCTTGACGACGTGAGACCAAGTCCCAACGTAAAGGCCAAAGCAGGTGGGTGGAAGGGGAGGCCGCTTGGCCAGCCACGACCAGATGTCAATCGGGATAGACGGTACTAGCTGATCCACTGATGCGATCTGTAGTAGTACGTCGACCACGCTCTGGCCAACATCCTCGGTATACGGGACTGCAGAGGTCGCTGTCGCCCACCGTTCGACCAGATCTCCCCTGTCCCACAACCGAGACCAGCGAATATAGGGGGATGCAAGTACGATGACACGAGGGCTTGCTTCGGAGAGCAGTTTGACAACAGCTGGTTTGATGCGACCCCATGCAAGTAGCCGCTCCCCCGACGCTCTGGCCGTGTGTAGGAATGCGTCGAACATCTCAGGTTGCCCATTTTGCTCCCGCCAGACCGCATACGGGAGGAGCGCGGCAATCGCCTTGTGCTTGTATCGGGGTGAACGGTGAACTTCGGCTCCATCTAACGTTTCGAGTTTCTGAGTTATAAGGTTCGAAACCTGCTCCACCCGTGCGCTGATTCAAGGTCAGAGCGGCTACAATCCGTGAGGGACGAGCACACCTCTCATCCAAAGTCACAGCTCCTGTGTATGAGACATCGCAGTCCAGGTCAATCGCGATGATCGAGAGGCAGTTGGCAATGATGGGCGTTGGAGGCAGGGGGTCCTGGGAAAGG
>Ga0307511_10004506_pt1 | contig 14224 bp, 12 predicted proteins | sample 13_EM_MG_FD_200266 | JGI IMG/M metagenome (GOLD analysis project Ga0307511, IMG submission 200266) | Populus trichocarpa ectomycorrhiza microbial communities from riparian zone in the Pacific Northwest, United States - 13_EM | ecosystem: Host-associated > Plants > Roots > Unclassified | place...
AGTTCTACCAGACGGTTTACTTTGAGAGTGTTGTACAAATAAGATATTGATTTTTCGAGGTAATTCGCGTTCATCGAAACTGATTGAGCCCTACCTTAGTAACATCACGATAGTCCACACAGAACCGCACCCCTGTGCGCACAGCTACCTGAATCTATTGCCATCCTATATATATATCAAGTAACAGATCCTCACTACCAGGAAAGATGGGCTATGAGGCCGCTGATCAACAGATCACCATCCTTCAAAATCGCCAAAACCTAGCTTCCTCTTTTTTATACCCTCCTCCGTCGGATCCTTACCAATTGGATTTGGTGCGCCGTCCAATGGCCGTTTGAGATTAAGGTACCGACCGACGCCACCCGCTGACCCAGCGCCCCCTGTTCCAGAACCCAGGTCAGGTCCGGACCCCAACTTTGTCCCGAACCAGTTCATGTCGTCCGTCTCTTTCTTTGGAGCCTTGACGCCGATCTTTGCTTCTTCCTCCGCTTCAGCTTTTCTCGCGCGGCGTTTCTCTTGCCGCCTTTTGTATTCCTCAAACGGATCTTGATAGCTGGGTAAACCCGACATCAGCCCCATCGGACGAAGGAGGAGCGTTGAAGGTTTACGAACATCACGATATCCGTTATCCGGACCAGTTTCGCAGGACGTTCAGTCCCTGGCTTCACCGGCAACTTCTCCAAAGCGTCCAGTACCTCATCTCCGCCGACCAGGTTTCCGAACACGGTGTGTTTCCTATCAAGATGGGCAGTGGGTTTGAACGTGATGAACCATTGGGATCTAAATGAATCAACCACCGAAGCGGAGAGAGTAAACAGTCGTTCGTTACCAACGAGGAAGATAGCCGCACGGCGATATGGGTGAACGTGTGCGTCAGATGAATGTGCTCGAGGGCTAGATAGTAGATAAGCGAGAAGGCTAACCCGTTCGTGTTGGCACCCTTGTTGGCCATAGAAATGACGCCGCGTTTATCGTGCTTCGCAGCACCTTTCAAATCATGCTCATCTCTGAATGGGGTACCCCAGTGTGACTCCCCGCCTGCCCCAGTGCCGGTAGGGTCCCCCGTTTGGATCTACCAGGGGTCAGAAACGTCAGTCGATCCGAGGTCGCTCCGGCGCACTCACCATGAACCCTGGAACCAGCCGGTGGAAAAGCACATCCTTGTACTTGCCCGCTTTTGCCAACATCAGGAAGTTGTAGCATGTTTTTGGTGCCTGGACAATGAGTGACCGATGACCTTCAGAAAGCGGCCCCGGGAGATTTGTGTTGTGTTCGTACCTTCTCACAAAACAATTCAATGTTCAGCCCTCCCCCACCCAGGCTCGTGATTACGCGACAATAGGCACGGCGTTTTCCGACATCTTTCTCCTTCCCCTTGCCTTTGAGTGGGTTAGAGAACTCTTCGAACATGAGTTCTTCCTATGATCGCGAGGGGGTCAAGGGGTCAAGAGATCAACCACATGGACCCATGAACTCTACAGAATGGCGTAAACCTTACCTCATCCCAGAGTAATTTGGCGTTTGCATTCGTGGTAGGATCCACGGAAGTAGAAGTCAAGGATGCACCAGGAAGGCCATTCGAATAGGGTGAGATGTTCCCTTGAGCCAGAGTAAGATAAGGTTGTCCGGGATGGGATATATGATTACTCACAGGGGACAGCGGCCTTCTCCTTTACAGCGCTCACGGCCCTCGGTTTTGGTTTGGTCACCTGTTTGTCATTGGGCTGTTGAGTCGCAGCATTCATTGATGTTGACGGAATGGATGCCGGTGGCATTCCGTGCGGGTTCTGTATGGTAATGACATCCTCTCTGGGGTGAAACTTGTCAGCTGAAGGAACGTGCTCAAAGTGCTCGCGTGGTTACTTTTTAAACTTAACATCGTCCAACAGATCCTTGCCCCCCTTGACACTCTCCGCGAGGTAGACATTCCCGGTCGTGGCAACAGCGACGATATGGGAATGCTCACTGAATGGTTTGAAGGATATCGGATCATGGTATTCACCAGTGGTCTTACGTGAGTAGTTGAGTTTAATGAGGTCCTCGGGCTTCAGAGGTTCCTTCGTCACGGGGTTCGTGTTATTGTGTTGTCTACGTCGCGAGATTGTGTTAGTGTTTCACCACGGATACCGGATGGCGAGTTCCGGACACGTACTTGAGCCACGGGATGATGTTGACCAGATCAAAAACGAGCCCTGTACCGTCGCTGTTCCTCGCGCATACGGGATGTTGAAACGGTTGGAACGAAAGAGCACAACAGTCAAAAGGCTGGCGGGCCTGTGGGGGGCCAGCATCCGGTTTCCTGTAGAGAGTCCAGTCAGAGCGTGATCGTGAACCTGTTTTCGATAGTACGCACTGCGCGTAGCCAGAAGACGAGGCGGTGTGGCGGCCTCCGTAAACTCCAGTGTGTTCCGAATGGGTCACGTAGAGTTTGTCGGTGTTCTTGCCCATGGTGGCTGATCGTGTGGAAGAGGGAGCGGTAGATGTCGATCACTTCGGAACGTCGGCTTCTCCATTACTGTCTGTGTCGACCGACGGAACGGGTTGGTGCTCATATGCGTGTGTTATGCGATTTATCTGACGGATTTTTTGTGCCATGCAATAGGGAATGCTCGCGCGACAAGGGACACGTCGCGCTTTGTACTTGGACTTCCTCGCACCAAGTATTCTCCACCGGAATGCCTCCGGTTCCGCCGTTCCGAATCCACGACCTCCCCCTCCCCGCCCTCGCCAGGACCGCGCTACCCATACCACCCGAAAATCGTCGAATAGTCCACAGCACCTTGCCTCTCAAATAAGGCAACTCATCTCCGTCAGGACCAAGAGCGAAGGACCAGTCCCACCAACCGACAGCATCGATCTCTTCGTCAAGACCATCACCAAGCTCGACACTGCCCTCGGTAGTGGTGACCTCTCCAGAGCTCGCGAGCTGTGGGAAACTCTCGTTAGCCAGAACCTGCTCAAGTACCTCGGAATTCCTCAGCTTCATGGGTACTCGAGGTCGGTCGCTTCGTTGTATGGTCGTAGGCCCGGTTCCGGTGACCAGTGGTCTATTGCGGACAAGGGGACAATGCAAACCATCGCAATTTACACCGCTCTTTACGGCCACCTAGAGGGTATCCGCGCGGTTATGTTGCACCACCTCGTGGCCAATGAGCCTAATGAGGTCCTGAAACTATACCGAACCTACACTACCTCCAAATCCGAAAATCGAATACCACAACCCACCTCTGGCGCCTCAATTCCAGAGGTCCTCGTTCCCCCGGAGGTGAGAACCGATGTCTTACTCGGCGCAATCGCTGCGTGCGCAATGAAGGGTTCCTTCTCCGATGCCGTGAATATGGTCATCGAATCCCACGCTCGCATCTCCTACCGAACTGCCGAACACAAGATCCGCACTTTTCCCAACGCCGCTGTCGTCGAAACCTACGTGCGACGCCTCGAACTCGTCTACCTCCTCGCCCACCCACCTGCTTTCATGAAACATATCAATAATCTAGCCCGGGAAAGAGCAACCATCACGCTCGAAGGGCTTTGCAAGGATATGACCGCGGCTATAAGCGGGGAGGACCCCTGGCTAGTTGTAGCAGAGGAGCAAAAGTCGAACGAACGGCCCGTTGTTGTCCCGCGCTTCACCTGGACCTCGCTGATCACCGCCCTCGCAAAGTGCAAGCGTCCGGACCTCGCTGGACGCCTTTGGGAAGACATGGTTGGATTCGGAGTCAAACCTGACGCCTCGATCTGGACCGCCGTGTTCGACGGTTACTCAGCATCGGGGGCGTGGCGTGAATCCCTTGCCATTTGGGACACGATGCTCGCTCAGGACGTGGAGCCAGAACCCCTCACGTATAGGGCCATAATCGCGACCCTGTTCAAGGCTAGGCGCCCGAACGACGCTATAACCAAGTTCAAGGAGTACGAGGACTGGATCGGGCAACGTTCGGCAGACCTTACGGACAAGTATTCGTCGCAAATCCTATCACTCCACAACACTGTCCTTCAAGGGTTGCTTACGAACTCGAACAAAGACGCCCACGCGCTCGCGCTTTTCGAACGGATGAAGACCGATGGTCCCACACCGGACCTCATCTCGTGGAATACGATAATGAGCTACCATGGGAGGCGGGGGAATATGAAGATGATTTCTTCGACGCTCCGGGGTCTCAAAGAGTCTGGATTTTCGCCAGACGTTTTCACATACTCCATCATCCTCAGCGCCCTCCTAAAAGCTGGCCGAGAAGATGCACCACAGCTCATCTCTGACATGATGAGGAAAGATGGCATAAACCCAGGGGCGGCAGTCTACACAACCATCATCGACCAACTCCTCCGAAATCCGGATGCGAAGAACATCAAGGCCGCGTTCAACATCCTTAACAGAATGGAGGAAGAAAGGACACCCGCCGAGCGGCCGAACGAGGTGACATATACCACGATGTTAACCGGATTATACCGTTGGGGCTTGGGCGAAGAAGTGGAAACCTACCACTCAGATATCGTAGGACGAATGAAAAAACGCGGATTAGAATTCAATCGCGCGACCTGCCACATCCTCATTCGTGCGTCGTTGGAAAGTTCAAGCCAGGAGGGGGCACGTTACGCATTGGAGCATTTCAATCGAATGGTGAAACTCAAGATCGAGCCGGACTTCGATACGTGGTACATTCTATTGAGTGGGATGCTACTTAGGGGCGAGACTCAGATTGCGAATGGTTTGTTGGAGGAGATGGAGAAGCGAAGGTACGAACCGACTGGTCCACTGTTGGGGTTGATCAAGAGGATACGGAGGCGGTAGAGGATGATGTTGACGGCGGACTAGCGACCATTTCCGAGGACGAATGCTTTCCCCAGTCCCAAGCGTAGGTATCTAGCATAAACTATCAGAGTAGAAAGTATAATCAGTAATCCCCTGCCAGTCCCGTATGCCGACCGAGACTCACCCCAGTAGGAGAAGGTGCGGCCGACGTATTTTCCCGCCATTGGGAGCAGGACAAACGACAACAGTTTCTGGAGCTGTTCGATGGATTCCTCCCATTCTTGTTGTGCCAGCAAAGCGTCCTCGTCCGAATCCAGAGATGAGTCGGAGAGGGAATCCGAGACGTCTAAAGAGTGCACCGAACCCGACATGGCGGCTTTGGTCCAACCGGTGGCTGTCACCCGTCCCGCTTGTGCAACAACGATCACTTCGACCAACCCTGACCTCACCCCTCTCGCCAACTCCAGACACAAGGTTCAGCGGAGGGCGCGCGCGTGTTTTATCTGGACCCGTCGTGTTCGAATCCAATGCTGCAGCATGTTGTCCGGACACGACCCCGGCTCGTGGGCCAACCGCTCATTTACACCATGACATTATTCATAAGTCTCGGTGTCTTCCTGGTGCGCATTATCTCTTTCAACGCTGGTTCTGTCTAGACGAGTGACCCTCCACACAGTTTGGTTATGATCAGGGGTTCGCGTCTACCCCAGCTATCCCGTAAGACCGAACTGACCGAACTCCTAAAGTGTCATGTCCGGTATCATTACCGGACCCTATTTCAAGCAGTACTTCAACGAACCCCGCGCAGGCGAGTTAGGCTTAATGGTGTCCGTACTGGAGGTCGGCGCACTGAGTACGTTCTCGAAAAACTCACTGGCACGTCGCAACCCACTCATCCAGATCTGATGCTCCACAGTAACTTCACTGGCTGCTGGGCGCGTTGGCGACTTGATCGGCCGTAGGGGCACTCTATTCACTGGTGCGGTGATTTTCACTGTTGGAGGGGCAATCCAAACCTTCACCGGGGGTATCCCCAGCATGATTTTTGGGAGGTTTATCTCCGGGTTCGGCGTTGGGCTGTTATCGTGAGTGCTTTTCCCGTGATCTCCCATAGAGGATTGACGTTGTGTAAGGACGATTGTGCCGATTTACCAGAGCGAAATTTCTCCACCAAACCACGTAGGTATCCCGTCCTCCTGGTAGTCCACCCTAACTGACCCGAACGTACAGCGAGGTGCACTCGCGTGTATGGAATTCACCGGAAACATTTTCGGATACGCATCCTCTGTAGTATGTGTACTTGATTCCCTCATCTTTCCGCCGCTCTCAATGGACCCTGCAGTGGATCGATTACTTCTCGTCCTTTATCGAATCGGACTGGTCTTGGCGAATACCCTTGTTCATCCAATGTGTTATCGGAGCCATTCTCGCTGCCGGATCTCTTATTATGCCCGAGAGCCCACGGTAGACCCCCTCGTGTCCGTACCTTGTTTACGGGATCTAACCCTCCCGGCTCTAGCTGGCTTCTCGACCACGACCGAGACACTGACGGCATGCAAGTGATCGCTGACTTGCATGGTGGGGATCTCGAGAATGCGTCAGCCAAAGCTGAATTCCAGGAGATCAAGGATCGTGTTGACTTCGATGTAAGTGCTTGCTGATACCGTGGCTAATGTAGGATGTTAACCCTCCTTGCAGCGGGCATCCGGCGAGGCACGCTCATACAAGATCATGTGGAAGAGGTATAAACGTAGAGTCTTGCTGGCCATGTCCTCCCAGGCATTCGCTCAGCTGGTAAGCGTCGGCGACTCTGGTGCCTCTTTCAGTACTGATTCCTTCTGTCTTAGAACGGGATTAATGGTGCGCCGATCGCTGTTCTTTCAAAATACCGCTAACACCAAAGGCGCGGCTCAGTCATTTCATATTACGCACGTACGTCCGACCTACGTGCACGACCAGAAAATGTTTTGACGTAGATATCAGCTCGAGTCTTTGAAGGTGAGACGACAGTGATGGCCGACCTCATCGGCCGGTCTGACGCCTTCCACAGAAGCTGGTTGGGTCGGCCGCGATGCCATCTTGATGACAGGGATTAATGCTGTCATTTATCTTCTCGCAACCACACCAACTTGGGTTTTAGTTGACCGATGGGGTCGCCGTGTCATCCTTCTGTCCGGAGCTGTTGTGGTGAGTACTTCGTTGTGCATGGCCTGATCCTGGGTAGTTACCGTCATCCAGATGGCCATCGCGTTAGGAGCTACGGGTTACTTCATGGCGATCGACATCCCGATAACGCCTCGCGCAGTCGTCGTATGCGTGATCATTTACAACGCTTTCTTCGGTTACAGGTATTCCCTACCCTCCCGTACAGTGTCAGATTTATTGAGAGACGTTTGAAATAGCTGGGGACCGATTCCATGGCTCTACCCACCGGAGATAATGCCTCTGACTGTCAGAGCGAAGGGTGTCTCACTGTCGACCGCAACAAACTGGTTCTTCAATTTCATCGTTGGGCTGATCACCCCATATCTGCAAGAGGTCATCGAATGGAGATTGTACCCCATGCACGGGTTTTTCTGCGTGTGTAGTTTTATAGTTGTTTATTTCCGTGAGCATCGTTCCCTTTCCACCGAGTTCCCTGATCTGATATCCTACAAAAGTGTACCCGGAGACGATGGGTATACCGCTAGAAGAGATGGACGCTGTTTTTGGGGAAGGTGCGACCAAATTCACTTTCCTGGCTTCGCTTTCGCTGACTCGAACATACAATCCAGACGGATTACACGGGTTCTATGAGAACCAAGAGTCAGAACAAGCCTCCCTAGTTGGAGGTACTCGTTCTGCTCGTTCCCCAACCCGCCGTCTGCCTAGCCCTTCCTTCCTGCAAGTTGCGCGCGAATGGCTTAGCGGCGTCGTCAGCAAAAGGAGGGACAGGTCGGCTTACGAACCTATAACAGGAGATGAATAGGAACTCGCGAGGATGAACACACACGGTGCTAGTGCCGAAGACGACGACTAGGGAGTGCGGCGGAGAGGGAATTCCAGTTTCGCCTTCTTTTTAGCGTCGCGTCCCCCGCCTTGGCATTGCACGGTCCTTCATCCTCACCTAGATTATCCTTTAGCAAGTCCAACCCCCCTTGCTGCGCCTCCCCCGTCAGTAGCGACACCCAATGTCTCCCGCGTTCTCCATCCCTGTTTATTATTATTGTTATTATTTTCTTGCCAACTTCCTTAACAATCCCCTTCGAAACCGACCGCAACCGTTATGCCTAACGCCTTGACGTGTCTTCGCGGATGCCACCGGGTTGGGATGTGCGTGTTGTTCATATTCGTATCATGAAACTCAACAGCGGTAGGGTAAAATTCACACTAGACCAGTTACACGGATGGGTATTAGATAAGGGCCTGTGAATACTAAGTATATACTACGCCAAACATACAACCAGTTCGCCCGACTAGTATCGCAGCTCCGACAGGATAATTACATTCTTCTGCCAACTGGAGCGGATGCCTGTCAGATGACCACTCAAGGGGGGTAGGTGGGAACGGGCTCACCAGTCTGGTTCTGTTTGTACTCCCTCAACTCCTTCGTCGTGTCGCTCCCCTGGGGCTTTCCCCACCCAAGAAGTGGAATCACGATCACACTCGCGTTATCTTCCGATCCAATATTTTCCGCGAACGACAGAACGCGTTTCGCTCCTTCCGCAGGCGTTGGAGCGAACCTGACGAGGTCGTTCACTTCTTCGTGGGACACCAGTGAGGATATCCCGTCAGAAGTCAGGACGATGTGCGAACATTCCGAACCTGGGTCCCGATCCGCGATCAGGAAATAGATGGGGACGAGCGGAGGAGGGAGGAGAGGTACCTTTAAGGAGTCTGTGGCGTACTTCAGGTTCCGGGGTAAGACCAAACGGTTTATACTTGAAGTCCCCCAAACTCCTGGTATTTTCTAACACTCCCATCCACCGTGCCTCGCCGAAAGAGTCAGTGACGAGCGCAGAGCCCATCACCCGTCGTAACCGAGTCGACTCTATAGGTGTCTCGGCGTGGTGTTTGGTGGTCATCGGGGTAACTGTCCCATCTGTGCCGCATATGGTCACGCTGGTATCCCTATTATGGTATAGCCATGAGCGTTTGATGTGGGGAGAAAATCGGAAACGGCGCACCCGACGTGGGCGACGGTGAGGGCAACATTTTTAGCGGCGAAGTATGGGGGAGCTGGTTTGTCGAGGGTTTGGAGTAGGGCGATGGACGCGGTCGCACCGGACATCCGTACTTCCTTTTCTCCTGACAAGCTGCGGTCCACCTATGCGCATATAGTCAATCAAATACCATATATCCTCTGAGGGGCGGCAACTCACATCGAAAAACGCTGTCGTGGCCCTTGCCTCCAGATCAAACACTGCCTTGCTGTTCGGATCCTCCAACCACGGGAGCAACGGTCGAGGCCGTAACCTTCTATTGAAGTATCCTCCGATTTCCTTGATCCATTCGTATAGCTCCGGGATGTGGCTAGGGTGGGCGTTCTCAAAAATGGCGTGAAACTCCTGCCTGCAGAACTGGGATGCCGTGGATCCCCCATGTCCGTCGTATAATCCGATGAAGTGGGCTTGCCGCGCGATGAAGTCTGGAAGGTCGGAGGGATCCCATTCGTAGTTGAGCTTTGTTCGGAGGGTGTATTGGAGCTCGTGGGGGTCAAGTGTCAAGGTCGCGAACCCATAAAAGTCCTGTTGGTAACTATTGGCAAAAAAGAGTTAGAACCACGAACGCGTTGAGGCCGGCGACCTAGGAACTGTGGCGTACGCTCGATTACCCCGCGAGTTGACCAGACCTATAACTTTTGGATTTAAGAGTGGTATCCGACCGACCCCACCTGAGAGTAGGTATCAATTAGCTAAAAACGGAGCCCAGCGTTGCGGCGAACTTACCGCCCGCCTGGAAGCGAACGTAATCGTGGTAGCGTGCGATTGGGGTTGCGAAAGCGAATGGTGGCAAGACACTCCTCCTGTGCTGGATTCTCAACGAGTTACATGAGAGCGACAGGGGATGGAGACGTTGCGACATTCGGCTGGAATGCCTCGAAAGCGAGAAGCCGGTCTATCAGAGGTGAGGGGTGCAAAGCACCGCCGGAAGGTGCATGTGGGGGGTATGACAACGGAAAGTGAGAGCCGCTGACCCCGCCCGGCCTCATCGATATCTCCGGCGTCATGTTGATGGGAATCTTATCGTACAAAAATCTAAGTACACGCTCGACATTACATGTGAATAGATAGCACGAGGTCCTACGCGAGGACTGGCACCCGTTCCCGAGCTGATTCTTCCACTTGGGGTTCTTGCGTGAACAGTGAGCCGAGGATCTAGCACACGAGGGGGTAAAGTGGGACGGTACCTGGAGTCTTGACACGGAACGGTTCCGTGTTTGGAGCTTTGGGGTATCTGAGCTCTTCCTTTGGTCCAGTCTCGAGAGCCTAAACGTGTGTCAATGGAAGTACCATGGTGACGATTAGTCGGGAAACTCACCGCGAGGGCCTGAAGCTCCTTGAACTCTTCCTGGACTGCTTCTTCGTCATCATGAGTCAGATTGTTGGCGAGCATGTTGCTAACTTCCTGCAGGTAACGTTGGTTTGCCGGCTTCTACCTGGGGGACGCAAACCCACCTCTTGGTACGCCCTCGCCTCATGTGTCTCGTCCAACAGCTTCTCGACATCTTCAAGATTCATCTCCTTGTTGATTTGCTTCAAAACTTCACTCCCCGTCTTGAGTCCGTGTAATACCGATATCTCAACGAGGGAGAACTCGATGGTAGATACCTAGGCATAATCCGAGGGTCAATTATATTGGTCACAGGCACGATGAGGGTAGACGGACCAACTGTTCGAGTTGCTCCAGTTGAGCATCCGTCTTGACTAGCAAGGTTTCCTGGTACTTTCGTTGTCGTAGGGCGATGAGTGCCCGGTCCTTATGTCCGTTTGCGAGGTGCTGCTTGGCAATCTCGTGTTCACGGTTTAGCACTCGTTGGATCTAGCGTCCAGGTGGTGCCAGTGTGAGAATTCGGTGTGAAGGAGGAAGAAACGGAGCCACGCACATACGTTCTTCTGGTACTGCTTCAGCTTGTCCCTCTGTAACTTCATACTAAAATTCGCCCGTCAGCCCAAGCAAAACCGGAGATTCTTTACGCAGGCGTACTCGAGAATGGCACGATCCCGCGCTGTAATCTTTGGGACAGATTGGTTTCCACCCATAACGGGGAATCGGGTGACCTCGACGGAGACGGCAGGACAAAGATGCAATGTGTGCTGCGCCGTCGAGCGGGATCGGTAGAACCTTCCGCTACCCCTCCGCCATCATCGAAGAGTTTTCCCACGCTTGTGGGGGTTTGGGCTGTCTTCACCCTCCTCCTCGCCGTCAGGGATACCCAACCAGCGCCTCGTTTGCGTGTGGCACGACCAACCCACCATTGGCCTCATTGTTTCTACTCGGTGATACTCCTGGCGCTCCCTACCTTGGAGTTGGGATGCCTAGTAGGAAAACTCTCCCCCCTCTACCAAACAGCTTCGGCGCGTTGGTGTGCCGCCTCGGGGCCCGTTGCCGGGAGTAGGAACAAATGTACAGTACACACCTTTCTAGTCCGCAGGGCACAAGATGCAGTTTGGTGGACCCGGCCGCGATCCCTCATCGCAGCTTTCCGATTCGGTCGACCGATCGAATTGACGAAGGAATTGGCCACCCCACCGCCCTCTTGATGGGACAGGGTGGTTTCATCAATATCCACACGTCGTCTTTGGACGGTATCCTCACTCCGGCGGCTTCTCGTGTCATCCTCGACTCAATTGGCCCCCAACGCCCATTCCCACGCACCCCCCCCCCCCCCAATGGACCGGGCAGGGTTTCTTTACCACCTCCCTGGCCAGTAGGGAAGCACTCGCATTTGTCTCCGTGCGGGCTTTGTGAGACTCTCGGTATTGGCGCTTTGTGATCATCGGAGGTTGGCGTTAGGCGCATAACTCCGGAACCATAGAACATTTTGTTTATCCGTCCCCCGTCAGTTTATCCACGTGTACTCCTGCTGCTCCGTCCACCATTCCTCTACTCCCCGAATTACAGGTCACTTGACTAAATCGTGGTCTTAGCTGGGATTTCTGAATGTGGAGGTCCCACGAGAGCCCTGCAAACCATTCCGGCTCCGCATTGGTTGTCCTGGACAAGGACCTCCCGCTACACCTTGCACGATGGATTCAGGCGATACCGAGTCCAAGATCCAGATTCAACGCCCAAAACTTTCCTCTGCTCCGGGTATCGACTAACACTCGCGGGGAGCCTTGACAGAACTGGAATGCGCCACACCCCACGTTCTGTGGGAATACCACAATTCTTCTGAACGACCGCGACAGGTAGAGCTTACTCAGCTTCAACCCTGTCGTGGTGGACGGGGCAGACTACCCGATCGAGATGGTTCCCATCATCTCGGACAAGTTCGAACGTGAAAAGGTGAGGAAGAAGATTGCAACACACCTATATAGACCAAGGCTGATGAACGTAGGTATTGCATTTGCCCGATAACTACGGAACCAAGGGAGGGGGAAGGGAGGGGGTGGGGGATGAGGACTGGTGAGGATATGAAAACTAGAACAAAACACGTCGACCAAATCTAGAGTACAATGATGCGTTGGATAGAAACAATTGCTGTGATGATATGTAAATGCGATAGTCATGAAAACAGAAACGGTAGATGAATGGCCAGATAAGTGAGGTATATGCGAACGGGGGCCAGTCTAAGGTGATCATCAGGGAACCCTCCGATCACTTTCAAAGTGACCGAAAGCACGAAAAGCAGCCGGCCCGGAAGTGCACAAAAGCGCACTTCCGAAAGCCAAAAGGCCGCTTCTCGAAGTCCCAACGAGAAGTAGAAGCCATAAGCGCCCAGATTTGGCGGGGGAAATCACCGAGAAAAGTTTGACGCTCAAAAGTGACAAGACATTTTCCTGATGATCAGGGTCAAAATAAACCGCAGAACCACCTGTGGAGTGACGTCACGGTCGTTGCTTTCGGCGAGTCAGCCGTTGGTGCGAGGGTTACATGTCAAGGAGGGCTTACCGGGTTCATTGGTAAAAGGTGTAGAGGACTCTGTAGACTGGCGTCCTGAAGTCCCCGACCCCGAAATGTGACCATGCTCGCTGACAAATCCTTCCCACGCTCTGACCACTTCATCAATATTTGGGCGTTTATCCGGCTTCGGGGACCAACACTTCTCGATGTACTTCCACATCTCCTCAGTAAGTCCAAGCTGCTCGGCAGCCAGTGGCTTGTCGGGTCGCTTTCCACCGACAATCTGAGCGTCGACCGAATTATTCTTCATGTTCTCAAACGGAACCTCCCCGGTGAAAACTTCCATCGCAAGCATCGCGAACGCGAAGATGTCTGCAGGCTTGGATGCTATTGGTGGCTTGGAGCTTTCTTTTTTGAGCGAAAGGATTGTCTCCGGAGCATACCACCGAGAGGGACCCGGAACTCCCGGAGTCGCTGCGGTGGTGAACATAGGATTCGAGACGATGGGGCTCAGGCCGTAATCACAGATTTGGGCTTTCCCAGTTTCGGATATTAGTACGTTGACCTAGGTGGGATTTATCAATCCGACATGATCTGGTGAGACGCGTGTCCCACTCACCCCTCTCAGTCCGCCGTGGGCGATCTCGAGAGAGTGGAGGTATTGCAGCCCTTTGGCAACTTGAAGCAACTTGGGGTACCAATCAGGGAACGCACTGTGCAGATCGAATGCGAACGCTTACCAAATCAGGTCTCGAGGCATCGGGGTTAGACTCTATATATTGCGTGATGTTCCCGTTATGGCCCCAATCGTATACTAGGGCGAGTTGGAATATCGAAGTGTCGACACCGTGGAACGAGAGAACGTTCTCGTGAACCAGTCTCTTCCAGATAGGTGCCGGTTTCCAGAGGATCCTCTTAAGTTCACGGAGATCTTGAGGGGAGCAGATCCGGAAGGCCTTGAAGGCAACATGTTTGTCGTTCCAGGTCCCTTCCCAAATATCAGTGGTTCTACCTGGTGGGTCAATTTCCTTACGCTTCTTAAGCCCTTGCAGCGATCCGGTGGACTTTGGGAGCAGTAGGATATCGCTAGAGATGTCCCCTAGCGCGGCCGCTAGTTCTACTAGTATGTCTTTTGAGAGCACCTTTGGAGCGGCCTGCTCGCGGCAGGTGGTGTTTGGGAGGTTCAGCATCCGGATCTACGTGGTTTTCTGACTGGGATGGATGATAGTCACTAACCTGGTCGATAATTTCCAACAATTTCGCTTGTTCTCCGGTCTTCAGCTGTCGGATGATCTTGATGTAGTCTTCAACATTAAGGAGCGTTCGAAGCGGTAGCCGGGTGTCCTGCCCAGAAGGCCCGTTCAATATTCTATTGCGTATCCGATCGGGGTCCCAGCCGGGCGGGGCGGACCAGGGGGTTATCAT
>Ga0307511_10004507_pt1 | contig 14221 bp, 11 predicted proteins | sample 13_EM_MG_FD_200266 | JGI IMG/M metagenome (GOLD analysis project Ga0307511, IMG submission 200266) | Populus trichocarpa ectomycorrhiza microbial communities from riparian zone in the Pacific Northwest, United States - 13_EM | ecosystem: Host-associated > Plants > Roots > Unclassified | place...
GCTGCTCGTGCACACGGCCGCCGCGATGCTGCCGGCCGTTCGCGGCGAACACGATGAGGCGCTCCGGGAGTTCGCCGCGGCCGCGCGGGTGCAGGAACGCATGACCGGGCGGCACGCGGTGTTCCTTCGGGTCCTCGGCTGGACGATGGCCACCCAGGTCCGCGCCGGCTCGACCGACCAGGCCCGCGAGCTACTGTCCACTTTGGACGATGAGCAGGCGGCCACCGGTGAGATCCGGAACGCGGTCGCCGTGATCCTGTTGGCCGAGAAGGATCCCGCCGCCGCCCGCCGCGAGCTGCGGCCCGTTCTCGACGGCACGGCGCCGGTCAATCCGTACCTCACGGTGGTGGAGGCCCAACTGCTCGACGCCCTCGCCGCCCGCGACCTGGGCGACGAGAACGCCGCGCGGGCCGCGCTCGAACGAGCCCTAGACCTCGCCGAGCGGGACCGGATCATCCTGCCGTTCGCGATGACCGGGGCGTGGGAGCTGCTCAAGACCCTGCCGCCGCGCGGCACCTCGCACGCCGCGCTGATCACCGACATCATCGACGCCGCCGAGCACTGCGCACCCGCCGCCCGCCCCGCCAAGGAGCTCAGCGCCGGCGAGCTCCGGGTGCTGCGCTACCTCCCGACCAACCTCACCCGACAGGAGATCGCCGCCGAATTGTCGGTCTCGCTCAACACCGTCAACACCCACCTCCGCAGGATCTACGCCAAACTCGGCGCCACCGACCGATCCGGGGCGGTGCGGCGCGGCCGTGAGCTTCGGCTGTTGTCGGCGGGGCGTTGATTTGGCGGTGGGTCCGGCCCGCCCCCAAGATCAAGGGATCAAACCTCTCGCTCAACGCCAGGAAGGACCCCTTCACCTCGCCCAGCGCCAGGAAGGGGCCCTTCCTGGCGCTGGGCGGAATCACCGCATGAGGCGGAGTTCCCGTGCGCGGCGCACGGCGGAGCCGCGGTCGCGGACCTGGAGCTTGCCGTAGATGCTGCGCAGGTGGGTGGCCACAGTGTTGACCGACACGGAGAGCTCGACGGCGATTTCTGGGCGGGACAAGGATGTCGGCAGATAGCGGAGGACCCGGAGCTCGCCGGCGCTGAGCTTGTCCCTCGGCGGGGCCGCTGGCGTCTGCCCGACGCGGGCGCCGTCGAGGGCGGCGAGGATGTGGGCGAGCAGATCGGTCTCCGGCAAGGCCTTGAGGAGCTCGCGGGAGTCGGTGAGCGCGAACGGTAGGACCAGGAGGTCGGGCTCGGCGAGGGCCAAGGCCCGCTCGGCCGCCCGGTGCGCTGCGGCGGGCTCACCGAGGGCGCGATGTGCCTGTGCCATCAGCAATTCCGTCTCGACGGTCGTGACATAGCCGACCACCGGGGCGGGGCGGTTGAGAACGGCCAGCGCGCCGGCTGGATCGCCCTCGGCCAGGTGGATCACGGCGCGGGCGTTGCGGAGCTCGCCGGAGCTGTCGTCGAGGGCGGACAGCGCCGACCGTGCCTCGGCGACCATGCCCAGGCGGGCCTGCGTGGACAGCCGCCAGCCGGTCACCTGGCTGGCCAGCGCCTGCGAGCCGGCCAGCTGCGACGACAGGCGTTCGGTGATGCCGAACTCCCGCAACGCATCGGACAGGTGGCCGCGGGCGGCATGCAGGATCCCGGCGGTCTGGTGCAGCAGCAGCTGGATGTCGGGGCCGCTGTCGGTCTTGAGGGCCAGGACGGTGCGGCGCAGCCAGTGCTCGGCCTCGTCGAACCGGCCCAGCCAGACCATGGTGCCGGCGAGGGTCATCAGCGCGGGGGCGAGCACTGGTTCCGTGCCCCAGCCGTGACGCTCGGCCAAGGCGATGGCCTCCCGGCAGCGCTGTTGCGTGACGGCGAACGAGTGGATCTTCGAGGCGAACGCCAACTGGGCCAGGCAGCCGACCTCCAGATACGGCCGGCCGATCTCGCGGGCCAGCGCCGCGCCCTCGGCCAGATGGCGCTCGGCGTCGGGCAGCCCGAGGGACCACGCCTCGGCGGCGCCGAGGTTCATCAGGGCCATCGCCCGCAAGTCGCTGCCCAGGGCGATGTCCTCGACCGACTGCCCGGTGACCGGCGCGGCAAGGAAGCCGACGTGCTCGAGGACGCCGGCGAGGTGGCCGCGCCGGCGGGCCAGCGACAGCTTCAGCGCGGCGACCGTCACCTCGAGACGGCGTCGGCGGCGGTTGGGTGCGGCCGCGGTGTAGGTCTCGGTGGCCGCCAGCTGCGCCGCCGCCTCGTCCAGGTGCCCTTCGGCCAGCTCGGCCGCCGCGCGCGCCAGCGCCAGCTCGCGGTGGTCCTCGCCTGGTGGAAAGGCACGGACGAGCGCCTGCACGGTCTGGGTCTGCCCGTCGAGTGTGAGGCCGAAGGCATGGTCGGCCAGCAGCCGGGCGGCGTCGGCCCAGTCGCCTGCCGCCTGCGTGTGCCGGACGGCCTCGGCGATCTCGCCGCGCCGGACGAACCAGCCGGCGGCCCGGCGGTGCAGCGACGGCACCTGCGCCGGCAGGGTCCGGTGCGACTCCTGCCGGAGCAGATCCACGAACAGGTGGTGGTAGCGGAACCAGGTGCGCTCGGCGTCGAGCGACACCACGAACGCGTTGGCGTCCTCCAGCGCCAACAGGATCCGCTCCCCGCCGGGCCGACCGGTCAGCAGATCGGCCAGGTCGCCGTTGACCCGGTCCAGCACCGAGGTGCGCAGCAGCAGGTCCTGCACGTCGGCCGGCTGGCGGCCCAGCATCTCGGTGACCAGGTACTCCGCCACCGCGTGGTCCTGTCCGGAGAACTCCGCGACGAAGCGCTCGGGATCGGGATGGCCGACCAGCGAGAGCGCCGCCAGACGCAGTCCCGCGGCCCAGCCCTCGGTCTGCCGGTGCAGCCGGGCGATGCCGGCGTCGGACAGCGTGACACCGGCGGCGGCGAGCAGGTCCCGGGTCTCGGTCGCGGTGAAACGGAGATCGGCCGCGCGGATCTCGGTCAGGTCGCCGGTCAGGCGCAGCTGGTGCAGGCGCAGCCGCAGCTCGTGCCGGGTGGTGAGGATGGCGTGCGCGGTCGGCGGCAGATTGGTCAGCAGCGTGGTGAGCTGGTGCAGCGCCGCCGCGGACCGCAGTTCGTGCAGATCGTCGATGATCAAGGTGACGTCGTCGAGCGCGGCCAGCGCCCGGTCCACCATCGCGGACGCGTTGAAGTCGGGTGTCGCCGTCGGCGGCCGCGAGCAGCCGACCGCATCGAGCAGGGCGAGCCAGAACTGCTGGGCGTCCTGCTGATCGCGCTGCACCTGGAGCACGGCGACCCGTCCCGGGCGATCGGCCCACGCGCGGACCAGCGACGTCTTGCCGCTGCCGGCCGGCGCGCAGATGACCGTGACCCGCCCGGCCGCCGCGCGGTCCAGCGCCGCGAGCAGCTCGCCCCGGGCGACCAGCCCGGGAAGTGCCGGTGCCACCAACCGTCCTCCCTCTCACACCCGCGAATCACCGGAATCAGGCGACGACCGCTCACCCGCCCCGTCGCCAGGCTGGGCCCATGGACAACGAGGAGATCATCCGACGGGCCTACCAGACCGCCGAGGACAAGGACCTCGAAGGCTGGGTCGCGGCGTTCACCGAGGACGGCACGTTCACCGACGAGTCCATCGGCGTCACCTACCGCGGCCCCGAGGAGCTGCCCCAGACGGTCGAGGTCTACGCGCGGGCGTTCCCGGACATGCACCGGGAGCTGTACCAGTTCTACGTCCAGGGCGACATCGTGGTGGTCCAACTTGCCCTCCAGGGAACCCATCTCGGTCCCCTCAGCACGCCGTTCGGCGTCCTGCCGCCCACCGGCCGGCGCATGGACGCGCCCTGCTGCGACGTCTTCGAGCTGGTCGGCGGCAAGATCAAGCGGTTCGACTGCTACCCCTCGGGGACGATCGTCTTCGGCCAGCTGGGCGTGCTCGACAACATCAGCGCCGCCGTCGCGCCGGCATGAGCGAGCTTGCGAGCGAGTCATTCAGCGCAGAGCGTCCGCGAACGCGGACACCGAGCGCTAGCGAGGTGCCGCAGTGAGCACTGAGCAGCTGGAGAAGCTGGCGGCGACACTGCGCTTGTTGGCGTTCCCGGTCGACAGCGACGTCCGCGAACAGCGGCAGCGGCTCAAGGACCTGGTGACGGCCCAACCTCTGCCGGCCGATGTCACGGTGACCGAGGGCCGGCTGGGCGGCGTCCGCACCGCCGAGATCACCGTGGCCGGCGTCGAGCCCAGGCACGTCGTCCTGTACTTCCACGGCGGCGTCTACGCGCTGGGCGGCGAGGTCGAGGCGGCCGAGCTGGCCTCGCAGATCGGCCGGCGAACCGACGCCAAGGTCATCTCGGTCGGCTACCGGCTCGCCCCGGAGCATCCGTACCCGGCGGCGGTCGACGACGCGCTCAGCGCGTATCAGGCGCTGCTGGCCGCCGGCACGTCGCCGGCGGACGTCGTCCTCGCCGGGGAGTCCGCGGGCGGCGGCCTGGCCGTCGCGACCCTGGTCAACGCCCGCGATCGGGGGCTGCCCAGGCCGGCCGCCGGCTTCGTGATGTCGCCGTGGGCGGATCTGACCCTGGCCGGGCCGACGATGGAAACCAAGGCCGGGGTCGACCCGCTGCTCAGCCGGGAGCTGCTTCGCCCGGCGGCCGCCCGGTACCTGGCCGGGCACGACGGCGCGCTGGGCCTGGTCAGCCCGGTGTTCGCCGACCTCGCCGGCCTGCCGCCGCTGGTCATCCAGGCCGGCACGCACGAGGTGCTGCTCGACGACGCCGTCCGCCTCGCCCAGCGAGCGGCGGCGGCCGACGTGGACGTGACCCTGGACCTCACCGCCGGGGCGCCGCACGTCTTCCAGTCCTTTAATCCCGCGCTCGACGAAGCCGTGGCCGCGCTGGACCGGGCCGGCCGGCTGCTGTCGGCGCACCTCGTTTCCGCCAGGAGGCACTGACATGGCCGACCAGCTCAGCTTCGAGACCGACATCAAGCCGCTGTTCCGGGACAAGGACCGCGACGCGATGCTCGCCGCCTTCGACCTGTTCGACTACGACGACGTGGTGGAGCGGGCCGAGGACATCGTGGCGTCCCTGCGCAGCGGGCAGATGCCGTGCGACGGCGCGTGGCCGGCGGCGCAGGTGGACAAGCTCCAGCAGTGGATCGACGCCGGCACGCCGGCCTAGGGGCTCGGCGTGAAGCTGAATGTCAACGGCGCCGATGTCGAGGTCGACGACCGGTTCGCGGCCAGCCCGCTGCTGTGGGTGCTGCGGGACGTGCTCGACCTGCGCGGCGTCAAGTACGGCTGCGGCATCGGGTTCTGCGCGGCCTGCACGGTGCTGATCGACGGGCGCAACACCAAGTCCTGCCAGACGCCGGTCGAGCGGGCGGTGGACAAGGTGATCACGACCGTCGAGGGCGCTTCGGGGCCGGTCGTCGACGCGGTGCGGAACGCCTGGTACCGCGGCAATGTCGTGCAGTGCGGGTACTGCCAGCCCGGTCAGACGCTGGCGGCGACGGCGTTGCTGGAGTCCGACCCCGCGCCGGACGAGGCGACGATCACCAAGTGGATGAACGGGAATCTCTGCCGGTGCGGCACCTACCCGCGCATCCGGGACGCGATCACCGAGGCGTCGAAGGCCCTGGCCGCGGGTGACGAGCCGGCGCGGCTGGGCATCGGCCACGAGCCGGACATGGCGCCGCTGACGGCCGAGGAGCTGGCCGATCCGGTGCATCCGTACGTGTGGATCAGTCCTGATGGGACGGTCGTCGCCCGCTCGAACCAGATCGAGATGGGGCAGGGCGCGCACACCGGCCTGGCGACCATCGTGGCCGAGGAGCTCGACGCCGACTTCGCCTCGGTGCGGGTGGTCAACGCGGCCAACGGGATTGGGCCCGGGGGAGACGTCTACGCGACGCCGGCCGGCGGCGGGTTCATCCAGCTCACCGGCGCGTCCACGTCGACGGAGGGCTACTGGGCCCGCTATCGCCTGGCCGCCGCCCAGGCCCGGGCCCGGCTGGTGGCGGCCGCGGCCGAGGCCTGGCGGGTCCCGGCGGCGGAGATCGACATCTCGACGGGGACGCTGAGCCACCCGAGCGGGAAACGGGCCGGGTTGGGCGAGTTCGCCGTGCGGGCCGGGCAGTTGCCGGTGCCTGACGACGTGCGGCCGAAGGATCCGGGCCAGTACAAGCTGATCGGGCGGGAGGGCCGGCTTCGGGTCGACACCCCGGGCAAGATCCTCGGCACCACCCGGTACACGATTGACGTCACCCTGCCCGGGATGCTGACCGCGATCGTGCTGCATCCGCCGAAGTTCGGGGCCACGCCGGCGAGCGTCGACGACGGCGCGGCGCTGGCCGAGCCCGGGGTCACCGCCGTGATCCCGATCGCCGAGGGCATCGCGGTCGTCGGCGAGACGTTCGACGACGCGCAGCGGGGCCTGCGGGCGCTCAAGGTGGACTGGGACGAGGAGCACGCCGAACTGCGCAGCTCGGAGGAGCTGCTGGCCATGCACCGGCGGCTGGTCGAGTCCGGCGAGCAGGCCGTGGTGGCCCGGGAGGAAGGCGACGTCTCGGCGGCGCTTTCCGAAGCGGCGCACGTGGTCGACGCGATCTACGAGCTGCCCTACCTCGCGCACACCCCGATGGAGCCGAACAACGCCGTCTGCCGGATGGGCGACGACGGCGTGCTGGAAGTCTGGGCCGGCACCGAAGGTCCCGAGTACGTCCGCATGGCCGCCTCGGCCGCGGCCGGCATCGACAAGGACCGGGTCCGGGTGCACGTCCCGTACGCCGGCGGATCCTTCGGCCTGCACAGCAGTTCCGGCCGGGACCCGGTCAGCGAGGCCGCGCAGGTGGCGCGGGCGCTGGACTGGAAGCACCCGATCAAGCTCCAGTCGCTGCGCGAGGAGGAGATCAAGAGCGGCCGGTACCGGGCGATGGCCGTGCACCGAGTGCGGGCCGGCGCCGACGCCCGGGGCCGGATGACCGCGTTCCACCAGGAGATCGCCGCCGAACCCACATCGGTCAACCTCCCGTTCGTGGGCGACGTCCTGTTCAGCAAGGGCGTCGACTACATGACGACCAGCGGCGCGGTGAACGCCCCGTACGCGGTGCCGAACTTCAAGCTGGCGACCACCAACGTCCAGTCCGGCGTCCCGATCATGGTCTGGCGGTCGGTCGGCAACTCGCACACCGAGTTCGCCCGTGAGTCGGCGATCGACGAGCTCGCGACGGCCGCCGGGCGCGACCCGGTCGACTTCCGCCGCGACCTGCTCGCCGACGATCCGCGCACGCTGCGGGCGCTGGAGCTGGCGGCCGAGCTGAGCGGCTGGGGCACCCCGCTGCCCGAGGGCCGGGCCCGCGGCGTCACGTCCAGCAGCTTCCTCTCGCACAGCGCCCAGGTCACCGAGATCTCCATGGACAAACGTAATCGGGTCCGGGTCGAGCGGGTCACTTTCGTGCTGGACTGCGGCATCGTCGTCAACCCGGACCTGGTCCGGTCGCAGGTCGAAGGCGGCCTCGTCTACGCGCTGAGCGCCGCCGCCTGGGGCGAGGTCGTGCTCGGCGACGGCGGCGAGATCGTCACCCGGAACTTCGACCGCTACCCGATCATGCGGATGCAGTCGGTGCCCCGGATCGACATCCACCTGATCGAGTCGGGCGAGCCGCCGACCGGTGTCGGCGAGGTCAGCGTGCCCACCGCCGCGCCGGCGCTGACCAACGCCATCGCGGCGCTGACCGGCACCCGGATCCGCCGCCTGCCGATCGCCAGGACGTTCCGGGTGCTGTGAAAGGAGAACGCCATGCTGGCCGAACGGATCCACCAGCGCATGCGCGGGGAGCGCCCGTGACCTTCACCGTCGACCTGCACCACCACATGCTGCCCGACTTCTTCTGGCAGGCCACCAACAGCGGCGACGGCCCGGTCGGCGGGGTCGCGCCGCCGCCCTGGTCCCGGGCGGCCACGCTGTCGTTCCTCGACGACGCCGGCATCGACGTGGCCGTCACCTCTGTCAGCACTCCCGGCGTGCACACCGGGGACGACGCCGCCGCGCGGGCGTTGGCCCGCCGGTGCAACGAATTGGCGGCCGAGCTGATCCGCGACCGTCCGGACCGCTTCGGTGGTTTCGCGTGCCTGCCGCTGCCGGATGTCGACGGCTCGCTGGCCGAACTGGCCTACGCCCTCGACGTGCTCCGGCTGGACGGCGTCGTGCTGTTCAGCAACGCCCGTGGCATCTATCTCGGGGATCGTCGTTTCGCGCCCGTGTTCGAGGAGCTGCAGCGCCGCGCGGCGGTCGTCTTTGTGCACCCCAATCCCTCACCGGATCCCAGCGCCCACGCGTTGGGGCTGCCGGACTCGCTCGTCGACTATCCCGCCGACACCACCCGAGCCGTGGCTAAACTGTTGTACAGCAACACCTTCGCCCGCACGCCCGACGTGAAGTACATCCTCTCCCACGCCGGCGGCACCGTGCCCTACCTCGCCGGTCGCTTCGGCGTCATCGACGCCATGGACGTCATCCCCGGCGCCTCCGACCGCTCCACCGCGGCCGACACCTTCCGGACCCTGTACTGGGACACCGCGCTGTCCTGGGGCGACCCGGTCCTGCGCATGCTGCGCGATGTCGTCGGCCTCGACCACGTCGTGTTCGGCTCCGACTACCCGTACCTCCGCCGCGATCTGGCCGTCTCGTGCCGTGAACACATCGCGACCACCGAAGCGCTCACCGACGCCGAGCGCGCGGCCGTCCTCGGGACGACGGCCGCGACCCTGATTCCCCGGCTGGCAAACGTCCTTCGTCGATAGAACGTCAGGAGCTGCCGAGCGCCACTTGCGCGAGTTGGCGCTCAAGCTGCTTGCCGATGCTGTCGCGCCAGCGAGCGGCGATGGGCGCCGAGGCGGGATCGGGGAAGATCTCCTCGTCCCCGTTGTCGATCCCGTCGAAGACGGCCGCCGCCACGGATTCCGGCGATGCCATGGGGATGTCGGATCCCCGGGTCATGTCGGTGTCCACCGGGCCGGGCAGGACCGCGTGAACCCGCACACCCTGCCCGGCCACCAGGGCGCGAAGCGACTGGGTCAAAGAGAAGGCGGCCGCCTTCGAGACGGAGTAGGAGGGCATGAGGAGCGGCAGGGGAGCGAGGGCGTTCAACGAGAGCACGTTGACGACGGCCCCGCGGGAACGGGTCACCGCCGGTAGGAAGGCCTGGGTCACGGCGTGGGTGCCGAGGAGGTTGACGGCCAGGTGGTGCTCCAGCACGGCCGGGTCGGTGAGGTCGTCGCGCAACATGACACCGGCGTTGTTGATCAGCATGTCCAAGGACTCGATTTGGTTGGCAGCGGCCTGAATCTGCGCCGTGTCGGTGATGTCCAGCCGCAGGGACGTCACCCGGTCGTCCGGGTGGGCCACCGGCTCGCGTGCGCCGGCATACACGCGTTTGGCCCCTCGGGCCAGGGCTTCGGCGGCCAGCGCCTGCCCGATGCCGCGGTTGGCTCCGGTCACCAGGACCGCTTTGCCTGCTATCGCCATGCCTGTCGCCTCACAGATCGGGTTGGGTCGTCAGCCACTGCTCGAAGGTCTGCGTTCGCGGCGCCAACGCCCTGGTGCCGGCGAAATCGGCCTGAAATGCCGGCGGGCGGGCGAACCACTCGAACATCGCCCGCTGGTCGGCGTCGCCGGCGAGCACGTCGATGGGCAGCGGTTCGTAGCGGGCGGGGACGTCGTGACGGTGTTGGTAGGCCGCGGCGATCTGCTCGCCGGTCAACTCGTCGCCGGCGATCTCGATCGCCCCGCCGGCGACGCGGTCGGGGTCCAGCGCCGCGGCTGCGGCGACCGCGCCGATGTCCCGGACGGTGATCATCTGGAGCGGGATTCCCGCCGGCAGCGGCAATCGCACCACCAGCGTGCCGTCCTCGATGGCCGGCGTCACGAACTGCGCGAAGTTGTCGATGAAGAACACCGGTCGGACGAAGGTGGTGGACAGGCCCAGCGCGGTGAGGTACTGCTCGACTTCGCGTTTGCTGTCGAAATGGGGAATCCCGGTGTGGCGTTCCGCGCCGCCCACCGAGCTGTAGACCACGTGCGGGACGCGGGCGGCCGCTGCCGCGTCGGCGATCGCGTACCCGTGGCTGACCTCGAGGTCGGTGCGCTGGTCGTAGCCGGGGGTGGTCATGGCGAAGACTCCGCGCACGCCGGTGAAGGCCGCACGGAGACTTTCGGGATCGTCGAGGTCGGCCGCGACAAGGTCGGCACCGAGCTCAGACAGGGCACGCGCGGCCTCGGAGTCGGTGCGGCGCACCAAAGCTCGAACCGGGGTCTGCGCGTCCAGCAGCGCGCGGACGGTGGCCCCGCCCTGCTGGCCGGTCGCACCGACCACCGCGATCGGCGTGTCGAGGGTTGTCACAGGTGTTCCTTCCTGCCCAGGTACGCCGACAGGAGCTCGCCGGCTCGGTCCAGCGCCGCGGCTGCTTCGTCGAGGATCGGGTGATAGGCCTGAAAGACATGGGGCACACCGGGAGTGATGTCGAGGGCGACCTCGACGTCGGCGGTGGCGGCCGCGCTCGCGAGGCGAAGGGCGTCGTCGAGTAGCACCTCGTGTGTGCCGGCCTGGATGATCAGCGGCGGCAGGCCGGTCAGGTCGGCGAACAGCGGGCTGATGAGGCCCAGGGCGGCATCCTGCCCGGCCGTGTAGTCGACGATCCGGGCGCGCAGTGCTTCCAGGCTGAGCAGTGGGTCGGCCTTGCGCCTGGTCTCCATGGTCGCCCCGGCCAGGGTGAGGTCGGCATACGGCGACATCACGTACGCCGCGGCCGGTAGAGGCAGCCCGTGATCACGAGCGTTGACCAGGGTGGCGACGACGAGCCCGCCGCCGGCGGACTCGCCCGCGAAGACGATGTCCGACGGGGTGGTTCCGTTCTGCAGCAAGGCTTCGTAGGCGGCCAGGGCGTCGTCGACCGCGGCCGGGAACGGGTGCTCGGGGGCGAGCCGGTAGTCGACGGAGATGGCCTTGGCGCCGGTCCGCCGGCCGACCTGCGAGGCCAGGTCGGCGCTGAGGACGGCGTCGCCCATCACGTACACGCCGCCGTGGAAGTACAGGACGACGTGGTGGGGTTCGACTCCGTCGACCGTGATCTCGGCTGTCGGGACGCCGCCCAGCACAGTCGCGGTCACGGTCACCTCGGCCGGCAGCGGCTGCGCCGACAACAACGCCCGGAGCTGTCGCCGCTGCTCGTCGACGCCGCTGTCGGCCGGGAAGGCCGACTGCCGCAGAATCGCATCGAGGGTCTGTCGCTGTTCGGCGCTCACGGAAGATGTCCCTTCGTCGGGATTGCGCTCTCATTGTTCGGCCGCGACCGCGGACGCGAAGTCCGGCAGGATGCCCAGCTGCGCGAACATGGTGCTGGTGCCCACGTGGCAGTTGAACTCCTGGATCTTGCCGTCGCGCACGTACCAGAAGTCGGCGGTCGGGATGTCGAGCTCGGCCCCCGTCGGCTGGATCACGCCGGCGGGCGTCTCGAACGGGCCGAGGAAGGTGCCCCGTATCGACAGCTCGACGGCCACGACGTCCCCGAGCACGTTGACCCGGTGCAGCTCCCGATGCACGTCGGGAAGCAGCTGGCCCATCCAGACCACCACGTCGCCCAGGTGTTCGCCCCGGTAGCTCTCCCGGCCGGTCACACCGCCGATGCCGGTGAAAACCCCGTCCTCAGCGAACAGATCGATGAATCCCTGCACGTCCAGCACATCGCCCTCGGCGCAGTGGTACGCGCGGCGCACGAGCGCCTCGGTGTCGGTTGTCACGGCAATCTCCCTGATCACGGTGACTCAAGCCTCGCCTCGGGGACGGTGATCGGGACTCATCGGAATCCGGTGATTGTCGGGTGAATCCCCGGGATCAGGTGACGGCTTCTCACCTTGCCGCCGGTCATCCTGGGCCGATCGCGAGCGAGGACCCAGGGAGACACCGTGACATCACCATCCGGCGGCGACCGTCGCCTCGGCCTGGCGTTGCTGGTCATCGCCACGGCCCAGCTGATGGTCGTGCTCGACTCCACCATCGTCAACGTGGCGTTGCCGCGTATGCAGAGTGAGCTCGGGTTCTCCGGCAGCGGCCTGGAATGGGTGGTCAACGCCTACGCGGTCACCTTCGGCGGCCTGCTCCTGCTCGGCGGCCGCGCGGGCGACATCCTCGGCCGGCGTCGGGTGTTCGTCGTCGGGCTGCTGCTGTTCTCCGCGGCGTCCCTGCTCGGCGGGTTCGCCACCAGCCAGTGGTGGCTGCTCGCCGCGAGAGCGTCGCAGGGCGTCGGCGGCGCGGTGATCGCGCCGACCGCGCTGGCGCTGATCACCACCAACTTTCCCGAAGGCGGGGCACGCAACCGGGCGTTGGGCGTCTACGCGGCGATGGCCGGCGCCGGCAGCGCGGTGGGCCTGCTGCTGGGCGGCGTGCTGACCACCTACGTGTCGTGGCGGTGGGTGCTGTTCGTCAACGTGCCGATCGGGATCCTGGTGGCGGCCGTGGCGCTGCGCGTGCTGGCGGAATCGCCCCGCCGGCCGGGCCGGATCGACGTGGCCGGCGCGGTCGCCGGCACCGGCGGCGTCGGGCTGCTCGTCTACGGCCTGTCCACGGCCGCCGCCGGGCCCGACGGGGTGGCGCACTGGGGCGACGCGGACGTGCTGGCGACGCTGATCGCGGCCGCGGTGCTGCTCGTGTCGTTCGTGCTGATCGAGCTGCGCAGTCCGCACCCGCTGCTCCCGATGCGGGTGCTGGCCGACCGAAACCGGTCCGGGGCCTACCTGATCATGCTGTGCGTCGCCACCGCCCTGTCCGGCCTGTTCTTCTTCCTCACGCTTTTCATGCAGCAGGTGCTCGGCTACAGCGCGATCCGGTCGGGCATCGCCTACCTGCCGTTCGCCATCGGGGTGGTGACCGCCTCCGCGCTGGGCGCGCGGCTGGTGGCGCGGATCGGCGCCCGGCCGCTGATCCTGGCCGGCACGGCCGCGGTCGCGGGCGGGACGTTCTGGTTCTCCGGCCTGACCGAGCACTCCGGCTACGCCGGCCAGTTGCTCGGCCCGCTGGTCTTGACCTCGTTCGGGCTGGGCCTGGTGTTCGTCCCGCTGTCCCTGGTCTCCCTGCGCGACGTGGCCGACCAGGACTCCGGTGTCGCCTCCAGCATGCTCAACACCAGCCAGCAGGTCGGCGGCGCGATCGGGCTCGCGCTGCTCGGCACCGTCGCCTGGACCGCCGTCGCGGACGCCAGCGGGGCCGGCTACAACCACGCCCTGGCGGTCGGCTTCTCCCGTGGATTCGATGTGGCAGCCGGGGTCGCGCTGCTCGCCCTGCTCATCGCGCTCGCCACCATCCGGGTGCGCCGCCGGGAACTGGCCGGCGTCGTGCCGGAGCCGCGAATCGCCCTCGCCAAGGCTGCCCGCCCGTGCCGGTTGTGCTAGCCGAAGCGCGGCCGTCCGATCGGTGCCAGGATGACGGGCGTGGATCGGCCTTTGACGGCGGCTCCCTGGCTGATCGATCGGGGTGAGCTCCTCGCCACCCTGGATCGCGCGGCGGCGAGCGCGGTGACGGTCATCTCGGCTCCGGCCGGCAGCGGGAAGACGTCGCTGCTGCGGGCCTGGGCCGACCGACCGGGGCGGCCGCGCCGGCTCGCCCTCGTTCAGCTGCGGCGCGGCCAGCAGGATGCCCAGGAATTCTGGCTGGCCCTGCTCGACGCGATCACCGCCGGCCGTGCGGAACCCCCGGTGCCGACACCCGACTTCAACGCGCCGGAGATGCTCGACCGGGTGCTTTCGGAGCTCGCCGACGCACAGGACGGTGTCACGCTGGTTGTCGACGACCTCCACGAGCTGCGCTCGCCGGAGGCCCTCCCGCTGCTCACCCAGCTGCTGACGAACTTTCCCCCGAACGTCAACGCGATCCTGACCATGCGCCACGATGTGCCGCTGCGGCTGCATCAGCTGCGTCTGGCCGGCGAGCTGGCCGAGATCCGCGCCGTGGACCTGCGCTTCACCGAGCGCGAGGCCCGTGACCTGCTCGACGTCTCGGGCATCGCGCTGTCCGACACCGGGGTGGCCCTGCTGCACCAGCGGACCGAGGGGTGGGCCGCGGGCCTGCGGCTCGCGGCGCTCTCCCTGGCCGGTCACCCCGACCCCGAGCGTTTTGTCGCGGAGTTCTCCGGCAGCGACCGCACGGTCGCCGAGTACCTGATCGCCGAGATGCT
>Ga0307511_10004508_pt1 | contig 14221 bp, 12 predicted proteins | sample 13_EM_MG_FD_200266 | JGI IMG/M metagenome (GOLD analysis project Ga0307511, IMG submission 200266) | Populus trichocarpa ectomycorrhiza microbial communities from riparian zone in the Pacific Northwest, United States - 13_EM | ecosystem: Host-associated > Plants > Roots > Unclassified | place...
GGGGGTGGGTGGGTCAGTGACCGAGATTAATACTTTAAAGTGATATTGGAAGCCAAGGTAAATAAGTCTCTTGGATAGTAGGTACTACTAGTTAGTCTACCTATGGTAGATTTGGGGAGGACAGGGTAGGTCGGGGGTATTTATTTGATATCACAACCAAAAAGGCTGTAAATAGGGTGCCCAATATCTCACAGGTTCGCTTAGATGAACAACATAGTTTTATTGTTTTCGGGGGGTAGATTTGAATTGCTCTCGCTGGAGGTATGCTCGAGTTCTATCCCTTGCAAAACAATCATAAATTTCAGGGTAATAACTCAATTATTTCTCAGATGTGCATGCTGATACTATAGGTTTGCATGATTCCACATTGAATATGTACTGATATAGGTTCTCCTGTGCACGTGGTTCCGGGATTTATTCTCTGTTGGAGGAAGATAACCATACTCGGTTTTTTACCAGATTCGCTATATATTTAAGCTTAAGAGACTCTTCACCACTCCTGCATTGCTTTGAGGTATTGGGGCATTCCACTCAAACCTTCTTTAGGAGAGATATTGAAACAAATACCTGGCCAGCCCCCCAAAAAACCACGCTTGTACCAAAATATTAAGGGGGGTTGTTCCCTCCGATGGCTCTTGCGACCGGTGTCTATCGGCCAAAAAGCAGTGCTGTGCGAAGCAGCCCAATAACCAAAAATCGTGTACACTTGCGCTAGGAGAGCTTGGTTCTCTAGCAAGAAATAAAAAATAAAACCCCTCCCTTATCCAACTCCGTATATATTATTTATTCCCGAAGTCTGAGCGGTTCAGCCTAGAAAGGGTTTGAGACATGTCTAACAACTGTATGAGCGGTTACGTGCCTCGGTTATGGATGAATTCCCGGTAATGAGTGGTTTCCTGGTGACATACTCTACTACTTCCTGATTTCAAGGTTTTCTTGCTAGAATTGTTTGAGGTATCTAATACCTTTGTTGTGGGCACTCGGGAATCGAGCAACACACTGATTACCTGGAACATTCCAAGTCTTGGAGGTGTTTTTTAATAATTGAGCGGAATACTATATGGTAATAGAGCAGCTGATTAGTACTGAGGGGAATAAAGGTAGGAAATGCAGTCGGTGCACCCTGTATAAGACCAATTGTCAGATCAAAGGCCCTGTAAGTAATACTGCAAGTCATCAAACAAAAATAACCAACTTCCTGTAGCTTTTAAGTGCTTTCCATTACATACCTATTTCTTTTTGTTTAGCGTGCGGTTATTTTTGCCAATTATTTTCTTTATATGTTAGGATATTTACCATTTGTATGGTATCTTGATATTACATTTAATGTAAGGATGTACCCCCACAGCCAAATAGCATTCTTTTATTTAGATCCTACCGCAGACTCTCAATGGCCACTCTGGAAGATATGGGAATAGTTGAAGAAATCATATTTATAACTGTCAGATGAAAAACAGATGGAATGGCCTTCGATAGCATGTTTTAGTTAGCAGTAGGAGAACTGGTGGTTTCGGGAGTACACAGAGGTCATTCAAGAGGGTATAATATATAAGCATAAATCTATGGATCTACGCAGGGTGGCTGGCCCTCACAGGAACCTACATCTTTTGAGAACATAAGGGATAATTTCCACTCCCTACCGAGGTGACAGGTTCATAGGCCTTCCCCGGCCATTCTTTTTTCCTCGGTTTGGACTGGCGACCTTAGGGCAGAAGCGAACGGGATGGTTTCGGATCTACACCAACCAGTATATATGTATACCTGCATATAAATACCGTTCACAATGTGCGTAGGTCGTAATCGTTCTAGAGCCTGCTCGGCGGTGTTTCTGTTGCCTTCCTGATTGTTTACCAGATCTTCTAGGCATTGCCAATGCATGTGTCTAAAATCTAGTAAACTGTTATCTATGCCTATTTAATGTGGTTGTGTGTTCTGGATGGTTCATGTGTTACATTGATAGTTAAATAGTTGCCAAAAATTGAAAACTGTTTCATCTGATCTACAGACATCACCTCGTTAGCCAAACTCACCAGACACAATCTCGGTCATTTATCCCCACCTGTGAACGCCGCAGAAGACAAAGCACTCCAGAACGGAAAGAAAGAAGAGCAGACTCCCGCCCAACATGAGTTCTAATAAGACTTCGAAGCCGAGCGACAACGACAAATTTGTATGCTCGTTGACAAGCGTCAACTGTTGAGGAGTAGGCTGCGGGTAACGGAAGAGGAACTGAAGGAAGCAAGGATTGACCTCAAAGACCGTGAACAAAAGGCTGGATGGGTCTTGCACAAATTGAGACCCAAGACCCACGCCTTTACCAGGGCTGTCGCAAACTATGATAAACGTTGGACTCCCTTTGCGAAGTCGGGTGCCAAAGCAGTCCCAGAAGATGAGGAGGAAAATAGTGAACATGTTGAGGAATTAGCACTTAGGAAGAAAGATGAGTGGTCGTATGGTCTTTGGTTGCAGGAGTATTCACTAGCGAACACGGAATGTTGCGTAGCAATGGAGCAGGTAGCTGCCGCTGAAAAGAAAAAGTATGCGTTGGTGCAGGAGAGTTGGGCTTTGGAGTGTGACGGAAGGAAGATCGGCGCACCACTGGCAAAGCCCTTTGAATTCGAGATGTAGCTGCTGAAGTACTTCGGTGGACGGTATTTGAGAACCAGACTAGGAATTGTGGTGAGAAATGTGGTGTGCAGTCTGACTTCCGGCTTTCGGGGCTACGGTGCTGGTAGCCAGTTGTCTTTTGTGCTTGGTTTGCACAACACCCTCTATAGGAGCTCAAGGGTTACTGTACTCTGATATATTTACCTACCTACAAATGTACGTTAATAACCAGAGAGCCTCTCTCATACTTTGCGATTCTAATGGATAGATATTCTCTACAGCACCCGCAGCTAGGTGCACCAACTACTAACAGATCTAGACCACAACCACCACGCCTAGGGCAGCCATAATTATGACCCGATTGCGCTAGGAGGAATGTAACCCAGTCTTCATAGTCTTCCGTGCCGCCATTCGTCGGTCAATCAGATATCGTGAGAAGCAAGGAAGAAAATTCAACTCGCACAGCCAGTAAATGTCGTGTCCCTAATATACAGTGCTAGTGACTCTAAGCTAGGCTACTCTACGTAGAGTACAATGACCAAGGTACCACTGTTTTTTTAAGCTACCAGCAAAATGCATAGTGTCACGATTACAGTAAACTCCCGGTATAAGCCTGCCGCTGGCTTGCAACTACTGTCCATGAATCCATTGCACTTGTCTGATTGCAGTGCAGGGCATTTAATGCATTCGAGAAAGAATACGCATTTATCCTGGCCCAAGGGTGCATTGGGTGATGTAGATCATTGATGGAGCCTCGTCCCCGGAGCCAAGACAGTTGTTCTCAAACACATAGTGCCAAGAGGTCATGACATCTGGTGACTCATTGATACAGAGCACGTCACTCCTAAGGAACGGACACAACAAACAAAATGTGTATTTGTTGTAGCAAAATAGAGAACTATACGCCAAGCGGGAAGAAAATAAAATTATCAAGTTGTCAGTCATGAATGCGCGAGAACTGCTTATAGCGAAGTCTGTCAACTGGTGCCCACAGAAACGCATTTATAAGATTTGTCATATTCGATTATCCCATAGTAGCACGGACCGAAAACCCAACACGGGTAGAAGGGGTCCTTGGGGCAGCTATTTGGGGCGCATTATTAGCATACAACAGAAGACATGTGCTTCGAAAAATATGGCATAAGCACGCAAAACAAGAAACACATTGTATCTAGAGTCGAAAAATCCACCTACTTGCAACGTGCCTCTCTGGCACAGTGTATACCATTGTAGCCTGGGGGACAGACCGAGCCACAATGGTTGTTGGAGCAGCTGAACTTGGTATCCACTCCAATATAGTTGTTATTTTTCCAGCAAGCAGCGCAATCGCTACTGCACTTCAACCCCGCGGTGGTGTAGATGAATCCAGCTGCATTAACCACTACGGCGATCCCTAGGGAGGTGCAGTTTCATTCTGCTGGAGCGCAGTGTCAGTTAGCTGCAAGTGAAGAGAGACGGTTTTGAGGACTTCGCACACACTCGACTTCGTGTCACTTCGTTGATTGTGTTAATTGAGGTGAGGGCGGTATTTTGTACGTCTTGATCTTTACCGAGCAAACGATCTTTGAGGACATGTCATCACAGCTACAACCGTGCCCGCCTTTATAGCAACACCGAACCAAGTATTCAAATTAGGCCGAATATATGCCGACCGATGCCGAGTTCGCATCTATCCTGGGACTTATATATGTATTTACCCCGCTTCTCACTCCTTCCTGGCAACTGGGTGAACGGCTAAAAATTCGTGGATTAAATTAAAATCTTGATCGCAATTCTTCACATACAATTGGTACATTCCTCAGGGGTCCGTAGAATTCCTCGCTCACACTATGCGTTTTATGCTATCTGCCAGGGAGCCAGAGGCAAGTCCAAAATGGGATTGCCTTTGCCTGAAGGGCATCCTCCGGGCCCCGTGTCTCTACGAGGGAGGTATGCTTGTAACCAATATAAGTAGCGAGATAGGATTACGAGTACTACTAGAGCATACAAGCGACAAATAGACAGAGGGGATTAGATGTAGCGGAAGTGCAGGGGACTGTGCTGCCTGTTCTTGTAACATCAGCCCTGGTATTGCCACTCCACGCCTTCGCATTAAATGTTGCCACTAAAATAACGCTGAGCTAATTCGCATGCTTGCTAGTTTTTCTCTGGTTGGTGTTTACTGTATATATCTAAATAATTGTATATACATATGTACATACATATGTATATGTAACCTCGTGTACATGTCCCTGGGAGCTAAAACTCTAATTCCAAGCGACAATAAGCGAGAATATCTAGTGAAGGGGTTACAACAGCACGGATTTCTCGATTTGGGAATCTAGTAAGTGACGTTCAAGCGTAACTAAACACGGGGGAAAGTGAACCTTTATACAAGGAATTCCGTGGCCTATAAGTAGACCAGAGGTTCAGTATTACTGTTTCAGGCAATCTACTACTAATTGGGAAATCACTGACCACCACCGTCTCGACGACCCGATACTTATCTGCTATACGTTATCAGAAGTACGGTACGTTACTAGTCATACATGCAGACTGCTTCAAACACCTCTATGAGGGGTTGTGCAACGAGACTAATTAAAACATACATAGAAGTAATGGGGAAGCTCTACTGTAGAGACGTATTCGGCAACAACGACGACTGGTACCGGTTAGGTTTTGCTATCAAACAACCAGACTACATCAACCTCCACAACGTTACTTTGTGAGTATTCGAATGTTCTGTCTGGCTCCCCTGTGAGAAATAGCTTATGCAGCCAGCCTGATACACCCGCCCTCCTGATTCATATCGATAACTGGCTAGGTACAGGGATTCGTCATAGCCTGGTTGATTTCCCGGTGAACAAGAGAGCCTGCCCACAATGCCATTGTCTTGAGGCTGAACTGAACAGGGATGCCTGCCCAGCCAAAATTATAGTGCCTCTCGTCGATGTACGAATTACTTGCAATCGCACAGCTAACGCCCAAACTACCGCGATGTCCGACCCACTATCAATAATCGCTTCAGCCATTGGCCTGGTTGCAACATCCGCCAAGATCGCCACTACTGCCAAACAGCTCTACGACTCCGGAAAAGATGCACCCGCCTCCATCCGGCGCATAGGCGAAGAGATGGACCAGCTGCATCTGATTTTTGGCCAGGTGCAAACGCTGCTGGAAGGGCATGCACGGAAAAGACCCAGCAGAAGCCGATTGACTATGCTTCCCCTGCATCATCTGATGACTATCTTGAGTGGTTGTGTCTTAGCCTATTCAAGTCTGGATAAGAAGCTCACCGAGCTTGGACGTGTGGGTTTTGGAGCACGGGTAAAATGGGCCCTTTGGAAGGAAGCGGAAGCTGGGGTAATTCTTTTAGAGCTTGAACGACATAAAGCAAGTCTGCATATGATGTTAACAATTATTCAATGGTAAGTTTCATCGGACACCTACAAAATTCTTGATCCCTACTAAGTCCGTTTTTGTCATTCCCTCTCAGCAATTCTACGAAGGAGGCTTCACAACAGCTTTCCAGCCTACATGAGCTAGTTGAAAAGATATGGGAGAAAATATCAGAGTCAAACAATGAAGTAGCTGTGCAGCTCCGAGAGCTTATCAGCGAGCATCCTGATTCATCCGATGATACCAGTGATTTTTCAATAAGCGACACCACTGACCGAACAACAAGTACCGAGCGCTCTTTAATCCCCTCGTCAATCAGTACTACTTTCAGCACTATATCACGTTCCAATGATACCGATTGTGCCTCCATCAGAACAACATCCTCGTCCTCATCCATCCGCTCAGTCCGATACCTGATGCCATCATGGGGTGAAGAACTCAAGAATTCCAGACCATATAAACGCCTCTGGCGCAAGGGGGTTGACTCGAGCTCTGGCTCAGTTCTCTCTACAGACAGCGCGATTAAAGGAGACACCTGGTCAATGTTGTCCGATCTGAGCTTAGGGGATCTTTCCATCTCGGAAGTCTCAGTGCTTGAGCTTCCTATTTCGTTATCGGATTTGTATGATCCTACCCTATACCAGCAATCACCTAGACACAAAGCCCGTCGAGGGGTCAACTGGGGTTCCCGCGGAAGGCTACATAAAGCAATATATACGGGCAATATATTCATATTCCGAACACTACTTAATTTGGGTGCGGATCCCAACGAGGCGAATGAATATGGCCCCCTACTGGTTTATGCAGCCAGGAGGTATGAGGGGATTGAATTCTGTAGGTCATTGTTAGATAGAGGTGTGCAAGTTGACACGAGGGACTCAAGTGGCAGCACACCACTGTCATATGCTGCGCGGTTATACCCCTATGGGGCCATATGCGAGCTACTGTTGGATCGAGGTGCTGCCGTTGACTCTACCGATTCCAATGGCCGTACGCCGCTATCGCATTGTGCTGGGCGCGGATACGACTCTGTCTGCGAGCTGCTGTTGGGTCGAGGTGCTGCGGTTGACTCTACCGATTTCCACGACCGCACGCCGCTATCATATTCTGCTGAGCTTAATGTGGATGATTCTGTCTGCGAGTTATTATTGGAAAGAGGTGGAATGGTTGACCTCGCAGATTCTCAAGGTCGCACGCCTTTGTCGTATTCTGCTGAACAAGGGAATTGTGCGATCTCGAGGGTTTTATTGAATAGAGGCGCAAGGGCTGAGACACCTGACTTCAAGGACCGCACGCCACTGTCGCATGCATACCGTTGGGGTGAGGCAAGTGATATATATCAGCTATTGCTGAAGGCTAAGGAGTCAGGTTGCTGAACTCATAAATGTAGGCTTGGGGAGGGGGGGTATAGCAGGTTCATGTTTATGTTATTAATAGTTGCAATCTCATCAACTAGCTTTTTTTTTTCTTCAGGAAATATGAATGGTGTCACTGTTGTATATATGTTCAGGGCCGTTCCGGGATTCAGGCCATACCGGTATGGACCGGGCCGTTCCAGGATTGCCCAGGCCGTTGCGGAATTGCAGGGCCGTTCCGGGATGGCATATATATCACTCCGGGCATATGTAATATAGCAAGTTGAGAGGAAATTGAGTCTACTGTGTTATACATGAGATATATACATAAGGAAAGTATATAAAAAAATTTTAAAAAATATACAAGAAAAGCTCTGCTTGCGCAATGCCCCGCTTGCTCAATCCCCCGCTTAATAACTTAATTATAAAATTACGTGGATATAGAAAATAAATACCTGTTGATTCATTGCTAAAATTGCTATAGGTAGAAACTGTCTCCATCTGTTAACACCTGTTTTGGCTTTTGCCATTTGGATCTTTTGCTTAAGTACGGTATTTGCCTATTCTTTCCCGCATGAAGAATCTTTGATGGACCAAATTGACCAACCCATACCATAAGTGCAATCGCACCTTCCATACTTTCTTTAGACTTCAGAGGATAAGCACAAGAATACTTACTAAAATAATCTCGAATATGTAAAATCCATTGGTATTATCCACGATTTAGACTTGGTTTATTACGTCCACACGGTTAAAAGTGCCGTAAAAGTTCAACAACCTATACCACATATTAAGTAGATTAAGACTCATATGAGCTTCTTGCAATTAATTCAATGATACTTCTCATTTATACTCGCATAGGTTTTGTTCTTACCTGCACACAGTTGCAATAACACATCATGAGTATATGCGATAACATCAAATACATCATGCTCTAAAACCACTCGTTTCCCAAAATTACTTTTCCCAGCAATACAATATAAAGCATCGTGGTGTAGCTCATATTCCTTTGATCACAGCTTAATTGCTGACATGTCATCGTTTGGAGCCCTCAAATTCGGGTCTTGGAGGTATGCTTAATTTTGCGATACCTTGCCACTATGTACCATACTGGAAAGAGATTTCAGGGAATTACTTCTCCAAGGTCAATTGAGATTTGTTGGTTTTTGTATGCAGATATTCTTCAAACTTGGTAACTTGAAGTACTAGTTAAATTTCCCGTGTGTATCGCTAAAGGGTTGTGGTGTTTAGTAAGTGCGAAAAATGACCTGTTAAGCTACTATTGTGTGCGCTACATTCTCTGCTACATGAAACCTTCATTTCGGTATACCTATTGGGTATTTTTTTGGATACGCCTATGTTACCTCCGATGTTTTTTGATCATTCTGCTACAAAACAATCCTCAGTATGGCCTGATTTAGTAATTATAACGTCGCTGTGGTATTGTAAAGTCGCTGTGGTATTGTTGAAATTAAATCCCTGTCGTCGTGGCATTGACTAATTTTAATTCCGTAATGGCCCCGAACATATACATCTAACTATTTAAATAATGTAACCTGGACCAACCAGACTACTTGGAGTGAAGCAGTGATCTGAACCTCGAATCCCAAGCATATCTAGTGAGGTACTGTCAGACCAAGAAATATCGAATCTATTGGGAGCTGTTTAATTCATTCCGTCTTTTGTACATAGTTGAGATCATTAAGCAACCAGACCTCGGGATAGACCTCGAATACATTCTCACCCTTAATTACTAAGAGTACTAAGCTATGCAGTAAAATGATCCCTAAGCTCATTCCATGTAAAGTAGCTGTTGTATATCCGTTATCCTGAATCCCAAATAGGTGATGTAACCTTTTACAGTAAATCTGCCCTGATCCCTAAGGGGATAAGACAATCCGCTCCACATCCCTCCGACCCTCCACAAAGAACAACCAGACTACTCTCCAAGGAGGTATATCCTTGCGGCTGCGCATTCTCGCCGATTACTTGTTTGATTCGCTGGTTTCTTTTGAAAGAGGGAGGGCTCAACCCACAGGACGAGCATATTTCCTCCAGTTCCTGTGTCGTTCTATCTGAGGATGCGCGGGGCGACAGGTTAACTTACCAACCCGCATACGTCCCCGAATGGATGTGCATCCGAATAATGAGTTTGTAAGCAACAAATTAAAATTCAAAAAAGCTCGTCGATTGAAGCACCTCTTCCAACAAATACCTGACCCACCATACCCCCCTCAAAGATCAGGTGAAAGCTGGCGACTCACTTAGCACTAGTGTCTGAATGTATTTCAACAAAGCAAACCTCCTGCTCTGTCCAACCATATATACAGTTTCAAATTGCAACTGCCATGCACCCTTCCGTGTTGTGCCTGAAGAAATACCAGCATTGTTTGTTCTTTTCCCAAAATTAGGCCTTTTCGACCTCCAGCGACTTACCACCCAGTCGCACATACCACTCAGTTAGACAGACTTGGGCGGTTATGCCGTAATGGGCGGTATCCGATGTATTGCGAGAATTTACTAATTGAATTCGGAGCCTGAGAACAGGCTACAACTGGGGCACTTGTGCATCTGTAAGAATAATGGTATCGTTTCAGGAAATCCATTATCAATCGGGGAATCCATTATCAATCGGGGAATCCATATAAAAATCGAGGCAAATGTCAAGATCAGGTAGAGAGCGGGAACGATAACACGACGGCGTCGACTAGTCTCGACGGCAGACCCCGTCGACATAAGATAATCAGACCATCGATAGGAAGTTACAGTAGTTAGTCTGAAGTAGATAAGTTATTAGCCCCATACAGTACGCAACCAGCCTGGTACATGCTGGTTACATCTCGGCAATGACATTAGGTCGAATCGACGTACAGACTTTAGAAAAACATCATAAAAACATTTCGGCACTCTATACAGAGTTCACCCACCCCGACAAAGTCCTGTATGAGACGCCGACTGCCTGAACAAATTATTACTTAGCTATCAAAATGCATAACCTCCTATCTCGAGAAGGTTACGAAACTGTCGCCATCAACTAAAGTATGCATATAGCTATTGCCAATAACTTTGGAAATTAACTCGGACTATATCTGGGAATGTGTTCCAGATTGAGAAGCTGAGAAATGGTTGTATGTATGCCATGCTACTGCTACGATGTTTTCCACTACTCTGTAGGAATCCTATCGGGGCTAGGGTCCGCGGAGGCAACCTGATCATATGCATGCTGATTCTAGAGATCTATTGGCCTAAGCTGCAATTAGAGAGGTTTTGGACCCCTGTAATAATACTTGTTACTACAGCAACCACCACAAGCTAATGCACCTACGTACCGGGCTCCTGCGTAAGACGAGCAGGGGTAAAAAGATATCATTGATATCTTTGGATGTTCTTGGCGCTATCTTCAATAACAAACCTCTTGATTGCATTAGACTCTTCACTTAGCATCAAGATTTCCCTTTTTGGGTGGCAATCATTCTGAAAGAATTATGTATGCGCCTCCCATTCGAAAGGAATACTGTGAAGAAATCATCACGATGTCACAACTATAAAGTTCCACAATCTCTGCTCTCGAGAATCGTAGGTATTTCAGGTACCCCCCCATCCCGCATCTGCTATTGACCAGTTTTCTTCTCATATGCAATCGGAGCTCGATATTGTGGCGGTGGTGCATCACCGTCACCATCATAATTATCATCATTATCGGAGATATCTGCTGCAAGGGCACTGGTATACTGCGCTATCAGAGCTACACCCCACATGACGATAGTATCCGTAGTTTGGTTAGTGGTATCCGCCATAGTATGTATGCTGTTGTAGGTATGCCGATGATTACTACCATAAGAATGCGGCCAAGAAATTATTGCAACGTTAAAGACCTTCAGTCGACAGTTGTATTGTCAAGGCCTTCTCACTTGGCTAGAAGCTCATCCAACCCCAGAATCCCGCATTATTACTACCTCCACTGGTTGACAAAAGACCCAGCTATGCCAACAATTCCATTCCTTGATCAGCAAGACCTACAAGCCTTTGTAGCTCCTCCGGATGAGTATATTCCAGAGCTTCAAGCCAACCTCACTATTCAAGCCATTGCAGCTGCCTATGCCCCACCACACAATGTCTGGCGGATTCAACTGAGCAACCTACCTCCGCAGCCCCCCATGATGACTCCGAGCCTCGACCTATTATCATTAGGACTGATGTGAACCAAGCTTTAGAGGCACTGCAGCTCTATATTATTCAGACTGCACCCAGTACTGCCACTCCGCAAGATACAGCATCCCTCATGGACTCCATAACGACCTTGACGAACCGAATGTGGGAGCTCAATATGAAACGCAAGCAGCATTCCCACCTTGAGAAGTGGCTTGGGCGATATGAGGGTGGATTGGATAGTCGCATGGTGGATACGGACTTGGGATATCATGTATCTAATGAAATATCAGTTGTTTTTCTCACTCCCGGTCTAACTGCATAAACCTGTCTAAATGCATCAAAATTATCCTGACGGAATTGATGCATTTATAGAAGTTCGACTGTACCTGGTCAATTTTGTCTGATATGAGCTTGGGAGATCTTTCCATCTCGGAAATCTCAGTCGTTGAGCTTCCTATTCTTTTGTCGGATTTTTATGATCCAGATTTCAGTGTTCTCAACGGACCCTGGGCAGTGGAGGACGAGCCCGCTTGGTCAATCCCGACAACCAGTGGGATTCCGCCGTCGGAATTTACAGCATTCGACAGAGGGAGAGGAGCGGAGCAAGAATAACTATTTTTTGCCACAGAGACCTGAGAAGTACAAAATCCCCCAGAGGGTCAAGATTCCATCGCTGTTGAGCTTGACGGGCGACTTCTGTTGAGTTATTGGCAGCAACCAGCAACCGAGGTTCTAATTTGAAGGGTTCTAAAGCGGCACGTTGCAACACCAATCATTAGGTAGATAGGCAAGGTAGCAACAGGCAAAGGCCGGAAGGCAGACCGGTTCACAACGCCAGCTTAATCGCCTGGTCTAGCAAATGCCCCACGGAAATTTACGACACCGGAGCCTGAGACAAGGCAACTTCATACTCCAGCAGCAGCCCCAAAAGCTACGGGTAAGGCTCCGCAGTCGGTAACAGAGGTTACAAGGAAGTTCAAGGGGTTGGAGGTAGTGGAAGAGGAGAGAAAGGTTGTCGCAGGTGATGATTCAGGTGACGTTGGGGTGCTGCAAGTAAAGGCTCACAATCAGAAAGTGAAGAGGAGGAGTCCAGTTCCGGTCTATGAGTAGCAAAGGGAAATGTGCCAGGATATATGAACTCCGATGATGAGCGTTGATTGGATAAGTGGGGAGTAGAAGAGATGAGGAAGGAGCGAATGAGATGACGAAGGATCAGTGGAGAGCAGTTGGAGAATTTCTCTTATCAATTGTAGGGGACGCTTTATCGAAACGTGTGCAACGATATTTTGGGAACAACGAGCAGAGAGAGAGACATCGTGGAAGACTTGTGTCTCCTACGTGGAAAATAGTAATATGGAAACGACCTTGATTCTTCTAGTAATAGTGGAAATAGGTGCAGTTAAATACATGATGAGCCGACAAGTGTGTAAGCGAGCCAATACACTAATAAGAGAGGAACACAGTAATAATGGCGCTCTGTGACATGCAATGCGGACTAAAACAAGAATTGATTCCAGGGGTTCATGTGGTAAGCATTCAGCTGAAAACCACATGTTACGACACGCTTTAGGTGAAGCAGGCCCCACACAGGGACACAATTTGATTAGGGAGATCTTAGGGGAGGACAACACAGAAGAAGAGGTGGGAGATGGATCTATATGCAGCTTGAGATGTGGCTTGACAGTCTTGCGGAGGAGTTGGCAGAAGTTACAGAAGAAAGAGACAAGTTGAGCAAGAGAGTCAAGTTTTTGGGGCTGTTAGAGGAGATCTACCAAGGGAAAGATAAAGGGGGAGAAGCAAGGATTGCAGGAGCAAAATTAGAGAAGCTGTCTAATGTTCTCGCAGATGCAATCTACTGCTCGAGAGGAAGGCTCCTGCAGACGCTGATCGGGGCAGTCAAGGACTACTTGGAGACTCTTGAAGTGCAGTCACAGGAAGACCCCAAATTCAAAAATCTGAAGTCCGAGGCCTCAAGGAAGACAGAGAAGTTGAAGAAGATAGAAGAGGAAAAGGAGGTGATAGAGGAGGTGCTGTTCTCAGTAAGAAAGGAGCTCAAGCAGGTGAAAGCTTCAGTTACGAAAGAAGAACCAGCTAGGAAGACAGAAGTGGCAGAAGTTGGCATACAGGTATCCCTGAACATGGTAGATGCCTCAACCGAACCACAGGAGGAGGCGTGGTTGAAGCAATGATAAGAAAGCGAGAGAGAAAGCAGGAGAGGAAGGAGAAGGAGAAAGGAAAGGAGAGAGCCAAGCACAGTAATGAGGATATGGTGGATGATGACAGGTTCTCCCTCTATGAAAACTTGTTAGAGTATGAAATAAAACGGACCCTCAGCCATCGATCAGGCCGCCTGGGCCGTCTCTTCTCTGAAATAGACCGGTTCAGCCCGCAGCCCACTCGACTGCCTTGCCCGTCTGAAATAGACCGTTTCAGCCCGCAACCCACTCGTCCGTCTCGTCCGTCTGAAATAGACCGGTTGAGCTCGAAACCATCATCAGGCCTGTTCGCTCGTCCGTCTCGTCCGTCTGAAATAGACTCGTTCAGCTCGTAACCACCACCAGCCCTATCCGCTCGACCGTCTCGTCTGTCTGAAACAGACTCGTTCAGCTCGCAACCCCAGTGGACGCGAGGTCGGGGATTTCCTTCAAGGTCAAAAACCCTATATAGTCTGGTATTTCCGTCTCTCTAAAATCACGGGCTATGAAAGTGGATAACAACCCTGACTGCTC
>Ga0307511_10004509_pt1 | contig 14219 bp, 15 predicted proteins | sample 13_EM_MG_FD_200266 | JGI IMG/M metagenome (GOLD analysis project Ga0307511, IMG submission 200266) | Populus trichocarpa ectomycorrhiza microbial communities from riparian zone in the Pacific Northwest, United States - 13_EM | ecosystem: Host-associated > Plants > Roots > Unclassified | place...
GATTGGTGAATGGGCCGGTCATTAGCGCCATTGGTGTATGGGCCGGCCCAACCAGCAGTAGCGTCCCATTGACCAATGGGCCGGCCCATTGCTGACTGGGCCGTATTGCTGAATGGGTCAGAACATAGGTACCTTTGAGGTACTTTAGTATCCAATCCCCCTTGGGGAAACGTACCCCTCTCCACGTGATCCCTGTTATAAGAAACTCCATGCCTATCGCCGGGGATTCTTTATAAACAGACTTCACTGTCATCAGCTACTTCTAAGAGAACTCAAAAAATAAAATTCAGGTAATGATATTAGAGACATGGCCCACTATTGCCAAGTTGACCCACCTCTTCCTAATAAACCCTGACATATAATTCATCCTGTGACAATCAGAGGGGGTATTCTCACATACAGCTGCCAACTTTACTCTCGCTAGTTAAAAGTTCGTCAACCCACCTGATCAAAAATTAGTCAATACACTTTGTGGATATTATCAAGTTTTTACCACAACTGAAGGAAACCCACTGGTACTTAATAAACAACCTCGAACAAGGTCGGATAGCAATGAGTGGCGCCAATAGCTCCAATCACCTCGCAAATCGCCCTCGGCCAGCCTGGTCTATACTTCTCACCCACAATGCCGCTAACGGTGTTACTTGCGAACCTCAGGCCCTCGTCTCACATACGCCAGTCCTCACAATCCTGGTATCGCGACACTCTTCCCCAAAGCGCCTCTCCCTCTACTTCGAGTCATTTACCACTGGCCATTTATTTCCCCGTGTACACGTTAAGCCTGGCACTCGTACTATCTTTGTCAAGTTTAGGCATAGCTCATTCCACCGGGGCTTGTTCAGTGACGAACGCATGCGAGAAATGGGTAGGCCCATTCAAGAGCAGTATATAATTACACAAACGAGACACGAGTTTGAGTTGCCGGAAGAGTTTAGCGCCACTACATGGTCATGGCGAAGATTTAGAGCCCCAAATGGGCCGGGGTCTGAAGGTAAGGGAGGCACCCATGTGTTGGAAGTAATTTTTAGGGAGGACTTGGAAAAACAGCCAGAGGGGGATGAGATGCAAGTTGACTACCAGTACTAGAACTGGTTATGGAATGGTTGCTAATTCAGACCTCCCCAAGATGGATATGTTATGTTGTAATATTACAGCATCACATAGACATATTTGATATATGAAAAGGAAGTTTGTTCTCGATGCAGCGTGTAGAAGCTCATGGTTTGAATTGTGCACCTTCACACTCAAACTCGGCAAGCTTGCAACAGTTACAGGCATGCAATACCGTATTGTATAGGTTGCGGACAATAGGCGTTGCCAGTTAGAGACTCAAACCAAAAAATAGTCTGAGAATCCAGCGCCTTTCACAATTACAATTCGTAACTTCTCCGTAATTCATCGTGCCAGATTATTTTCACACTATTTATTTGTTTGTGTTTTTAATTAGCCACCTCTACCTAATATATGTGTAATTGCGAGATTGCTCTCAGCCAGGCAGTCTTGAGAACCACGGTGATTTCAGTTGTGAGCCTAATAGGTAGTTCGGCGCAGCAATAATCGTATTTTCTTGGGGGGTAAATCAGTACTCGTATTCATACTATGGTATATGACGAGGGCATGCATCCCCGAGTGAAGACGCGGCTGGATTGTTCAACCCCTGGGCCATGCCGACCCGCTAGCTACATACATATCTCGACTAACTAAGTTCGCCCCCCCCCCCCGGTCATCTCTTCCGTCCCCGGAGGAATCTCCCCACTTCCGCGCAAAAATCCCGATCAGTCCATATGACCTCCCATCTCCGTTTCTTCCCCCCTACGCATCCCGACTCTATCAGGTGCGCTGCATTCTGGGTCTCCCGCATTCGCAGAAAGGATCCTCCGCTCTTCCTATCTGGAACAGCCACGCCTTCATAGGTCCCCTGTCGGTGTAGAGGTATGTGAGGCCTCTCACCTCTTCCCTTCCCCACTTAAGGTGTGGTTCCCGTCGGTAGATGGGGTAGGCTTGTCTGATGCCTGCTGGTGTTGCTAGGCTCGGATCCGACCTCCACTGCCCTCTCATCACCATGTCCTTCGCTCGTCTGTCTGCTAACTCGTCCCCAGCAATAATCGTGTTTTCTACGCATTCTGAAAATATGAAAATATCATTAAACCCATGATGTATTTATTCTTCTAGAACGTGTGTTCTGGGCCGTTTGCGGACATCGGCCGCCCGCGGGCGTCTGTGCGGCGTGTTTGCTATACCCCTCGCGGGCATACTAGGATAACAGACAAGGGTACTAAATTACTGCAATTAGCATTGAATACAATGCTCTCTAAATCAGAACACCAGATACGAGATGAGAATATTCTTAATATTAGAACATATATCGGTCGACTACCCAAAGTATGAAATTATGGGTAACCTCCTTCCCCAATATAAAAATTCATGAGCCACAGTTATAAGGATGTCATCAGGAGGCAAAGGGTCATTCCTATAACCAATGTCTTCTTGTATCCAAGGGAGAAGTACCTACAATTTCATATCTGGGTGGTCGACCCATATTCTTACACTGAAGATATTTTGATATCGGACCTTATATTAGACTTTATGATATCGGACAAACTCATATCGAAAGTCAAAGTCTACTATATTGGGATGACTCTCTGGTACACTTATATGGAGAGTGTATGGTCGATGCTGAGGTAGTTCAAGTTCGAGACTGAATAGCTACCTTCTACAATACCCGCCACGCCATCGTCGCATGACACTAAGTAGAAACGATGCATTGCCTTTTAAAAAAAATAATAAAACCCCCCCCCACGCCATAGATGCTAAGTTTGGAGATATCGTTACTGTAGGAATAAATAAGATACCCAGTGAGTATTGGCTAAGAGAGACAAAAGTTTCTTATATTGCAAGATCATTGCAAAGCCGCAGTCAGAACTCTATCAATCTCTTTGCCAATGGCGCACCACCCCACCCATCTTACATGTGAAAAATTCTCCCCTAGTCGTACCTAGCTGTCGTGGTATTAAAGTGAGCCACATCGATGAATATTTGCCATAAGGTCAATTAATTAGACTGGAAATCTCCTTGCCACTCGCACATAAGCTAGGTGTTTAGAGCTGCCCGTCCGTCAAAGGTAGTTAGAGTCTTCATATTTTTATTTATTTATTTTTTAAAAAAACTTAGTACTCGTATGAGGAGACTTCATAGTTGTACTAACTGATAATAATATTAATGACCCCATCTTAGCTTTATTTATTGCGAATTACAGTAATTTAAAATCCTTGTCTACCATTCCGGTATGCCCATGAGGGGCATACCAGGTATGTATGCCTCCCGTAGGCATTTCTTATGTGCCCGCGAGGGGCATGGTAAGTACGCCGCCCGTAGGCAGCACACCCGCCCGCGGGCGGCCGATGTCCGCGAACGGCTTAGAACATATGTACGTATGTTACCCAAGTCTAAGCGCCGCTCCTTTCCCGCCCGTCGATATGCTGGCTTTCGGCGAAACTAATGCTTCCATGGTAATGGAGATCTGAGGAATACCTTCTCTAGCTTCCCACTCTCCGCTTTTAAAGTAACAGTTCCACCCGTCCTCTGTTCACCGTTTATATTGCTTCCCGCGCAAAATCCCCAAATCGATAGCGCACCCTTAAGTATAGTCTTCAAGTCCACTTGCTTCGAGTCACCCATATACCCAAGATCTCCATGCGCGGTGCTGAAGCAAATATTATAGTCATGATGTTCCAGATCACGGTAACATTGTGAGGCATATTCTGATGTAAATCGGGCTTGTTCGACTAAAATGTAGGCCTCGTTTAATGAAACACTGTAGCCCTTGGGAGGTGCAATACGGTTTACGCAGTTTGGTTTAAGGAGTTGTTTGTCGCTCGTTGCCGGGAGGGGTTTGGGAAAGGCAAATGGGTCGGGTGAGGTCACTGGGACTGAGAAGGCACCGCCTGCGGCGAAGGATAAAAGGAGGGTAGAGATGTGAGCGAATTTCATATTGGGAGTCAACTATGTGTCAGTGGGTTATAATTTGCTGCTCTGGTTCTTGCTAGAAGAGTTCAAAGTCCTGAGGTTTATATAGATATACTGTAATAACAGAGGTTATAGTTTCGTGCTCATCCCTGGGCTTTATACCCAAGACTGGAATATCTGGCCATACTCAACCTTTCTGTGTACGTTAATTAAAGTCGAAATTGAACGAGAGGGGAGAATCTATATGCTGGTGGGTGGCTTGTAGGTCCATAAGCTTAAATGGCCATATACCAAACGCCATACTACATGTATCACCCTGAGAAATATAGTAGCATTCGTAGGCACAATATTAATGGCTATGGCCATTGTCGCATTCAGGACTTTGGGAACTTTAAAATTTGTGAAACAGTGCTCTCCAATACCACCCTCAACTTGAAACAGTTCTCTTTGTTGTCCGGGCTTTGGCTTGCAGCATGGTTCAGTATCAACATTAGTATTAAAAATCGTATTGTATCGAAGCGCTAGGTTATTAAAGTACCTAAGTAATTAAAGTACCTAAGTAATTATCAAATTTATCCACATTCAGGCCATACCTATTTATTTGTTATACTTGGATTCTACATCTTGCCAGTGTCCTACCGGTCAGTTTGGTACTGGAGCATGAAAATAGGGTGAAGCTCAGAGTACTGGGGTGCGACTTTTGAACCAGTGGGGAATAATTCAATTTTCCGAGATTATCCCCGTATCCCGTAAAGCAAGAAGAAGTTGCTCAATTTTATTCCGATGTTAGTCCAGCTTTATTCCAAAGCGGTTCCAAAGTTATTCCACTATTATTCCAGATGCCCCTACTAAACTAGGGAATTCACAACCAGCGAGATTTAGAACAGCCCGGAAAACGTAGCTACCATCCTGCAACACACATATCCACCCCACGAGACTCTGTATAACCCATCGGATGCCCAGACTGGGCCACAATGGGTCTGACCCATTGTGTCAGGAAGCCCTAACCAAGACCGAGCCGCATCTACTACTTGGTGCGGGGTTGGTGCAGGCTGGTGCAGCGCCTTCAGTGTGGCTCAGGCAGACTCAGGCGGGGTCAGGCAGATTAAGCTGGGCTCGGCCTTGGATATGCAAGCCCAGTCTAGGCTAGGTGGGTTCGGAGTGATCCATACTGGCCTAGGTTACGCTATATACAAACGCCGGAAAAGTGCACCAAGTCCCCATAAACTCCCTGCGCTACGCTAAGGGCCTTATCACTTTCACCCAACTTAAAACCCACCTACAGGCACTGGAATAAATCATTCAACTCTCAATTGATGTATATTCTCAGGACTCGATCAGTACTGAGGGCCGGTTGCTTGCCGCTTCTATGCCCCTTTCTACTCAATGCCACCCAATGATCCCCCGGTAAATTGCCGTTAGACATCCCTGACACATTCCCACCACATGTCAATGAATCTCTGCATCTTCAGGATGCTAATAAATTTTGCTAGATATGATTCTGTTGATCTTACATCCCACTGACCTGCCAAGAAGAGTCCGACAGGGGTGCTGATGCACATCCCGGTCATAATGCACTACCCGGTGATGTATGCCAGTAGAGTAGGCCTTGGCAATGAGACGTCTCGTGGGCAGGGACAGTGGCCTTGAGACATTTGGATATCGAGCAACCACAATCACAATCAAATGATGGAGGTACTGGGAATTTGTAGAAAATGAGCGGTGAAAGGCATCTCAGCCTTTAATTATATGTCGTCACATTGTCTCACCGGCTGACACTGTTTCAATGCTTGTCGCACTGTCTCACGTAGATATCTGCACCTCACAGCCAATGAAAAATTTTCACATTGGCCGAGATATCTTGTCTCGTGCCCCTACCTACCGGACCAGGCAAAGCTCGGCTAGCTTCGAGCGAGTGACCACGCTACCAGCGTCGCAACGGGTTAGTTACGGGAAGAAATCTGATAAAATTGGCAATGAAGGATGCAGTTATCTGATTCTTCACCTGAACTTGGCCTGCAGCTCGCCTCAGGGGGCCATCGATAAGCATTACTGTAAGGTCATGTGATGGTGCGGCGGGTTGGCACGAAACATAGGTACATAACCATTTCTTCGAAAACAGTATTACTTGAGAATAAAAATGAATGCATAGGGCATATAGCAGAAGCTACAGATCAAAGGAAACCCGGATTGAATACGGAGAAGGGCTCGACTTCGCTTAATGTACAAGAAGTGCCTAAAAATAATCATGGTCAAGAATGAAGTGTAGAAGCTGACGAAAATGCCGGCAGATACAACATGAAGTTAACCTCCGAAAACAGTGACATAGCTAAAACATGGAAAAGAATATATCGAAAACAGAAAAAGTGACTTCCGCTAGGTATAAGTACTGTAGCGCTAACAACCTTCGCTAGTCCCGATATGTTACGCAAACGTAGCGATATCCTGGGAACGGCCAAATCTGAACGCGACCTCTCCACAACGGGCAATGTGGTATGTAGTTGGTTGTGGGATTGGTCTTGGGACCACTTTGTAGTCGACATTGGTTCGCGAGCGCTCACCTTGTAGGGCCAAGGGAATTGCGACGTTACCGTTACCGGGGACGTTTAATTCAACATAACCCACATATCAAGCAAACAGACCCCGCGATAGGCCTGGGCACCCTCGCTGTCAGTATGAATGGTCCCGAATCCTTCCGAATGCTATATTCTCGGTAATTAATCAAGCTAGTACGGATACCTTAGTTTGGTTCGGTAAATGTATTCGTTTTCGTAACCTATCCGCAAGCCAACCAAAAGACCCTTTGTGAGGCTTTGGTCGCCGAGACTAACTGAGGCATGCATTTGGTACCAATGGATATGATCATCTCATACAATTGTAACTTTCTGTAGCCATGCTCTATACGACTGACTTTCGGCCTAAAATTGAACAGCACTTACATTTGTAAACTATTGATTATCTACGGATGTATCACTTACATACCTAACGTTCATCAAGATGGACCTAATTTCATGCATGGGAATGCCATGTAGGGAAGCATTTTAATTCGGATCCATTTGTTTGTACCTGACACAGATGAGCGGGCAGTTCGTAGGTGGAATAACGGTAGGACATGATTATAGGTTCGGAGGAAATTGCCGCGCGCCGGACCTGAAGTTTCCCCTAACATTGCATATTAACTGCCTAATATAATTCAGTTCTTATAATTGGAATTTTACCACAAGTAGCTTGTGATGCAGACAACATTCAACCACATCTTCACTCGGCAATGTAAGTGGCAAAATTTGAGGCCGCTCAAGTCAAGCCGACAATATGGTCGGAGCGGAATGGATGAATGCACCATGTATGACCAAGGTGCTGCCATTTCCTTGTACATGTACAAGTACAAAGCTGAGGACAGGGTATATGCCCCATGTGGCCCGACGGGGCCAAGGTTACATGGAGTCGGGGATATGGGGTTTCTTGTCTGTAGGAGGTTGCCAGCTTGACCGGAAGAATACATAACCCCGCGGTCGTATTGGCATGCCCGAGCCTGTGATATGGAATATCAAAATCAGACGACAGGAATGTTCGGGCTACCATTTATTTCCTCCATTCATTTCCTGTTTGTATACGTACCCATATCGGTGCGGGGGCATCGCTCTCCATGGGGAATCCCGCCCACCCCCCACATAACGACCATGCACCAAAACCAAAACCACCGAGTCCACCATCTTGCTGTGCGCCAGAAAATAATAAATAGAAAATAGAAACACAATATGTTGGTGTACAGCTAAGGATCCAACATACATGGGATATAATACAATTGAAGAGAGCCATCCATCGTGATTTTGACAAATCCTATCCCTGGAGACTGAACCTCCAATCCCATGCGAGTATCCAGGCATACACCCCAATCCGCGTGTCTAATTTAACTGCTCCAGACTTTCAAGCTATTGATCCTCCAGTAGGCGTTCGCAAAGGCAGCTGGCTGACCTGCAACATAGTCGATGCAAGTTGGTGCCACATTATTACATCCCGCATCGTTCCAAACGTTACCGGCCCAATCACCACAGAAGGTGTTGTCAAAGATGATTCTGTGGTCCCTGAAGAAGTTATTGATTGTACAGCCGCCCGAAAACTGACCAGCTGGTGCGCCCCAGTTGACAGGCTCGGGGTTACCCCAGACATCGGCTGGAACCTGGCTGCGGGGCCAGAACCAAACCTTAATGGCCCACTCGGTCCATTCCATAGCATAGACACCACCACCGTTGTTGTTGTTGAAACCATCACCATAGGAGTTATCGCGGTTGTCAACAATGGAACACCCTTGGTTACTGGCTTGATTAGGGGCATTAACATCGCAGTTGGAGGTTAGCATACTCCCAGATGACCCCTGCCCGTTGATGGTACAGCCAGTCTTGGTGTGAAGGGCCATGTGGTTCTGCACGTTCTTGTGAACACCCTCAATGATGTCGATTTCCCCATTGTTGGGCCAGTTCTCACCGACAGTCCAGCTATATGCGCAAAATGTTAGTGAGTCCTGAGAATAAACGAAATGAATATGATCCGCCTTGAGATCTAGAGAGATACGTACAAGGCTGGCCAGGTACCACAGATACTGCCAGGCATGTGTTGCATATCCAAGACAAAGAGACCCCTCATGAATCTCTGCTTACTTTCCAGACGCACACTCTGACGACCAATAGAAGTATAACTCCAATAATCGACACCCACGTAGACACTGCCACCGTCATTACGGATAATTCTTTGGCTTTCAGCGCTGTTACGATCAATGTATCTATACTTTACAGCTTCATTAGTCCTGTATTGTAAAAGAAAGGTATAGGGGTTCGGCACAGACTTAACGAAGCCGTGGGTAGGATCACTGCCGGTGAAGAAGTCGAATCCATCGAAGAAATTGGCCGGAGTGTAGTCCGCGGCTACTTGAGTGTAGGCAGCCGTTACAGGCTTCACTATCAGCAAGATATTGATAATAAGAGTGAAGAAAGAAGCAGCAGAGAACATGGCTACGATTGAGGCGACGTCGGTGAGGTCTTTGAGTCAGGCCTAGGTGCTCAATAGGTATAGACTGATGAGGTAAAGCGAGAAAGGCTCGAGGTCTCAAAGCTCACTTAAGTATCAGGCTTCGGGATAATTGCCAGGTAGCTGGCTTAAATTTCCAAAGGGCCAAGCTGAGCGGGGTTGGCCGGGATATTGGCCTGGACGGTGCGGGGGATCCTACTTCGTAGTATTGATCTAGGCGAGGCTCCCTTGTAGAGGTATAGGTGGTGTTTTTGGGGATCTATATTTCGAAGAAAATTTCATGGAAATGTCGCTGCTGCTCAAACGTTCGAGGACAAAGGTGTCTCTGTGGTCGATGTGGATGCGCTATGAATGCTCAAACAGAGCACAATTACCCTATTATTATAATTATCTCCTATTGTTTGAATATATAAATGGTAAGGACCAGGAACAGCATTTTCAAAGGTGGCATCCCACAAATGATGGGTACCGTTAGTATCGGCTGAAGTATTGAGTAGAATCGGATCTGATTTGCTAAACGCCTTGGCTGCGAACAGATTTCCTGCTAAGTGAATCCAGCAAGAAAACGCAGTATGATATTCTAAGACTCCAAGCCATCGAGTTCAAAGTCTGTTCGCAGCTGGCCAAGGCGTTCGTGAATCCGGGATTACACTAGCAAATAACTTTTTGATATCTGGTGGGCCTTGTGTAGGTCATCTACAATATACAGAAGTTCCAGCTACGTTTGTTTTCTAGCCTTGCATCAGCTTCTTGAGAATAATAAAATTTCGCCCCGCACGCACCTGTACCTATTCAGGGATCTTTGGTCAAACAGGTGGAGCCGAGAACATCTGCAATCCACATGGTTGGTCGCCTATTAACCCCTGTGGCGGCTCTTGGGCATCAAACCTTGTTGTGAGATAAAGAGGCTAAGCTTTTGTGGTCAATCACAAGGAATAGGGTGCATGCGCAACCATTAGGAAGCTGCCTAGCATGGAACACTGCGGCACGCTATGAACCAGTGGAACCCATGCTCAAAATCTAGTGTAAGATATCGAGCACTGCACCCTTGACGGGATCCAGATTGATTCGCTTACCCGCGAGGCACAGATTGTGTAACCTCTTTCGGTTGGAGTCCTTACGAGAGATTGGATCACAGTTTGTAATCGTTCACGAAAGCATAATGCAAGCTGACTCTAACTCAGCGTATTATGTACCCCCCTCATATATAGTCCAACGAGCAGTGTGATGGATAGTTGCATTCCGGGGTCGTCTGGCACCAGTGAACTCTATTTTGCACGTTATGTTTAATTCGCTGTTTACCTACACGCATTTTTATAGGTCCACATTTCAAAGTGATTTACCGGAGGTCGTCTAAGACCTCCACATGTTTTTCTGCTGGTCAGCCCAGCTACCGGACGAGTCATCGAACTCTGGACAGGAAATCGGAGCCAATATTAGCACTCTCCTGAATGCTTGAGCGGTCCGAATCTCCTTACGACCAATATACAACTTCCGAAGGTTATTGCGAAAGCTAGAGGCTGCATCGAAACTAGAATTTACCACCAGTGCAGGACTGCGGCCTAACCACTACCTGTAGGCCTCTAAAAAATATTCTACGGAGTGTCCGACTCTATTCCTTTGTAAAAATTCCCCGAAAGAGCTGGACCCTAAGCTCGGAGATACTTTTTACGAGGCATAAATTCCATGTGGGATTTGTTTTAATTATTTCAGAAGCACATCCCAGCCTTCAACTACCTATCTACATGTCAATCGGCCACCAGCCTTCTAAGACCCAGAACCCTGCTGATTGATACACACACAAAATGCCACGGTGCCTGGGGCCGGCACCTGTACGTGTTAGACATATGTGGCGTCCCTGCTAGCGTGCCCGAGAAAAGCTTGGTAGATCCTTTGTCTTTCCCGTCCAGCTACCGTAGAAATTGGCATACAACGCCCCCCCTTCTGATATAACGCTCGTCTCAGTTCTCAGATCTTTCAAACACGCATTCAGGGGAGTTGTATGCCAATTACTACGGTATGTCATAGAAACTGAGTTGGAGGCCCGTGATCGTGCAGCCAATGGCCCTTGCATTCCTTTGTAACTAGCTGTATATAGATATATCTCTATTCTCTAAGGCTTAGTACCTCAAATGTGAGCCGGGCGTAAGAGCAGAAGGGGGGCGTTGTATGCCAATTTCTACGGTAGGTACCCCACATCTTTGACAGTGTCCTTGAAGGTTAATAAATCGATACTATGGCCTGCGAAGCCAACCCTTCTGCCGATATCTGCTACAGATATACCCCGAGGTTTTCGCTTATTTGTAGAGTACAATGTCGGCGATATTCCCTGGAGGGTTGAAATTAACAAGCTCATGCTCGCTAGTATTCTGTAGCTGTCCAACCCATGACCGAAGGGTGCTGTAGAAAATTCAATAATATCATAAATAACTAGCTCTCTGAAATAGAACCGCCAAATGTAGGTTACCCAAATCTGAGCACTTTCTTGATGAGGGGGTAGACAGAGCATCTTAGCGGATAACCCAAGTATCCTAGCCGTCTCACGTGGAGCATGCCTGGGTGCATAAGTTCCTGTTATCGTAACAGGCGTTAGGGCCGAAGCACATATATGGGCAGTTATCACGGCACGTTTGTCTTTATCTTTCTCTGTGATATATCTTTGCTTAAACCCTTGTCATGCAGCGGCCTAATAAAATACGGGTAATAATTGAAATCTGTCGAGACCACGTTACATATAAAATTTTGTGCTATGATTTGCGAAATTACATGAACTAGCCATACTGGATTTTTTTAATTTTTTTTTTTGAGTCTATACGCCTAATCAGCCTAAGGCTATGCGGCGCCCCCGTTTACCATCCCCGAAGGGGATGACATACCCACGGGAAAACGGGCTACATAAACGTCCAGCCTTCCGACCCAAAGAAATATTCAAGGAAATACCCCTCCTCCGCCGCCACACCCTCTGCCGGTCCATCCCCTACTAAATGTATGCCTCCACCTCCACGCCCCTACCGGCCCTCCCCTGACAAAGTACAAAAAAACTCACAAAAACTCACAAGACAGGAAATCATCGCAGGTCAATCTTAGAGAAAAACGTCTCCACCAGATCCACCGTGTAGAAACCCTCTTCATCCTTCTCCTTCCTGGCCCACCTTGCCCTATCATCCATATCTTCCCACGTTCCCCACCTCCGCCCTATGTCATCTCCATTCTCCATGCGTACAGACCAAGGCTACGTGCTTGCCTGTCTCTGCATATCTTCCGTATTTCCGGCATTCAGGGTCCTCTGCTTTTCCAATTTTGTGTCGCCAGGCTTGTAAATTGCCTTTCCCGGTGCGACATTGGACGTATGCGACCCTAGCCTTCCTGTTCCACTTCACCACCCTCCCCATTCCCATTCCCATTCCCATTCCCGTTCCCTTCACCCTTCTCTCTTCTTCTCTCTTCCTCTTCCACGCCTGCTTCAGCCCCCCCTCAGTGATCTGGGGTTCTTCTGGATATAAGTTTGTGGCTTCTTTCGCTAGCTGGTCTGCCTTTCCATTGCTGTGTATTTTGTTATGGGCCTTGACCTACCCGAATGATACTGCGTTAGGTCCCAGTCTGGTCTGCCGTTCTTTGATATCCATCATCACTCTCCGTAAGTCTGCTGTCCTAGCTTTTCCTGTTCGTCCTGCTTTCTTCACCGCCGCGATTGCCGCTTGTGAGTCCGATAGGATAAGTACGTTGGTCTCGCTTGGTGCATCCTCAAGTGCCCCTCTCACTCCACATACCTCTCCGTCCCACACTGTCGCCACCTTGCCTAGTGTCACCCCTCCTTGTTTCTTTCCTAGCCATACTGGATGCTTTGCTTATCAGAAAATTAGGTTAATGCTTGTAGAATTCCCCATCTCCCCCTTGGCAACGGTTCACACGACCCTGCAGTTTATCGCCCCACCTGCGTATTGCTGGCACCCGGCCCGTCATGCATGAGTAACCTCCGTAGATCAGTAAGGTATATTGCGACAATATCAGCTTTCGAATACATGCATATGTACCTCGTAGAAAGATATCCATAACCGGTCCTTGGGGCAGAAATTTAATGCTCCCAAGTCCAATTGCACAGGTAAGGGTCTAATTGAGGTTGCTAGATGCGGATGCACTGGTTACCCCCCGCGACCGCAACCGATGGACACCTAGTTCGAATCGAAAACCTTAAGCTTGGTAACCTGCAGCAGCGGGACTCTATTATCCGTGAATACCGATGGTGGGGGACCTGGATATCGATAACTATGTCCAATGGTGCCCTTAGCTTTAAATTTGCCTCTGATCTTCACGTGTACTGCACGGAGTTGCAGCAAAGGTCCTCTTGGCCGTGCAAGATCGTAATTCTGCTGTAGATACCTTTTACATGCGATGGTGCTACTGTAAATCAAAACACAATATCAATTGATTAATTATATCACCTTAAACTTCAACCGTCAACCGAACTTGGGCAGTTCCTGAGCTGCTCACCCGCAAAAATCTCGCTTCCTCCATTGGTGTGCGGAGCTTTCGGAAGAAGATCCGACGCGTAGGTACTTTTAGCATAGAGTGGGATTGAGCATGGGTGCCTTCTTAATGTCCATGCAGGCACTGGTCAATCAATGGGTTGAACCGAGGTAATTTTAACCCCACGGCAACCGACCTCACTGCTTGGGTTTCCTAACTATATCGATACCACAAGCAGCAGCACGAAAACCTGTGATACCACAGAAAAACTAGTATCACAAAAGTTAGATTGAAATTCGCATCTTTTGTCCGACGGACCTCAAGCCGAAATGCGAGCTGTATCCCTGGGGCCGTAATAATGGCCTTCAGGTTTTATCGCATGCATATTGTTGTGATGCACAGTGCTTAATGGACTTTGGGTTGTGGTAAAAAACCGTGGGAGTATTACATTGAAGCTCTGGATGCACAACCCTAACCACACCCCCACCCAGTGGCCAAAGCCTCGTCAATCCATTTGCCAGAAATTTCCCGGTATTATAAGGTAATAATGGCCAGGGATGCCGAAGACCGTATGCATGTGCGCATGCATGTGTGCAAGAACTCGCCCGATTATGAAGTACCAAGGTAAGGACAACTAACCCGGGTGCCGGGATGGGGTTATAGATGTTCTGACCCATTCAGCAATACGGCCCAGTCAGCAATGGGCCGGCCCATTGGTCAATGGGACGCTACTGCTGGTTGGGCCGGCCCATACACCAATG
>Ga0307511_10004510_pt1 | contig 14218 bp, 11 predicted proteins | sample 13_EM_MG_FD_200266 | JGI IMG/M metagenome (GOLD analysis project Ga0307511, IMG submission 200266) | Populus trichocarpa ectomycorrhiza microbial communities from riparian zone in the Pacific Northwest, United States - 13_EM | ecosystem: Host-associated > Plants > Roots > Unclassified | place...
CTTCGCTGGAAGCGATGCGGCTTCAGCAGCCGGCGCTTTTATAATTTTGCGCAGCCTTCGAAGAAGCTAATTATGCGGCGGCGGCGGAAGGGGCATGTAACCGAGGGTGATGAGGGGCGTCGCGTAAAGCCTGAACTTATTGGGCGCATAAATACGTGCTGCTGACATCAGCCAGCTTCGGGCATCTTCTGTCTTATGGTGAGTTAGAAGCCATGCGGCATTCGCAAAATAATAAGAGGCGTTGGAGCCAACCTGATTAAAAGCGTCGAGTTCTTTGGCTGCGGTCTCCTCATGTCCACCACAAAGATCACATAGGAAAACCTTATACGTGGCCAAATCGCCCGTGTTCGGATCCTGTTCCAAGTCGATGAAACCGGAACGCGCCTCGTCATATCGCTTCTGCATGAATTTAATCTCCGCCAGATTAAATCTTATTAGAGAATTTTTGCCGTCAATCTGAAGCACGGTTTGGTAGTCCTTCTCGGCCTCATCCCAAAGTTCTTTTTCGGCATAAATATTGCCGCGCAGGCTATATACCGCCCTGTCTTGCGGTGCAACCTTCGCCGCTGCATTTACTTTGTCCAACGCAGCATCAAGTTTTTTTTGCTCGAAGAGCTGAAAAGCCTGCTGGAGAAGTGGAGCCGGGTTGCCTTGAGTTTTCGCCTGAGAGGTAGACGTAGGTACGGTCAGAGCTTTCGTTCCAGCAGTTCCAAAATCATGAGATTCCAGATATGACGGAGCAAAGACCAAAAGAGCGGTTGCTGCCGGAAAAAAGGCGATGCTGAGCAGAAGAAGGCCAGCCTGTTGCGAGGTCATAGTTGGAGACCATATTTAGGCATTAGGGCAAGGTTTGCCAACACTGCTGCTGCCTTTAATCAAACAACTGCTCGACGTGTGCGAAAATGCGTAAAACCCAGCAGGCCCAATCAAAGAATAAATTAAAGTGCGAGCGAGCGAGCTCCCGGCTACGCTGGTAAAGATGATTAACTCCGCTTATACGCCGCCGCTCGACCTGATCCGCCGTCCGCGCCGCAATCGCCAAAACGCCGCCATCCGCGCCTTGGTGCGTGAAGCCCGGGTTCATGCGGACGATTTGATTCAGCCCATGTTTGTGAAGGATGGTCAGGGAGGCCCCGAGGAAATTGCGAGCATGCCGGGAATCGAGAGGCTTAGCGTCAAAGACCTGATTACCGAGGTGGCCCACTTGGCTGGACTAGGCGTGCGCGCGGTTGCTCTTTTCCCGCAGATCGATCCTGCGCTTAAAGATGCGCAAGGCAACTATGCCGTGTCAGATAAGAACTGGTTTTTTGGTGCAATTCATCGACTCAAGGCCGAGATTCCCGATGTTCTTATCGTGGCCGATGTAGCACTCGATCCTTACACCGATCATGGTCACGATGGCGTGCTCGATGCCGTCACGGGTGACGTGGCCAATGACGAAACCGTTCACATCCTAACCCTCTACGCGGCGCAACTGGCCGCCGCCGGTGCGGATATCGTCGCCCCCTCGGACATGATGGACGGACGCATCGGGGCGATCCGGGACGAACTTGATCGCGAAGGTTTTACCCAGACAGCCATCCTCGCCTATGCAGCCAAATTCGCTTCGGCGTATTACGGACCTTTTCGCGATGCGGTCGGAAGCGCTCTTGGGAAAGACGCCACTGCCTTGGACAAGCGCACCTACCAGCTTGATCCGGCAAACCTGCGCGAAGCCCTCCTGGAGTCTCGACTCGATGAAGACCAGGGGGCCGATATTCTCATGGTCAAGCCAGCCGGTCTTTATCTCGATATTATTGCCGCGGTCAAAGCCGGCACGGTGTTGCCGGTTGCGGCCTACCAGGTCTCAGGCGAATACGCGCAGATTCATGCCGCAGCAAAAGCGGGTTGGCTTAATTTAGAAAAAGCGCGGGACGAATCGCTCCTCGCCATTAAACGTGCCGGGGCCGACATTATCCTAACCTATTTTGCCCGTGAAATGGCCCAAAGCCTGAAGCAGTAAAGCATCTCACTGTAAGCAGTATAAAAAATTGTGCCGAAGAAGCAGTTCTGGCACTTTAGGCTGAATCAGAAAAAGGAATCCTTATTCATAATCAACCCATATCGAATGTTCCAGTCTCTTCACCTGCGAAGGTCATCTGGCCCGGGCGAGTAGCGAATCGTGGTGGGTGGAATATTTTTGGACATCTCGAAACGCTGACGCGGCCCAGGCTCCTGCGTCGCTGGTTTCGCCAGACGTTTCCGCTTTCTACTTCTTTCTTCGATGGTCAATCGCGACAGGCCCGCCGCTCGATTTATCGTCTTTTTAAGCTCTGGTTAAAATCCCAGGGATCAACCAATGAGGCTTGGGCGGCCTATGATAATTATCAAGGAGGAGACTTCATCGACATCGGGGCCGCTGAGGGTTTCTTCAGTTTGTTGCTGGCTCCGAAATCGCGAGCAGGAGCCAAGCATCTTTGTCTGGAACCCAATACGCGGGATTATCCCCGATTACTGGAACATCTGGGCGAGGCCAAGAGACTTTTCCCTCAACTGGATTTTTATGCGCTGCCTGAGCCAGCAGGTGACGGCAGCGCGACCAAGGTCATAACCGCCACCGGCCCACAAAAACTTTTGACGCGGACCATCGACAGTCTGGTCGATTTTTTCCATTTGGAGCCCACTTTCATTAAAATCGATGCGGAAGGGCTCGAATGGGCGGTACTTCAGGGCATGGAGCAAACCCTGAGAAACCGTTCGATAATTCTACTCCTGGAAATTCACCCCAGGTTTTTGCCTGAATCCATTAGCGTGGAACATGTCCAGCGATGGTTGAATGGTCTGGGCTACACTTCCAAAGAAGTGGACCGTACCGCTTACTCCTGGCGTCAGATTTGGCGCAAAAGCGTGACTTGATTTTCTTTTTTTGTGGCGGCCTTCATCTCGTGGCCGTCACATTTTACCATCCCAAGCTTGTCGAGGGGACGGCCCGACACCAAGATCAACGCCATCCATGACCACCCTCAGTGCCCTCGGTAAACGCTGGATCGAAGCGGCGCCGACGGCTGAGGCTCTCGACCTAGCCCGGAAGCTCGATCTTCATCCGCAGGTTGCCTCGCTTCTTTGGCAGCGGGGCTGTCGTGAAGTGGAACAAGTGCGCGCTTTTTTGGAGCCGCGCCTGCAATCGTTGGGGGATCCTTTTCAACTGACCGATCTGCGGACGGCAGTAGAACGACTTCTTCAGGCCATCGCCGCGCACGAAAAAATGGTGATCTTTGGCGACTACGACGTCGATGGCATCACTTCCAGCGCTTTGCTTTGGCGCGTCCTCCGACAACTTGGCGCGGAAGTGGAGACATTTTTGCCGCTGCGCATGGAAGAAGGTTACGGCCTCAGCCAGGAGGGGGTTGAACGCTGTGTAGAACAACATCAGCCAGCTGTTTTGATCGCGGTTGACTGCGGTACGACGGCGTTCAAGCAGGTCGCGTGGTTGCGTGAGCGCGGTATTTGCGTGATTATCATCGACCACCACGCCTTGCCGCCGGAACTGCCCCAAGCTCATGCGCTGGTCAATCCACAGCGGGACGGCGAGGGAAAACTGGACTATCTCTCCAGTGTGGGGCTTGTCTTCAAGGTCTGTCATGGTTTACTCAAACTTGCAGGCGAGGGGAATCGCAAGATCGATCTGCGCGATTATCTGGATCTGGTCGCGCTGGGCACCGTGGCCGACATCGTACCGTTGATCGATGAGAACCGCATCCTGGTGCGGCGCGGTTTGCGACAAATGGAGCACAGTCTTTGGGCGGGTGTCCGTGCCCTGATTGAAATCAGTCAGGTTAGTTTTCCGGTTACCGCGCAGGATGTCGGTTTCCGGCTCGGCCCGCGTCTCAATGCCAGCGGCAGGCTGGGGGATGCCATGCTTTCCCTGCGTTTGTTGCAAACGGATGACCGAGTCGAAGCTGTTTCCATTGCCACCGAACTGAATCACAGTAATCGCGAGCGTCAGGCGGTTGAGCAGGAGACCCTCCTTCAAGCCGAAGTCCAATTGCAGGAAATTTACGATCCTGTCCATGATTGGGGCATCGTTCTGTCGGGCCAAAACTGGCACTGGGGCACGATTGGAATTGTTGCTTCGCGGGTGCAGAAACGTTTTCACCGTCCCACCGTTATCATTGGTCTTAATGACGATGGCCTGGGGAAGGGGAGCGGTCGCAGCATCGAAGGCATCTCCATCGTGAAGGCGCTGCAGGATTGTTCCCAGTATCTGGAGCTTTTTGGCGGACACGACATGGCGGCAGGACTCAATATCCGCGCGGAAAAAGTCGCCGCCTTTCGCGAAGCTTTCAATAAACACGTTCGTGGCCAGGGTGGAGATGACGTTTTTCAATCGACGCTGGCATTGTCGGGGACCCTGTCGCTGCCCGAGGTGAACGAACAGCTTTACCGGCGGATGGAGGAACTAGCACCGTTTGGCCGGAACAATCCCGAACCGGTTTTTCTCTTCGAAAAGGTTGCCTATACTCGGCCTCCTCAGCTTTTCGGAAAAAATCACATGAAGCTTTTTGTTCGCGCCGAACAGGGCGAAATCGAAGCGGTCGGTTTTGGCCTTGGCCAGTACGACTTATCGAAACCGCCCTCGCGACTGGCCGGCACACTCGACTGGGACGATTACCGCAATCGACTCCAGCTTCGTATCGTGGATTGGCAAAATCCTGATTAACTTTTCGATTGTCTCCGCGGGCTTTTAACCGATCTTGATTGGGTAGCCCTTGATTGTGGCTTACCTACAATAAGTTCAACCTCAACCCTCATTCTTAACATCATGCAACTTAATCCCTATCTCTCATTCAACGGCAATTGCGACGAAGCCTTCAAGTTCTACGAGAAGGTGCTCGGTGGTAAAATTCTTTTCAAGGCGATCTATGGTGAATCGCCCATGGCGAAAGAGACGCCCAAGGAGTTCCTTAACAAGATCATGCATATCCGCCTCGAAGTCGGTGGCAAACTCTTGATGGGTTCCGACGCGCCATGCGATCGATATGAAAAGTCGCAGGGCTTCCATGTCACCCTTGGTATCGAAGATCCTGCCGAAGCGGAGCGCCTTTTCAAGGCTCTGTCGGAAAAAGGAACCGTCGCCATGCCGATTCAGGAAACTTTCTGGGCCCACCGTTTCGCCATGTTCGTCGATCAATTCGGCACCCCCTGGATGATCAATTGCGAAAAGAAAATGCCCTGATTCGTAACGAAATTCACTTGCACCTATTATCACTTGTGGACGACAGCATCGTAGCGCATGCGTAACGCCACACCTCTTGATCCCAAGAGTCCTCCTCCGCTTGCAGCGATTCCCAGCATCGGATCGCAGCGAGCGGAGTTGCTGGCGAAGCTGGGCTTGGTCACGCACGACGACTTGCTCCACTTTGTCCCGCGGCGTTACGAGGATCGGCGGCATCTTACGCCGTTGAGCGAGGCGCAGGAGGGACAGTCCATCACGGTAAGGGGAAAGATTCATTCGGCCAAGACTGCGCGTTGGCGTGGTGGCCGCATGGTTTTCGAAATCATGGTCGGACCTCAGGGGGTAACCGCGAAAAATGAACTGGTCCGGGGTTGCTGGTTCAATATGTATTACTTGCCCAAGATGCTGCTGGAGGGCAGGGAACTCTTCCTGTACGGGAAACTCGGCAAGAGTAAATCGGGCACCTGGATGATGATGTTTCCCGATTTTGAATTGATCGAGAACGATGCCGACTCGTTCATTCACATCGACCGGATTGCGCCCATCTACAACTTGACGGAAGGTGTGCCGCAGCGCGCCATGCGCCGGCTGATGTTTGAGGTGACACAACGGATTGCTTTCCATACGCCTGAATTTTATCCCGCGCCGACTCGAATGATGTCTCGCCAGGAAGCGTTTCGCGTCATTCATTTTCCTGACTCATGGGAAATAGCGCAAAAGGCGCGGCAGCGACTGGCTTACGATGAGTTTTTTGTCCTGCAATGCGTGGTCGCTTTGCGCCGGTTAAACCGTGTGACGGAATATCGGCAGCGCCTCGCTCGCACGGGAGACCTGGTTTCCCGCTGGCTTGCGGTATTGCCCTTTACCCTCACCAACGCCCAGCAAAAGGTCATGTGCGAAATCGATGCCGATCTTGGTCAGGGCCCGCCGATGAACCGGTTGCTCCAGGGCGATGTGGGTGCGGGCAAGACCTTCGTGGCCATTTATGCCATGCTTCGCGCAGTCGAGGCTGGAGAGCAAGCTGCGCTGATGGCTCCGACGCAAATTCTCGCCGAGCAGCACGCACTAAGTCTTCGTCGCTGGCTGGAACCGCTCGGTATTCGCGTCGATCTCTTCACCGGTAATACGAAAAATAAAAAAGCCGATCGATTGCAGGGAGGAGAAATCGATCTTTTTAATCAGGCGAAGCCAACGCCCAAGAATATCGGCTCCGTGGTCGTCGGCACTCATGCCCTGCTCTACGACCGCTACGGCGCGGACAAGCTCGGTTTGATCGTAATCGACGAGCAGCATAAATTTGGTGTCCTGCAACGGCTCGCCCTCAGTCGCAAGGGGCGGAATCCTGATATTCTCGTGATGACCGCCACGCCCATTCCGCGCACGTTGGGCATGACCGTTTACGGCGATCTCGATGTCTCCATACTCGATGAATTGCCGCCGGGCCGTCAGCCAATCCTGACCAAATGCCGCTCGGCCAAGGAGCTGGATAAATTCTGGGCCTTTCTCCTCAAGCAAATCGGCGAGGGGAGGCAAGCCTATGTTATCTACCCACTGGTCGAGGAGTCGGAGAAAGTCGATGCCAAATCGGTGAAGGTGGAATTCGAACGGCTCCAGAAACTCTTGCCCCAGGCCAAGCTTGGTCTTCTGCACGGACAGCTCGATGCGCAGGAAAAGGAGCGGGTGATGACCGCCTTTCGCGCTGGGGAAATCCAGGTGCTTCTTTCCACCTCGGTCGTCGAGGTCGGGGTTGATGTCCCCAATGCCACGGTGATGCTGATCGAGAACGCGGAGCGATTTGGCTTGGCCCAATTACATCAGTTGCGCGGCCGCATTGGACGCGGGGAGCATCCCTCTTACTGTGTGTTAGTCGGTGAGCCCAAAAGCCTGGAGGGCTGGCGACGGCTTAAAATCATGGAAGAGACGACTGATGGTTTCCGCATCGCGGAAGAGGATTTTAAGATTCGCGGGCCGGGCAATATCTTCGGTACCGAACAAAGCGGACTGCCTCCGTTGCGCTTTGCCAGTCTCGAGACCGATTTTGATCTGCTCACGCAGGCACGATGCGACGCGGAAAAGCTCCTGAAACAGGACCCCACCCTCGCCTCCTGGCCGGGGCTACGGGAAAAGATGCAGGTCGGTGGAGTGTCGGCGGTCTCCCTGGTCGCGGTCAGCTAGGTTTCCTGTCTTCCCAACCCGGTTAATCTCGTTAATCCTGTCCCAAACTTCCCCATTACATTATGAGCACGATTTTCTCCAAGATCATCGCCCGTGAAATTCCAGCCCGGATCATCCATGAGGACGATCTTTGTCTGGCTTTCCACGACGTCCAGCCCCAGGCACCTGTCCACATTCTGGTCATTCCGAAAAAGGAAATACCGCGTGTCGCGGCTACCCAGATCGAAGATGAGCCGCTTCTCGGCCACTTGATCTTCGTTGCACAAACCATCGCCCGACAAGAAGGTCTGCATGAATTCGGTTTCCGGCTGGTTATTAATAATGGACCAAACGGTGGGGAAAGTGTCCCGCATCTTCATGTTCATCTATTAGGTGGTCGTCAGATGGAATGGCCTCCAGGTTAGAACTAGTATTATTTCGCACAATAATTGTTATATAAAATAGCTACTCTAAACCTAAAGACAGCAATAAACTTAGCCTTTCAGGTAAGGTTTTGTGGCGTCTCTGTAGCATTTCTCAAAAAAGGGTGTTTTAGCCTTGCTGAGCAAATCGATCCCGCCATCTTAACGACATGAACCTTCGTAATATATTATTGGTTGTGGCCATTGTCTGCTTCGTGCTTTCCATCGTTGGAGTTCGATCCAAACTCCGCCTGACCGATTTGGGGTTGGCCTTCTTCGCCGGAAGTTTTTTGGTTTATTGATAAATCAATTGCTCAAGCGATCAGGTCATCGCTACATCGTCAGCTAGCTTTGGAACTAAACACAAAGAAAGGGAATTAAACTTATGTTGCATTTCATCTGGTATCTCATCCTCGGTTTTCTCATTGGTTTCGTCGCACAGTGGCTTATGCCCGAATTTGCTCACTACGGTCTGATTGGTACGACGATTGTGGGTATCGTCGGCTCAATCATTGGCGGTTATCTCGCGCGACTTATCCAGAAACCCTCGGCCAGTTCCCCGTTCCATTTACTCGGATTTGTCTTCTCGGTTATCGGAGCGTTGATTCTCTTGTTCATTCTATCCAAAATCTAGGAATGCTGCTTTTAGGGGCTGCCGTTGTGATAGGAATGTTTTCCCATCATGACGGTAGTTTGTTGACTTAGAAAACGGTTTGGCTCGAAATGAGGAGCGCCTCTGCCATGCTGTTCAGGTGAAGTGTTCCCACACTCTTATTTTTGCGGGCCTGATTGTTGTCGTATCCGTTCTCGTTGGTTGCTGGCTTCGGGCGATCTGCGCACCAGAATGGCTGCAGCCGGATTCCTCTCAATATCCGGGGGTGCTTCACCCCTGGGCGGTCGAGGCGGACTGCTATTCGCAATTGGCGCGGGTGCAGCGAATTTTACACGGTCAGGGCTTGATCCAAAATCACTTTACGGTGGAAAACTGGCCGGAAGGATTGACTCCAAGTACGACGGCTCCTTTCGATTACGTTATTTTGCTGCTTGCTGCCCCGTTAGCGCTGATCACCCAATATCCGCTCGATTGGGCGGGGGCACTCGTCTCCCCTCTCCTCTGGCTTGGGCTGGTCGGCTTCTGGATGCTTTTCCGCTCGCGCGAATTCACCCTGACGGGGCGCGTCCTGCTTGTGGCTGGTTCGGCACTTCTGCCGCAACTCATTTGGGCCACGGCTTTCGGTCGTCCACGCCATCAATCGCTCATTTTCTTGCTCATCGCGATGGCATTAACCGCGGAGTATGAGCGTTGGAGTCCGAATTCTTCCGCGAAGCGTACGTGGAATATTTTCGCAGGAGCGATTTGGGGCATGGCCTGTTGGACATCGCTTTTTGAGCCGGCCTTGGTCGTTACCCTTTTAGTTCTCTTTAATCTAATAACCCGACGCCGGGAAAGTTTTGATTTTCTGGTCAGCTTCGGAGTTGTCATGTTGATCGCGCTTCTACTGGAAGGCGTGCATGTGTTTGTCCCACCGCCAGAATATCACGAAGCTCTCGTGCACTGGTGGGGGACGATTGCTGAAGTGCAGGGCATCGGGCTTATCGGCTTTGTTCAACAGTTGACCCTTCTCTCCTTTCCTTTCCTTGTCGCGTTCCTCGCCTGGCGGTTGTTGGCGCGAGCGGGTGATCGCCGAAGCGATTTATTTCTCATCCTATTGACGGTCTTGCTCGGTCTTCTGACGGCTTTTCAAAAACGTTGGATGTATTACGCCAGTCTGAGCGAACTGATGTTGATCGTTCGCTATTGCCAGGTTGCTCCAACCCGCTGGACGCGTCTCGTCGTCATGGCGATTTTTTTATTAAGCGTGGCCTACGATAATACCGTGCAGATTCAAGCTCACGCAGGGGCTGCGCCCAACCAACCTTCCCCGCAACTGGCGCAACTGGCCCGTTCGATCGATCAGCCGGGAGGAATCATGGCTCCGTGGTGGCTTTCACCGGGGCTGCTCTATTTTTCCGGTCAACCGATTGTCACTGGCAGCTCTCACTGCGGCATCTCGGGCATTGTTGCGGGCGCGAAATTCTACACATCAACTTCGTGGGTTGAGGCCGACCGCATTCTTCAGGACCGTCAGGTACACTGGGTCGTGGTCTATGACGATCCTGGTTTTGAATATCCTCTGCTCAATACGGCCCGGGGAATTTTGGGTCTGCCCTTTTACACGGAAGAATCCAAAGGAGAGGCTGATGCAACCGTTACGCAAATTTTACTGACAGACCGCTTTGTGCCCACTTCATTTCATCTGCGCGCGGTTACTTCCCAGTTTAAGCTCTACGAATATGTGCCTTAATCTACCGGCACCCATTCACCGGTCTGCGTGAGATAAAGGCTACCCTTGACCTCGGCGGCAAGCATGTCCCGCAAAACACGTACATAAGCTTCGACTTGCCCTCGATAAATATCGACCAGCCCGGCAGCGCCCGCTGAACCGAGTTGGTTTGTCTTCCAGTCGATAACGTGCCAAATGGATTCGCTCTCCGTGTAAACCGCGAGATCCATTACACCTTCAAGGCAGGGACCTCCGTTTTCGAGCCAGAGAAAGGGAAGTTCAATCTGAATCAGGCGTCCGGGTTCCGATAGCCAACCCGCGAGCGACGAGCGGCAAAACAAATCCCATTCCCGCTGCGAACGCTCGGGCTGAGGCGAATACGGCAAAGCCTCGAAAAAACGTTGCTGCCACTTTTCATTGCCTTCCTGCCATGGAACCGTTTGCACAAATTCATGCCACCAGGTGCCATAAAGCGTTCCTGGATTGCCGGACGTGGCTGCGGATTGGTTATCTTCATTCTCCGCCTGCTTTTCAGGCTCAGCTTCGCCGTGTGAATGAACGGCCAAGGCATGAGGAGTAATGCGTTGCGGTACGGCCCTGGCCCGCACAATGGCTTGCTCGACCGATTCGCTTGATAGATTGGTTAGGGGTAAAAGCGCGGGCTCCTGAGTGGATTCACTCGATCCGGGCATTTCAACTTGCGAAAGAGTTTTCGGAAGAGACTGCCAGATGGGGTGATTCTGGCCGTGACTCAATTCGAGAAGTTCGCCCGAAGACCATCCTCCGCGACGGCTTTGTTCCGCAAAAAGAATTTCATCATCGATGAGGAGTAAAGTGTGTCGGGCCCGGGTGCACATCACGTAAAGCAGGCGCTGGAGTTGCTGCCGCTCGCGTTCATTGACAAGATCTTTCGCTACGAGATCGTAATCGGCCTTATCCCGACAAACGATGTCCCTCCCTTCCGGTCCCTGCACGAGTCGCGGGTAAGAAGGCGATTTGGATTCAATCGCGCGAAAAACATAGGGAACGACGACCGCCTGCCACTCCAGTCCCTTCGCTTTATGGAAGGTGAGCAATTGAATGGCCTCGCGAATTTCTTCTTCGGCGGGGCTGGCTTCGGCAAGGCCGCGCTGAAGTTCCTCCGCGAGCTCAGACAGTGTGGCCCCTTCCGCACCGCGCCGCGCCACCAGGGCCAGGAAATCAGCCAGCTCCCGGTCGCTGTCTTCCAGATCAAGATCGGGAAGAGAATTTAACCGTTCATGCAAACGCGTTTTCTCCACGATCCTTTGCGCCAATTCGTGCAAGGGCATCGCATCCGCTTTGGTGAAAGCTTCCCGTAAAAGATGGAGAACGGCTTCGACGGAACCCTCTTTTTGCGGAATATTCCGATCCAGGCGAAGTTTATCGCCATTGCCTGCCGTGTACTCGGCCATGTCATGGTCCGAAACGCCGAAGATCTCCCGCAGGACGCCCGCAATCTCGAAAGTATCTTCCGGATAGGCCGCGATCCAAATCAGCGAGGTGAACCATGCCCAGGAAGTGCGATCCCGCCGTTGTTCGTCCGATGAATGAATCTGAACCGGCAGGTCGAGCGCGGTCAATTCCTGTGCGATCTGGAGAAGCCATTTTTTACGAGGACAAAGCACCGCGACTTGCGACCAGCCGTTGGCGCCAAGCCCGGTGTATCCCATTTTTTTAATCTGTTGGGCTATGAACCGGGCTTCATGTTGGGCGCGCACTTCGGCTTTGATTTTTTTTCCGGCTTGATGCTCGGGTGCATTGGGGCAAATCCAGCGAACGACTTGTCCTGGTCCCGCTTCTTCGCGCGGCATCAGCTCGACAAAGGCGCATTGGCCTTTTGTGCCATTGAGGAGAGTTGGAAAAATCCGATTGGCGAAATCAATGATCGCTCGATCGCAACGAAAGGTGACCTGCAAACGGCTGATCGTCCCTCGCGGTTCGGCGGAAACTTCCTCGTGAACGCGTCGGTACACGGTCAGATCGGATCGCGGCGCGTAGATCGCCTGCTGGAAATCGCCAACGATGCAAAAGCTTTGATCTTCCGTTTGGGCGGAATCGTCGCGCAGGCCGGCCATACGCAGCAGTACCTCGAATTGTCGCGGATCGGTATCCTGCGCTTCGTCGAGGAGCACGCTCAACCGTTCCGAGGTCAGTTCGCGCCGGACCGCCGGATGTTCCAGCACGCGTAAAGCCAGGCGCACTTGATCATCGTAAGTCATGACGGCCTCGGACAGGCGGAAGGCTTCGTAGGCATTGGCCACATCACGCCCGAAAGCCAATGCGCCCTCGCGCAGCCAGCCGTGAAGAGGCGCAAAGGTTTCTCTCCAAATTTCGGCGAAAGAAGCTGCCTTCTCTGAAGTTGGGCATTGGGGTAAGGGACGAAACCGTTCTCCCCTCGCCCGACTTTCACTCCATTGCTGTGCGGCTTCCTGAGCGCGAGTGATGCTTTTTTGCGTGGCGGGATGAAGGCTGGCATCGCGATAATCCAATAGTTGTTTCAGCGAGAGCACGGGCATTGGCTTCACTTCCATGGCTGGACCGGGGGCAATTTCCTGGCCGAGGGTATAGAGTTTTTCGGGCGCATAAAAATGGAAAAGCTCCTGCCGTGCTGGATTGTCTGCCAGTCCTTGCCTCAGGCCGTGAAGGAGAAAGCGATTCCACAAATCAGCATCGCCCTGGAGCAGCGCAACGGAGGACGGAAGGCCGAGATAATGTCCGAATCGTTCGAGTAGCCGAACACAGTAACTGTGAATGGTTCCAAAGAACGTCTGCTGAAAAGCCCGATGAACGCGGGAAGAAACTCCCGCGGCACGAATCGCCGCCCGAGTGCGTTGCTGCATCTCCTGCGCCGCTCGCACCGAATACGTCACGACGATCAACCTGGGTAAACGCTCCACCGCTTCCGTCTCTCTCCTGGCCAAGTGCACAATGCGTTCGACAATCGAACGGGTTTTGCCCACGCCTGCCGGAGCGATCACGGAAATATTCTTTCCCTGTTCGGTGACGAAGCGATCGCGCTCCAACTGATCGATCAGCACGCTCATTCTGTCTCCTCTCCGCCTGGAACAAACGATTCGTGCACCAGCGCCCATTTGACATCCAAAATAGCCCCCGGAATAAATCGGGTTGCCATGGGCACAAGCGGTGCATAGCCATGCTCGTTATCCACATTGCTGCGCAGGCCAAAAATTCCATCGCGATGAAACTTATCCAATGAGAGAAAAAGACTTTTGATTTCGAGCGCTTGCTCCAGATGGACCTGTATTTTTAATGGGGCATCGAACGTCAGCAAGGAAAGAGCGGTAGGCCCCGCGCCGCAGGTGCGCACCGCCAGGGCATAAAGAACAGCCTGGAGACCTGTTCCGTTGCTGATCCTCTTTTCATTCAAGCCTTGGGCCGAACCGGTTTTGAAATCAATGACCCAACAGGTACATCCGGAAAAATCACCCCGCGCGGGGTCACTGGCAACGGTGCCCGGTTCGATCAGGAGAAGATCGATCCGACCAGTCAGGGCAAAGTCGGCGTGATCGCTGCCCGGCAGGATGGCGTTGATGTTTCCTGGAAGAGAGAACTCGGAAAGAAGATGTTTGTCCGTCAAATGCGGAGCCAACGCTTCGCCCAAGCCAAACGCAATCGACCTCGCCTGCCCGCAGACTTGATCCCACCACGAATACAATTCGAGACCTGTTGCGCGCGCGCGTGCCTGTACTCGACGAGTTTCGCTTTCCATGGCGCTCTGCAACAAAGAGAGAAAATCTGCGGATGAATTTCTTTCGGCGCAAGTACGCAGAGCGGCGGCAAGCCAGCGATGAGTCCACGTGCCGACAGCCCGAGGCCAGCTTAGTCTTCCTTCAGGCCACGGGGTGGTGCCCACGATTTTTTCCAACCAGACTGAGGCGGGATAGTTCCAGGCCGTTTCCCAAGTTTTGCATGAAAGCTGGATGGGTTGGGCGGGCGGGGCATTGAAGGCAAATTCGTAAGGCCCGAAAGGTTGAGAGGCATCGCGTCGCGCATCGTAGGCGATTCGGGTGGTCGCGATTTCGGGAGCAGGCATCGCGTCCGTTTTTTTCGGGTGAAAGAGA
>Ga0307511_10004511_pt1 | contig 14216 bp, 9 predicted proteins | sample 13_EM_MG_FD_200266 | JGI IMG/M metagenome (GOLD analysis project Ga0307511, IMG submission 200266) | Populus trichocarpa ectomycorrhiza microbial communities from riparian zone in the Pacific Northwest, United States - 13_EM | ecosystem: Host-associated > Plants > Roots > Unclassified | place...
CATCAACTGTAGTCACTCACCCCATGGAGGGGACTGGGGTGAGAGTTTATGCTATGATGGATACAGATAGAGAGTACGGGGGTTGGGATAGAAGCCGGGGGTGGGTAGCGGAGAGAATCCAGGCCCGTGCCACTCAAGTTACAGCATGTAACCGCAATGTAGCAAGCGAAGTGAAGTACGAAATTGAGATAAAGTGTCCATGTGAAGAAATGGCTTCGGAAGCTGTATTTGACCGATGGAAATATCTTTTCAGCCAACTATTAAAAAAAGGCAGAAGGTCTGCAAACGGTGAGCGAAAAGACTCTGGTATAAATGCTCTATTTGTATAGAATACACTATTCTATTAAGACACAGCAGGATGGTATATGATGCATTGTCATCAGTAGGTCGTACTGGTCGTAATGGGACTGAGAGGTCTTATAATTTTGCCCTGTCCTCCGTCACACCGATTTTCAGCTTGGGTGAGTACTTTTTGAGAACACCCTCGTTGTGATACTATGTCCACGACGTTGAGGTTAGTCTCCTGTGACAAAAGCTCCTGTGTGCGATGTACAAATCCTACCTTCCAGAATTGCTTGCTAGCGTCCATTCCAGCTACCCGGGTAAGGATCTTGGCTCCTGTTAGTTCCAACGTGTTAGAGTATCTGCGTTTGGCGGACTTGACATCTGGGTAAGATGTTTGGGCTGAGCTAACCTCCGGGATGCTCATCTACGAATTCTGTTTCGAAGATTTGAAACTAGTTGGACACGGTTAACCCGTAAGTTGGCTCGGGACTCACTTGTGACATCGTAAACTCCACCATCGGTGATGATATACAAGTCCGTATCAGGGGTGTTGTGAGTAGCTACTTCCGCTGGGGTAATGACTTTGGACATTGTGACAAAAGAGAGGGGTATGATGTGGTATCGATGTAAAGACACCTGGCGATGAAAACAAAAGGGGAGAGAGTGAAGGAAAGGGTATGGGTATCGGGGTACTTGTAACTCACCTGGGATGAGAGCTATACTTCTGCGATGGTTAAGGATAACTTGCCGAGGTTGAGCTTGGTCGGGTCATAAAACTATTTCCACTCGGAATTTGGCTATGATACCTTATATAGCTAGTGGAAAGTCACGTTATGGGCCTAAGAAATATCGCGAATACCTCTTGCCAAGAGTGTCAAGTTTGCTTAGGGCTTAGGGTCTCTACAAGTAAATTCGCCCACACATAAAGGCGAATTTACAAGGTCTCCAAAACTTTCAACCCTCGACAGCATCGCCAAAAGTCGTCAGACTCACCAACCACCAATAATCCTCTAACCAAAAGACCGGAGTGCTTGCACCTCAATAAATACAAAGCGCAGAGATGGGTATTGGAAATTCCACAACAGCTAAACCCAAGGAATGACCGACTAACATTACGATGATAGCACCTACCAAGAAGACCAAGAAGGCCGCTGACTCCATCAACTCCCGTTTGGCGTTGGTAATGAAGTCCGGCAAGTACGTTCTCGGCTACAAGTCTACCCTCAAGACCTTGAGAAACGGAAAGGCCAAGCTGGTCATCATTGCCGGCAACACCCCCCCACTCCGCAAGTCTGAGCTCGAGTACTACTCTATGCTTGGAAAGTGCAACGTCCACCACTTCGCTGGTACCAATGTGAGTACCTCTATCCCAGTACTTTGATTCTCTGAGAAGAAGCTTCTTCGGCTTCGGAGAGAGCTATTTTCACTTGGTCTATGCTGCTGAATCCCACCCATACTTCAATATATGGGGGATATGGTGTATAATTCCCTGCGAAGAAGCAATCTCTTCAGAGACTTTGCTTTGGAGGGAAATCTTGTGTGACTAACATGCTGTCTTCTTCGATCACAGATTGAGTTGGGTACTGCTTGCGGTAAACTCTTCCGATGCTCTACCATGGCGATCTTGGACCAGGGTGACTCCGACATCTTGTCTGCCAATGCGTAAACGACATTTTCTTCTTGCTGGGTATTGGGATTGGGATGGAAATCATGTACAATTTATTTTCCCAAGATAAGGCATTCAAAAATGGGTGGATGGCGTTAATTTGAAGACATGGCAATGGCAATTTATTTGATCTCTTCATTCGTTTTCAGAGTGGTTTCTAGTGATTTCAACTTTCTATGCAAATACTTAATTGTATTTCCATACATATTTTCTCCGTGATCTTTTTCAATAATAGAATATCAATTGAAATATGGGGGTTTAGCCCTATGACTGCTCAACCCTGCACTACCCAGATTTGTAAGCATCCCACCATTGGAAACCATTTGCCAAGTGTTTCTGCATTAGAAATCAAGATACTGGTCTCCCTCTTAATCTCCCTGAGCAGCCCCTACAAATTCGACAACCACTCGAAGCTTCACCAGTACACGAATTTACGACCTAAAAATCACCAAAAATGGCCCGTCGTCCAGCCCGCTGCTACCGCTACTGCAAGAGTATGTTTCACGAGCTGGGAATTTGGAGAGGGAGGGGAAAGAATGAGGGTCCGGGCTAACATGCTGTCGCAGACAAGCCTTACCCCAAGTCAAGGTTCAACCGTGGTGTCCCAGACCCAAAGATTAAGATCTTCGATTTGGGACGAAAGAAGGCCGGTGTCGATGAGTTCCCACTCTGCATCCACTTGGTTTCCAACGAGTATGAGCAACTTTCCTCCGAGGCCCTGGAAGCCGCCCGTGTCTGCTCCAACAGATACTTAGTCCGTACTGCCGGGAAGGACAACTTCCACATCCGTGTCCGTATGTATACCATTTCTGCGGATAGGATAAACCTTGGAATGATATGCTGATATTTTTAAATTAGGTGCTCACCCGTTCCATGTCATCCGTATTAACAAGATGTTGTCCTGTGCTGGAGCGGATAGGCTCCAGACTGGTATGCGTGGTGCTTGGGGAAAGCCATACGGAACTGTTGCTCGTGTGAATATCGGTCAGATTATCATGTCCGTCCGAACCAGGGATTCTCACCGTGGCCCCGCCATTGAGGCTTTCCGAAGATCCATGTACAAGTACGTTTCAACTTCTCAAAAGTCGTTACTGTGCACAGATACTAATCTATTAATAGGTTCCCTGGTCGCCAAAAGATCATTGTCTCCAAGAACTGGGGTTTCACTCCTCTCCGTCGTGACGAGTACACGAAGAAGCGCACCGCTGGTGAGCTCAAGGATGATGGTGCCTACGTCAAGTTCTTGAGGGCCAAGGGATCCCTTTCACAGAACATCAAGATGTACCCAGACGCTTTCGCCGCTTAGATCCTGCGCAATTTGATACAATAGGAAAAAGCATCTTCAGTCAATTTTCATCGGTGTGGGTCTTTACTTGGGATTCGGGGTTTCGGCATTTGGTTTCAGGAGGAACAAGAGAACTCTGTGTACATGGGAATCGGTTGTCATTTTTTCTTTTGATTATTACGGCTGCCACTTTAGTATTACCACTGGGTTATGAATAAGTTATGCTGTTCTACCTGTTCCACCTGGAGCTCGCTATCGTCCATCTAATTGACCCCCGTATTTGGAGTTTGATGATATATGACTTGAAGATGCGATTTAGTGACCGGCTTCAGTGAATAGTATGGACAGTGGATAATATGGGTGGGGGCAACAGCGAAGGGAAGCATACAAGAGGTGGGCCCGCGCTGTAGTTCCAGGTCTTTCATGCAGGGTGCACGGCTAAAGGTTCTGCCTGCAAGCTGTTTTCATTAAACTACCCGTGATTGAGCTGAGGAAAGAAGCTGTTCAAAAAGACAAGTGTGTGTTCTACTATCGGATTTTAATATGCCCACCCAATTTTGATTATACAGTAGAATCAATATCAATAGACCTGGTTGCAAGAACCCCCAAAATCTCCAGCAAACTCTAATGCCAACCAGACTGCATCCGTGCACAATCCTGGACTTCAGCACCAGACTAGATTTCGGCTAGTCTGGTAGACTTTGCCCCTGTAATTTTGGGCATAAGCCGATCATGCAGAGGTATCAGCACATCATCCCCGTTTCAATTGTTCATCGACGACCATAGGTATATATGTACACAGTATGAAAGACACGCAAAGGTGGACTCAAATAGGTAATATAATACAAAACGTGCGAGTGTCAATGAGCTGGAGCTATGTCATGCGGTTTCACCGGCATCATAGGATCAGCAACTTTGGTGCGAGGTCGAAATGACGTCTCAGTTTCAGTAGTGCGGCAGTTTCTTCGATCTAGTCATACCATGAAATGATGTAGGCACATGGCTACATGTGTTTATCTAGTCTGGTTGTGTTTATCTACCCTGCCAGCCTGACTCCTCATACAAAGGGTATGTTCCTGTACGAGCCCACCTTTTATGGCTGCGTTCTTTCCGATGCCCCCTGGATAAATCTGATAACATGGCTTTCGGCCACGAGAACCGAGAACATGGTCACTGTGATAACGCCTTGTTTGGAGTTCTTGAGCTTTAGAACTTACACTCGCTACCCATCTTGTAGTTATTTATGATGATGACGCCAGTCGGAGCTATTTTGAGGGCTATCAGACCTTAGAGGAGAGATGGAGAGCTTGTAACTACCCCAACCCACCCAAACCCACCCCAACCCCTCACATCCGTTAAATTAACCGCATCCTCCCCCACTACCAACATCAAACCAGTGGAGTTCTGTATTCCAGATTCCCTTACGTTGCACATACGCCAGTGCAGGAGTTACTTGTTCTATTCTTTCTTTATTTTAGCATGATCTTGCAACCCGCGATTATTTGAGGCATAGAGCGACATTTGGGCACTCTACCCAGATTATATTTATATCAGGCGAGATATATTGCAGTAGTTTGATTGCGTGGGGTGTCAGAAGGGGCGGATATACCTTCCCGCCGCGCCTGCACTGTGTTGCTTGCAGTGGTTGAATTCTCAACCACATCAGCTTAGCTGTTTGTTGATTTTTCCCTTGAAGTCAGGCCACTGTTATTGCGTTATCATCGGGCGGGGTTTAGATACCGCTACTTTGAGTTCATAAAGAACGCTTATCGCCTTGTCGGGTGTTGAGTCGTGTGTCTCTGAGCTTTGATCGATACTTATCAAGATTGAGCGCTTGTTGAGTTGCTTTTTGCCTCTTGCGGTCTTAGTACCATTGTGAGCTCTCCCCTGCTCGTCAGTGAGCTTTCAACACCAGGCTTGGGCTTACAACTAGCAGAGTACATTCTCGAATTGAGCTCTTTCACACCACAAGCAATCACACCTAGAAACTCACAGAGCCCACCGGAGGCACTGAATTTATTTGGCACAGGTTCCACAAATAGCTAATAAGGCATGGCGTTCCAACCACCCACAACTGAGAGGCGACCTCAGATCTCTTCCGTACCAACCCAATCAAGCCAGGACCAGCATGAATCATACCACGAATCTCCGGCTAGCCCCACTCTATCGAGGCACTTATTTGGAGGGTTGGGAGATCCAGAAGAGCAGGAATGGGTGGTGTTTTCTCCCTCTGTGACTGTGGAGCCGAGTAATTTTAGTGCTACAGAAGTTGGTACGAATATAGAACGCAGTGAATTATGGACAGAGGGAACGGAGAGCAGGCTCGGCGGGACACAAGGTCCATCATATGGAGAAGAGACAGAAGAGGAGGAAGAGGAGGAAGAGGAGGATAATATGGCATATAATGGATATGAGGATGATGAGGACTCATTGGAGCCTTTCAGAGAAAACCAAGAGATACACCCCGTGCTTTTGCCAACACATGACGGGCGGGGGATGTTCCCATCGGTGACATCACATGAAGAGGACTCGGTTCTTATGCCGGGTATAGCATCTCTTGAAGAGTCACTACGACTGCTAGCTGCACGAAATAATATCTTTGATGAGGCGGAGGATTTGAATTCGCGAATACAGAAATGGAGACAGGAGCATAGTGCTGCGTTCATGGAGGAGATGGAGATGGTGCGAAAACAGAAGCGACGTCGCGGATCCCGAGCTTCCACGACACTGAGTGCAAGTGAGAAGGAGAGGGAAGAGGAAATGGTGGCAAGCATGATGTTGGATGAAGATGATCATGGAGAGGAACCTCCAGTAGCACCGAATGAGAGAAGTACTGTTGGCGTTGAGAAGGGGAGTGCGGAAGTCCTGGAGACGTTCTGGAGAAGAGTGGCACGAAGTCTTATGAGGGATATCATGGGGATAGATGACAGGCTGCTGGAGGCAATATTTGGAGAATCACTCCCTCCATCATTAACGCTAGCAGAATCGGACACCCATATCAATAGTGACACCGTTGGGGTCAAATGGGAGAGGAGCTTATTGGAGATAATTGCGAGGGAGCTTGGTATTTTATTACAGCAGTATACGCTACATCCAGCCCAAGGCGCCTTTTCAACATATCCCCGATGGGCTTTCGAGCGGCTTCCAAATTCTGGGAACGATTTTGAGGTAGAAGGCACAAAGACACCAAAACCACAAGCCTTCAATGGGGAACAGGCTGAGCCTGACGTCACTGTGTCCATGGTGAATGTAAGTTCGCTAAGTGAGGTGAACTTCAAACCGACTCTGTCCCATCCAAGGCAGGAGACATTCTCCAGGCATCATGCAGGAATGCACTCGGTGGCGCCTAGTGAAGATGACCGGCAACGCACCACAGCGGAAGTGCGTGCGGAAGCCCAGCTAAGGAAGGAGTATTGGGAACAGGAGCTCGGTGTCAGTGTCTTTTTCTCATATCTAAAGTCTCGATTCTCATCCTCACCCTCCTCAGTCTCGGCCAGAGCGGCCCGCAAAACGAGTGCTACCACGACAGTTGAACCACATAAACCAATATACCACCAACACCCTTTAATCCAGCGCCGACATCAGGCGAGGAGAAGCAGCCCGGGATCCACACATTCGGGGCAGAGCCCTATGTCGACGTCATGGGGTTTTTTGGGAATGGGGGGGTATAGAAACGGGAGCAGTTGCGCGAGCCAGAGCACAAAGACAAGCAAGAGAGCGAGGAAGGGGAAGAAGGCCCAAGGGGGTGCTGCAGGTGGTGCAGCTGCGGCTTCTATACCTGTAGCTGCAAGCACGCTTAGCAAGGGGTTTTACTGGGAAGTGGAAACCAGTGTCGGAAGTACGGGGGAAGGAAGCTGTGTGGGAATGGGGGCTTGGGGAGAGATCTAATCATACTCTATGAGTTTGCATTGACTAATAGATATTAGATGCATTGCGGGCATACTTACATTACGCATAATGACACACTGGGTCTGTTTGTTATTTACTTATGTTTCGGGTATTTGGACCAGATGTGGGCTTTAATTTGTGGGTTTGAGTATCGAGCATTTCTAGCGCTGTTTGATGGCTCGAGGCTACATAACCTTTCTTTCATGGTGTCATTCAATTTCGCTGTCTTTTGGTCGCAGCTCTTGGAGGGTTACGTGGGGAAAGAAGAGGCTGATATATCCAATCTCAGAATGGGTATCATGTATTGATTCTTGGAGGGGTTATCATATTTTCTCTTCTGTCGATGTATCTACTTTTGAGGGTATCTACTTTAACCTGATCAGCTTCCTTGTAATATGATATGAGTACGCTCTTACACTTCTCAATATATTAATGAGATATTTAAAGAGGAGCCGAATCGGGTATGTACTACCTAAGTCGTTGCTTCTTTCTCACAGATCTAAACTCGTCTTCTTGAGGTATGCATCTCTTACGTACTTACATAGCTTCCTCTGCATTACATGATGTGTCTTATTCTCGGGTCCTGCATCTGGTTGGCACATTGCGACGTCAGTGGCCCCAACTATTTGGAATTCGCATACGAGCAAATTCTAAATTTTGATCATCTGAGACAACTCGCAAGATCATGCAAGTCTCACTTTGCCTGCACAGAAAATTGATCGATATTATAAAATTAATGTAATGGTTTGCAATCCATGCAGGTTCCAACATCTGCATTTACATCTGCTGCCGTCCGTCCTGCAATTGGCATTAACATTAATTCCTTTCATGCAAGTAGCTGCCCCTCTGTGGCTTACCTCTGCTCCTCAAGTTGTGCTTGTCTGATTCTTATTGCTATAGGATAACCTTGCTAATGCTGCTGACGACGCTAAGACAAGGCGTTGTGTTTTATATCCTGGAGCAAGGGAGACATTGCTTCCCTTCGACGTGCCTATGTGCATTCATAAAATATGACGATAATTAGGTGCGAGGCCGAGTCTTTGTAGGAACATGCAGTTGGGTTCAACTATGGGCGTGGTGAGTACAAGCCCCAAAGCTTTTTTACAACAGAGGATGGAGCCTTCCGTACTCTGGTTGGTTGTGTAACCAGGCTACGCCTTCCGCGTGCAAAGCCTCTTATATTTGAAGAAATTGACCTAAGAGCCTGGCTGCACAACCCCTCGTAGCAGACATGCATGATGCCTCAAGATCATAGAGAAGGACCCTGGCGCCACAGCCACGGACTAGTCCCAGTTACTGATATTTGGATTCCTAAGCAATAAAAAACAAATATTGGCTATGCGGTTATCGTTCTAGAAGCGTATACAAGTTCTTTTCATTTTTGAAAAACAAACCAGAGTGCTCGGATTCTGAGGCTACCGGCTTACTTAGTTACCCTGCTAACGGAGGAGGCAGTCTGCAACTCTCACAAACCCCACCATCCCCCTCATCGTGGTGCCCCACCAAGGCCCCGACATCTGCACAGCTCGCAATCTATGGGTATCCTCGACTCAGGTGGGTTACACTGGCCTCACCCAGCTTCCTAGGCCACAGCATCATCTGACAGTCGGTTTCCCTAAGTATAGCTTCGCCCGGACCTATCCGCATATACTACCCAGAAAGGTTTGCTCCTATCGACACAACTGTGATTCTTGAGCCCTGCAGAGTGCAAGGGACTGATCAGCTATTTATCTTCTCGCCGTTGCCACGAAGGGCCTGGCGGATGTCGAGTTCGTTATAACAGGAAGAAATTCCAAATCTTTTCAAGTGGTTGACGAAAGCTTGGAATTTCGTAATCCATATACCCGAGTGGTGAGATACAATTGAATGTTGATAGTGGGTCCTACAGCGATGCCTGTAACAGCACTACCGCCACCTTCTGAACTGCACATCGAGTTTCCTATCACCCCCCCGACTACTGAGTCAGATCCGCAAAGTGAACAGATTCTCTTCATTGCGTCCCATGTTCTTTCCACCGAGGCTACCGCATTGTCACATCTCTCTAGGCTCTATGCCACCGAGCCCGTGGCACGTACAGGTTTTGTGAAGGCCGTTGAAGGCATTAAATTGTCCCTCGAGCAAGGTGGTAAGCTGGTTGTGATCGGTGTTGGAAAGAGCGGGAAAATTGGTCAGAAATTCGTATCGACAATGAACAGCCTAGGCCTACAGTCCGTATTCCTACATCCCATTGAGGCATTGCATGGAGACCTTGGCATCCTGCGATCGGTATGTTTCATGCTTTCCGAGACATTTTGATAGGGACCGAGCAGGTCGCTAATATCCGCTGTGTGGTGCAGAATGACATAATTCTCATGATTACTTATTCCGGAAATACCCCGGAATTATTGGCATTGCTCCCACATATCTCGGCGCATATTCCGCGGATAGTATTAACGTCTCATACGAACTATAATACAACGAAGTTGACTTGCTCCTGGAGTAATACCATTCTTCTTCCGGCGCCTATACCAGAGAGGGAAGAGGTGACGTTTGGGGTACCTGCACCTACGACATCAACGACGGTTGCGATGGCCTTGAGCGATGCCTTGGCGATGGCAGTCTCGAGGGTATTGCATGGTGGTGATGGTGGGCCGAGGGAAGTTTTCAAGAAAAATCACCCGGGAGGCGCTATTGGATTGAATATGGGGACAATGGGAGTGAAGATTTCGGATTTGGCGGTGCCATTGAAAGAGATTCCGGTAATTTTGGAGGATTACCCGGGACCGCAGACGCCCTCGACAGAGAGTAGTGATGATAGTAGTGATTCGTGGGCTCCAGTGGCGCAGGTGCGGGTGCTGGATTGTCTGTTACTTGCCGTGAGGTCGAGGGGAGGTTGGTTGAAGACGGCGAAGGGGGAGGTCATCCCGCCTCGGTTATTACAGATGGCGACTAAGCCAACAGTGGGCTTTAGGAAAGATGAATTGGGGCTGGTGGTGCCAGAGGACAAGTGGGTCAAGGTGCCGGGAGATGCGAATATTGACGAGGCAAGGAGGTGGATCATGGCTACGAGGGCGGAGGATTTTACGGGGAGTAGGATGGAGTCTTTGGTTGTGGCAGCGGTGGTAGATGGGAAGGTGGTTGGGGTGATTGAGTATGGGGATTTGTCCGCTGGTGGGAGATAGCAGGGAGTGTAAGGTGGGTGGGAGTAGGAAGCTCATTGACATCAATAGCGCTTTGGGCGGGCTTTTTTTTTTCCTTCCCCCCCCCCCCCCCGAATCTGGGAAGGGTTCATTTTTGGATGGTTTTCTATTGGGGTTCCGGGAGTTTTGTCGTTTTGTCGTCATTTAAAACCCTTTTGATTACAATTGGCGGCGGATTGTTTTTCGCGGTGACCCAATTAACATGGGAGACTCTGTATGCCTCGGAAATAGGGTCTGAAAATTTGGGGCGTGGAGGGGGGATATTTTAATAATGGAAACGGCACCTGAGAATATTTGTTTGGTACCAATATGCAATATCCATGCATATATATATATGCAATACATCCAGACTCATGCAGTAGCTCGCCCACGCGATTGCCAAGACTTGCATCTTCGCTGTTGCCGCGCTCACCTCTCAACACAAGCGAATTCGAAGGACGACAGACGATCATTCGCCCAGCTCATTTCACGAGCTTAACGACCTTTCACGAGATAGATACCCCCCATACTATAACAAGCATGTCTGACCTACGGAACTGGGTCTCGGACAATATTATTAAGGTACGCATCTCCCCGAACTCAGTCTATCGACTGTCTATCCCATCCCGCTGCTGCCCGTTCACTCCAACCGTCATCCCCCACATTTCACCAAGACTCGAGGCTGACCCCTCGCATAGTTCTCCGGCGCCGCAGACCCCACCATCGTCGACTTCATCCTCGCCTCCGCCACCTCCGCTCGCTCGTCAAATTCGCTCTACGAAAAACTCTCGGGGTTCCTAGATGGGGAGGAAAGTGGGGTGAGGAGGTTTGCTGGGGAGTTGTGGGAGCGGGCGCCGAGAGGGAGGCCTGGGTCCATGTCAACATCGCACGGCGGGAAGGATAAAGGCAAGGAGAAGGATCGGGGGGGGAAGGTAGAGAAGAGTGGGAGGAAGAAGTATGCGTTGGTGGAGATGGAGGGGGATGAGGATATTGTTGCTGCGCCGCTGATGAAGAAGGAGCGGAAGGAGAAGGAGGGGAGGAGGGATCGGGAGAGGAGTCGGAGTAGGAGCCGGGAAAGAAGGAGGGATAGGGCGAGGGATAGGGATAGGGAGGGGAGAGGGGCGGATAAAGAGGAAGATTTATTCGCCGCGGCGGCGAGTAAGGTTAAAGAAGGGGCAAAGCGGTCAAGAATAAGAAGTCGAAAAGGGGACGATGATGAGCGGTGGGGGGATGAGGAGTATGAAGAAGCGGAAGAGGATAGAGGTGCTTATGATGATATCTCTGCGCCTCCGGCTAAGCGGGCAAGAACGGATTCTGGCGATGGTGAAGGGGGTGAAGATGATGAGGAGGAATTAGATGAGGAGGCTCGAGCCGAGAGAGAGCGGGTCCAGGATCTAAAAGAACGAGATGAATTCGCGAATCGACTCAAGAAAAAGGATGAGGAGAAGACAAAGAAGTTAGTTGAGGATCGCAGCTCGACGAAAGATGCAAAGCTACTTGCTCATCGGAGGGCGTTAGCTGATGATGTGAAGGCGAGAGATGCGGCATTACCAGATCTAAGACTGAGGAGTAGGCAAGAGTACCTTAAGAAGAGGGAGCTGGAGAGGTTGGCTTTACTCAGGAAGCAAGTCGCGGAAGAACAGACTGAGCTGAGAGCGAATCCGAACTTGACGAGGCGGGAGAAGGAGGAGTTTGAGAAGAATAAAGAAGTGCTAAGGTTAGCTGAGGAGAGGCTAAAGGTCGATGACCATCTTGACGGGTATCAGCTTCCGGAGGATTACATCACTGAGCGGGGGAAGATCGATAGAAAGAAGAAAGAAGAGGCGCTGTATAAACGTTATGTTGACCGCGCAGAAGACGGGACTGAGCGGTTTGTCACGGAACAGGAGGAATGGGAGCAGCATCAAGCGAAGAATGCCGCTGCGCAGGTTAGGGGCATGGGGGAAAAGGCCGCGGGGGTGATCGACGAGGGGGAATATGAGTATGTGTTTGATGATAGCCAGCAGATTAATTTCATCCTAGAGGGGACGAGCCAGGGGGATTTTGTTGATAAAGAGAAGAGATTTATGATGGCGCAGTTGGATGCGGCGGAGAAGAAAGCGCAGGGTATTGAGGAGACGAGGAAGAGTTTACCGATTTATGCATATAGGGATGAATTGCTGGCTGCGGTTGAGAAGTTCCAGGTGTTGATTATTGTGGGAGAGACTGGGTCCGGAAAGACGACGCAGATCCCGCAGTATTTGCATGAGGCAGGGTATACGAAGGGGGGGTTGAAGGTAGGGTGTACGCAACCTAGAAGGGTTGCGGCGATGTCAGTTGCAAGTCGTGTTGCAGAGGAAATGGGTGTGAAGCTGGGTAATCAAGTCGGATATTCAATTCGTTTCGAGGATAATACTTCGGACAGGACGATTTTGAAGTACATGACCGACGGGATGTTGTTACGAGAGTTTCTAACAGAGCCAGATTTAGGCGCGTATAGCGCGCTTATGATCGATGAAGCCCACGAGAGGACGTTGTCGACGGATATATTATTTGGACTGGTCAAAGATATTGCGCGGTTTAGGCCAGAGCTGAAGCTACTCATCTCCTCTGCGACTATGGACGCGCATAAGTTCAGCGAGTATTTCGATAATGCCCCCATTTTCAACATCCCTGGGCGGAGATATCCGGTAGATATTCACTATACCTCCCAACCCGAGGCAAACTATCTCAATGCAGCGATTACGACGATATTTCAAATCCATACGACGGCGCCGAAAGGGGATATTTTGGTCTTTCTGACGGGGCAGGATGAGATTGATGCCGCGGAGCAGAATTTGCAAGAAACGTGCAGGAAGTTGGGGAACAAGATTAAGGAAATGGTGGTTTGTCCGATTTATGCGAATCTGCCGTCGGAGTTGCAGACCAAGATATTTGAACCGACGCCGGAGGGCGCGAGGAAGGTCGTGCTGGCGACGAATATTGCAGAAACGAGTTTGACGATTGATGGGATTGTTTACGTCATTGATCCGGGGTTTGTGAAGGAGAATGTCTATAACCCTAGGACGGGAATGGAGAGCTTGGTTGTATCACCGTGTTCGAGAGCTTCTGCAAATCAGCGGATGGGAAGAGCGGGGCGTGTCGGGCCGGGGAAGTGTTTCCGTCTCTACACAAAATGGGCGTACTATAACGAACTCGACGATAATAATACCCCGGAAATTCAAAGAACGAACCTCAACTCTGTTGTCTTGTTACTGAAATCCCTCGGGATCAACGACCTCATCGAATTCGACTTTATGGACCCACCCCCTGCAGAGACGCTCATGAGGGCATTAGAGAACCTCTACGCCCTCGGCGCCCTTAACGATAAAGGTGAGCTAACCAAACTCGGGCGGCAAATGGCCGAGTTCCCCACCGACCCTATGCTCGCTAAATCCATCATTGCGGCGGATAATTACGGCTGCGTTGAAGAAGTTCTCTCCATCATCGCTATGCTCGGTGAATCCAGCTCACTCTTCTACCGCCCCAAAGACAAAAAACTCTACGCCGACCAAGCCCGGGCACGCTTCACAAACAAAGAAGGTGGGGACCATTTCAGCCTTCTGAATATATGGAATCAGTGGGTCGATACGGACTTCTCGTATGTTTGGGCTAGGGAGAATTTCTTGCAGCATAGGAGTTTGTGTAGAGCGAGGGACGTGAGGGATCAGCTTGCAAGGCTGTGCGATAGGGTTGAGGTGGAAATGAGTTCGGTAGGGGGGGTGGAGTTGGTGCCAGTACAGAAGGCGATTACTGCGGGGTTCTTTTTGAATGCGGCGAGGCTGCAGAGGGGGGGGGAGGCGTATAGGACAGTGAAGAATGGGCAAACGGTGTATGTCCACCCGAGTAGTACGCTGTTTGAGGTTAACCCGAAGTGGGTGGTGTATTATGAGTTGGTGTTGACCAGTAAGTTCCC
>Ga0307511_10004512_pt1 | contig 14215 bp, 15 predicted proteins | sample 13_EM_MG_FD_200266 | JGI IMG/M metagenome (GOLD analysis project Ga0307511, IMG submission 200266) | Populus trichocarpa ectomycorrhiza microbial communities from riparian zone in the Pacific Northwest, United States - 13_EM | ecosystem: Host-associated > Plants > Roots > Unclassified | place...
AGTCGAAGCGGTTGGCCAGTTCCTTTTGCGCCTGTTCGATGGCGTTCTTCACTTCCATCACATCGACTTCAGAAACAACGTCAAAGGAAGGCATAAGGAGGTCGCGTTGGGCTGTCCGCGGGAAGGGGCTAAATTACACCACGCTGCGTTGGGCCGAGGAGCGGGAATCGAGGCGATAGACGATGCGCGCCTTGGTGAAATCGTGCTGAGACATCTCCATCTTCACCCGGTCGCCAGGCGTCAGGCGGATGAAGCGCTTGCGCATCTTGCCCGAGATATGGGCCAGGACGACGTGCTTGCTGTTGTCCAGCTCCACGCGGAACATCGTGCCAGGCAAAATGGTGACCACTTTGCCTTCTACTTCAATAACGTCGGTTGTGTTGTCTAGGGCCATGGGGGAGGAGTCAATCTATACGGACTTATAAAAAACGCAAGAGGTATAATGAGTGGAGTTAGTGATTTCGGTCAAATTTGTAATCGGCTTATTTTGCTTATTTGCGGCTTAAACGGCTTCTATTTTTAGGCTGGATAGGGTTTTTAAGCGGTATAGGGGAACAGGTTTCGCACGGAGGGCTGAAGAGGACACGGAGGTGGAGGAAGGGTTTTCTGGTGGCGTTGGCTATCAACGGACGCTAATCCTGCGACAAGCTCAGGATGACAGAGGCGAGGTTTGTTAGTAAGGTGATGATTCGATGACCTCTCTCCTCTCCGAAAAACTCCAGGGTGTTTTCAAGACGCTGCGCGGATACGGCAAGCTGAGCGAAAGCAATGTGGCCGATGCCGTGCGCGAGGTGCGTCTGGCGCTGCTGGCCGCCGATGTGAATTATCAGGTCGCGAAGGATTTTTGCGAGCAGGTGAAGACCAAGTGCCTGGGGCAGGAGGTGCTGCGGAGTATTCGGCCCGGCGATCAATTCGTTAAAATCGTCCACGACGAGTTGCTGGCCTGTTTTTCCAGCACGGATGAGGGGATAACGAACAACCGCCCGTTGCGCATTCTGCTGTGCGGCTTGAACGGCGCGGGCAAAACGACGACGGCGGGCAAGTTGGCCTCGTGGTACAAGAACCGCAAGCAGCACGTCGTTCTCGTCGCAGGCGATTTGGCCCGACCGGCGGCCATTGAGCAATTGCAAATTCTGGGCAAGCAGATCGGCGTCACCGTGCTGATTTTTCCCGGCGAGAAAAATCCCGAGACCGTGGCCAAGCTGGCCCGTGAGGAAGTCACTCGTCTCCGCGCTGAAGTGGCGATCTTCGATGCCGCCGGTCGCCTCGATGTCGATGATTCTTTGCTCGTGGAACTGGAATCGGTCGGCAAGGCATGGGAGCCGCAGGAATCGCTCCTCGTGGCCGATGCCGCCACGGGCCAGGCGGCAGTCAAAGTCGCGCAAGCTTTCCAAAGCCGGGTTCCGATCACAGGTCTCGTCCTCTCGAAGTTCGATGCCGACACGCGCGGCGGCGCGGCGCTCTCCTTTCAGCAGGTCACCAAAGTCCCGATCCGCTTTCTCGGCACCGGGGAGGGGATGGATGCGCTGGAGCTTTTTCAGCCCGAGCGGCTGGTGGGACGGCTGCTTGGCATGGGCGACGTGGTGGGGCTGGTCGAGAAGGCGCAGGTCGAGTTCGACGCCTCCTCGATGGAAAAGCTGAGCGAGAAGATGGCGAAGAATTCCTTCGATTTGCAGGACTTCCTCGACCAGATCAAAATGATGCGCAAGCTCGGCCCCCTGCAAAATGTACTTGGCATGATCCCCGGAATGCCTAAGATGCCAGATTCGGTCGATGGTGAGAAATCGCTTCGCCGGGTTGAGGCGATGATTCGCTCCATGACTCCCGGTGAGCGCTCCCGCCCGGCCGTTCTGAACGCCCGCCGTCGCCAGCGCATTGCTCGCGGCAGTGGAACCAGCGTCTCGGAACTCAACGAACTCATGCATCGGTTCGAAGAGATGAAGAAGATGATGCAGCGGCTCACTCGCGGCGGAAGCCCGGACAAGATGCTGCGAAATTTAATGGGCAGACGTTAGACAACAGAAAAGAAACTATATTATGGCAGTGATTATCCGACTCCGTCGCGACGGCGCGAAAAACAGTCCCTACTACCGCATCGTGGTGGCGGACAAACATAGCCCCCGTGACGGCAAATTCCTCGAGTTGATCGGCACCTACGATCCGAAAAAGAAGGACGACAACTCGACCGTGAAGCTCGAGCGCGCCGACCATTGGATCAAGATGGGCGCACGCCCCTCCGACACCGTCCGCAGCCTGCTCAAAAAAGCTCGCGCCAAGGCCGGGAAAGCCCAGGCCGCAGCCTAATCACCGGACTCGTGCGCACACATGAAACACTTCCTCGATTTTGTGGTGCGCAGTCTTGTCGATAATCCGGACGACGTTCAGATCACCGAGACTCCCGGCGAAGGCGAAACGGTTTATCGTATTGGCCTTCACACGGCCGATGTCGGTTTGGTCATTGGCAAGGGCGGACGCACCATTGGTTCCATCCGCTCCCTGATCAACACGGCAACCAAGGGCACCGACCATCTCGCCGTTGAAGTGGTGGAAAATTCCTGAGACCAGCACCGTGCGCATCGACGTCATCACCCTTTTTCCTGAAATCCTGAGTGGATCGCTCGACGCGTCCATCATGGGACGCGCCCAGCGCGGCGGTCAGGCGGAGATTCATCTCCATCAGTTACGCGATTACGCCAAGGACAAGCATCATATCGTGGATGATAAACCCTACGGCGGCGGCCCCGGCATGCTGCTCAAGTGCGAACCGATTTTCGATGCGCTCCAGGATGTGCAGGTCAAGGCGGCCCAACCCGGACGCGTCATCATGCTCAGTCCCAGCGGCCCCAAATTCGACCAGGCCAAGGCGCGCGAACTGGCCAGCTTGGATCGTGTCGTATTTCTTTGCGGTCATTATGAAGGCGTGGATGAACGGGTGCGCGAGCATCTCGTCGACGAGGAGCTTTGCATTGGCGATTTCGTCCTGACCAACGGCGCCTTGGCCGCGCTGGTCGTGATCGATGCCGTGGTGCGCCTGTTGCCGAATGTTGTCGGCAATGAAGCCAGCACCCAATCCGAATCCTTTAGCGCCGAGCGGCCCTGGCTCGAAGGTCCGCAATATACCCGTCCCGAAGAATTTCGCGGCTGGCGCGTTCCCGATATTCTTCTTTCCGGTCATCACGGCAAAATCGAAGAGTGGAGCCATGAACAGAGCCGACTTCGCACCGAGCGCGTGCGCCCCGACCTGTTGAAGGCAGACGCAATTTCAAAACAAGTGTAATCTCAAAAGACAAAATTATGAAACTGATCGAAAAAATCGAAGGCGAACAAATCAAGAAACACGTGCCATTCCGCGTTGGCGACTCCGTTAAAGTTCACACCCGCGTGCGCGAAGGCGACAAGGAACGCACACAGGTTTTCGCCGGCATCGTTATTGCCCACAAAGGCCGCGGCCTCAATGAAAGCTTCACCGTTCGCCGCATCAGTTATGGCGAAGGCGTCGAGCGTATTTTTCCGCTGAACTCGCCCCGCATTGAAAAGATCGAAGTGGAACGCGAAGGCCAGGTCCGTCGTGCCAAGCTTTTCTATCTGCGCGGACGCAAGGGCAAGGAAGCCCTCTTCGTTAAGGAACGCGTAAAAGCGACTGTTGCAAAGAAGGCCAAAGCTGCCACCGCCCGCAAGGCCAAGGCCGACAAAGAAGCCAAAGCTGCGGCTTGAGTTTGTTGGTAGCCGCCGTCGACCACCATCAGAACTGATCCTTCGACAAACCCATTCGACTTCGCTCAGGGCTCGGCTTACTGCCTCGGCTGCCAGCAGGATGACTGAAACAGAAGTTTGCGACGGTCATAGACCGCCGCTACAACAAGGCATGGTTCGCCGTCAGCGCTCCTCTCTCACCTGGACGTTTGAGCGCAAACAGCGCGTGCCCGGTTGCAGCATTGTTGCCGGAGTCGATGAAGTCGGGCGTGGCTGCTGGGCGGGCCCAGTCATGGCGGCAGCGGCGATCATTCCGGACGGATTAACTCATCGCTATCTCAACGATTCGAAGGTTCTTGCCGCCGAGCATCGGGCGGAATTGAATGACTTTTTATGCGGTCATGGCGAGGTGAAGTGGTCGATTGGCACCGCCTCGGTGGAGGAGATCGAGCTGCACAATATTTTACAGGCCAGCCTCCTGGCCATGCGTCGTGCTGTGGAGGGGCTTTCGCTTCAACCTCAACTTTGTCTTGTTGATGGAAATAAAAAGGCCGGTCTTCCCGGCGAAGAGCGAACCATCGTCGATGGCGATGCCTTGTGTCCCTCCATTGCGGCGGCTTCCGTTATTGCGAAGGTTGCGCGGGACCGCGTGATGCAGGAACTCGCCGTGCTTTACCCCGTCTACGGTTTGGAGAATCATAAAGGCTACGGAACCCCGGAACATTCGCGTGCCCTTGCCCTTCACGGCCCTTGTCCAATTCATCGGCGATTATTTCGACCGGTGCAGCAGTATGCCCGCGCCTAAACTGCTTACGACGGCGGAAATCGGTTCCTATGGCGAGCGGGTCGCGGCGGCTTTTCTGCGGCAGCAAGGTTATCGCGTGCTTTACCGCAATTACCGCACCACGCGCGGGGAGATTGACTTGATCGGTCGGGCAGGGGAGTTGCTTGTTTTTGTCGAGGTGCGCACTCGTTCCAGCGAAAACTTCGGACGTCCGGCAGAGACGATCAATGCCGCCAAGAAAGAGGCGCTTCGCTTTGCCGCCAGTCGTTATCTTGGGCTCCTTGGCCGGGAAGATGTCCTTTACCGATTTGATGCGGTGGAAGTCATGCTCAATACCGGACAGGTCCCGGTCTGCACGTTGCAACCCGACTTGTTTTCATGAAGCTGGATTTTTCCAGGCACGTTCAAACACGTACGGTAAAGTTTGACGAGCGCCCGGTAAGACGAAAGACTGGCGGGATTAATTTATGTCTAAGCCAATCGTGATTATGGGTGCCGGGCCTGCTGGATTAACGGCCGCGTGGGAACTGGTTCGGGCTGGTCGTGAGGTCATTGTGTGGGAAGCCGATACATCTTACGTCGGAGGCATTTCACGAACCGTGCAGGCCGAGGGTTTTCGGTTCGATATTGGGGGGCATCGTTTTTTCAGTAAATCACCTGAGGTAAATGAGGTCTGGCGACAAATCATGCCGGACGATTTCATCGATTGCCCGCGCCTTTCGCGGATTTATTACAAGGGCAAGTTTTTCAACTATCCCCTGGAGGCCATGGACAGTTTTTGGAAGCTCGGATTCATGGAAACAGTGCGGATCGTGCTCAGCTATGCGCGATCCCGCCTGAGCCCAATCAAACCCGAAACAACTTTTACCCAGTGGGTCAGCAATCGTTTCGGCAAGCGTCTCTTTCAAATTTTCTTCAAGTCCTACACGGAAAAGGTCTGGGGCATTTCCTGCGATGAAATCAGTTCCGATTGGGCCGCGCAACGCATCAAGGGGCTCTCTCTCCGCGAAGCCATCATCAGCGCCTTCAAGGGCAAGAAAGCCAAGCCGACCGCCACCACGTTGATTCGAAATTTTTTCTATCCCCGTCTGGGGCCCGGTCAGATGTGGGAAACGGCCGCGGAAAAAATCATCGCCACCGGAGGCAAAATATTTCTGGATCGTCGAGTCCAGACGATTCATTGGGATGAAACCGGCATTACCCATATCACGGGCACTAATCAGCAGGGCGAGTTTTTTCAGCAGGAAGGTTCCCATTTTATTTCTTCCATTCCTCTCAAGGAATTGATGCTTTCGATCGATCCGCCACCGCCTGCGGAGGTTGTCGCCGCTGCCAAGGCGTTGCGTTACCGGGATTTTCTTACGGTATGTCTCGTGGTCAATCGGGCCGATGTTTTCCCGGATACCTGGATTTATATTCACGATCCCAGCGTTAAAGTCGGGCGCGTTCAGAACTACAAAAACTGGAGCATGGCGATGGTGCCGGACCCCAGTCTTACCAGCCTCGGCATGGAATATTTCTGTTTTGAAGGCGATGGTCTTTGGTCTGCCACCGATTATGACCTGGCCCAACTTGCTATTCGGGAAGCGGTGAAGATTGGCCTGATTAAGGAATCGGAAGTGAAAGACGCGTTCGTCGTGCGCATGCCCAAGGCCTATCCGATCTACGATCAGGAGTATCACCGGCATGTCGAAACCATCCGCCAGTGGGTTGGTCAGTTTTCCAACCTGCAACCGGTGGGGCGCAACGGCATGCACCATTACAATAATCAGGACCACTCCATGATGACGGCCATGCTCGCGGCCCGCAACATTCAGGGTGCGCACTACGATTGCTGGGCGGTGAATACCGAAGCTGAGTATCACGAGGAATCCAAGAGTTAATGCCCGATCGTCGGCCCCGGCCTTTTTATCTCAACGCCGTGCCGCGTCGTAAAGCGCGTCCGGCGCAGAGAAAGCCCAAGCCCCGGCGATCCCGTGGACCGCGTCGTGCGGAGGAAAATTCCACCGCACTCTACTGGGTTGCGGCGATCCTGATTTTTCTTCTCATTGGGCTGATTGCCCTCTGTGCGGAATTGCCGCGAGCGCAAACCTGGTTGGCCCAATTTACCCAGGCTGCTCCGCCCCGAAGGCTCACGGTTGCTCCGGCATCGAGTCATGAGCCGATGTCATCAGAGACGTCGATGGAAGATCGGCGGTTAAAAAAATTACAGGCCAAAGTGGAAGTGGAAAGGCAGCGACTGGTGGAGCGGCCTGTTGCTAAAACTTCGGGGCAGCCAACTCCTCCTCCGGTTGTGGCCCAAGTCCAGTCGCCACCCCTCCTTTCTCCTCCTTCCCGTTCGGTTCCGCCCGATGTTCCTCCGCAGATCATCGCTCCGGTTCATCCGATGCCTCCTCCTTCTGCCTCCAATGTTATTCCGCCGGTTGTTTCTCCAAATGTTTCCTCGCCTGCACGGGCTTTGCCGCTCGATCCCAACAAGCTCGATACGGAACGGATCGCCGCTTATCAGGTTGCGCTCGAACGGATTCATTTTTCCTGCGGTTTCATCGACGGCGACCAGGGCATGCGGACGCAACGCATGCTGAAGGCTTTTCAGGCCAGTCATAATTTATCCATTACTGGTTTTTTGGATCAACCGACCCGCGATGCCATTGGAGAACCGGGCGAGCCTTTTCTTAATTACATCGTTTCGCAGGAGGACATCGATTCGATCATGCCCAAGCCAACGAGCTGGAAGGAAAAGAGCCAGGCCAAGCGCCTCGGCTATAACGATATTTGGGAAATGCTGGCGGAAAAATTTCACTGTACCCGCGCTTACTTGAAAGGACTCAATCACGATGTGACGACAGTCAATGCCGGTACGGAGGTCATCGGGCCCAAGGTTTTCCCGGCCGCCCCGATCGTCCATGCCGCTTCCTTGCGGATTATTCTTGGCGAAACTTCCATTGAGGCGCTCGATGCCAATGGCAAAATTATCGCCTTCTTTCCCTGTTCCATCGCCGCCGATAAAAACAAGCGTCCGAATGGCATGCTCACGGTTAAGGTTATTGTTCCGAACCCCGATTACACTTTCGACCCGGCGCTTTTCGCTGACGCCGCCGCCCGGGAAGGCATCACCAAAAAGATGGTCATTCCACCGGGTCCCCGCAATCCCGTCGGTACGGCCTGGGTTGGTTTAAGCCTGCCGGGCTACGGCATGCACGGCACACCCGAACCGGAAAACATCTCTCGCACGCAATCCCACGGCTGTTTTCGGTTGGCCAATTGGAATGCCGAGAAGGTGCTCAAGATGGTCAAGGTCGGCACACCCATCGACGTTGAGCCGTAATCATCCCAGGATCAGAGCCAGTTTCTTTGCGGTCGCTTCCGGCCAATGTTCCTTCTGGGTGAGGATGGCATGTTTCAGCGCGTCATGCGCCTTGGCCTGGGTGAGCTTGGCCACGCGGGGAATGGCTTCGATGAGAATCTTTTGGGCGAGGGCCGTATTTTTATGGAGCCACTGGATGACCATCTCCACCGTCACGTTGTCGTGCTCGGGGTGCCAGCAATCGTAATCGGTCACCATGGCGACGGTCGCGTAGGCGATCTGCGCTTCGCGGGCCAGCTTGGCTTCCACCAGATTGGTCATGCCAACAATGGCGTGACCGGCGGAGCGGTACGTTTCTGATTCCGCGCGGGTCGAAAATTGGGGGCCTTCGATATTCACGTAGGTACCGCCTTTGTGCACCTTGGCTCCGGCGGCTTGGGCGGAGGCATGGAGGACATCCTGCAATTCCGGGCTGATGGGATCGCCGAAGGCGATGTGGGCAACGATGCCTTCGCCGAAAAAGGTATCGGCGGCACGTCCCTTGGTCCGGTCGAAGAACTGATCGGGCAGGACGACGTCGCCGGGCGCGTAATCGTGTTGGAGCGAGCCGACGGCGCTGATGCTGATGATCCAGCGCACGCCGAGTTGTTTAAAGCCATGGATATTCGCCCGGTGCCGAATCTCGCTGGGAAGGAGTTTATGGCCTCGGGCGTGACGAGGCAGGAAGACGACTTCATGTCCGGCCAATTTCCCCTGGATGTAGGCATCGGAAGGCGCTCCGAAAGGTGTGTCGAGGTGAAGTTCCTTTTGCGCGGTGAAAGCGGCCAATTGGTAGAGACCACTGCCGCCGATGATTCCGATAGGCGAAGAGACAGGCATGACAGAGGTTGTCCGAAAAATAGGCATGGGTCACGCCGAAAGGATTTTTGCCTTGGGGCCAGGAGTCGAGCGAGGAGGTGCTGCGCACGGCAGTAAGATTCCGATGAAATTTCTACTGCCGTCCGCAGGACCAAAAGGACTTCGGCCCGGAGGGTGACGGCGAATTTGGGCCGATCTCTTCGTTGCTCACTCCTCAGATACCACTACGGGTATCTTCGTCGTTCGCGCCTCGATTCGGCCCAAATTCGACTCGTCACGTGACCCATGCCTATTTTTCGGACAACCTCTAGCTTTTTACGAAGCGGAGCGTCCGTGCAATCCCAATCTTTGGGGAAGAAGCATTTAACTGATTCCCGACTGGTCGCGAGTCAGTATAAATTTTGGTCTCGACCGATGTTTGCCGCCGACAAGAATGCAGTCATCTCTGAAAATAGATGGGTTATGTAATGGCTATCAGCAGTTCCTCTGTATTGTTCGGTGGTCGAAGCCCATCTTTCCTGTCAGCAAAATAGCGCTGAGCAAGAGTGGCTGCCGATATGTGCTGAACTTCTCTAAATCCAGCTTCACGGGCCAACATCATGATCTCCGGAGGGGTGAAGAAGCTGATAAAAGGTGTCCCGCTTGTTCGGGCTCCCTTCTCCGCCATCTCAAGCCCGGGACGTACCTCGGGATCTGCAAACTCGAGTGGCAGTAGGAACGTCATGCCTAGTATGGAGCCGGGAGCCAATTTAGCGACTTGGCGTAGCATGGCCGTAATGGCGTCCATGGTGAGATACATGCTGACGCCAGTAGAGGCAACGATTGCCGACTGATTGGCATCGAAGCCAGCTGCTGCCAATCGTTCCCACCAAGAATCGCCTGATTCGAAGTCTACCGGGACAAGCCGCAGCCAATCGGGAATGCCAAAACCAAGATCGATCAGGCGTTGGCGCTTCCAAGCTTGGGGACCAGGCGGATCGACCTCAAACACTTTTAGCCTTGAGGCGATTTCCGGCTTGCGTTGAGCAAATGTGTCCAGACCCGCTCCAAGAATGACGTATTGGGTAACACCGTGAGCAAACTGTTCCTCAACCAAATCCTCGATGAAACGAGCACGAGCCACAATGGAGGCACGGAAAGGGCGCGTGCGTTGTGGGTCCATGTCTGGACGTCCGCGCCAATCATCGTCCGGAGCCACCAGCTTGAGGCCGATCTCGTCGTCAAGCACATGCGGCGGCGAATCGTTCTGCACGTGCAAGGCCCGCCACAAGGCGACTCGTACCGCGGTGCTGTCTGGCGCCAAAGGTTGCTTATCCGGCATGCGTGTTCTTCCGTTAGATATAGTGTCCGAAATTCGGCTTTTGCTTATCTTTACTTATAATGGTGGACCTTCCTTAATCCATCCATCACGGAATTTTAAACGGATCCACTACCGTCAGACTTGCTTGTTTGTCGTCATCGCTGGATTGTGATAGCCTTCGGCAACCAGATTAAATCGTTAGTTCTGGCTTGGAAAACCAAAGACCCATGCCTGTCTCTACTACATCGCCTGTAAATGAGAGTCAGCGTCTGGAAGCGCTCCAGGCTCTCCATTTATTGGACACGCTGCCGGAGGAGCGTTTTGACCGGATCACGCGCCTGGCCGCTCGGGTTTTAAATGTGCCGATCGCACTGGTCAGTTTCATCGATGAAAAGCGGCAATTCCTGAAATCCCGACATGGATTGGATATGGTGGAGACTGGCCGTGACGGCGCTTTTTGCGCCCAGACGATTCTCGAAACTCAGCCCTTGGTTGTGCCCGACGCCAAGCACGATGCCCGGTTTGCCGACAACACATTTGTCTCCGGCAAGCCTCAGGTTCGTTTTTATGCGGGTTGTCCCATTTTATCACCGGAGGGATTTCCTGTCGGCACCCTTTGCGTCATGGATCGCCAACCGCGAATTCCAAGCGGGGAAGATATGCAAGCGCTGCGGGATTTGGCCCACCTGGTTCAGAACGAACTGGCGGCAGACAGAGTTACCCTGGCCCATCAAGTCCAGCAAAAGACGGAGGAGGCGTTACGATTGGACGAGGCGCGTTTCCGCGAAGTTGTCGAGATTGGCGACAAGTTTGTCTGGGAAATAACCTTGGAGGGAAAAATCACTTATATCTCGGAGCGGGTCGAGGAAGTTCTCGGTTACACCGTCGAGGAGATGAGCCGGAAGAGCCTGTTTGAAGATGTTGTCCCGGAGGATGCCGTCATTGCTACGGCCAAGTTTTATTATGCAGTCCAAAAAGGCCAGCGCTTCAGCGATCTGGAATATCGCGCCCAACCTAAGGAGGGAGTCCCCATCTGTCTGTCTGTCCGTGGAATCCCCATGCATGATGAGGATGGGGAGTTAATCGGGTATCGCGGCGCTTGCGAAGACATCACCAAACGCAAAAAAATTCAGGAAGAAGTGGTTGCCGCAAAAGAGTCTGCAGAAAACGCCAATCGGGCCAAATCCGAATTCCTGGCGAACATGAGTCATGAAATTCGCACGCCGTTGAACGCGGTGGTGGGCATGACGGGACTTCTTCTCGTCACGGAATTGAACACGGAACAGCGCAATTATACCCAGACGATCCGCCAAAACGCCGACGCGCTTCTCACCATCATCAGCGATATTCTCGATTTTTCTAAAATCGAATCAGGCAATCTTGACCTGGAAAATCACCCGTTCGATCTGAGTGTATTGGTCGAGGAAGCCGTCGATTGCGTGGCTCTGCAGGCCAGTGAAAAAGAGGTGGAGCTGCATTGGCAAATCGCACCCGAATTGCCGCCCGGCTTTAATGGGGACGTCACCCGCCTGCGGCAAATCCTGGTCAATCTTCTTTCCAATGCGGTCCGGTTTACTTCGGTGGGAGACGTGAGCGTGGTTGTCGAGCGGGCGGAAAACGAAGGAGGCGCCCACTTCGTCCTGTTTTCCGTATGGGACACCGGCATCGGCATTCCTGCCGACAAGGTTCACCGGCTCTTCCAGTCTTTCTCACAAATTGATGCGTCCACGACGCGGAAATACGGTGGGACCGGTCTTGGGTTGGCTATCAGCCGTAAATTAAGCGAAATGATGGGCGGTTTCATCTGGGTGGAAAGCGAGGAAGCAAAAGGTTCTGGTTTCCATGTTGCGGTGCCGTTGCAAGAAGCATTGCCGCCGAAGCCGTTGGTCCCCAATCCCATTCTCAAGGGCAAAACACTTTTCATCGTGGCGTCTCACCAAGGCGTGCGATTGATGCTGGAAGCTTTTGCTCAAAAATGGGGCATGCAGTCCGTGGCGGTGGGGACTGCCGCCGACGCGATGAAGAAACTAAGATCGAGCCAGAGCTATCATGCCATCTTGATCGAGGAAGATCTTCCGGATCAATCCGGTCGGGAATTTGTGCATGATGTGCGTCGTCAACGCGGCGCAAGCAGCGGCCCGGCCGTTCTGCTCTGTTCGATGAAGCAACAGGCGGCTTGGGGCGAAGGCCTGCCGCCGGGATTTATCGCCTGCCTGACCAAGCCGGTCCATTACCAGCAACTGCACGATGTCCTGGCCTTTACGCTTAAAGGCGAAAAATTGACCGATAAGCTCATGAGTTCCACGCGTCGCATCGACGGTGGTCTTGGTCAACGCCATCCGATGCGGATTCTTCTGGCCGAAGATAATGTCGTGAACCAGAAAGTCGCCACCCGCATCCTCGATCAGATGGGTTATCGCGCGGATGTCGTGCAGAACGGGCTGGAAGTAATCGAGGCCCTTGAGCGCCAAAAATACGACGTCATTCTCATGGATCTGCAGATGCCCGATATGGATGGCCTGGAAGCAACGCGTCAAATCCGCAAGCAATGGACCGGGCCAAGGAGGCCGTGGATCATCGCCATGACGGCCAATGCGATGGATTCCGATCAAAAAATGTGTTTTGCGGCAGGGATGGATGGGTACCTGACCAAGCCGGTGCGCATCGAGGCGCTTGAAGCCGAATTGGTCCGTTCCTCGGAAAATATCGGACAGGTGGTCGATTTCTCCGTGCTCTCGCGTTTTGGTGAGATGACTGGTTCCGGAGCTGAAGCGGTTCGCGAATTGGTCGAAATTTTCTCGGAGGAAACTCCCCAGGCCTTGCGCCAGATCCGCGAAGATATCGAGCGCCGCAACGGGCAGGGGGTCAACATTCAGGCCATGCAACTGGGGCGCGCCTGCTCCAATTTCGGGGCCGAACGGATGCAACTTCTTTGCTCGAGTTTGCAGTCGGCGGGAAAGAATGGCGACTTCCCGCTGGCCACGGAATTTATGGCACGGCTTGATACCGAGTTTAAAACAGTGCAAACGACGCTGGAGGAGTTTGTCCGGGATTCAGTGCATAAGGTTTAGCCGCGCTCGACAAATGCCGTGTCCTTGGCTTAGCTCGTCGAAGAAATTTTCCCATGGCTCACGAACAACAACGTTTTTGGCTGACCTTCAGCAGTGAAAGCAGTCGTCGACCGCTCATCTGCGAAATGAGTCGGCAGTTTGATGTCACCTTTAACATCCGGAATGCCTCGGTAACTCCCAGCATTGGTATCATTGCTCTGGAATTGGAAGGCGAACGAACGGTCATCAAAGATGCGGTGGCCTGGTTCGAAGCTAATGGTGTGCAGGTCGAGCCGGTTGAAATCAACACCATCGAGGGTTGAGCTATCCGGCTAACGGCTTCAGCCAATCAAAGGGCCAGCCGGGTAAATTACGCAGGGCCATGAAACCGAGCATGAGCAGCACGATTCCAACTCCTCGACGAACCAGTATGCGATGATTGATGGAAAGTTGCGGCCACGCATTGGACCGCCAGGCGGGTAGTAAATAGTTTCCTGTCATCCAAAGCAGGAAAGGCAACGCGAGCATGAAAAGGGCGTTATCATGTAATGCCTCGATCACCCGCCCATGCAACAACGCGTAAATGGCGCGAGTGGTTCCGCAGCCGGCACAGTAAATGCCGGTCGTTTGATAAAGCAGGCAAGGGGGATAGACGGCGTGTCGGTTGGGATCGACGAGATAAAGAAAAGTCGTGGAGCTTCCACAGGCACAGGCGGCGAGGGCCAGTTGGGTGCGGGTGGAAAGCCAGCTAGCGTACGAGTCGCTGGGGGCTTCTTTTGCCGATTGGCAAACGGGAGTCATCTTACTGCGAATCGTTGGAGGTTTGCTCCGTCGTCGTTTGTTCGTGAGCCTTGATTAGGGGAATGGCAAAGCAGGCGAAAAAAATCAACGAGATGAGGATGGCTATGCTCGAAAGAGCCAGCCCCGAAATAGCCAGGCCTCGCCCCGATTGTTCCGGATGTTTATGCACTTGCGCCAAGCCGTAGATGCACAGAAAAAGCGCAGGAAATGCCGGGAGAAATCCCAATCCGCAGGCAAAGGAAAAACTGAAGCCAGTCAGCCCAAGAACGAAACCCCAGGTGCACCAGGGATTTACTTTTTTATTTGAATAATAGGGGTCGGGACGAGGCGTGGAGGGGAAGGGGGAATGCGTGGCAGGAATGGGGGCCGCAGATGGAAAAAGAGGATGTCTCTGGGCTGGAGCAGGCGGAGTTGGTGGCGGG
>Ga0307511_10004513_pt1 | contig 14211 bp, 12 predicted proteins | sample 13_EM_MG_FD_200266 | JGI IMG/M metagenome (GOLD analysis project Ga0307511, IMG submission 200266) | Populus trichocarpa ectomycorrhiza microbial communities from riparian zone in the Pacific Northwest, United States - 13_EM | ecosystem: Host-associated > Plants > Roots > Unclassified | place...
ATTTATTTTTTTAAACAATTTATATATATATATATATATATATATATATATATATATATATGAAAAAAATGAAGCTATAGAGGTAGGCATGGTAATTACTTCCATGAACAGAATCTAAACCTGAAGTAGCCAATCGGAAATCAAGAATATGATGAAATCTTTGAAATTAACAAATCTGTCGAACTATGAGTGTGTCATCATGTAATTTTCCCATCTCTGGTCCCCTCCCACCATGAGTACAAATCCCGAAGAAAAGCCTGCAATCCTTTCGGCTAAAAACACCATTTGCACTATCCATGGATCATCCTCGACAATATATTATACACAACCATGCAAAAATCTAAAGAATCCATTAGCCATGTGTCGACTGCCAACTTAAACTCCACTAGCATCTCCTCCCCTGAGCACTTGACTTTTTTGGGGCCCAAGGCTATCATTATTGCCTAATAAAGAACAAAACACGAAGAGTTTTGACCCTTTTTTTGTGGTTTCCTGCGTCGAAGTTTCTTGCCAGTGATCCCACAAGAGTTTCTGAAAAACATTGCGCATTTCGACACGCCCAGTGGGAAGTTTCTTGCCAGTGATCCCACAAGAGTTTCTGAAAAACATGGCGCATTTCGACACACCCAGCAGTGGATAATATTTAAGACTCATCATCATAATACTTGTATTTGTTTATGCACTAATGCTGTTTCTATGTGATAATTAATTTCTTCTTTTTTAAAATATAAATTAAATTTTATCATCTTAAATGTGTTGTCGTTCTTGCTGTTGGTGGAGAATTACCTCGCCCGTGTCAAACCATCGGATTCATTAGACACCAATATTTAAGCAAGTTGCCCGAGGAAGAAAACTCCATGCTCATCTGATCTGTAATTAGAGCCAATGATTAAGCAGATAGATGGTTAAGTGGCTGGTACTGTCTTATGATCAGTCCCAGATTTTATTATTCATGATCGGTGCTGCCAGACAGCACGCCTGGGTAATTAATGCGGCTAGCTAGTTTAGTGGATTGCATTAAAAAATAAAATTAAATTAGAAAACCATTAAATATTAAAAGCTTAAACCAAGAACTTCTAACGCCTCAGGATAAACAACAACTTGTAAGCTTTTATATTTGATAAAATCAATTAACATCACTGACGTGCTTAGACATGATGTAATGCTTGACACGTCAAGGAGATTAAAAACATAGAATATTTATGTATTTATTTTTAATTAATGAGCCTCATAATTTATTTTTTGGGCGAAGGAAATTGGTCACTTCGCAACCAAGCTGATGGAACCCGGAGGCCGAGTAAAAACAAGAGCTTCCAGTCCTCTTAGCATCGAGAGCCCAATCTGTATAGAAATAGTCCCGATTCTAACTGGGCTAGCCCACTCCGTAGAAGCCCAGGATTGTTTCATCCGATGGGATCATCAAAGGTCCATGTCAAGATAGCCTTCCAGTGTGGTTTTGGACTGGTGATCGTCCATTTGCCCTGTTGCAATAACGTTTTGTTAAATGGCTTTGGCTGGTCCCTCAACTATTTTGATTTTACTGATCCAGCCCTTCGTCGTTTTAATTTGTTAATGTGACCCTTATACTTTTATCCATTTCCATCCAGATCAAACCATTAACTTTCAGTCACGGAAACTGGCGCGATTCATCGACAATAGGGTGACAAACCCACATCAAAGTAACAAAACATTCTTGGAGGGAGAAGCATGTTAGATTTGGTCGGGATTGATCCAGAAAAGAGTGTAGGGTGTTAGGTTACTGAGTCAACTATTTTTATTAATTTACAACTTTTTTTTTTCCTTAACGTTAATCCTTGGATTCGGGTGTGGTGAGCTCAATCGTAACTACTAAAAAATTAGTTAGGTCAACTAGTTTTTTGATGGGCCAATATTTTATCTGATTCAACTAAAAACCTCATTCAATACAAGTTTTAAGTTTTTTGAACTAATCTATCTGATTGGATTTAACGACTATGAATATTTGTTCTATATAGTTTTGTCTTAAATAGTTGATTTGGATTTTAGAAGTTTAATAAATTTAGATTGTTTTTTGTTTTTTCAACCCATTCCTGGCTTATCGAATATCATAAATAAATTTATTTAGATTTTTAATTTTTTTGGATAAAAAATTAGTTAAAAATAAATTTTTATTCAAAAATAATCTCCCGTAAACTAGGTTAATTTTGTTTAGAAAATAAAAATAAAAATTATAATTTATATTGATCATGGGTTTTGCAAATATTTTTTTTAATTAAATAAAAAATAAATTAAAAAGATACATGCTAAAGTTCTTAAGTTTAATAATAATATTAAAAAAATTACTATAATCCGAACAATTTTTTTTTAATTCGACCGACATCACAGCATGCATGAAGTGACCTAGTTTTACCACTATTCATGCTTAATCAGTTTCTTATTTAAAAAACCGTATATGATATATGAAAGACAAAATGTTTTTCATAGAAGATGTAATCTATGAAAAATAGCGTATAAAATAACTCAATATTTGTGTGGGTAAGGTCCGTCAGCATATCTAGTCCATATAGCAAGGAGCCGAACGTCTCTCACAAGGCACGACATCTCTTTACCAACTGAAACCGGCCATGGCCATGGCCATGCCACTAATGACCTTCTCACTCTCTTCCCTCTCTTCTCTCCCTCGTTCCTCTATTTCAGTCGTCCACTCCACTCCACTCCGCTCTCCCTCTCCAACTCTCTCTAAACTCTCTTACACCACGAAAATCCAATGCGCCAACACCAACAAACAACAAAAGTCACAAACAACTCAAAGTCATGACCCCAAGAGTGGAGTTGCAGTTTACAAGCCCAAGTCTTATGAAGTTCTTGTCACTGATGCTGCCAATTCTCTTGCCTTTTCTCTTCAAGATGGAAAAATCCGCCTGGAAATCGATTTCCCGTAAGCCCATTTCCTCTCGTATCTTGATTTTTCTGTTTTTAGCTTCTATGAATTTTTTGTTTCACGGTTTTTTAGGTGCCCATTTGCTTATTTGGCTAGGAATTTTTGTTTTAGCGATACCCATGTCGTAACTTGCACTCCACATCATGAAAGTAGGTTCCTTTCAATGCAGAAGGAAAAAGTTCACCTTTTTCAGTGATATCATGTGTTCATTTCTAGTCTTACGTCTTGTTTTTGTTTTTGAATTATAAAAGAAACATGTTCTATGTGAAATTTAGTTTAGTTGAGAAAGGAAGTGCTTCAAGTTTCAAATTTATATTCAATGAAGTGCTTTCCTAGTGTGAACAAGTAAAAAAGATTTAGGATCAACAAAGTTAACAAAAAAATTGACCCAAGGATGATAATTTGCCTGAAAAGGATATTTGAACTAGTTCGAGGCTAAGGATTAGTTGACTTAAGTTGAGTTTAGGAGTTTGAGATTTTGGTCTTGATGTTACAAAATCAATCATGAATTGTCTTACCCCTTGCTTATTGTTTTTAATGTAAATGGGTCCTGAAGCAATGTTGTACCATCGTTCCCGGATACCTTCTGCCGTTTGTTTCTCTTAATTGTTTCATTTCTGTGGATTTTCATAGTCTCCATGTACTTATTTTCTATGTGCTTTTCACCCTTGGTTTGCATCTCAGGCCCTTGCCTAGCAACATCTCTTCTTACAAGGTATGAACTTTGGCTCTTGAGTTCCTTCGTTGTGTCAATGAATGATTCTGGTGATTTCTAATGCTTGTGTTAATGTTTTTTTTTTCAGTTGTTTGTGTATCATTTCACATAGTTGTTTATTTTTCATGCCATATTTATTCATTGATACGTATTTGGCTTTTCAAATCTTTGTATAGTCTTGGAATTCTTGTGGGCACTTGTAGTCCTAATATATATTGTTTCCTCATCAAATATTGGTGTTATCATTTATAAGGCGTACAATACCAGAATATTTGTTATTTGTCTTTGAGGATGGTTCGATTTGCCTCCTAGGGAAGACAAGAAAATAGTAAACATGGAAATTTTATAATTTCAAATTTCTGACTATGTGAAGGGATCTTCAGATGAGTTCATTGATGCCAACATTCAACTTGCCTTGGCTGTTATAAGGAAGCTGCAAGAGAAAAGAGAAACCAGAGCTTGCGTTGTAAGATGTGATTGTCATCTATTAAATTATCGACTTCCACATAAATAAAGAAGAGCTGAACATGGTGTTTTCACTTCCAGGTTTTTCCTGATAAGCCAGAAATGCTAAGGGCTTGTCGGATTTTCAAGACAGCTCTTGACTCGGTAACATTCTAATTTGAGGTTAACTTCTTATTCTGAGCAATCATAGATGGTTGGCTTGAGGTCTGTTCTTAGCAAGGGCCTTTGGCTTTTACCTTCTAATTAGAAACTCCTTCAGCCTTTTGGTTCAAAAATGAATTTGGTTGTGGGATGTGGTTCAGGAGTTAAGCTAACATACAAAGCAGTAAAAAAAATAAATAAAATGCAATCAATTTATAACTTACAATACTTAGTTGACATTCATAAAAAAGTATCTAATGAATTATGAGTTCAATACACCTCGATTAGCAGAAAGATTGATCTTCCTTGCACTTAAAAGATGATATAGAACACAAATTGAGTTCTGAGTTCTTTCTCTAGTCAAACATAGTTTATTTTCTTAGTTCAATCTGTAACCTGATTCAAGGAAACACTTCTGAAACTAAAGAAGCTTGACTTTCGACATTCATCAATTCTTATATGGACTTTACCTCTTTGTTTATTTCTTTCAGATTGATGGTATAACCATAGGTTCCCTTGATGATATTCCGAGTGGTCCTGTCACCACATTTTTCAAGTCTGTGAGGAACACCTTGGATTTTGATTTTGAAGATGACAGTGAAGGTTAGTTCTAGAAATTTTAAACCAATGTAGAAGTCTGTATTTGAACAACATCGTAACTCAATCTGCATGCAGCATATGCATGAAAAGAGGTCGAGGTGTTTTCTTTAAAATGCTACTGAACATACCTTTTACCATAATAAAGAGAGTATTTAAGCTTCTACAACATTAGAGGTGAATATAATTAGTGTGATCATATAACAGTTGTACTGGTTTGTTGTTTTTTTGGAAAAACTTGTGTGCTATTGCTATTTTTCCTTTAAATAATGACCTCTATCTCTCTCATTTATTTGCTTATCATATGATGTGGTTTGTTTTTTTAGTTTACTTATGACTGCATGTTATGGTCAAGAATAGAGGAACATTGGTTGCCCCTGTAGAGCAATTGCATGCATTTATATTATTATAATTTATTGTGCTATTCTCTTTTCATTTCCCTTCTCTAATATCTTAGAAAAAATGAAGAAAAAGTGGAAAATCTGAACTTAACATTCTTCTCGGTCCTTTTGTTTGTAGGTCGTTGGCAGTCCAATGAGCCACCATCACTCTATGTATTTATTAACTGCAGTACACGTGAACTTTCTGTTATAGAGAAGTATGTGGTAAGGTTTATCTTGAAAAACCTTGACCAATCATGGATCCTAGCTTTTATTTCAATTTTAGTCTCACTGTTGCCATCTGAGCTGGCATGCCTGCATACTTTTTACTACTTCTTCCCTTTCCCGTAGCTTCATAAGCATACATCTGTGATCTCGCAAATTTGAATCCTCATTATTGATTTGTTCTGTATTTGCAAACATTAGATAGCTGCTCATCCAACCTTTAATTTACTCGAGGTTACACAAGCTTGAGAAAAGTTTTAGATATTGATATGATGACATGATGTGCATGATACGTTGGAATTTGAAAATCAATTTAGTAATCTAATGAATTCAGAAGATAAGTGTTAAAATATATATGAAACTTGTAAGTGATCATGCACCTTTTCCCCCTCCTTTATCCTTAGCAAGGAATACTGGTGGCAATTTTTTTATTTTTTAAATGTTGATCATTTCACTCTCTCTCTTTCACAGGGTCTGGCACATCTTTTTATTGGTTTTCTGATTAAATAATCTGTATAAATTCATTGGTTTTAATATAATGTTGATCAATCCATGCAGAAAATAATGACAGCACAGATGCGGACATGTTTGTTTATTCTAGTAATACCATTCATGTTTATCTGGGTACTTCCATTCCATTCCAACATAAGCACTCTAAAATTGTAGGATCTAATTCATCAAAATAAAAAATAAAAAAATAAAAATTGAATCATGTCAATGCATTTGCATCTCTGGATATCAAGTATGTAATGAACTATTTGATGTCTTTAACCACTTGTGGCAATGTTACTCTCATAGAGTCACTAATTTTAGTTATAGTTCACATGAAAATTCTTTGGTCGTATAAAATCCTGAAGTTGTGAGCACCTCAATTGGACAATAACTCTGGCTAGTGTCATACTTGCATATCTCTTTCATCATACCTGCACTTCTCTTTGCATGCATCTGCAAATTGCAGAAGTTATGTCACCTGCTGTGATTGATGGGAATGTGCAGGAAAAGTTTGCAACGTCAACCCCAACACTTCTATTCAATCTTGAACTTGACACATTGCGGTATAGTTTTTTGTGGATTTACTTTGTATACTTATTATCTTATCACTGAAATTACTCTTGGTTGAATAAAAGCTTCCTCCTCTTTTCAGTGCTGACTTGGGTCTTCTGGGATTTCCAACCAAAGACTTGCACTATCGATTTCTTTCTCAATTCATTCCAGTGTTTTATATTCGAATCAGAGAGTACTCAAAGGTTCTTTTCATTCATTGACGTCAACCTGTTTCCTGCCATCTGTTTTATGAAATGTGGTTTTTGATACAGTTTGTTCTTAATGATGTAAGACAATAGGAGTGGCACCTTATATCGTAAATTACAGTGGAGCATTATTTCGCCAATACCCTGGTATGGAATTAAATTTCTCTAAGTCATGGCAGAAATCTTGGTCCAATTTCATTTTTCTTTTGAGATTGGAATTTTCTTTTAGGTTTTAACCCATAACCTGCAGTTACCTGTTTGGATGGTTTCATAGAGCCTATATTTTTGAGAGGATTGACAGAATGATGAAATTGCTAAATCAAGACTCTTAGAACCAATCTCTGACTTTGGTTAGGTATTTTATTGTAAAATCTTATGGCTAAAACTTGGTATAATTAATTTGGAAAAGACTGTTGTCCTGCCATCTTGGCCTAACAGCTCTGCTTTGGTGCTTCTTTTCAGGCTATTTTTTAGATTCTACTGGCACAATAAGTTGACAATACTAATCTTGAACAGATGGTTCACGGATGATTGCTTTTAGGGGCATGCTATATTCCACATATATTTGAACATAGTTTACCTCATCCTAATCCCTAAACATAATCATATGCTTAGTTTTAAGTTGTTGTACTTAAGTTGATTATAAAATGAACGACATAACTAGAAATGCTATGTATCTAAGCCATGATTTAATGTGATCATTTTTCATGTAACAAATGGTCTAGTCTTCAATTGCTTCCTCCAAACTAACCTGACTTCTCTTATTGTCAAGACACCTTCTACCTTTATGTTTTCTAGGTAGTAACTGATGATGGTTCTTTTCTACAATTAATTATTTGATTTCCATCAATATCAATACTGTTTCTACCTGATCCTGGGTTGAATTGTTTGTTCCGTGTCTCTTATCCTACTCAGAATATGTACAGGGCCTTGGCAGGTGATGCTTAAACAAGCAGATGGTTCTTATGCTTGTGTAGCAGAGAGTGCAACGCGCTTCACACTTGGTGAGGTATGTATTTGTTTCACCTTACAAGCTGGACTTGCTTCCCTTAGCCAACAATAGCTTGGTATATTATTTTGTTTTAGTTACAAATAATTCTATTCACTTTGGATGGCTATTTTATATGCTTCAGACAAAAGAAGAATTGTTGAGGGTCCTTGGACTGCAGGAAGAACAAGGAACCTCACTAGAATTTCTTCGCAGAGGCTACAAGGTAATTATCCGTCCAAGTAGTTCCTCTCTGTTCTGCATTGCTATTCTAATAAGCCTGTAAATGCTTTTGAATTGATCCCTGGGACTGCTATCAACACGATCACAAGAGATGGAATTCCATTAGATGCATGACAAAAAACTTGAGATTGTGTTGATAATAGAAAAACATAAAGATGGAAATGAACTTTTGAAGTTAAATTGCCTATTTTCTCTGACTACTCATTTTATTTGTGTAGTTGAGTAGTTTTTATTCACAATTCCCCTATTCAACTTTTATACTTGGCAAAAACAAACATGCATAAATATATGCGGACATACATACACATACACTGGCAGCACTTTGTACGTGTCCCTGCTGAATATTTTTTCCTTCACATTTAAGGTTATTTCCAAAATTTATTACAGTACTATATCCCTCATTCCATCTGTACCCTAAAATCTGTTTCTGTAGTTGAATTTTCAGCCCCTCCCCCAAAAAAATTATATAAAAAAGGAACATGAAATTTCATGATGTCAATTGCATGATTGGTATTGCAGTCTGCCACTTGGTGGGAAGAAGATGTTGAACTTGAAACATCTTCTGATTGGCGTAGTTGAGTTAGCAGCAGCAAGAAAAGCACCGCCAGAAACTTCTTGAAAGTCGAGCAGAAAAGTTTTACCTGAAATAGTCAAGTTTCAGGAGTTGGGAGATTTATTTGTTCCTTCTTGCTTCCTTTCCTATTCTATAAATTGCATTCCTGCTTTAATCTGTCTTCTTTTTTACTAAATTTTATTCATGTATCCTCTGATAAAGTGAATAGGCCACAAACGCACGGCTATTGTAAAGAATGTACAGGAACCTCGGTTATTTTCCATTCTCTGCTTGGTTGCAGAAAGCATGGAAAGAAAAGAAATTGAATTTTGAGAGTACTGTTTTTGGCTACTTGATTGTAACTTGCAATGCTCAACCGAGCCCATTACTGGTTAACGCTTTGGCTTGAACTGAAGTATTCCTAATTTGATAGAGGCACATAAAATATTGCAAGAATCATGAGATTCATCTTGCTTTGGTCCAGAGTTTCACATAACTCCTGATTTCTGAATCATTGCCCCTGTAAGAAAAGCAGTAGAAATCAACTAAGAGACTCGCAACTAAATAATTATTACTGGATCTGGGCAAGGATATGAGCTGTTGAATTTGTTCACGGATTTTCGTTTTCCTCTTTTTCTCATGGTTGAAACTTGGATCCAATTCTTGTAGAGAGTTCACAGTCAAATTGCATCACATGGTGTTCAATCTCATCCTTCATCAAGCTCAAATGATATTGTTTTCTTCTGTATGTGAAGTTATCCAGTAATCCTAAACCAGCCTTCGATAAATTTTGGATGGACAAATTTAAGAGACAAAGGAATCCTCATGTTAATAAACCTAACCTTATTTAAGGCCCACCACAACTAGTTTTGTAGGACACAGCTAAACAATGTAAAACAAAACACAGTTTGGTTGAAATGATGCTCTCTACTTTCCAATTAACCAATATATATAAGAATATTCAGACAGATAGAACCATCCCTACTTCACTAATCACTCCTCATTGAAGTCCGGTTCTGGGGGCTTCTGCAGCTTCTTCAGGCCTCTGGAATTCGAGCCGCGAAGCTTGTGTCCACGAAGAGCATTGGCAGCAAAGCGAGAAGCGAAGATTGTTGTACGTAGTCTGGCAGAGCCAAGTTCTCCAACCAATGCCCTTTCATCATCATCATCGCCATCATCTTCATCTTCCTCATCATAGTCTACATCCTCCTCCTCCTCTTCTTCTAGGCGGCGAAGTTCTGCTGCTTTCCTCCTGGAATACCGTCGCCAAGCAGTTTGGATAAAGCAGGCAGCCCAAGTCCTCCATTGCTGAGAGTAGAAACGGAAGGTGTGCTGCACCTGCCTACTATGAAGACGCCTAAATTGAGATGCAACAAACTTCAGCTCTTCAGCTTCCAAGGCAAAAGCCTCTACCTCAGTCAATGCCCACACTGTTCTAGTTGATAATGGCAAATTGCCAAGAGATTTAGGGTCTAGTGCCCAAGTCAGAAGCTCCTCACCGCAAAAGTCCCCTTCTTTCAATACACCTCGGTTGAAAAACCCACTCCTTCCGCCATCAGTAGTTACACTCTCTAAGCGTCCGCGAATGATGAAAAGCATCTTGTCAACTGGATCCCCTTCACGGACTATGTAAGTCTCCTCTGTATACAAACTTGGCTTCAGTCTCTCGCAAATGGCATCCAACAATCTTTCATCCATATTGGCAAATAGAGGGACCTGCATAACCACCATGTCCAAAGACATATTTCCACAAAAATATTGGAAAAAAGCAAACCAAAGGAGCATCAATGATAACACTAAAGAATAAAACTATACTTACTCTTCTGACCAAATTCAGACAGAGATGCCTCTTGATATCCCTTCTTAGATCTTTCGGTAGATTCTGGACCAAATTCTCTTCATCCACTCCACGAGTTTCGAACCATTTGTACTGATCATATTTCCTAACTCGCTCTCTAAGATCATGTGGAAGCAAGCGATGATGCATCCACTGCTCAGAATCACGCCCTTTGATCCTCATCTCCTCTAAACGAACACTAAGAGACTGAAGGTAGGTCTGTTGCAACCACAAGACAGCTCGAATATCAGTATAATAATGCAATGCTTCTTCTTCTGATCGATGAGTAAATTGGATCAATATCAATTATACTAGTTAGATCATCAAAAACCACGGTCCACAATAAGGTCGTAACACAAATAATTCGACGACATGAGTAGCCTCGGCATTCATCAAATTAATTAAATAGGCATCTGTAACCAATCATTTATGAACATTCATAGTAGTGAAAATCTTAACATACCTGCATATTTCCAATCAGAAGTGCAAAGAGGATAAGCCCAGAAATAGCTAACAGTATGGAAAAGATAACTTCCAAAGGATAGGTGCTTGTTTGGAGACCCTGGCCAAGAGTACTGTGGAAGGTAAAACAGCAAATGCCTTGAGTAAATAAAACTCCAAGAACAGAAATAATTTCTGGATTCTCTTTTTAACACCAAAGAATCCAAACGTGAATGCGCAGATAACAGTTAGAAGTAAATGATTGTTCAAACTCTGAACATGTGTGACAGATTTATGTGCTCAGAAAAGTTTAGTCTTCATAGCATACTTGATCATAGCCCAGAAGGGTGAGTAGTTGATAAATAAAAAATAAAAATGCTCTTCCACAGTGACTGCCACTATTGGATTGAAAAGTTTCCACAGACCTTAGGTATTGATACTTTGTGCATATAGCTCAGAGGACTAAACTTAGATTTTGATAAAGTGAACAGGAAAGCTTTTTGCAGAATCATGATACCTTCAAATTTTGTGGAAAATGCAACAAAGAGATGTGTTGATATCTCCTCTTGTATTATGAAGATAAAGATCAATTACACAAGTTACCTCAAATTTTGCAGGCCCCACCATAAACAGTAAAAGAATTTGGAGACAAACTTCCTGGATGACACAATGTCTGAGGACATGGCCTGGAAATAGATTCCATAATTAAATCGTGAATTATCATCTTTGTCGACATCACATTTGTTTCCAAGAACTTTATCACTTATCCTTCGCCAATCATGGTAACCTCGCAGTAATTTATTGCCACAGTACAAGAAGTCTACGTTACATTTCCCACTTAGCCTGCAAGCTTCTCTCCAGCAAGTGCCTTTACGTTCAATGGCTAGCAAATACCAGAAAGCCCCTGCTATCTGTGAAGTTGGGCCCGAGTCTTGTCAGATAACTTTGATAAATTTCTCCACAGGCATCTTTAATGTATCTTAGTAATATTTGGTTTAAGAGAAAACTAAGAAATGTAGATTCTAAGATCAGTAGATAGTCTGTTAATGTTGAAAGTTCATCAATCCATCGTGCAACATTTAGGATTTGGAGTCATTTTCCTTGCGTTACATTTATATATTCAAGTTAAGAACATCACAGAAACAAACCAAAACTTTGTTGGGGTGATTATCTTGATTTCTCCAGGGATAAGAACTTTGACCAACGTTGGTGTAAAACACAAAGCAGCCACTCCTATCCAAATATACCAGGATCAAACATACTAGTAAGACCTAGCTGCATACAATTAATTACTTACATGACTTGCAAGCAAGTACCAAAGTAGATAGTACGCAGCACCGGCTAAAGCACTCTCAGCAAAGGAACCAGCACTCTTTTTCAGGTCTGAAGTCAAAGGAAAAAAGCGACCAAACCTTGGGATGTATTGAGAAAAAACAATAATTAGCAATGCCTGCTTCGTAGCTAACACCTCCGAGCCCTTCTTTTTATTAGTAAGATATTTCCATACCACTATCTGCAGAAGAAGATAAATATAGTATGTATACAACTACCATATAGAATCAAAAAGACTTGTTCATAACAAAAAAAAAAACAATACAGGGCTAAAATTTAAGAATGCAATAAGCCAGAAAGAAGAAAAGTATTTCTCAAACCTGTGGCAGAGGTAGCACAGAGAGAAAATCAACAATAAAATAGCGGCTTAAATACCGGGAGGCTATCTGTGCCGGATCAATCACAAGTTCACCTCGACCGAAAACCCGTGATGATGGTGCAACATAGGCTGTTCGAAACTGAAGAGCAATGCGAATCAGATAGAAAACATCAAGTGTTGTCCTCATAGTAGTAATTGCTGCTGCTAACTTTGTATCCATACCCAGACAAGTCATTTGATAGTTGAAGACAGGAAGGTAAAAAAACAAAGGATCAATGGATACTGATAAAATGCATGACATGACCAAAAGCCTATTCCATAACAGAAGAGATTTGTGTTGAGGGTCAAAAATCATCTTCTCAGACACCTTAAGGTCCTCTAGAAATACTGCACGAGCGACTCCAGTTTTAAGTGATCGTCCAATTGTCACCAATCCTTTTGATCCTTTTTTCATCCCATGTCTAAAAGATTTTGATGCATTTTTCTTCTCATGTCCAGTTATGTTGATGCCGTCTACATTAAATCTCAGTTTCTTCATTCCTTTATTGCTAGAAGTCACTGATAACGAATCAAAATCATCCAACCTACAAGTTCCAAAATATGCCAACATGGGGTTAGATAATTCATGTTAAAGCACACATCATTAAGATGAACATAAGAGTATCTGATGTGTACCTCACAAATTTTTCCTTCTGGCCACCAATGTATTGTGACTTGTAACCACAATCAAACATTTTGCAGAATGGGGAACATAGATACCTTTCAAGGCAAGTTACTGGCTACCATGATCTAACAGCAATCGATAGAAACTCCTGCACAGACAAAACATAAATGTTTAAGATACTCTACCATGGAAATCTTTATGAAATTGAAGTACTCAAAACATTTAATGAAAAAAAAATGCAACCTCTCTTTGAATAGGAAAATTTTGAAGAAATAAATGTGGCAAAATACCCAAAATGTATATGCACGTACCATCATGGAGAAAGTATCAATTTTCTATGGTGCTGGGAAGGTAACACAAATTGATGAAAGTTACTAACAACATTGTTATTATTTTAGGTCTTCCATCTTCCCCTCTTCACGAGCCATTCCTCTCTAATGGATCTCCTTTTCTTTTCTTGCAAAGAACATGATTTTGTTTAGGTTTAAAGAAGGACTTACAGCCCATTGGTGAGGACTTTAACCCTAAGATATCATCATCCCTTCCATGATGGCAATATTGAGATGAAAAAACCTAGATATATTCCAAATCTTATAGAACCCTTTTCTTTTCTCTCTCTCAGACATTAATGGTTCTATTAGCAAAAGAAAAGGAATTCCTGACAGAAACATGTATATCAGATCTAAAGATGCATACATAATGTTTAGAAAAGATAGAGGAGAGATATTGAAACACAGCTACATTTTCATCTAAAAGAAAAATTTGGAAAGATCAATGAGCTTACGTGGGCAACCGATCCTTGTAGCTTCAATTACACAAATTAATGAGCCAAGAAGAAACTTTGAAAAAGAAAATCTTCCGAAGAGAGAGAGGCAGAGAGAAATTTAGAGCACAAAGAAAGGTGGTTATAGAAGATTTTTGGCAATGTTCGAGCTAGGCAGGTACGTATAACGGTTGCACAAAAAGATTCTGAATATATTAAGGTGATGATCAAGCTCCATGCCACCACTCAATTGAACTACATCACATGTATCGAAATTTGGACAAAAATTCTTATTCCTCTGACGTTATACACTAAAACAATGTTATAATTAAGCTTTAGAAACAAATTAATCAAATCTCAATACTAGTGATATCTTTC
>Ga0307511_10004514_pt1 | contig 14210 bp, 15 predicted proteins | sample 13_EM_MG_FD_200266 | JGI IMG/M metagenome (GOLD analysis project Ga0307511, IMG submission 200266) | Populus trichocarpa ectomycorrhiza microbial communities from riparian zone in the Pacific Northwest, United States - 13_EM | ecosystem: Host-associated > Plants > Roots > Unclassified | place...
ATACCTGGCCATATATCCTCATCACGCAATTCATGTATTATCCATATATCAATATCCCACCCCTGAGTCCATAATCCAGGGCTCTTAGGCACTTTATAAATTATTCTCCGAACTCGTGCCCAGCTTTTGAGCCCACTACCGTCCATATTTACTGAAAACCATTGAGTTTTGCCCTATAGCTGTTTTGTTGCATTACCCCGTCGTGTTGCACTACCCCGTCGTATGCTGTACCATGGCAACCATTTGCTCGTAAATAAATGTGCTCGCAACCTGCTGGTTACGTACCATCACTACCTACCTGAAAAATAAAAATCTTAATAAAACTAGGGAGGGTACCGGGTTGGAAAGAAAATCCGCGGATCAGACGTTGGGTATATCCGTTACGGCGGAACAGGCAGTGGAGATGATGGGGGGGGTTGGAGGGTTTGGAGCGGGGTAATGAACCAAAACATCGAACTCTGCCTTCTCAACAAAATGGTAACCGCAATCCAACTGTCTCATAGATCGTAGGTGCGAAAAATGTACTTGGCTGCCGTTACAATCCCCTTTGTCTAAATCGTAGGTAGGAAAAAAGTATGTACACAATCAGCTCTCCTCCTTATCTGTCCCAATCGTATCGTGTGGTGAGGAAGGGATTCATACCCATGCGAAGTCCTCGGTGGAGATTGATCTCGTTTCTCATGTAGTTCACCAGAGTCGACCCTTGCTTCCGGGCTGTTCCGGTCGTTTGTCAGTAACCGAATTCCGAGTATTTGGCCTCGATACCCCTCTTGTCCTACTCGATCCATTGGCGCATTTGCCCGGCTTGTATTTCATCCATGGAGGATCACTGTGTAAGATTGCGAGGTTACGAACGGAGGGATCTTAAGAGAGATATATAGATATATTCGTCAGGGCGATGTAGAGATCGCTATAGTTTTAATTCTATGGTTCTACTGTCCTGTCCAGCTTTATATCGCTAGCTGATTCCAGCTCTTTTATCCTCCTCGAGTTATCCCAATATCCTATTTCGGGCTTCCCTGTTCATGTCCGCATATCCCAATTGTTTATTCTCGGATTCTTGCGCTTCCCGTGATATTGCACGTGAGAGTAATTCCTACACACCGCTCGTGCTTGTGACGGTGCCTTTCTCTCTTTTGAGTGTATCTCCGGTGATGGTGCTAGTGGTGTCCTGCCCTTCCCTTTCTGTTGTCTCTGTTGTCTCCGTTGTCTCTGCGGCGTTTGGCTGGCAGCCTCCCTGTACGTATGTGTCGATTCCGGTGTTGATGTAGTCCGTGAGGTGACTCTATTTACCGCTGTTTTTAACATGGTTGGGGGTGGGAGGTTCTGGGTGGCGTGCGTTCGAACTGTCGGTGTCGAAGGACCTTCCTTTGCTCTAGGGGGTGGTAGTGGCCTGTGTTGCGGCTTCCGCGGATGTGTGTCGTTGTCTGCGTTGACAGAGTGCTCATGCGCGGCGGTGGTGGTGGTGGGGCCGGTGTTGGTGGTGGCTCTGCTACCGCTGCATGAAGTCTAACCAACCTGTCTGGTATTTCCTCGATCCTCTCCTCCACCCTCTTGACCTCTTCCCGTGACGATTCCTTCAGCGCCTGTTGTGTGCCTAACTCCGCCTCTCGTGTGAATACTTTCGTATGTAGTCCGACGTGATGGGAACCTGGTTCGTTTGCTCGTATTCCCAAAATTTTAATATTTGGACTAGTGACCAAGGGACCCTTTGGGCGGTACGTGCGCTAGGGATGATGGTGATATTGTCGATTACTCGAAAGGCTACTGAAAGGATGGCCTCATCATACCCTTTGTTGTCTGTGTATGTGTTCTGTCTCGTTGGATTATGTGCCGGCTCGGTTGGCTGGTGTGTCAGCTATGTCTGTGTGGCTTTCTTAGCCTTTGGCTTCTTGGGGCGGTGCTGGTGGATCGGGGTGGGAGGTGACCGGCAGGCGTGTCTTGAGTTGGGGGCAGACCCGTCTGGCCTGCCGGGGTTGTCCTTTCTCTTTCCTTTGGCCGGCATGGCTGATTGGCCCCGGAGCCGGTGTTGGTGTAGGTCCCGCTGGGGGTAGGAGCGCTACTTGAGCTCGTTGGCTGAGCGTCGGTGTTGGAGCTGCTAAATCCCTTATTCGCTGGAGAATGGACGTGCCTGATGTGTGTATGGGCTCGTGGACCAATGCTCGTTGGGGGCGTTTCTTCGTGAGAAAGAGGAGAAGAGAGAGGGGAGTACGAGAAGAAAAACTTCAGGCAAGGGGGGAAAGGGTCGCTATAGTTGTTCCCCCGAGATCTGGGGAGGTATTGGTGTTGTGGGCGGCGAGGGCTAGCTCGTGGTGCCGTCCGCTTGTCTGTAGCTGCTCTGGTTGTTGAGTTCCGACCAAGCGCTCGGCAGCCGAGGGATTAGATTTTCAACGGGGCAATTGCGATGATTACTTGGAGACGTACGGAGTCGTATCTGGGAATCAGGGTGAGGACGAGGGTCTGGTAGCGGAACTTCCAGCTACAAAATTCTGGCTGCCCCACGCCAGGCAGCAAGACCGGGTGGCCAGCGATCCCGACCAGCCCAATCACCCCGTCTAGGGACATCACCTAATGATAACGGACCGTTAGTTAAGGCGATGGTGATCCACGGGACCCCCTGCTAGATACCCACGGCAGATATAACACAGGATGTGGGAGTTAAGGGGATATTGGGGGCACTTGGGAGGTATGTGGAAATTGGGTAATGCCACCAGCTCCGTTGTGGTGTTTTTTCAAACACTCGAGAGTCCGCCGAAACTGAGGGGACACTGGCTAACGATTGAAGCCTACGACTAGGACAGAGGGAGGAGAAGAGTGACTGGCGACTGGTGACGGTTGGTGTTGGCTTATATCATCTCTTCATTACCACCGCGGGCTACTTACTTTCTTACACAGAGAATCCAGGTCTTATGCAGTTGACATGTACGTAGTTGCGGTTTTTCGGGGGTCGACCACTCCTAATGAAGGTTCCACCAAAGGTTCCAGGACGCAGGATAGCTTAAGACTGATCAACATCCGCCAAAAAAGGAATAAGGAGGTCCATGATGAGCCCCCCGGAAACCCAGGAGGATTCAAGGGGGGCAAAGTTAATCTGGCCAACCCCGCGCGATATCCAAAGAGCAGGCGCAGAGGAAGATTCTTCTAAATCTACAACCTGAATAAGACAGCAACCAACAGTTCCACTGAGTCACTCAATTGACACGGAGACAGTAGGAACGATAGGAAATAAACATTACTTGGGAAGTGCCCTGCGGAATTCCAATTACCCATAGGACCTCCGGAATTAATCATACTAAACTACATGTCAGCTAGCATGGCTAATATAACTTCTACGAGTTAACGACTGTGGTGCTGATATCGACAGCAATATAGGCGGCGATACTGGCAGTGAGATGGCCGACGACCAGCGGCCATTTCCAGGGAAAGTGCTGAGAGGGTTGACGTGCCTACGCACGGAGAAGGGCCCGATGCGGGTGTGGATGCACCAGATAGGGAGAAAGGAGGACCCTTATTTCGTATGCGGAGAGACCCAGAATGCGGCACATCTCATTGGGGGGGGATACGTGGGGGGGAAGATACGGAAGTGGGAGGAGATCTGGTCGGATCCAGAATTTGCGCGGAGGTAGTAGAGTGCCTGCAGGGGTGGTCATGAGCGAAGGACTGGGGGGGTCCATGTACTTAGACCCCTAGTTAGTGGGTCGGCATAGCCCACGGGTTGATTAATCCTGCCGAGTCGCCACTCGGAGATGCATGCCCTCGTCATACACAATAGTATGAATACGCGTACTGATTTACCCCCCAAAAAAGAAAGGAAACAAGTGCAAGATAGAAATACACGCAATGTCAGCGAAATCAATGTAAGAGGCCTCTCCTCCTACTCTTTCTTCTATCTGAGTGTATGTATCGCAAATAGAAGCAAATACGTCGTAGAAATACTGTTCTGCCACCTATAGGTGTCGGCGAGCGTAGGCCCCAACCCTTATAAAGGTGAAATTGTGAGTACTTTCCGGGTTTGGGACCAGCAAATAGCTATGCATGCAATTATAGAGGTATTCATTTATCGCCAGACTCCCAAGTACATGAAGGGAGGATCCTATGCAACCTGAGAGGTTATTCATTTATATCAATTTCGCTCAGTAAGGTATTCCACTAACTGGGCGAGAGCCTTACTGGCTACCACAGGATATTCGTGTAGAGTACTGGGAGCAGATAACGGACGTTTGGCCTATTGCGCGCGATCAATCATTATCTTAGCAGAAGTAGGTACCAGGAATGTAGAGCCCAGAAAACGAGCGAAGAAAAGTAATATCTTTATACACGGAAATAGCAAGTGAAGGCTCCTATACTGTCTCAGCGGTTGTCATAGTATCTCATTATCATAAAAGTCTCAAGTCCTCTTGTCTCGTAGCCCCCCTGCCCAAGCGTGGAGGACAGCATTAGGCAGAGCATACTTAGGTAAGCAGCGAACTTCTCCTCTGCTTGAGTAGTACTCCCATTGGCTAGGTGCTATACCGATCACCACACAAAGTCTCATCTTCACTGAATACATCAATATCCGCACAATATCCCTGCTCATACATAATCCCGTAGCTTGATAAGAATAAGAATAGAGGCTCAGGGTCTCTGGACTTCAATCTCGACCCCCTGACTCCGGAAACAGTAGCGACCGGGGTAAACTTTCTCCGCTACTTCCCCCAAAACCGTGGAGTTCTCGTTCTGGAAATGACGCCAGTATCCCTCCACCCGCAGCACATACTTCCCGTCGGGCAACTGCCTTAATGCGTCCGTCATCATGCGTAGCACGTGTGTAGACTCAATCGTCTCCCTAGCAGGTATGCGCACCCGGAATTCCTCTCCTCTCCAGTAGCGTTGGACAATAGCGTACGCCACTGGGATATGCCTCCCGTTGGGCTGGCAATACAGGCGGAAAACCCCAATACCACCAGCTAAATCGTCCACCGGCGAGTTCGTCCACTCGAAAGTAACAGGGTAAGGGTTGGTGTTGTGGATGCTGGTGGTAGCATTGACGTGATTGTAGATGTTACTTTGGTCTGCTGATATCATGTGATACCAGCCTTCGCCTGGTAAATTCAGCGGGTTAACTTTGTTTACCGACAAGCTTAACGTGACATTCAACCCCGCATCGTTGCAGCTTCTTGGGACTGGTGGGGGATAATGTAGTGGCTCGGGTACATATTGTTCAAAACAATAGGCGGGACCGACCAAGGGGTCGAGGTAATTCTCGGAGCGGTCGATGTAATTCTCGCAGCGGTCGAAGTAATTCTCGTTGAGGCACGCTAAGGTGGTCCCAGAGAGAATGAGTGATAAATATCTGATGGAGGACTTAATAGCTTGGGAGAACTTCATGATTATCCCGATATTGATGCGATAGCCGGTAGCCTGGTGGAGACCTGGAGGTGGGGCACCTTTAAATACAGGAAGAGAGAAATAAGGATTTGATCCAAGGTAATCACAGGCGTGTCCATGGTGCTTGTGAAGATGTGCGAGATTCAAATAGAGTTACAGTTTATTATCTGTCGTTGACCACCTCGCGAGGCCACCTCCCATCCACATTGAGGGCATATTGTGCAATGTTAAGCCAAGGGCACGAGCCGCCTCGAGCTCAACGTGATTAGCCAACTAACGGCTAGATCGACGTTCCACAGAAATTTATTCTATGAAAATTAAAAAGAAGGAACATTTGGCGGCTCTTTATCCCGTATTTCATCTCTGAAATCTTGCCATTCCGGGCTCCAGCAGGCTCGTGCTCGAGCTCGGTCGACTGGTGCCCAGGCCTAATTTTCATATGTAATTTACTGCGTTGGGTCGCGACTGACTAGTCACTGCCATGCATTACTTGTCTGTACAGCCAGAATAGGGAACTACTTCGATTAATAGCGTCATCCTGAATCCTGATAACGGAGGCAAACTAGCTACAACAACATAACGTGTCAATTTTTAAAAGATTTTCCGGTTCCGAGGCTATGCAATTACAGAGGTTGGCCTTGATTTAGCACAGCAGGTGCGAAAAACTTTGTGCACTTGTTAGTTGCTAGGATTGTAAACCTTATCACATTTATTTAACTCATCTCGGAATGTCAATCCCAGAGTTGTGTGTGGTTGGTACGTTTTATTCCGGGGTGATTCCTACTGGGAAACGGGTTGACCGTATTAAACAGAGTAGTTCTCTTGAATTGCTCAACAAACAAGTGCTTCATGGCAGTGACTAGTCGGCCCCGAGACAATGAAGTAGGTTACAGATGAAATTATGGCCTCAATGTTCATATGAAGTGTTCTCGCGAGATAGTCTCCAATATGCAAACAGTGGTAACAAACTTTAACTCTAACTAAATACACCCATCATCGCAATGGCCATAGGCACTCCTAGCACCGGTAACCCAGTCGGCAGTATACCTGGGCATGGCACGAGCCCCCTCGTGATTTTCGAAGGCAGGTTCGGGCTTTTCGTCAGTCGGGCTCGTGCCCAGGTATATTCGCCTGGGATAACCTTGGATGAATACCTGTTAACAATGAGGATGTGCAAAGCTATTAGGTCCTCAATCAGATGTTCATCACTATCCTGTAACATGAGCCGATGGAGCTCGAACCGAAATTTCGAGCCACGGGTCCGAAAATACATGGTAAAAGCTCAATCCTGCCTTCAAGAATGTCGAGCCGGCTACGTGCCCAGGCAGATTCATCCCTCGTCCCCTCCGGGACAAACTTAGCTTACCTCAATGAGGCACCGCTCAGCACCACGACGAAAGGAACCAATCGAACGGGACGACCCGAACAGCTGTCCGCGAAACGCCCAGAGAGAGCCTGCGGCGGCGGGGGCGGCGGCAACGAGAACATCTAAATCGACCTTCGGAATTCCAGTGCCTGCACCGCTTCCGCCGCATTTGAAGTCAGAAATTCTGACGAGAACCTGCACGACTTGCCCGACAGGCCGTACGGGCGGGGATGCCAACTCAACCCCAGCGTGACTTCAACATCCAACGAAAACAGGAGATAACTCCCCCACCTTATGACGACCTGTCACAATTCCAATCACATCGCACATCTGCAGTGAGCCCAATTGATGACAAGATAAACTCCCAAAGCACGATGATTGGAAACAAGACGGTTAACCACTTGTATAGGCCGTAGCAGTTGGACGGAACTTCGCCAGGACAATCAATAGAATCTTGCTGCTCAAGCGATCCTCGTGAGGACATGTGATAATGCTGGTAGCGGAGGTAAAAGCCTGAAGCATGGAGGCGGTCAGGTACAACGTAGAATAGGATAGAAGGACTAGCGTTGGTTCACAAAAGCGGCGTAGAGAGGAGCTCAGTGGATACGCAGAGACCCAGTAATAGGGGGTATACCCTACGGCGCTGAACAGGGGAGCGAAATAACGTATTTGACGGTCATCTGGCGCACTACGGGGATCCGGCCCTCTTCCGAATGAGCAGAAAATGACCTCTACTAACCCCAGATTTATTACTATAGGCCTGAAACTTGATAGAGATGAAAGGAGCATATGTAGGAACGTATTCCGCACCTTAGTTTCATATTTGGAAAAATTTAAATAACAAGATATGGGAGGATATACATATTTGGCTAGGACTAGTACGCCAGAATCCAAGTTAACCAATATCACTTCTTAGATATAGACTTGTGTTGGGAAGGTGGTCTGAAGGGCTTAGTTGGTTCTGGTGAAGTGGGAAAAAGCTTGGGCCTAACTTGAAAGTGTGGCGTACCCAAAACCATAGTATTCAACCAAATACTTAAAACATAGAGGGAGCTATGACATGTCTCTGAGTCTGACCATTCAACTGGGGACTTAGATGCAATGCAGGCTTGTTTTTTTGGACATTAAGGTTGTCTGTATAGTTTCTGAGCCTCTCCTGCCTTCTGTTTACCCTTCTGTATACTCTTTTTACTAGTCTTTTTCTGCTTCTTTCACTTTGCCTCTTAGGCTAGCTTCAGTTTCTCAACAAAAGTGTTTACCTAGCATATCTAACCTTTTTAGCAAGTTATTGATTTCTCTTTCCATATTAACCTCTTCTATAGCTTCCAATGCAGCAACTATAACATTCAAGAAAGTTTTCTGAATTTTTTATTGAAATACATCTAGAAATTAATAGGATTACAGAATTATATATTATTTAAAAGGTTGCAGAAAATAAAAAGTAGATAAGCTATTGGTAGAGACTAAGTACTTAAGTAATAGAAATTTGTCCACCTTCATGTATTACAGGTTTTAATGAGTTTTTAGTAGTTTTGTAAATAAATACTACTTGCTTCTAATTTAGACAGAAGTTTCTTTTTTCTAAAAGTACACTATGGGTACTACTTCAATATTGGCCAAAATATTCTATTCCTAATTGTTTCATAGCAGGCTGCTATCCAAAATTCAAGCTTTTCCAAAAATACCTATTATAAAGGACCAAAGAAAACTATATTCAATTGTTATAATAAGGTCATGAAATAGAATAAGAGATGTAAAACTAACATATCATACTTTAATGAAAATAAAATAAATTTATAGAAGAAATGATATTGATAACTATTTAGAATAAAATAAATTATATAACTTAATTCAATAATACTTATAATTATTGCATACAAACAATTCTTCTAGTAATGTAAACTTAAGACATTATTAGTTTAGGTTTTTGAAGATAAGTAAATTAAACATATATATCAGAATCTTCTTTAACTTCTGTATACTATTATTTAAATAATAAATTTCTTTTATATATATTCTATGATAGAAGTATAAGACCTATAGTATGAATAGTCTCAACATCTGTAACTATTTTCTTATTTATATTCTATTTATGACACAGATTTCTATATTCTCTTTTTCTATATTTCATATGTTTTGAGAAGGAATTATTTACTTATATATAGCTCTTTAAACTGCTACATAAAACTTTTAAACAACAAGTAGTTTATTAGCTAGAATCTATAACTAGTTTAACTATTCAAACATTCTACTTGGTATATTTAGGGTAAGTTTCAGGTATCTCTCTACCAAATAAAGGTTTAGACTATTATTTATTTTTGTTTGTTAATAGTAATTAAACTTGTTGCAATAAATAACCAACCTTACGTTTCTATGAAAACTGTAATTATTCAAGAGAATAATATATAAGACTAATTGTTTCATATAATCCAGACATACTATTTATAGATTTCCATTCTAGTCTTTCCCTTACATTTATACTAATTTTATAATGTAGTCTCTTATATATCAAAAGACTTTTCATCTGTCTTAACTAAAGAAACTTTACTTACTTTGAAGGCCTCCTCTAATAGAAGACCATTTCACATTTATTTTAGTAAATATTCTCTATCACTTATAACATATACCTGATATCTTGAGAATAATACTATATATATTGTTACCTTTAGCATATCCAATACTTGAGTATTTTCTTATATTGTGATACTGTTCGTATCTACAGCTGACTTTCAAGGTACTAGAAACCTAACTACTGCCACCTGTAGTTAAGCTTATGGAGAAGTATTTTTTGGAAGGATAAGAATGCATGTTATTCAGACTTTAGAAGACTTGGTAGCTTTTATAAGTACTGAGCTGTTCTGGTGTTCTGAAGCAGGATTCTTTAATCAAATCACTTTAAACAGAGTTCTGGCAAGCTTTAAATAGCTTTAATAAAAAGAGATTAAAACTGTTAATTCTCTTAGTGCTTGGGAAATCTATGTGCTTTCAAAGATCCTCTAAGTATACGACTTGGCAGAAGCAATAATAGACATATACAATCACTTCACTAATAGTATAGACTCTCTTAAGTGGCCTACATTGCTACTAATGGCATTACTGATTATATTTTTGGAAACACAGTGAAAAATTCAACAGTTTAAACTACTTCCACAGACCGATTACCTATTAGTATTTTATTAATGCATTTTTAAGTATTAACTATTTCGAATGTTAACAACTTCAACAACATACACTACATACAATGTAAAGCTAACAATAAGAATCCACTAATGAGATAGAGATATTCTTAACCTGCAGTCCACTAAAGATATTGGGCAAGACAAGGCAGTACTATAACAAGTAGTAGTATATAATATTAAAGAATTCCACCCTTATTCAATTACCTTATACCAACAATATTGACATAACCTCTTATATTGCTAGTAACTCCAATAACAATTCATCTTCTTACACTAAAGAGAATAAGACATAGAGGCACTTTAAGTCCCATGAATAATTAGGGCATATAAATATCTATCACTATCCTAAGGCTAACACTGATTCTTTTCACCATTAGAAGGAACATATGAAAGACTGACAGAAAATAAATAGTTACTTCCTGTCCTATTCCATACTAGATTCCTTCTAGATAAGGAATAGCTACCTACTTTCCTAGCTGAATCACTTTTAGTTACTATTAGGTCAAAACTTGAAGAGTATTTGCTATCTAATTCTTCCACATAAAGAGACTATCTCACAGACTTCCTACTACCACCATCACTATTTTCCTAAACATTTAGCAGAAAGAGTATCTTAGGAAATGTGGATATACCCAACGACTCAAAAGTACCTAACATTATAGGAGTAGAAGGAAAACACCATTTAGCATTTGTGCTCTCCTCCTTCATACCATCCTGCCTACATATTGTACAGGTAGCCAAGTTACAATTACCAACAATCAAATGCAAATAGGTAACATCTAGAGCAATATCCTTATCTCAACAATAAATGAACAAGGAGAACAAATAACTTGTAATATCATAACAAGAGAGCAACATTAGACCTACAAACGTAGACAAGCTGTGATTCTGCAACAAGTTACGAGGATATACTAGAATTCATAAAGTCATCTAGAGGTCAATCTATGAAACAAAACGAAACAAAAGAAATACTACTAAATTTTGAATGATTAAAAAAACTAACAAACTAATAGAAGTCACTATCCAAAGTGTGAATGTTCTTTAACTAGAACTAAGGTCTTCTCCATGACAAAGATATTCCAGACATATTCTAAGACAGGAGGAAACTAGAACAACCTACAATAACAAATATATAGTATGCTAGTCTTAACATAAATACTAGGATACATTTACAGCTTTCATCCAATAGATTTCAAAATGCTACTCTAAGTAGCCAGAATACACTTCCCACAGAAAACAACTACTCTATTTGAAAGTAAGGAGTTGGACCTTACTATAGGGTTGCTCATGTATATTAAATACACTGAGATCCGACAACTGATGGAACTGGAGGAAGTCTTGAAGGAATAGTAGTAGATTCTATACTTTATACAATGTGGTGAGTAGCACATCCTGGCTATCGCAACTGGTCAGTTTAAGTATGCACCTATAGCCAATGAATCTAATTAACAAGACAGGAGGAATGCTCTTGAAGTGTCAAACAAATGATGATCCACACTAGAAGTAAATGTGGAATTTCACATGAATATGGTGCCAGAAGATGATATTGTAGAACATACTTCTACATTAGGGGATAAGAATAATGGAGAAGTAGATTAATCTACTCCTGCCATAAAATACAGAATAATAGCAGAAGAGGTAGATGATGATAGAGATAATATTAGCTTTTGTAGTAATAAGTCGTATAGGGTATCATCAGTTTATAGTCAAAGAGGAACATAAAAACAAAAGATGGTTAAGAAGATTAAGAAACAGAGAGATCATGGTAATACATAAAAACAACAACAATGGGAAATAATGAAGGAAATTGTATAACCTGAAACATTATTAAAGGTGTGCAAAAGAATACCTAATACCAAAATTCATTCGCCTGAAAATCCTACTATTGGAAATTAGAACTTGCAAGAATCACATTATCTTGATACATCGTTCCACATGATATAAAAATAGTTATATATTCATGGAATAAACTTGAAATAGAAGGAAATGATGTAGGTCATGGAATTCAAACTTTAAGGCAGGGCACTTCCTACTTATAACCACCACCTTTGAAAAGAAGAAGATAAGGCATCCTTTTTAAGCTTTATGTATGTTCTGTGGGAATTCCTAATCTCCTCCACTAGCAAAAACCTTTTATGTCAAGAATGAGAGGCTACCTCTACTTATAAGGATGGATAACATATGGGTATCAAAATCGTTACCCACTCATTGTAAGAACTTGAGATTAAAATAATCAATAATAATTATAACTATTACATCTCGAAAGAAGTCAAACACAGGAAATACTTGAACAACCTAGCGGAATACATAGAAACTACCCTAGTTGTGCAAATACTTGATTCGGTAATATTCAATAACTTAGTTAAAAAGGTGAAATTGTACAAGCCTACCTGAAAATATAGGTGTACCTCAACTTTAGTTTAGGCAGTATGCCAACCAACTGTGGATTTTCCTTAGGACCCAAGTCGCAACAACCGCATAGATCAGAAACCAGACAGTAACCAAACAAGTTGAAATCCTAGAAGGACCTCTCCTATATAAAGTTCAGATATAAGGGATCTTGACTGCAAAGTACTTAGCAAGATATTAACACTACAAGACAAGATGAAGTTAATCTGGGATCAAAAGAGTCTGATGCTGTAGTACTAGCCACACCTTCAAGGAATGCAAGATTGAAATATCTTAATTGCGCTTATGCCCTACTGTACAAGTTCTATCTCTGCAACAAACTACTAAACCAACTTATCACTAAGATCAACTACAAGGGCAAAACCAAGACAAAACACTAGTCCAATAGAGAATTAGACTCATGCAGGGTCTGAGCCAAGGTTAACAGCCACTCTGCATTAGCCCAAGTTATTCTACAAACTACTAGTAGAGATCTTAATAAATCACAATTAATATAGCTCTATAGTGTAAGTACCTGCAGTATCGACAGGAGGTCACCTAAGTAGTGTTCACTACCAATCGAATACAAGTCGGCCCTAGTCACCAAGATTCGCCTCAGCGAGCGAGTGTTTTGCTCCTTGCAACTCGCAGAGTTGGCTTTTTGCGTTCTCAACTTGGCTCATAATTAATCGGTGACCTAACAATTACTCGCCAAGGCTCATATCTCCTTGGTATTTTCCTATCCTAGCTCCCTCTGCCACACTCTACCTATTAGCCCTATTGGACACATTTACATTCCTTGTTTTTGGTTTGCTGCCACCAGCCACCCTTTCCTTCCATCTGTCATAGACTATTTTTACCTGGCATGGATCAATTTCAACTCTCATAGATTGTTGGCACCACTTGTTTATTTTTTGCTACATTAAAATTACCTGCTATCACCATTTTCCACTCGTCACAGCTTTCTAGCACCCTACTTGATATTTCAACTATCATGCATTATCGTTCTTGTTACAGATCCTCCCTCCTTTTCATGGACAGATTTTGCTAAATTACGGCTATTAATCTCCATATTCATTGTAAACTATTACCTAGCTCATTGTACAGATTCAGGCATACTAAAACAGAGGCCAAATGTGGATCTTCCTGCACTTTATCAAAGCTAACATGACTATACTCTATTGTCCAACCTCCCTCACTGCCTATCTTTATTGCACAAATACACAAAAAACGCCCTAATGTTAAGCTCCCTCCACTCACCTACCAATCGCCTAGCTCTATTATGTCCCCAATCCCTCTATCATTAATCGTCACTGTTTAGCATCCTGTGACATCCTGGGAAATACGATATTCATTATCTTGTGCACTAGGTAATGCTACAGGTCTTCCTTGCGTATTTCCCTAAATGTATCTTTGTCCTTTATGGCTTTCCCTTTGATATGTCGGAATTGGAGAGCACCTAATCCTTTTTCACAAGGCAGAATGATTGTTAGATAGTACCTAGTAGGGTAGTTGAACCTGATTTGCCAAATAGCACCTTTGCGGCCAGGGATTACTTTCTGAGGGAATTGGTATCGAAAGCGGAATCATATTCGATTAATGCGAACCTTCATACTTGTTTGCAGCACTTTTACTGACGTTCTAGCCCTCATTGCAGCTATATTCCCTCAATTAGCTTTATCTCTTCTGATCTATGATAACCTAACATAAAAAAAAAAAATATCACAAAATTAAAAGAAAACAAAAGAATAAAAAGGAAAAGAAATAAAAATCTGGTAATCTAACAGAAGAGGATAGTTATTAGATACCTCCTCCAGCTCCTCCAGCTCCAGTTCCTCCTCCCCCACCACCCCTTCCCTTGCCCTTGTCATCCCTCCCCTCAACTCCTACTCTATCTCCATCTCCGTCCA
>Ga0307511_10004515_pt1 | contig 14209 bp, 10 predicted proteins | sample 13_EM_MG_FD_200266 | JGI IMG/M metagenome (GOLD analysis project Ga0307511, IMG submission 200266) | Populus trichocarpa ectomycorrhiza microbial communities from riparian zone in the Pacific Northwest, United States - 13_EM | ecosystem: Host-associated > Plants > Roots > Unclassified | place...
ACAAACATTTTTTTATATATATATATATATATATATATATATATATATATATATATATATATATATATATATATAGAGAGAGAGAGAGAGAGAGAGAGAGAGAGAGAGAGGATCTATATTGAGATTTTTAAAACTAAAGGGACTAGATAAATAATCTATTGGGTAGCTCTGATTTCTGATGGGGACGTCTGTATATTTTCATCTGACAAGAGAAAGTATCTAAATCGGCATCCTCTTCTGTACCTATCCATGTGACCTACTGTCACCGCTTCCATATCATTCAGCACTGGAACAGCACCAACCCACCCTCTCTCTCGATCTTATTTTAAATTTTTCTCATCTAAATCATAGTTCTTAATCTTATTGTAACCAAATTGAATATAAATGGCTCTAATTTGAGGAACGAAGAAAATTAATGGTGAACTTGTACGTACAGCTAGGTAAAAATCATCAGGTCAAAGCTATGGTTAATTTACTGATGATGGATTTGCATAAAAAGTTTGGACGCTTTCTTTTCTTTTTTTTATTCTAGAAGTCAAGTTCATAATATTTATGGAGATTCAAAATCTTAGAGCAGACTGTAATAAATAATTTATTTTCAAGTCACAACTTAGTTTAAACATAGATGACATAATTAAGATCTTCTAAAACTTTTAGCTTTAAGTAGAATCTATGCAAGCAGTTCGCTGCTGCTTGGATTATTATTTTTTTTACATAGAAAATAATGTCTAGAAGCAACAAACATTTTTTATTAAAAAAAAAATTATAACTCAAGTTTGACTGGGTTGAATAAGTTGCAATTTTTTTAATTATACAAAAAAAATAAAAAAACAACAATAAATTGATCAGATTTAAAAAGAAAAGTGATGAGGATAACTTAGAGAAAAATATTTTTTTAATAGAGGACAAACAATGCAACTTAATTCATACAACTCGTATATTGTGGTGAAAAATACACCTAATTAAAATTGGTAAATATTGAAAATAATTTTGGGAATTTTTTAGTCAACTTCTAGTATTTAAATACTTGTCTACTTGTATGTCTAATATTTATACCAGAATATTAACCATTAATTCTCAAGAATTAACATTTTTAAAGGTATTGAAATATTGACCAAGTTCTTATAGATTTAATAAATTGATTATTAAATTCAAAAATACATGCAAAGATATTTTTTGAATTTTAATATATATAAAAAAATACTAAATCATACCATATGTTTATATATTTGTTTAAGCAAAATATGATTTTTATCTTTTGAGAGACTTGCTCGAATGCACATTAAATAAAATAAATTTTTGTATTTTTTGAGATTGAGAAAAAAATTTCAGAAATGTTTGGAAATATTTGAGATTTGGATGAAAATAAGTATTTTAATACCATGTCAGCATCTTACAATGTAAGTCTATAGCGTTGATATTAAATAAAACTGCTGGAAAAATGTGTGAGGGATCTATAAATAATTTTAAATTGGCCCTTTAATTTTCTTATAATTTTTTGGAATTTATTTGGGGCATATTTGCAAAAACTCATTTTTATTCAAAACAAAACTGTCAAAAAAAATCTAATGGTGTATTTGTCAAACAACCCCTTAAGCCAAAACTTCCTCAACAAAAAAAAGTAACTAACCAAGCAAAACCTTAGAACCTTACCGTGTATTTTCCAAACAACCCTTTAGGCTAAAAATTCCTTTAACAAAATAAGTAACTAACCAAACAAAACATTAGTACCTTACCCAAAACAAAACCAATCAGGTTGACTCAAAAACACTGTTTTAACCCTGAATTGAACTGAAAACCATGGTTTGACCCAAAACTAAAACAAAACAAATAATTAAACCCAAAACAAATAAAAAAAACACAAAAACATAAAACTTTCTAACAAAAACAGATCAAACACCAAGAACATGAAGAACACAATGAACATTAAAATCGAAACCCAGCAAACACAAATCACAAACCAAATAAGTTTTCATGTAATCAAGGGCAAGGTTTTGTTCATAATTATGCATAGATCAAGAATCAAGCATCCATTTTCTTCGATTAACACTTAAAACCCTAAAATTTAAATGCATTAGTACATGTTATTGATGCATTTTAACCCTAGATTAATTAGTTTGTGCCAAGAATTAACCCCAAACAGCTAAAAAACAAGAGGCTAAGGCAAAGTTCATGCGAAGAATATGAACCCAAAATCTAAAAAATTTCCAGAAATTAAAAAACTAATGCCAAAACCTAGATTTGGCCTTCTAGGCCTCTAAACACACATTGATTTTAGTCCTCATGAATCACATTACCAATACCAAGCATAATTGAATCCAAAAAAGTAACAAATAACATCCAATCATCAATAATATGCATAAGGTTTCAACTTCATAACTGCAACTCCAATGATAGCCAACAAAACCATCAAATTTCAATTCTCAACTGACTTTTTGAACACTTAGAACCCAAACCATGCCCAGTAACCTAGAACCTATACTAACAAAATAGAAAAGACATCAAACATAAACATATTGTCTTGATACTCAGTAACATCAACAAGAACTCCAAATAAGATTTAAATAATAAAAACACTTTCACATATTAATCAAAGCAAAACTATAAAACATCATAACACTAAAACAAGTTCAAAAAACTTCAAAAGAGATTTAAACATTAAGAAAGCATGAATGGGCAGGCCACATGGACTCCACCCTTGAGTTATTACAAGGTTATACCTTCTCCAAGCTTGTTGACTATAGGTTATTACTTTTTCTTCTTTTCTCCTTCCTTCTTTCCTTTTCACTCTTTTTTTTTCCATTTTTTTTTGGATTTTTTTTCTTGATTTTTTATGGGGTCAAAAGTGGGTAACAACAAAAACCAAAGATAAAAAGTGAAGTGTGAAGCTTTTTAGGGCGCTTGAATTACATAGCTTGATTCATTTCTTAGTTGACTACAACTTGTGAGCTAGTTTTTCAACTGCTTCATAAAAAGAATCTGGGAATATAGGATGATGGTTGTCAAAAGACGTTCGATAAAATAAAATAGTATGTGCATAATCCACCTCTCTTAGTACAATATATATCATGAAAGCCGTTGATTTTGTATTTGACTATGAATGAGATTGTTATAGGGTGTGTTTGGGGGCATCATAATGATATTAGAAGGAATGAGCAAGCCATATATTATTTGAGCGAGAAATTCACTAATTGTGAAGCTCGTTATACATTCTCGGAAAGATATATTATGTTTTAGAATGGAGTACTTCGTGGCTCAGACAATACATGCTTTATTATACCACTTGGCTGATATCCAAAATGGACCCAATCATGTATATCTTTGAAAAGCCTTATTTGTCCAATAGAATTGCACAGTGGTAAATCATACTGGCAGAATATGACATTGTATATATAACCAGAAAGTCAGTAAAAGGAGTGTTATAGCATATCATTTGGAAGATAATGTAGTTGATGATTATAAGCCTATATCGTTTGAGTTTCTAGATGAAGACATTATGATAGTAGAAGAAGAAACAAATTCAATATTTCTGACAACAACATAAAGGTAATACTCATTTCACCTAAAGCTACACAATATCCAATAGCTATCATATTACAATTTGAATATATCAACAATATAGCAGAATATAAAGCATGTACTCACGGGTTAGAAGATGCTTTAGAGAGGAAAGTCAAAAGGCTAGAGGTGTATGGAGATTCCTTATTGATAATCTACCAGGTGAAAGAATAGTAGAAGATAAAAGACAAAAAGCCAAAGCCTTACCAAGAATATCTCACTAAGCCAACAACTCAGTTTGAAGAAATTGAATTTACTCATTTGAGTAGGGACAAGAATCAGTTTTCAGATGCTTTAGCTACAGTAGCTTCAATGACACAAATTAAAGATGAGGTGAATATTCAACCAATGTACATTGAAGTGAAGAATTCTTATGCATCTATTGTTGTTGTATAAATGAGGTGGAAATAGATTTGAAGCCTTGGTATCATAATATTCAACATTTTATTAAAAGCTGAGAATACTAAGAAGGAGCTAATAAAATAAATAAATAGACTTTGAGAAGGATAACAATGGATTACTTATTGGAAGAGGAAGTTTTGTATAAAAGAGGATTTGACAAAACTTTATCGAGGTGTCTGGATGAGAAATAAGCTCGAAAGATAATGAAGGAAATACATGGAGGAGTTTGTGTTACACATGTTAATGGGTATATAATGTCAAGGAAAATGCAGAGAAGTGGATAATTTTGGTCATCTATGGAAAGAGATTGTATTGAATGTGTTTGAAAGTGTCATAAATGCCAAGTCTTTACAGATAAGATCCATGCACCACTAGTATCACTTTACAGTATGATTGCACACTGGCCATTTGCAATGTGAGGGATGGATGTGATTGGAAAAATAAAATTAAAGGCGAGTAATGGACATTGGTTTATCTTGGTAGCAATTGATTATTTTACAAAATGGGTTGAAGCGACTTCTTATGCTAGATTTATCGAGAAAAACATTATTTGTTGATATGGTTTTCCAGAAGCCTTTGTAATTAACAATGCTTAGAATTTTAATGGCAAGATAATTCAAGATCTGTGTCGATGATGGAAAATTAAACATCTTAATTCCTCTCTTTATTAGTCTAAGATGAATGGAGTAGTAAAAGCAGCAAACAAGAATATAAAAAAAATTGTTTAGAAAATGATAATTACCTATAAAGATTGGCGCAAAATGTTGCCATATGCATTGCATGGGTACATAACAATTATCCAAATATCAAGAGGTGAAATCCTGTGTTCCTTGATTTATGGAATGGAAGCGGAAATGCCACAAAAAATTGAAATTCCTTCTCTCAGGGTACTAAAAGAAGTATAGATGGAATAATTAGAATGGGTTAGAATTCATTATGAACAATTAAATTAAACCAGTACTGAGAAAAAGTTGACTGCAATTTGTGACGGACAGTTGTACCAAAAAAGGATAGCAAAGGCTTATGACAAAAAAAGTTCATCCACGAGAATTTCAGGTAGAAGATTTGGTGTCAAAAAAGATTTTATCAGTTGCATTGAAAGATCGAAGCAAAGCAAATGGGTACCTAATTATGGAAGAAAATATTTTTAGGAGCACTTATTTTATCAAATATAGATGGAAAAGACTTGTTAAAGCACGTGTACTTAGATGCTATAAAAAAGTATTCTGCTTGAAATTATTTTCATTATCTTGAGAAATAAAGACATGGAAATTTTGGCCAAATGTTATTCAAAACATTTTTTCTTCTTCTTCTTTTCTTCCTCAAATATCATTTTTTTTTCTTGGCCAACTAATTTGCAAAAAATCTCATTCTTCGGTTTGCTGTATAATCTAGCATTGATATTCTAAGCATAAATTTGTTAATAAAATAGAAATAAAAGGAAAAGTGATGGGTCTTTACCCAAAAGCTTAATGAACAATTAGGATTTAAAAAAAAATGAGGAAATTTGATGAAGAGAATTATTTGAAAAAAATATAAAGATAACGGGGGGGGCGGGGGGGTGTGGGGCTCTAAGAACCTTCATTCTGGGGAACAAGTAAAACTTTAGCATACGAAGGTGACAAGTGATGGAGGCATTACTGAGGGTGGGCAACCAATCCCGAGAATCATCAAAATCTGAATAACAATATTATAAGTTTCAATATAGAAATCTCAAAGAGGGTTCAAAACCAAGTCACCTATTTTGAAATTGAATTCAAACGAACTAGTAATTCTGGTATCGCTATCAGTTACATGATCTAAGATAAAAGGAAAACTTTACGCAGGGAAAGTTCAAACTTTTCAGTAAACCACCAAATAGGGAGCCTATATTTCAAATCAAGTAAGTATTCATGCATGTTATTTAACCCAACAACCAACAACCAACAACATTGTGCAATGTTTTTGCAGGAAAAAAAATCCTCAATGGAATCCAAAGAGGCTCTAATGAATCAAAGTTCTTCGCATCAAACATGACAATTTCATGAATGAAGAGAAATATAAAGAAAGGTGTATTTTTACTCATGGATAAAAGGGCTTAAAGTACAATGGCTAAATAGTGTGGGCACGAGCGGAGGAAGTGTTGCCATCTTGGCGATCAATTGCGCCTTATGAATCATCAAGTTGTTTGTGCATCTATTCCACACTATCCTCCAGCTCGATGTGTCAAGAATGACATACTCCCTCAAAAAATAAACACTCTGAGTCCGCACTCTGTTCCTTGAACTCTTTATCTAACGACGGAGGTAAAAAACTTGAGAGTTCATTTCAAGTCTCCAAGCATCGAGACGTTCTGCTACGTTCACCTGAGAAGAAGAAGTTGCTCTAATACTGAGAGCAAGGGACTGATTCATTTCAAGCCTCAACATCAGTCCTGACCGCTGAAGTCATTTCATCACGAGGAAAGACCTTGTCTCTTGCAGCGGTCACTGCGATTTCATCATTTCCCATCATAGAGTCCTTTATCGTGACTGGATAACCATTGACTTCAAACACAGTGCACCAAATTGGTTAACATTGCAAGAACAAAAGAAAGACTGAACAGTTATGTAAAGCTTTGAGGTCAAGAACTTTGAAAAAAAATTATGATTTTGGTGATTTATTATGTTAAGCACTGAACAGTTTATAGAAGGCTCACTTCCACCATCATAAAGATAAATCAATTGCCTTTGGGCCCCAAGTTAGCAAAAACTCAGATCTCAACTATATGTTACTAACTTCCTTGAAAAGCTGTAATTATCCAGGTGATCAACTTACAGTTCAAATCTCCACCATGTGTTGCTAACTTCTTCGAGAATCTTTTGTCATCTCTGAAATGACTTCCTTGAGAAATCTTGATTAGCCATGATCAGACCACCATGCAGACTTCTTTTCAGAAGCTTGCATCAACCAAGGGACCAACATGCACCCCACTTTCTATAAAAAGGGTCACATTTGTCAAGAAAGAGAGGTGGGGTTATTGGCAGAAAGCTAAAGTCCAAGAGTACTATAAAAGTTGCAGAAGGCACCTGAAGATGTTTGAGTGGCCAACATAAGACTTGGGTTAAGATGATTGTCATACATGAAAGACGTTGTGCTTAGGTGAGTCTATAATCATTATTTTGAAGGATCCCATGTTGATCCTTCCATCTGCATTAAAACCTGTCTCTCATGTTTAGGCTGTTCATCTAAAAAATAAACCTTATTTTTACCCATTTAAAAAAAATCATATTTTTTTTATAAGCTTACTACTTAAATTCAAGGAAAAATAATTTTTTCTTGTTTTTGTACCATAAGTATTGTAAAGATGGAAAAACTATCATGACGAATTTTAACCACTATTTTTCAACATATTTTTTTAAAAATATAAAAAATATAAAAATTCAAAAACATTGTATTTTCAACACCATTAGGCAAATTACTAGTTATTTCGTAATTTCCAATTATTTTATTTTGTTTTTGTGTTTATATAAAAAAAAAGGGTGAGACAGATACAGTGCGTTAAATGCACTACACTAAATTCAACCAGCAACCTAATTGCATGCATTAAGTGCAGCACATTTAGCAGTCCCCTAACTGCTACTGCATTATATGGACTGACTAGAAAATAAAAGGAGAATGCATACAAAGGGGAGCTTTCAACGGGACTAAAAAAAAACTTCAATTCTATTTTTCAATTGACCCGTAGTAGCCTCACAAAGCAACACCACTACAGCTCACAAAGTTCAAAATAACAACCTATTTTTTTCTTCTTTTCTTCCATCACAAACGACATAACTGTTGGAGTTAGAGGTCTCTTGGTGACTAAGTCAACAAGACTTATCATATTTAATATGGTATTAGTTACTATTCTGTTAATAAATCCCTGGTTATAAGGGTTTAGTTTAAACTTTGAATTATTCTATAACAAATTCACCATATCTTTAGGACTTCTTAACATGGTTGTTTTGATTTCATTCTTGTTTTGTAAGGCTACTATAAAGCTATAGTTTCATTGATCAATAAATGAGATTTTGTGTTTAAAGCTTTGAGTTTCCAATAAAGTGGTATCAGAGCCTCCTCAAACAAGCCTGATCGAGTGTAGTTAGGCAATGTAGTATACTAACGAGAAAAAAAAAAAGAGATAACAGAAAGTGCAAACTAGTGAAAGAAAGATGGCAACTAAAGGAGGCAGCTTTGTACAACCTGTACCTAAGTTCGATGGTCACTATAACCATTGGGCTATGCTTATAGAGAATTTTCTCCGATCAAAGAAATATTGGCCTTTGGTGGAGACATGGATTGTCACAATAACAGATGGAGCTGAGCCAACAAAGGCACAAAGGAAAACAATTGAAGATCAACGACTAAAAAACTTAAAGGTGAAAAGTTACCTTTCATAGGCCATAGATCGAAGCATCATGAAAACAATCCTTGATAAGGAGAGTTGGAAAGGCATATGGGATTCGATGATGCAGAAGTATCAGGGGACAACAAGAGTGAAGAAGGCCCAGTTGTAGGCATTACGAAGGGAATTTAAAGTTCAAATGAGAGAAGGAGAGAAAGTGAACGAGTATTCTGCTTGGACACTAATAATTACAAACAAGATGAAAGCTCATAGAGAAAAGATGGGGCAAGTTGTGATCATCAAGAAGATCTTGAGATCAATGACCTTAAGATTTGATTACATTGAATGTTCAGTAGAGGAGTCCAATGATTTGGATGTGTTAACAATTGATGAGTTATAAAGAAGCCTATTAATTCATGAGCAAAGAATGAACAATCATGGTGAAAGAGATGAGCAGGCTTTGAAGATTTCTTATAAAGAGAAATTTGGAGGAAGAGAAAGAGGTTGAGGTGTACCACGAGGTTGAGGAAACGGTAAAGAGAGGCAACCATTCCACAAGATAACTATAGAGTGCTACAAATGCCACAAACCAGGAGACTTCCAATACAAGTTTCCTAGTTGGGAGAAAAAGGTGTTAATTATGCTCAGCTTGATAAATAACAAGAGATGTTGTTAACTTGTTAAGTGGCCTATGTAGAGCTCCACAATTCCAAAAGAAAGTAAGTATGGTTGCTCGACTTCGGCTGTAACAATCACATGAGTGGTAATAAGCAATGGTTTCTTAACCTAGATGAGACATTTAGACAAGTGGTGAAGCTTGGCAACAATTTGAATATGGCAGTGATGGGGAAGGAAACATCAGATTGCAAGTCAATGGAGCAAATTAGATGATAAGTGAAGTGTTTTATATTCCTGAGCTTAAAAATAATTTGCTAAGTATTGGTCAATTGCAAGAAAGAAACCTAGCCATTCTTATTCAGCATGGAGTGTGTAAGATATATCATCTTGTAAGAGGATTGATCATGTAGACTCAAATATCTACTAATAGGATGTTTGTTCCTTTTGCCTTGATGCCAACACAAGATCAAGCTCCAGCCCCTGCATGCTTTCAAACTGCATCTGAAGACAACACTCACTTATGGCACTGAAGGTTTGGGCATCTTAATTTTAAAGGTTTGAGAACCTTGTTCTATAAGAAAATGATGAAGGGTCTGCCTCCACTCAAAGTTTCTTCGAAACTGTGCACTAACTATATGGTAGGCAAACAACATTGAGAATCCATTCCAAAGAAAAGCTTGTGGAGAGCTTCTTAGAGACTCCAATTAATGCACGCTGACATTTGCGGTCCTATCACACCTGAGTTCAACGCTTAAAAGAGGTATCAAATAACCTTTACAGATAATTATAACAGAAAATTATGAACTTGTTTATTGAATGCCAAGACAAAAGCTTTTGTTATGTTTAAAAAATTCAAAAGTTTGGTAGAGAAAGAAACTAGGAAATTTATATGTTGCCTTTCGTTCTGATAGAGATGGGGAGTTCACCTCACTGGAATTCAACAAGTTTTGCAACTTAAATGGAATTAGTAGGCAACTTACTATAGCTTACACCCTATAACAAAATAGGGTTGTAAAGCATAAAAACCGAACAATAATGAATATGGTAAATTGCATGTTGTCAGAGAAACAAGTTCCCAAAGAATTATGTCCTGAAGCTATTAACCGGACAATTCATGTGCTCAATCGATGTCCTACACTAGTAGTGAAGGATATGATTCCAGAGAAAGTATAGTGTGGTTTTAAACCTTTTGTTGATCATTTTAGGGTGTTTGGTTGTATAGGTCATATACATATTCCTAACAATAAAAAGCAAAAGCTTGATGACAAGAGTTTCAAATGTGTTCTCTTAAGTTTAAGTGAAGAATCTAAAGCTTATAGATTCTATGACCTTGTGTCAAAGAAAGTTGTTATATATAGAGACATTGTGTTTGAGGAAGACGAGAAGTGGAATTGGGGTAAAATTGTTGAAGAAACTAACCATGATTTTCTTGAGTGAGGAGATGAAGATGAATTGGATGAGAAGGAGAATGAAGATGCCAGTAAAAAAGAAGAGCAAGTCAAAGAAAGAACTACTAGTCTTTCATCAAATGAATCAGCTGAAGATAATTCTTTAAATCCTTTTTCAAGGGAGGATAAGACAATAACCATCATAGATGGAGGATTATGTAAGTGGTGAGAGTCTGTCTCAGGAGGAAGGGAATAATTTTGTGATGTTCATTTCATTTGGAGATCTTGTGTCCTTTGAAGAAGCTATCATGAGCACAAAATGGAGTGAAGTTATGGACTTAGAAATTAAAGCCATCGAGAAGAATAGAACCTGAGAGTTAACTGTATTGCCAGATGAAGCCAAAAAGATAGGGGTGAAATGGATACTTAAGACCAAGTTGAACGAGAATGTGGTCAAGGGATACACCCAATAATTTGTAATAGATTACACCGAGGTGTTTGCTCTCGTAGCTCGTGGGATACCATTAGAATGATTCTAGCTCTTGCAGCTTATATAGGGTGGAGTGTGTACCAGCTTGATGTGAAGAGTGTATTTTTTCACGGTAAGTTGAATGAGGTAGTGTTTATTAAGTAACCACGGGGTTATAAGAAGAAAGGAGCAAAAGACAAAGTGTATAGTCTCAAAAAAGCCCTATATGGACTCAAACAAGCTTCTCGAGCTTGGTACAACAAGATTGAGTCCTATTTTATCAAGGAGGGATTTGAAGATGTTTTTGTGAGCACACTTTGTTTATAAAGATGAAAAAATAAGGAAGATTTCTTGTGGTTAGCTTAGACGTGGACAATCTCATTTTCATAGGGAATGATGAAGCAATGTTTGAGAGGTTCAAGGACTTTATGAAGCAGGGGTTTGATATGTCTTATCTTGGGAAAATGAAATATTTTCTCGGTGTGGAAGTGGTGCAAAGTATTGAGGGAATTTTTATAAGTCAGAAGAAATATGCTATAGAAGTGTTAGAGAGGTTTGGCATGAAGAGTTGCAATCCTGTGAAGAATCCAATTATATTAGGGTTCAAACTTGTGAAGGATGAAGGTGGTACCAATATTGATGCTACTGCTTATAAGCAAATGGTGGGCAGTCTCATGTATTTGACTGCCTTCATACCAGACTTGGTGTATTTGGTGAGCTTAATTAGTAGGTTCATGCAAAAGCCAACTGAATTGCATCAATAAGTAGTGAAAATGATCCTTCAATACTTAAAAGGCATTGTTGAGTTAGGGATTCTTTACAAGAGAGGAGGAGAAGATAGTTTGATGACTTATTCTAATAGTGACTATACAGAAGATATTGAGGACTGAAAGATTATGCCGGGGTATGTGTTCTTATGAAGTTTAAGCGTTGTGGCTTAGTCTTCAAAAAAGCAGTCGATGGTCACACTCTCCACTGAAGCAGAGTTCATAGTTGCAGCCTCTGTACATGTTAAGATGTGTGGATGTGTAGGATTCTCGAAACGCTTGGTCATGAATAAAGTAAGTGCAAGTGCACTGTGGTCTTTTATGATAATAGCTCAGCTATTAAACTTTTAAATAATCATGTTTTGCATGGTAGAAGTAAACACATTGATATTAGATTTAATTTTCTTCATGATTTAACAAAAGATGAGGTTGTTGAGTTGGTGCATTATGGTTCAAAAGATCAAATTGCTGACATTATGACTAAGCCCTTGAAGTTGTAGGCTTTCTTAAGATTGAGAGACATGTTTGGCGTTTGCTTGGCACCAAAAGTAAACTGAATGCAGTTTGTAGATCAGTTTAAGGAGGATTTGTTGGAGTTGTAAGTCTCTTGGTGACTAAGTCAATAAGACTTATCACATTTAATATAGTCTTAGTTACTGTTCTATTAATAAAGCCCTGGTTATAAGGGTTTAGTTTAGACTTTGAATTATTCTGTAACAAATTCACCTTGTCTTTAGGACTTGTTAACGTGGTTGTTTTGATTTCATTCCTATTTTGTAAGGCTTCTATAAAGCTGCAATTTCATTGATTAATAAATGAGATTATGTGTTTAGAGCTTTGAGTTTCCAACAATAATAGCCTGGCCGAGAAATACCCTCTCCTCTAGTGACCCAACATCGCTAGCCTCATCTCTAGCCGTGAACAACCATTGATTCCAGCACTCCAACGCTAGCTATAACTCCACCTCCACCATAAACCACCTACATCTCCCAACCATCGTGAGTTCCCACATAACAGGTGGTGATGGCAGTAGTATGAATAAACCATGATGAAGAGAGACAAAGGAGAAAACTAGTAGAGGGAGGATGCTAAAAATTCAACTTAATCAATCTACTTTCTCCAACATCCATGAGCCTCACTGTTAGTGTCAGCAGCAAGAGGAATGACTGGTATACCACATGGAAGACCTCACGCACCTCTTACCCTTCAATGTCGTATATAACCACATGCCAATAGTAGCGGCCATCCATGTATGTTGTAGCCTCTACTTGCTGCCACCACCACCTCGCCGAATTCCAGCAACTTCAAGCTAATTCTTATATGGATGTCTGGATTGTTCGAGATTTTTTTAGGATTAAATGGTTTAAATATAGCTTTTAAATAATAAATGAGCATCCTTATTTTGATTGTGATTTTGTTGTGATTTTTATGTTGATTGATTTAAAAATAATTATGAATAATTGCTAGTTAAATCATGAACAAGTTTGTAAGTAAATTATGAATTTTTATTGTGTTGATGTTTTTAATAATGGAGTTTTAGTGTGTTAATGTTGTTTTAAATCAATTTTAAAGTGCTTGATATGTCTTCAATTGTGAAATTTTAATATGTTTATGTATTTTTTGTCAATCTTAATGTGTTTAACATTTTTATTGCAAAAATGGCAATATGTTGATGTTATTATTAAATTATTGATTTTAATATGTTTATGTTATTATTAAATTGTTCATTTTAATGTGTTTGATGTTTTTAATCGTAAAATTATAATGTGTTGTTATATTAATTTGTCAATTTTAATGTGTTGATTATGAATTTTTAATGTGTTGATGTTGTTATTAAACTATTGATTTTAACGTGTTTGATTTCTTTAATCGTGAAGTATAATGTGTTAGATGTTTTAAAATTGTAAATTCTATTGTGTTATATATTTTTAATTTGCAAATCTTATAATGAATATGTCTTTGCGATTTATGAGGAATTTGTGTGTACACATTATTTAATTTTATTTTCAGTGTGTGTGGATTAGGCTAAATGTATATGAATGGTTCCCTTCAAGGCATGTTAAATAGATTCGGTCAAAGCCCATGATTTACCATTCATATGGGTCAAACACTCATTTCAAAAGTTCTTCAAAATAATAATAATAAATATTTTTTAAAAAAATAAAAAAAATATTTTAAGTCACTCATTAATTTTTAAAATAATAAGCAGAGTTGTTATTTTGAAGGTTAATAGGGATTAACAAATCCTTTTAGTTTCCTTTTTAGATAATCAATTTTTCAGTCTAATATTCATTAATAATAATATAACATTAAATATTAGTACCACTAGATCCAATAACAAGTAGAGTTAATGCTTAAATGATCAAGGACGGGGTATGACAATATTATTCATAACATATTGTGACTGAAACTCTCATTTATCATAGAACAAGTGAACCTCATTAAAGCTCTTTCCATGAACATTCCTTAGTATTTGGATCTGGTTTAATAAGCTCATTGTAAGCCTAATGGTTTAACTCACTAACATGATTTGATTGACAAAAAATCACATGATTTGATTGACAAAAATCACATGTTGTGATCATAAGGGCCCAACCTTAAAATTAGCAGTTCACCAATATTATCCAAAGGTAGTAATTGAGGATGGAAACAGTAAATCGGA
>Ga0307511_10004517_pt1 | contig 14207 bp, 12 predicted proteins | sample 13_EM_MG_FD_200266 | JGI IMG/M metagenome (GOLD analysis project Ga0307511, IMG submission 200266) | Populus trichocarpa ectomycorrhiza microbial communities from riparian zone in the Pacific Northwest, United States - 13_EM | ecosystem: Host-associated > Plants > Roots > Unclassified | place...
TTCCAGTATGGTACATAGTGGCTAGGTAACGCAAAATTAGCATACCTCCAAGACCCGAATTTGAGGGCTCCAAACGATGACATGTTAGCAATTCAGCTGTGATCAAAGGAATATGAGCTACACCACGGTGCTTTATATTGTATTGCTGGGAAATATAATTGTAGGGAACGAGTGGTTTTAGAGCATGATGTATTTGATGTTATCGCACATACTCATGATGTGTTATTGCAATTGCATGCAGGTAAGAACAAAACCTATGCGAGTATAAATGAGAAGTATCATTGAATTAATCGCAAGAAGCTCATATGAGTCTTAATCTACTTAATATGTGGTATAGGTTGTTGAACTTTTACGGCATTGTTAACCTCGTGGACGTAATAAATCAAGTCAAAGTCGTGGACAATACCAATGGACTTTACATATTCGAGATTATTTTAGCAAGTATTCTTGTGCTTATCCTCTGAAGTCTAAAGAAAGTATGGAAGGTGCGATTGCACTTATGGTATGGGTTGGTCAATTTGGTCCATCAAAGGTTCTTCGATGCGGGAATGCTAATGAGTTTAAGTTATTAAGCGAGGGATTCAGTCAGCGGGGGATTGAGCAAGCAGAGCTTTTCTTGTATATTTTTTAAATTTTTTTTATATACTTTTCTTATGTATATATCTCATGTATAACGTAGTAGATTAAGACTCCTGACCTAAAGACATGCTTGAAGATGCAAAAGGAATACAAGGTGCTTTGTTCGGATCCTCCAACTCCCAGTTCGTTTATATCGGCTCCTCAAACGGGTACCAAGGGTGGCACCTTTTTATTGATTTTTCTTTAATAAATCACTCGTGTTCAAAATACTGAGGCGGCGAATAATCCTCTGTTTTTTATTTAGAGCGTATACGTCGATTCGACCTAAGGTCATTCGAAGGTCCCTGTCCCCATATCTACCACCAAGGCCAGGAACCCCAGAAAGAGAACAAATGAGATCCGAAGGGAATGACATCCGAAACTCTGGTCGCGCAGGTGAAAAATCTCAAAGTTCACCCCTAAAAACTCGTGGTTGCGCAAATGGGCAGTAAAATTCGCAAGTGATAATATAACTCCCGGACTTCCCTCATCCGACTCTCGAGCATAAGACTCATTCATGTCAGTGAAATCCGGCTACAATTCTCACAACGTACCATCGGACATTGGCCACACCCGTTACCTCACATATCATACTATCCGCTCAAGCAAAAACCACATCCCCCGCTATTCCCATAATGCGACATCCTATGTCCATGTGTGGTAGATCTGAGAAGGTGAGGCCAGTGATGCTGTTCGTTTAATGGTCTCTTCTTTCTTGCCGCGGTTCCAGTCGTAACTTGTGATGCGGAAGCCCCCTCTATTAATCTCCTATAGATAACCAGGGAGGTTCCCGTTTTGCCTGGTTGGTTCTCCTTCAGCAGCCAGCTGATCACCATGATCTCCACTCCGGGTCAGTACAAGAGTGTAGCTGTATGTATAATCACTGCTTGTACTCTGGTTGTGGAGGTGATGGTGATGCACCGATCTTGGTAGCCCCTTTTCCTTTTGCATTCCATTCCTTCACTACCTTCTGTTGTGTCCCCCCACTCGGTACCAATGCTTGTGCTGAGGCTTGAACGACTACTTCCGAATATGCGAGCGGTAGTGCTACCAGAATTACCGCTCTTACATAGGTACGTACTGGTGGCGCAGGAGCGGATCAGCGTAGCTACCTCGAGTTGAGAAGCAGGGTGTTGGTCGTGCGCCGAGTATTCAGCTCTTCCTGTTCCCAATTCCGCTAATAAGATATTGCTCCCTTCTCCGTCGGCTTCTTCCCCGGCTTCCTCTTTACCGCGTTTTCTTTGTGCAACAGCTCATATATATGTTCCGACCCAGTCACCACACTTGTGTTTTTCGTCAGTAGCCCGGTCCCTTGATGACCGACCCTACCAATTGACTGGCCTGCCCAGTTCGAGCTGATCCGGTCTATTCAATAAATCGACCGGTCAAAATTTAGAGCGGAAAGTTCTTTTCTATAGGCTAAGTAAATATACACTGCTAGTCATATCCGGCTTAAAGAAGAAAACCAAATATATACCATGACCATATCTATTCCACCTCGCTATCATCATCTTGGCTATCCTCCGCTTGATGTTCTGCTGTCAGAGTCGCTCCCTCACTCCAACCGCAACCTCTTGATTTGTTGCAGCAGAGTTGCTTGTGTAGGTATTGAACTTCTTCAGGAGAGAATTTGCTGCGTAGGTATAGAGCTTCTTCACTGCTGGGAAACTTGTCGGTGTTTATATTTCTCACTTTTAAAACCAGCCTTTTATTTATTGATTGTTTGCCCTCGTGGAGTTGTTCGACTCACTTCTTATTTTCCGGACCCACTTAACCTCCATTGACCTTGTCTAGCTTCACTCGCCCGGTCTAGTGCCCCTGGCCCGGTCTCGTGAAATTAGCATGAGTGTAGCGACTGAGCCGGGCCAGTGATCAAAAGATATCCTGCTTTTCTCGATATAGAAGAGCCCCCACCTGCTCGCATTGTAGTGAATTGAAATGAGGACTTGGAAAACGAAAAAGACGTAGGACCCTAAGACTTTCAAGAGCAGTCTTGTAGGGGATATTAGGTATATCTGGAGTGTTATTCGCATCAGAATCTCATAAGACCCTAAAATGTGTTGCTCCTCCTCTTCCGCAGATTCTCAACCACTTCATCAACAGAATCAAGCAGGGTAGATTGCTGAAAACGTTCAATAACCTTGATAAACAACCTATGAAGAAACAATGTGCAGGATCATCTCAGCTCGGCTTGCTGTGGCACACCGATTCATGGACAGCTACCTAACTCGCACCGCCAGCATCCCTGGTTCCACATCAGTAGCTCCACCGACCCAGCTACCAGAAAATGAAATCCACTTCTTCAAAAGACCAAAGATCATCGAAACTACTTATCATTGGAACACTCTCAGAATGTTACATCCCCTCTCTCGAAGCTTTCTCTAAATAAGTACTTCCGCCGCGACCCTCTAAACTATATTATTGTGCGCTAGGTAGGTAGGTAGCTAAAACAACCCGTTCCTCACCCACTTTGTGGGATATATGTGCCACCCAGATCATAATTTTTCCGCACTGTCCAGGAAATACCTTCATTAGGGAGAGAGCACGGGTATCGAACATTTTACAATTTCAGCTTGGGTCCTAGTGACCTGGAAATGCTGTAGGTGGCCACACTGTGCCTCGCATGCATATTAGTTGTAAAGTACCCTGCCCCAATTACCCTGAACGTCAATTATCGCATTTCATGCTACTCATGAAATCCTCGGTGAATATAATAAATCGGGTTAGATGCGCAAAGTGAGTGTAGCCACTACAGTATAGCTTCTAGCCCAAAACGACAAATAATGTCAGAAATGAAGGCACAGTCCGATACAGCTTTGAATGTATCTGTAAGTATCATGAAACTAAAGGAAAAGATCATAAATCGATGGCAGATAGCGTGACCTAGTTCTGTACGGGTGTAGTATATGTGCTATCATTGCAAGATTATAAGATATGCCAAAGAAAGAAGTGACTAGCAAAACGTCGACGGAAAAGCCCTAAACTAACCCCGCACGGAAAAACATATATACTCCTGTTATAGCACCATAAAGCAAAAATTAAAAAACCCAATCTACCCAACTACAATTAACCACTCCCCGAGTCTACACTTCAAGAATGAGTATCAACTACATTGCCACAACGCACTCAAGAAACACATCCCCGTTCCGGGGACACTCCGCAAGCTCCTTCCCTTCAGCGTCTTTTTACTCCGCGCATCATTTTTTTCCAACACGACCCATCCTACTCACTCTCCTCACCACTACCTCCATCCGCGCCCCAGGTACACTCCCTCTCGCCACCCGCGGCCCAAAGGCACAGAACCCCCACGCCCCCTCCCCTCCTGCAACCTCAACCCCATACTTCTTCGCTAAAACCTCTTGAAACTTCCCTACAGCTCTCAAGACCACCCACTCGTCGGTATCGGTGATTCTCCCGAGTTCATTGAGCGCAGATAGACTGCCCTTGATAATACGGAGCCTGAGGGTAGTGTACGGGATAGGAGTAGTTTCTGCTTGATCGCGGTCATTGGTGGATTTGTGGGTCTTGGGGGGGGGTTGAGGGGGGGCGGGGGGCTGGTAGAACCAGGAGTTGGGAATGGGAGTGATGATGAGTTGGGAGGTGATGGCTTTTACAGGTGGCGGCGGGTCAGTAGTGGTGGTGGTGGTGGTGACGGCGGTAGTGGTGGTAGAGGTAGAGTCGGATTTAGCTGGGAGGGTGGCGGTCAGGATGTACGCTTCGGTGGATCTGGTGGTCCTGGCAGAGAGAAGTTCGATCTTGATTTCTGGGGGCGGATCTTTATCCTTTTTGGCTGATTTGATTCGCGGGCTGGGGCTGGATCTAGCGAGGGATGGCACGAAGTCAGCGCTGTTGCCACTTACTTCATCAACAATGCTGGTGGAAGAGGGGGCATGCATGGTTGTAGGCGCAACAGGGACACGAGTGGACGAGGGTCGGTTTGGTACTGAGGTGGTAGATTTCTTTGATTTACTTGTGACAGATCCTATGAGTGCATGATCGACCTCCTCCTTCGGGGCTACCGCTTTGTAATCGTGGGTTGCTACATCAGTAATATCACCACCCACATTGGAATCCAGGTCCTCCAGGTCATCCAGGCCCTCCGGTTCGGTGATATCACAAGATGGCACTTCCTCCTCCTCCTCCACCTCCTGCTTCACTGGCACCGGTTCCTTGGGCTTTCTCGCCGCTTGGGCGAATCCTAGGGGTCGCTTCTTTCTCCCTGGTGAATATGGGGCCGTTGGAGCCCCCGCTCTCTTTGTGCTGGGTCGAGTCCCAGGGACGACACTCTGCTGGCGGCGCCAGTTGAGGCCACCACGGAGGTCGCCCTGGCGGGCGCTCGAGGGGGCGTTGGTAGTCGCTTGCGGTGGGGGTCGGGAGTGGGATGGCGTGCTGGCCCGCATGGCCGGGCGGGGAGGGCGCGGGGGTGTTTATGGGGCGGGGAGGATGGGATGTGTGTTAGCTACCGATATGTAGTTTTGTATGTATACTAGGTGAACGGCGACACGGGAGATATGGGGTACTGGAAGTACCTACCCGTTGTTGTAGGAGAGTGTGAGAAGGTCTACCAACCAGACTACCTACGTGGACTTGGTGTTAGTGTACATGGTCTTTGTGCTGTTTCCTTGTCGTTGTCGCGGAGATAATGAAAGAGAGGCCCAACTTGTGGCTTAACCCGTATCACGTGTGGCTTTGAAAGTCACAACTTTTGCCGTGGCAGTGCCCTCCCTCTCAACCAGAGTATTCCAACTGTGTGATAGATATCGGCTACCTATTCGAAACATTGGTTTCAGGTGATTTATTTGCTAGCAGACCTCAGCACCAGGGAGGGGTATCTGTAGTTAGTAGTGCCCAAGCATTGGATTCACCTACGAGTTCACTATTCACTATGGGGAAGTACCGGTAGCTCGTAATGGGTAAATACAGTCGAACCTGTCTTACTTCCATGACATCTGTCAGGAGACTTTTGATGCGGTAAGAGAGGTTTATGCGGTAAGACCGGGAATCCTAGCCCTCGACACAAAATCCGTCAGCAGCTTACTTTGTACTTTCGCAGGATATGCACTTAGATGAGGATGTTCTTCTTGGCAATTCTATCATATTCAGATGAATGCTACACACACATCAGTGGGCCCTAGCATTCTAGCTGTAACTTGTGGCTGGATCATCAGATTTACATATATCTATAGCTCCTTAGTCGTAGTGCAATACCTATCATGCCGAACTCCTATTTGCCACCAAACGCAAGCATGAGAGTAGGCCCTTGAGTTATTTACGAGATGTAGTGCAACCAGACTAGACCTTTGACCTGGCTCTGGGTATGAGCCAATCCAAAGTATGTACACTGCTTTGTAGTGAATATCGGCGGTAGGAAACGGGTGCTCTTGAATATTTTAGAGAGATGAGACTTGCGTGTAGTAATCGCCATACAGTACCTCTGGATTCTATGGATGTTTTTCTTGTTGGCTATTCTACTACTCTAGCAGTGTATATACATACATGAATCTCTGATTCTCCATACGCCACGTTGCGATGTTTGAAGGCTTGCGCCTACACCTTGCATTCGGCTCGCTTAGTTGAAGCAACAAACTCCACACATGTCATGCTCCACTGATCCACATATGTCATGATTACGAGCATAAGAACTATTATTTGGCTGTGACTGTGACTGTTTTAAAAACAAGTTTTTTGGCCACACGCACGGAGAAGGGCATCTTGGCAGGGAAGTTTGTATGATGGCATCGAACCTGTCTCCTTTGACTCGCTACATAACACCTTTGTACCAGAAACCAGAGAGCCTCGCCCTCACACCGGTTTCCAACACCGAATACAGCACCGAGTACACTTAAATCAAAATTTTTGTCACCGCTTGAATCTCGCTAACCCACCCCACCGCATCGTCCGTCCGCTAGCTATGTATATCAAGACAGAGCCAGACCAAACCTCACCCTCCACTGCCTACGCTGATACGCCCTTGCCAGCAATGGAGACACATGGCGGAATCTCGGCATCTCCTCAGTATACACCTCGGGCGTTTGTCGTGTATACCTTGACGCGCAACTATTCTTCCATCGTGCCTTGCGAGATGGAGATTGACCCTCGAGAGCTATACAACCTGGATGCGGCCTCAGCCTATGTTTACTACTGCGACTTGGCCGAGGCCCTATTCGATAACATTCCAAGCGAGATGAAGCTTGGCCTTTCAGCTGATCAGTTTACCCTGAGGCTGAATGACAAAGCTGGCTTTAGGAAGGACTACGACCTTCCATTTTGGGGACAAAGTAAGGCTGCTAAAATCAAATCCCGTGTGCTTAATCACCTTGGGAACGGCTTTACTAGCTTGATTGACGTGTTTCTCAAAAGCATTTCCTATGCGCGTCGATATGAGGGCCAATCGGCTTTGTTCTCGGAAGTAAAAGCACAATTACTCCATCGTTGCATAAAGTGGGAGGATATTGGGCAATTCGATAAAGTTCCCGAGTGTGAGTGTGGCGGATCTAGGTGCATGGTGCGAATCAAGAACGAATTGGAGAAGCTAGCAAATGCACCACCAGAGCACAAGAGCCTAGTTGAACCGGTGGTTTCGAAGGATGGCAAGATGTGGGGTTGGCCCGAAGAGCAGAAGTGGTATGATTTGGAATTGACCTATGCAGGAAAAGGTAATGTCATCATGTCGTCAAGCATTGGAATCTACACTGACTGTGTTTATCAATTCAAGATGCGCGGAAGAAGGAGTTTGACAAGTACAAGCATGAATTATCGATCATTGGCGTTGAGGTCCCTCCACAGCTCTACTGCTCTACCTAAGTTCCCGTGGTCCTTTTATTTTCTTGGGAACTTTGGCTAGGAAAATCTTTGAGACTGTACAAACCGATTGGACTGGGCTTGGGTGGACATGTGATTGTGTTTTTACTAGTGCGGCTTCCGAAACCGTTGTGGGGCGGTTATGGGGCGTTTTTTGATTTACTACTGGGCTTTTATTTGCAACGGAATCATCCAAATTGTGTAGGGGACATTTAGTGCGTGGGTGAAATCAATCCTGGGGCAATAATTTCTTATTCATGCTGCATACATGTTTCATTTAGTTTGAAGGGTTACGGAGGTGGAATCTGAATGCAAGTGCAACTGTAATTGATCAGCTAGGCAGTTTGGCAATCACTTTTAAAACGTGCAAGACTTTTAACCTGTGCGGCACCAACTCAGGATATCACGACTAAGAACAACCAGTTCGTTATTAGCGCCGCAATAGCCGTCATAGGTATATCACGGAGATGATATTATTAAAATGGGAGTTGGCAAGTTCAACACATGCCAGTTCACGAATCCGTTAGCCTGCTTTAGTTGCTATCCTCGTAATTGCATAGATAATTCTGAAGATTTATACTTCCAACTCAGGCAGCAAGAGTTTTCATTGAAGCTGCCGCATCTCGAGCAAGTTCACTGCATACCTACCTGTCCTGGACATATTTGGCAAACTCTATACAAGCTACTTGAATGCCTCCAAACTTATTCCGCACTGTAAATTATAATATCTGTCTGAAGTGGACCTACTATAGCCTGGTCTAGGCACGAGTTGCCTACCTAGATTCCAGTACAACACTGCGTAGCTCAGCTCAGACGCGCGCATTCTTTAAACATACGCACCAGCATGTATCACGAGCTTTGCTTAAAAGATTCAACTTTTGAGCGATGAAAAAAAAGGTCCAAGTTATGGTTTGGATCTCGAACACACTGTGAAATTGCAATATTATTAACTAAAACTGAATGGGATGGTGGTGCATACAAATGTGGCTGCACTTATGAGTCGCTGGATTAACGAGGTTCAAGGTAGACCGAACCCTGTCAGGGTAATTGCTGAAATGTTATGGAAATTATTTTATTTGGATGTGAGGGGGAAGCGCGGGATAACGTGATCCCTCAGTTCCGTTGCGGGCAAAAGTACAAACTTGAATCAATGATCTATAAATTTCATACAAGCAGTAAAAATCTCACATGTTACTTGACCTCAGGGCAGCGCCAAACACACTAGAGATGGCCAAACGTAGATACATCTTTTGAAAATTCCAATAAAAATAAAATTTGGAAGAATTATGCACAAGAGGCGCCTTATACTTAAGATAAGTTTATACCTAGGTTGTTCAAGCTTTCCACGGAAACTACCAGGCAACCACATTGTGTGCTCTACTTTCATTATAACAGTGATATTCCTCTTCTACAAGATACTAAAGCCGCGATAGAAGTGAGAGGATGGTTGATCTTTGACGGTCATGGTAATATAGGTACTTTTGGTATTAAACCTGAGGGTACAAGCAGGAATGAACTAGAACTATGTTAGAGCAGATGAACTGTATTAAAGCAGAGAGATAAGCCATGCACCCCGCGCGTCAAAATATTCAAATATCCAAATACCCCTATCTTCAGTCGTACCCTAGAGTACCACCTCCGACCTTGACCCTCCTACCACCTGACAGCATCCGCCCCAAAATAATCAAGAACTTGCTGATCTACAAAGGGACGGATAGCCTCCATGAGGAAAGGGGTAAGCTGATCCATATCCCGAATCCCCTGATCACGCCAAACCTCTACAACATTCGCAGCAATCCGTTCAAGCATCCCATATGGGAGGTCAATTGTGTGGCTCTTGTACACATTGTTATTTATGTGATGCCAAGTGTAGACTCGTTTCTCATTCGAGAAGATTATGATACGCTTATGCTGCAGAAAGTCGTAAAGTTGGCTGTTGAGTTTTTTCCCCGTGATTGACATCTTGCTGGCTTATTTTGGGAGGTATAGGTGTAAGTATATAAGCGTGAGTGATAGAGAAGAAAAAATTAGTGCGATTTTTGTGGTTTAGAAATATCGCGTTGTCAGGGCTATGCGTATCGAGGAGCAGGAACTATTTATATGGTGGAATTGGCTGGTCAAGTAGGTAGCCGTGCTAGAAGCTTTGCATATGAGGACCGCTCCACATGGCCATATCTGCTGGCAGCATGGTAGGTACATTCAAACCAGGTAGCCGTTTGTGATGGACATGCTCAACATGGCCATATCCATGACCCCCAGAGGATCTTCCCCTATGTGAAGCTCACTGACGTTCTGCTCCTCACTTTGCATCAAAGATCTGCTTTTAAATTACCATACATACAAGTTCGGCTGAACTAGATTCCCAATTAAGCTGAAACTGTTGTACTTGGAAGGCGTACTGTACCGTGGAACACTATTTAGTACACGTACAACATTTAGAGTCTGTAATTGTGGAAATGTATCAAAAGTCTGGTATTCCAAAAAAAAAAAAAAAAACCAATGGCCGATATATACTACAGACAAAGAGTAACGATGTTATCCTTATTCGCATGGCAACACAAAACACGCCAACAGCACAGGACCCTATTTGAGATTCTAGGCCAAACCCAAGTTGAAAAATATTTGAATGTAGGGGTTTTTTTTTAAAAAAAATTGCTAAATTTCTGCAGTGTACTATGTGAGTCCACCTATTAATTTTTGAGGCTGTCAGCTACACTATGGAATAGCATTAGTAACTGCTAAACAACTTTAGCCCGGTTCTAGGCATAGCCCAATGCAGCTATGAGCGACTGGCCAGTTCCTGCGACTGATTCCTTGGCTACGTGTCACCCAAATTAGTCTCCGCACATAAAACCTTTGTACTGTACTAGACTTTTTACGAAGGGTTGTGCCAACAGACTATACCAGTAAGACTACCGGTCCAGCCCGAGCATCCCACTCACCCCGACCATACATCACCTGAAAGCGAGTTACCACCGAGAAACGGATAAATATGGTCCTCCATGCAGTACATTTGGAGCGAGATCTAGTTATAAGCGAGAGCAGATGGGCTTGAAGGGAAATAGACCACAGACCACCGACTGAGCGAGGGGTATGAGGGTATGAGGGGTATGACTCTTGGTGGAAGGGGGTAATAGGGTACCAACAGACAGGATGAAACAGAAAAAGATAAAGAATTCATATCTGTACCCCACGGTTCCAATTCACCAATAGATATCTCGAAATCCATTGTGAATTGAATTCTAACCTACCGGAGCGAGTTAATCGAGAGAAGGCAGGCCACTGTTAGAGTCTTATTTACGGGGCGGTCTAATATAGTGCAGTCGGTTGAACAGTAGCCGTGCTAGAATTTTAGTGATGAGAGATTCGACATAGCCATATCTGCTGGCAGCCTTGTACGCCCCAGGCCAACTTTCTCTATGGTAAATGCAAAGCACGATTTGAATTTGTAAATGGTTTTATAAAGAAATGAAACACTGCCAACTTGAACACTCGTAATAAACCGACAATACATGATCAATTAACATAACGATATTCAAGTGCTACCCCGCTTCCTCTATGATTATATTCGCTCATATCAGCGGGAAATAGGCATCTAGAATTAAAGCTCTACTCCCACGCATCATGTCCTCCGTTATAGATAATCCGATGTGGACTCGTATTTCCCCCTTCAGATACCTCCTTCTTCGTCGCCAAAACCTCCAACCTCTCCCTAATCATTCTCGGAATAGTCAGGCTCTCGAGGCACTGCAAATAGTTGACAATTCCTGCCACATGCGGGGCTGCCATGCTCGTCCCTGAAATTACTGCCGTGGAGTTGGGACCTCCGATCCAGGCCGAGCGGACGTCAACGCCGGGCGCAAAGTGATCCAAAACAACACCGTAGTTGCTCCACCGGGGTTTTTGATCATCGATGTTCATTGCACCGATCGTGAGGGCGTTATGAGCGGATGCGGGCGAATAGTCAACGGCAAGTTCACCAAAATTGCCTGCAGCGACAACGACAGGAACGCCGGCAGCATAGGCGGCTTCAACGGCATCGTTGAGAGATTGAGACCTCATCCCAACTACAGTATTTGGCAGCGTTAGCCTAGTCGATAATCACAGTGAAGCGAACTCAAAGTAGGAAACAACATACCTAAACTCAAGTTGCAAACACACTTTCTACCCTTGCCCCTACTCTTACACTCGTTTACAGACCAAACAATAGCCCGAATGACGCTCAAATACGTTCCGAAACCTTGAGAATCTAATGCTTTGACACTAACTGCATGTCCTTGTCTCCAAACACCGAATGTTTTGCCAATTAGAATACCCGCAACATGGGTACCATGGCCTGTACCATCCTCGTTCCCTCCCCCAATGGAGTTATATCCATGAGATGCACGCCCTTCAAATTCACTATGGCCAATGTAGATACCTGTGTCGATGATAAATGCGTAGGTGGTGCAGTTTGCAGGAGCGGGGTGGAAGCGGTAATAGTATGGTCCTGGTTGAGGCGGGACCTGCTCTCGATGTGAGATGCGGTGAAGGTTCCAAGAGGAACTAGTAATATTCCGTGGAGCAATTTCCACGGCTGACTGGACATAGCGATTTGGCTCCACATAGTCGACCTAATAATGTAGTAGGCAGCACGTCAGATATCGATCCCATCCACAATAGTGACATACGTCGGATGTATGACATTCCAGAATTGTTGTGGCAATACCCAATGGGAAAATAACAAGTAAACTTACCGCAGGGGACAGTGCCAATGCGTCCGCTTGCTCTTGGCTGTAACCAGTCGTAGAATACCCGCGGTATGCGCCCGTGCTGAATACATTTTCGGCATTGGCAACATGTCTCCGGAAAACTGTGTGCGAAACATCCTTCTTGAGCACAACGATGTATGAACCTGGGATGGCTTTTCCAAGCTGCTCCATAGCCACCCCTGTGGCGCTGTGACCCCGTGTTTTAAGAAACGGAGGCACCGGTGGGACTGCTGTTGCCGGGGAAACCAGCAGTGTGATGATAGGAAGAAGGGAAACAAGTTTGATATGCATAATTGAAAAGCTTGTGCTGTAACGAGAAGGTTGATGTTTGGTGCAATAAATACTCAAACGAACGTGAACGCTCCTCGTCAGGTCCAGTGAGTGCCCAAAAAACCGCTGTCAATTCCACGACGCAGAAGTGATAACGAGGAAACAGATGGAAGCGGTGCCTGATAGGTTGTGAATGAAAGGAGGAGGAACGGGGTCGAGCCCAGCTAATATAGCATCACTCCAGGAAACTGTGTGCTGTTATAATGTGGCCTCCAGTTAGGGGAAAGGCCGGCGTGTGTATTCCCGCTTCTGCTTCATAGCTATGGCGTGTTGTTGGCTTGAACGTTGGCTTAAGAGTATGAGATTAATATCCTATGACTCTGCAGCTCCCCAGATAGGGGGGTTTAATTACGAGAGATTGCGACCGAAAGTGGCTGCAGGTACTGTACACTGTACGACTTTGACAGCTATAGGCCAAGCAGTATTCCCTGGTATTGAGGTATATGCCCTTCCACAGCTAGGTCTGGGCTGTATAGGCCTGCTGTAGTGGAATATCACATGTTGTGATATCTGAACGCTGTATAGCTACAAAAGAGGGTTTCCAAACAACGTCTATCCCACAGGAGGCCTAGTGTGAATCCCTCTCCAGATCAAGAACCTCATGGCCAAGACATGATGATCCATGGGAACAGGCACAATGACACGGAAGGGTGCCATGCGATGTACATGTTCTGATCCTCTTGTAGTTCATGCTAATGCCCATGTTGGTGTTTCAGGGTGCTACTTAGATAGGCACGTAAGCGGTGCAGTGTGTGCGAGGTGGGCACCCTGTGCGTGCGGTATGGTGCAGCCCACACTGATATCGATATCGGCCAGAGGTGAGTGACCGACAGAGATGGCGGCCATTCTATGTGGTAGTATTCAACGTCAGTTCAGTTTTTCTTGATAATTTGTCTTTTGAAGACGGCCGCGCATCAACCACGAAGTATTCTTTATGGCCCTTTCCCACCCCTAGCTTGTGTAGCCCCCCTCATCCCCCAAGTCGTTGGGGGGGGTGTAATTAAGTTAGTTCAATATTTCGTTATTAGCCCCATTTACCCCCGAGCTAGCCGGAGATTAAGTAAGTGGACCGATCCGGAGATGCTACCAAAGCAACTCAGGGCAGATAGAATCAGGCACGGCACAACAATTATGCAGAGAACAAACTTGCGTTACAATTCAGGGTAAGGTTTCTGTCCCTCCTTAATGTACAGGCTATATTTAGCTAGTAGTGGAGCAATTCCACAACACAATAACAGTGCAATGACACAACCTAAGATCCCCTACAACTGTGTGACGTCTCTCGCGATAACCCTTAAACTGACTCTGAATCTACCGATATACAATAGGCCTAGATATATAGGTCAACTCACGGAGATTCACTGCTTTTTTTTTCAAGCTTCTGCATCTCTACCTAGTATGTATCCGTACGCTATAAATTAATCAATCCCCACCTAAGTGACAGCGTAGCGAGGATAAGGGAGAGCAGGTAGATACAAAATTTGATAGATTTGATAAATCATTCAAAAATATTTCCCTAGTATAATTCGGTAGCCTGCCTTCAGGGTAACGTGGTACCCTGGATCATTTCGCGGCATAATTGTTGGTGGTAGCCCGGAGAGCTTTCGGTATGTTGATTAACTATTTACTGCACAGATGGCATAGAACTTTCTTGTTTGAATTAATTTCTACAAACTATATTCCTACGCACAAACCCCGCCACCAATG
>Ga0307511_10004518_pt1 | contig 14204 bp, 14 predicted proteins | sample 13_EM_MG_FD_200266 | JGI IMG/M metagenome (GOLD analysis project Ga0307511, IMG submission 200266) | Populus trichocarpa ectomycorrhiza microbial communities from riparian zone in the Pacific Northwest, United States - 13_EM | ecosystem: Host-associated > Plants > Roots > Unclassified | place...
CGGTTGCTTTTCAAAGTGCTTTTTACTCGGAAATGCATCAAAATTATATTTTTTTATTTTTTAAAAATTATTTTTGACATCAGCACATCAAAATGTTCTGAAAACACTAAAAAAATATTAATTTGAAATAAAAAGAAAAATAAAAAAAATTTAAATTTTTTCAAAAGCGCTTTTAAAACACAAAAATAACCTGGGCTAAGAATTTAACACTTTTAAATTTATTTGAGTTAAATATAACTTCAATGCCCCCCAATATAAACAATGAAATATCCCTTTTTAATAATTCTTAATTTGTTAATTAAAACTAATTTTAAAGCAACTTGCCCATCTTTTTAAAATATATTTTTTTAATGTATTAAAATAATTTTTTATTTTTATTAATATAAATATGTTAAAACAATTTAAAAATATAAAAAAATTAATTTAAAATTAAAAAAATTTCAAGAATTTTCAAAAACATGGTTAATACCAAATAGAATTTAAGAAGTTATAATTAATAACTTTTTTTTTTATTAACTAGCAAAAGTTTTTTAAATTTTATAAGCAAAAAAATTATAATGCTAATGGATAATTATCATTTCCATAAAATGAAGAGGAAGAAGGAGAAGGAAAAAGCTTTTCGATAGGCAAGATGTAATAAACTTCTAGAAGAACAAGAAAAATGAACCTCTTAGCTCTGAACCTCGTAACTCTCAACTCTAAAAACCTTAACTCCCTTTAACTCCTTAGATCTCTCTGCTCTCCTGCTCACTTCTTAGCTTCGAGGAAAGCTTTCAAGAAATCAATGGCAGACATAAAGAAAGACTCCGTCTCACCACCGCCACAACCACCACCGTCACTGCCACCAACAAGAAATGACGACGTCGACTCCAGGAAGGCATCAGAAAGACCGCTTCTCAAGAAGACAAAGACCACTTCTTCCTCCATACCAGATGACACTCACTTCCCTGGCCCGCTATTTCCCGCTGTTCGCAGAACTGCTCCTCCACCACTAACACCTTCCACCCACCACCACCTCCGCCCTCCACTGTCCGATCTCCGTCTCTCCACAAACAGCAACAACCACACCACTGTTAATGCTACTAATAGTAGCATTGATATTAGTAGTAGTAGCAACAATTCCAGCTTCTCGGTTGATAGGGACTGGATGTACCCATCTTTTCTTGGGCCCCACGTGGCTAGGAGTCGAGTCACGGTGAAGGGTCGCCGTGGTTATAATAAGGTGGCGGCGGAGGCGGAGGCGGAGGAGAAGGAGAAGCACAACACTGGGGCGACGCCCTCTTCTATTACTACTAGTACCGATGCTAGTGCTGCTAATAAGGGGAAAGTGAAAGAGGAGAAGTTATTGAAGGTAGATGATGATATTAAAGAAGTGAAAACGGCTGCTGCCACTCAAGTTCTGGTGACTCGCTCTGGTGTCAACAGAAGTCGGGGATTCAAATCTTCTTCAATCTTTTATTTGGTAAAAACAACTGCCCCTTTTCTTTGTATTTGTCTTTTAAAAGTAGTAGTAATAGTTAAGGTTTCCTGAAAAGGAGAAAGTGGAAATCTTTTCTTAAATTATTGTGCAGTTTTTTCAGGCAATTAAAAAGCTAGAGCACTTGTTTTTCCACTTTATTTGTATTTTTGGGTCAAGTATAGAAGCAGTTTCTTATTGGATTTAGTTTGCTTTGTTTTGATATAGCATTACTGATGATTTCGTTGCTAATCTTCAATTGCAGCTTAATTTCACTTGTACAGTATTTATGTCTTTTTCGATTTACTTGAGCAATAAAGTCGCGAAACTAGAGGTATGTTTTATATACATCTTTTGGCAAGTTCAATTGTTGGTTCTTTCTGTTGAAATCTATTGATGTCTTGAACAATTTGGAACATTCTTACTCAGTTGCTGAAATGAGAAAGAAAAGAAAAGGCGAAAATCGAGAAGACCTAAGTATTCTGAATCTCAAAAAGGGATGGTTTAGAAAATGGCAAAAAAGTAGACAAATTCTTGTTAAATGTTGATGGCGACTGAAAGTAGGTTTATTTGATTTCTGCTCATCTGTTCATGAATATGGCTCTTTTACTTGCAGGAAGAGAATATTAACCTCCGTACAGTGTGTAGTAATAAAGGCGGTGGTGGTAATGACGGCATTGAAGTTTTGCAGCCTGAAGATTATAGTTCATTTTATCTTGGAAATGCTGACAGCAGAACTGTTGCTTTGTATACTGTGATGTTCACACTCGCCATACCTTTTTTGTTGTATAAATATCTTGATTATCTTCCCCAAATAAAGACTCTCTCAAAAAGAACAATGAATAACAAGGAGGAGGCTCCCCTGAAGAAGAGAGTTGCATATATGGTGGATGTTTGCTTCTCTGTTTATCCCTATGCAAAGCTACTTGCACTGCTTTTTGCGACCATCTTTCTCATAGGATTTGGTGGGTTAGCACTGTATGCTGTCAGTGATGGTAGCTTGGCGGAAGCTCTTTGGCTTTCATGGACATTTGTAGCTGATTCAGGAAATCACGCTGATAGGGTTGGCACCGGGCCAAGAATTGTTTCTGTCTCTATAAGTTCAGGAGGCATGCTGATATTTGCCATGATGCTTGGACTTGTCTCGGATGCTATCTCAGAAAAGGTAGATTCGCTGCGGAAAGGAAAGAGCGAAGTAATCGAAAAGAACCATATACTAATTCTTGGATGGAGTGACAAATTGGTAATTCATACTAGTTACTTTGAACTATCATTCACTGTTTCCTTTGCATTTTCATTTTTGTTAACTAGTGTAATGTTTGTATAAATTAGGAGCTTGTCAAAAGCAAATAATCAGCTGTCCAAGGCACAAAAAATGGTTTTTTATGTTTTTTTCAATAGGAACTAAACGTGGGTTTTTTTTTTGTTTTTTTTTTAATAGGAAGGAATTACACATGGTTGAGGTTGATCAAGTTAGTACACGAGAATAGGACTGTCATGTTCCTTTTTCTATATAAAAATCTCGTCTCTTAAAAACCAATTTGGCTGTAATTTAATTAAGTGCTTGATAAGATGTTAAGAGAGGTTTCTATATAAAAATTTCTTGGCTCTTAAAAATCAATTTGGCCATGTAAATCTTGTGGTGACAGAGTAAATGCATTTTAGAATCAAGGTGTTCTTTGAACTCTTCTTTTACTGGTATGAGAGGCTGACCATGTAAATCTTATGATGACAGTGTAAACTCTTTTTAAGACTAAGACTAGGTGTTAAAGATGATGTTTTGGTTGTAGGGCTCACTTTTGAAGCAGCTAGCAATAGCAAACAAGAGCATTGGTGGTGGTGTTATAGTTGTACTAGCAGAGAGAGACAAGGAAGAAATGGAGATGGATATAGCGAAGCTCGAATTTGACTTCATGGGCACTTCTGTTATATGCAGAAGTGGTAGTCCTCTTATCCTGGCTGACTTAAAGAAAGTATGTTTGAGTAGTTTTTGCTATTTTTTCCAATTTGTAGTTTTTTGGTCTGGATTGATTTTTGTGTTTTCATATTCATAGGTTTCAGTATCAAAGGCACGTGCTATTATTGTATTAGCATCTGATGAGAATGCAGATCAGGTTCTTTTCTTTCTCAATGTTGCTATCCAACTTCATAACTTGTGTGGTTCTTCTCCGCAAAAATTACAAAGATTTCTGTATTTTTGTTACCAGAGTGATGCACGTGCCTTAAGGGTTGTTCTCAGTCTAACAGGAGTTAAAGAGGGTTTGAGGGGTCATGTGGTTGTGGAGATGAGTGACCTTGACAATGAACCTCTAGTGAAGCTTGTTGGAGGGGAACTCATTGAAACAGTTGTTGCACATGACGTTATTGGACGCTTGATGATTCAGTGTGCTCTGCAACCAGGCCTTGCACAGGTTTACTCAGATGAGCCTTCACTACCCTTTTAAGAAAAGGGATTTATTTTCTTTTCTAAGAAAATTTTATTTTATTATTTTTTTATATATAAAAAGCAAGAGTTTTATTAAAGAAGAATTAGCAAAAAGGTTAGAAGCCAGCCAAAATCTCAACATCATACCAAAGGCTCTAAAATCCCTGAAACAAAACAAGTGAAAACACTAGTAAAGAATTTCAACACCCAGGCTAAGTGACCTAACACACAAAATTCTAATCAAAATGAAACTGTCTGCAGAAACTGAAATTCAGAAAGCAACCAGAATCAAGCCATTACCAGACAAAAAGGAAAAAGATATGGAAATTAGCAACCAACCAAGAACAGCAATGAGGAAAGTCCACGATAAACAATCTAAAAAAGAGAAAAGAAGACAAAGAACAATATCTTCCCTTTTAGAGGACCAGCTGATAGAGTTGTAAGGAGCCTTAGAATTCTCCAGCTCAGCAAAAGACCCCTAAGAAAAAGAAGTAGAAAAACCTTTAGAGATTCGAAACCACCCTAACCCCAAACAAAACAGCACAAAACTTATGCATAATGGATGAGAATGCTCATGTTTTGGTATTTTGAGAAAAAGGAGAATAGGACATAAAAAAATTTGGTGTTTGAATTTCATTCACATCATTGATTATATTAGTTCCCCACTGATCCCTCCCCAAACCACTTCTTACAAGTAGAACATGCTGTTATGGGCATCATGAACTTGGAAAATGTAATTTTCCAAAAAAAAAAAAATCATTTCAAATGAAAAGGTGGTATTTAAATTAGATAAGCTTTTAGTCAGTGGTTCATGTCAAGGTGCACGACTTGATTGCATTTGAGAAAAGACCCTTAGTGCCACCATTTTCTGTGTGGTAGAGTGTATTTTTCACCTCTTTTAGCCTTCATTCAAATGAAATTCCTTTTATCGAAACATTGTGATGCACAAGGTATATTTGCAGCACTTTTGATCCAAAGAACCATTACTCTATATAACTGGGCAGTATCAGTGCCAGTTGGACCAACCATTTACTTTTGATGGTTGTATGGCTGACATTAATCCCAGAAGCACTCTACATCCTGATGAAATGCTGTGTCCTTTTGTACAATTAGATAAGTGAAAATGTTTAAGGTTCAGTTTTTTGCAGCCTGCAAAACTATATGTAAGCTCCAACTGATTCACCTAAAATTACATGGACACGTCCCTCAAATTCAATTTGAAGTAAAGCAGATGCCACAACAATAGCATGGCATGTAGCACAGACTTATCTTTTCCATCATACTGTCTGAATTTTAAGAATTAAGACAGTGGCGTCATGGGACGGCTGAAAAAAATTTACTGTTTTGTTTTTGGTGACAGTACCTTCAGTTTTGTTATCTTGTCATGCATGTGCCATGCTCTTTTAAATATCTATGCAATTCTAACTTTTCAGTTAGTATTGTCTGTTTCAACAATTTAGAGCAATTTTTTCCTTTGGCCAGATCTGGGAAGATATACTGGGGTTTGAGAATGCAGAGTTCTACATCAAAAGGTGGCCTCAATTGGATGGTCTGCTTTTTCAAGATGTGCTCATTTCATTTCCTGAAGCAATTCCCTGTGGAGTTAAGGTTGCAGCTGAAGGTGGAAAGATAAAATTAAATCCTGATGATAACTATGCTCTAAAAGAAGGAGATGAGATTCTTGTTATAGCCGAGGATGATGACACCTACGCTCCAGGTCCTCTTCCAGAGGTTATCCTTCTTTTCAAACTTGATGGAGCAGAAAGTTGGATACTTGTTGATGATTTTCAACTTTGGAAGTTACTAAATTAAGCTTTTATCGATTCCTTTGATTTTCTGGCTAAAATTTCATATCCAGCTGAAAAAGAAAAGAACAGACACAACAATAATTTTGTATCATTTATATGGACAAGTTAATCACATCTGCCTGTCAATTTCTTTTCCACATGTTAAATAGAAAAAACACTTGCTACATTCCCAGTGAAAAAAAAAGTATTTTAGATGTATTTTCTCATCTTACATGCCATATCTGTTTCCAGGTATGTCGAAGTTCTTGTCCGAAAACAATGGATCCTCCAAAATATCCAGAGAAGATACTGTTCTGTGGCTGGCGACGTGACATTGATGACATGATAATGGTATAATGCAGTCCACACACACACTCCCCTTTCCCTCTTGCATTGAAGGGGGTTGAATTGGAGTTACTGACTAATAAACAAAAGGAAAATTAATTACGGAGCTCCAACTTAATTTATGTTTTCTCAGGTTCTGGAAGCTTTACTTGCTCCAGGTTCGGAACTGTGGATGTTCAATGAGGTCCCAGAAAAGGAGAGAGAAAAGAAGCTTACTGATGGCGGACTTGATATTCATGGATTAGAGAACATAACACTTGTCCATCGTGAGGGAAACGCTGTCATCAAACGACATTTGGAGAATCTTCCTCTTGAGACTTTTGATTCTGTAAGTTGCATTACCTTATTTTCTGTCTCTCTCAGTCTCACGGTGATATTGAAGGTTACTGCGTGTGGATCTTAAATAAGGGTAGGCTTTACAAGTGCTTGTTCAAAGTAGTAAAATGTCTATAATTCATGTAGATATTGAACCCAAAAGCTAAGTCTATTAACTGGAGAGGCCAATGTGTCGTGCAATGCTATAACAGGCTGTAATAGTTAATATATCTGGATTAAGAAATGTGGGATTATTCATCATCCATCTAATGTTCAAGGCTAACAGAACACAATATTTATTGCCTAAAATTAGCGGGTTGAGATCTTCTGACACCTTATTAACCATACAAAGACTCCTTTTTATTTATTTTTGTTGGAGAGATTATATTTACTCTCCTTACTTGATCAATATGGGATGACACCACAACTATTTTTGGCTACTTGTTCACATGTTAAATTTTCTTGTTATCTTTAATGCATGACGGGCACAGAAACCTTTTTAACTTTATTCCACAAACTCAATTCCACTACTGATCACTAACTCTAAACGGACAGATATTAATTCTTGCAGATGAGTCATTGGAAGATTCCATTGTGCATTCTGACTCCAGATCTCTTGCTACCCTTCTCCTTATTCGAGATATACAGGTAACTGCTATTGCTGCTTCCTTCCAGTAATTCTGATATGATATTTCTGATTAAACCCAATATTTTGAGTGCCTCCCAGCTCTCATCTCTTTTTCCTAGTAATTTGTATTCACCCATGCCTTTAAAGACAGCCATGGTTCTGCTAGTAGGTCCCTGTTTTCCAGCTCTCAAGGTCAATGCATCAGTATATATGAAACATTTTGGATCCCTTGAACATAGTTTTATCCAGAAATAACTAGAATAGTTCTTCCATAGCAATTAGTGCAGGTTTAATTTGAACTTGAGTGAAATGGTTTGGCAAATTTATATGGAACTTTTGCTTGTGGAAAATTTTGAGTTCCATGACGACACTTGCATGTGTAGTTGTTACAGTTGATGCCATGTAGCAGAACGAGTAATGTTTGAGTGAAGTAGAAGCCATACTATCCCAAATTCCTTTCTTCTAAACTCTTCGCCTGGTTCAAAGAATATCCTGTTATTCCTTTTCTTTTTATTTATTTGATTACAAGATAAGAGAACACGCATTGGTATATTCAGTATTTTAGAGAACTTGTGATTGTTACTTCAGCTGTACGCTAACCATGGGGAAATATCACCAGTTTTTGTATCATCATCTTCCTTCTTCAATCAATTTTCCTTCTTCTTTGAATCATTATACAATGCCGGTTGCATGGATCATTTTTTACTGCCAACACATTTTAGCTTATTATGATTCAGAGCAGTTGCAACTCTACTTTAGCAATGTTTAAGATGAGTTTTTATGCTACTGAATGCTGATGATTGCGTTTTGTTTAGCTCAATATGGATTATTTATATATTTAATCAGTAGCCTTAATATTGTCGCCCATATTGTCTGGGAAGAAAAATGAATTCCATCCCGCAATCTTACTTGTATCTACACTTGCAGTGGAGAGGAGATTAAGTGATGGGAGATGAAGTGTAAAAGGGGTTGGAGGAGATTAGGTTTAGACATTTAGGATAGAAGAGAGAAGGTCTAAATCGCATGTGTTCTGCCTTTCTTGTTTTTTGTGCAGAAAACCAAAATTTACTTGTAAAACCATTTCGCAGCGTGTACATGTTTTGAATAAATGATTGCTAATAAAGCTGCCTCTTCTTTGCCTCACGGAATGCAGTTAAAGCGTCTCCCTCACAGAGATGCAAAGCCAACTTCTTTACGGATTTCTGGGTTCTCTCATAGCTCATGGATCCGTGAAATGCAACAAGCATCGGATAAATCAATAATTATTAGTGAAATCTTAGATTCTAGGACCAGAAACCTTGTCTCAGTGTCCCGAATCAGTGATTATGTGCTATCAAATGAGCTGGTAAGCATGGCACTTGCAATGGTTGCTGAAGACAAGCAAATAAATCGTGTTCTTGAGGAGCTTTTTGCAGAGGAGGTACCTTCCACGTCTCATCTGACTTTAACGCTGTTATACTTTGTCATACCTAGTTGTACTTAGAAAATATGTGCATGGATCTGTCCCTGCAATTGTTTTTTCTTCTCCGAAACTTTGAATTTTTGCATGCTTACACCTTGTTCCTATTTTCAGGGCAATGAGATGTGCATTAAACCAGCAGAATTTTACCTATTCGATCAAGAAGAGATTCCTTTTTATGAGATTATGATTAGGGGTCGTCAAAGAAATGAAATTGTGATCGGTTATCGCCTTGCTAATGCAGAGCGTGCCATTATTAACCCTCCTGAAAAGTCAGAACCAAGAAAATGGTCCCTTGATGATGTTTTTGTTGTCATCTCTTTGGGTGACTGAAAGGATCCATATTGCTTTCCACTGTCTTTCTGCCAAGCCCTCTCGCCTGTACATTTACACCAATCCCACCACATCTAACTACGTTGCTGTCCAATGGGTGCTGGCTAATTGTAGCTTGGAGGTTTCTAACTGACAGAGGCAGGTACTTGTGGTGGAATCACAAAGTAATTGAAATTTGACCACGGAAAACATGTAGTAGAATTGTAAGTTAATGTGAAAAATGAGTAGACTTTGTTGACATGTAACATTTACTGAGGCAAAGTTCTTCATCAATCCTCTTCAATGTAGGAGTTTTCAGGCAATAATTTTGGCACACTCGTGCCTGTTTCTGATCCTTGATATAGCTTTGTATCTCTTTTCACAGTTCCCTGCACCATAAGATGACACGAAATAATAGATATGTTCCATGGTTTGGATGATGCAAAAACGGTGATAAACATGATTGGTATTGCCTGAAGCCATCTGATGGCCAATTCTGCTGTCAAAAGACTCAACTACTGGACTCCTGAAAAATGGCTTACAGGTTTAGTCTAGTGTTTGTCACTAAGCACATCTAATTGACATGGTCTGTCTGAGACTCAGAAGTCACAATGTATATGTCTCACATGAAAGAAAAAAAAAAATGCCTGAGCAGTTCTCTTCCTTTTCCATCTTGTGCCCCCACAGCGTCAGAAAATCAGTCTTCGATCTCCCTTCACAATGCAATTGAGAGACACATTTACACATCTATAGTCGACCGGTAGATATTTAAGGAGCAATGTTTTAATAGAATTTGGGAACTCCTCAGAGCCAAGAACAAGGTAGACCCTACTCTTTTTTTCCCATGTTACATAACTTTCGTCCTCTCATCGCATAGTATGCAAATCAATTTGCAAACTACTTCACCAGAACTTAAGTGGATCACCGTCCTGAACTCGGTTTCGCAAGGCAAAGCAAGCAAGCACCTCCCAGCTTTACCCCCCTGTTTTTACAGTATGAGTAAGACTTAAGAGTCAGACTTGGTAGACATCATTACAGAAAAAGACAGGTATTTTCCATTCCTCTTCATTTTTTACGTCACTGAGGGCTATTGGACAAAGCAACACGCAACAGGGGGGTAAAGATTCTGTGTAAGAAAAATGAGACCAAATATTTTTAATAGAACAATGAATTCAGTGTATGATCTTGAGCCAAACATCTAGTATGAAATATCCAAACCATATGATGATGGTGATAATGCATCTTACCTATAGGCTTTGGGTAGCTTGAGAAGGCATGAAGAGTACGGGTGAAAGAAGTAGGAGATTTTGGAAATTGAACATTGCAACATGAAAGATGAGCTGATCAACTGCGAGTTTGCCAAGCCACCTTCCCATAATTGCTGTCACATGCTTCATCTTGTCCTCTCCTCTAAGTTCCTAGGAAATGTACATGTCTGAAAGATTCATTACAATTAGCCGGTCTGATTCAAGTAAACGGAAGCCAAATACTGATACCATAGTTGAACAGCCTGGAATGCAATCATTTGAATTTCAGTTATACCATCAATTTGTAGAGATAATACAATCCAAATAATAGCAACGATCTCCAAACTAGTTTGAGCCCATGACATCGAGAGAGGGGAAAAAAAAACCACGAACTTTGAATTTTAGCAAGCATGTCTACTTGAGTCTAGGATTGAACTTCTCGTTTGTTTTACTTTCATGGACTAAAAACAACAGTGTACTACATTTTTACTATCTTGCAAAAAGAGATGTAGGCATCAATATTAAGTAGCGCCTTTGAAGTCTTGAATAACAAGGCACGGTAAGGGTTGGTGCAGACATCAAAAAGCACTGAAACCTGAAAAGCAAGGTACAATAGCTAGCCATTATCACTATAATCCTGGCAATGTGAAAATTGACTTGATAAACCACCCAAATCTAGTACCAAAAAAAAAAAACACCTGATGTCCTTAGGAAATCCACCCTATTCAGCCAAGTAATCAAACGGCTACATGGTCAAAACCACAAAAAGCTACTTGAAAGATATGGAAACTAATGAGTATTTTAAATACAGAAAAAGAAAACATAGGAGCTATAAAATAGGCAAAACAAGAGAGGATAACTTATTTAAGTTCAGTGTCTGCCTAATTCTTGGGAAGACCTAGCCATAGACATGTTTCAAACACGAGAACAAAATTTATTTAGACAGTATGATCACTATAAGCATTTGTTAGAAGTGCGCCTGGGGCCCCGTGCAAGGCTCTAGGGCAAGGTTTAAAAGATTCCATAGCAAGATTAAAGACATCCTAGTTGTCAAACATGAACTCTAACCTTACAGTGAATTACATTTAATAATGACCGCCGGAGATAATAATGTGCATACCAATCTCCTTCAAAACATTGGACAATGGCCTTTTGATGGGCAGTTGAGCACAAATCCCAAGACAACTTCATAGAATTTCTGGGTCTCTTCCTTCAAGAACATATCATGCTTCACAAAAAAAATTGTGAAAGATAAACTATGCTTTGTGAAGGCTGCTGACAAGTGAAGTATAGACTCTATCATCAGGTGTAAGACCTGCCTCTGTCATCTCATCATACAACTTGAATGCTTCTTCAGATCTTCCTTCCTTGGACAAGCCTGAAATTATTGCTGTATAAGTGACTACATTGAGAGGTAAGCCCTTTTGGCGCACTTCATTGAAGAGTTCCACTGCATCATCCAGCTTCCCAAAAATGCATTCTCCATGCAAAAGTGATGTGTAAGTATATATGTCTGGGAATATCCCTTTTGCTCTCATTTCATCTCTTAGCTCATAAGCTTCCTTCATCCTACCTTTCTTGCTGTGCCCATCAATTAGAACATTGTATGTAACAGCATTAGCCTCTCCCCCCGCTTTCTTCATTTCTTGAAACAGTTTCTTTGCTTCCACAAAATTCCCTTCCTTGCAATATATGTCAATTAAAGTGGTATAGCTGACAACATTAGGAACCACGCCCTTTTCAATCATTGTAAGTAACCACCTCTTTGCTTCTTCAGGCTGGTTCAATTTACGTAACCCATCAGCAATAGTGTTAAGAGTATAGATATCATTCTCAAATCCTTTCTTCTCCATTATGACTTGCACCTTAAAAGCTTCATCTATCAACCCCCTTTTGCAATAACCATCTATAAGCGTATTATATATCAGTTGATTGACATCAAGCCCTCGGGTTTGCATCTCATTCACCAATATCTCAGCTGCCTCCATTTCACCAGCCTTGCAAACACCATCAATCAATGCTCCATATGTGTGAACATTGGCAACAAGGCCTTTCTCAGTCAACTCATCAAACAAGGCAAATGCCCTTTTTGTATTTCCAATTTTACAGTTCCAATTAATGACCACAGTATAAACATGAATATCTGCTTTAATCCCTTTCTCACACATTTCTTCAAACATCCTCTCAACTTCGTCGATCTTACCAGAACTACCATGCCAGTCAATCAAAAGAGTATATGTAGCCACATTAAATGCAACTTCATCCACTTCCATCAATCTCAACATCTCATTAACACCATCAAAATCCGTTCTCTTAATATATGCATTTATAAGTGTGTTATATGTAACAACATTCGGTTTAATCCCTTTGCTAGCCATTTCAATCATCAAATCGATAGCCCTTTTAACCCTTCGTCTCTTACACAACCCATCAATCACAATCGTCAAAGAATAAACTGTAACCTCCACATTAAACTCAACCATTCTTTTAAAAAGACCCAAACAAGCCTCCATTTTATCACACCTCTTCAATGCAAGCAAAAACACAATACAAGACCTATCATCAATCTTTAACTCATAGCTCACCATATAATCAAAAACCCGAAAACCCTCTTCAAACAAATTACAATCGGCATAAACCCTAAACAGCATATCACACAACTTCTCCACAAAGTTGGGTTCATTATTAAATCCACTCTCTTCAACCAAAGAAACAAGATTTGCAACCGGGCATCTAAGATTACTATCCATAGCAACATAAGTCAAAACTCTTTTCATTTCTGCAAACCTTCTAGCCTTGAACAATCTAAAAACAACGCTTAGATGGGATTGAAGATCAGGTTTATGAGAAACAAAGGATTGATTTTTTCGCAAAAAGTTGAAGAAATTCAAGCAAGAATGAAGTGGGACATTTGGGTTGGAGAAAACAAGGTTGGTTATGTGAGAATCTAGGTTGGAAAGCAAAGATGAGTTGGTTGTTTCGAAGGGTTTTAGGCCAGCTTTGATTAGGGTTTTAGCAATCTTTTGTGCCAATTCTGAATTAGATAATGAAGTGGGGCTTGCAGTAATGGGTGTTTTCTTGAATGTCTGCAACAATTTCTGTGTAGCCATTTCTACTATAATTTCTTAGCAAAAACACAAACACAAGCTAAAAGTTATCAAACATCAACGATGTTGTCCAAGTCTATGTATCTAAAAACCTAGTAACCATCAAACTAACAAAACAAAGAAGCTCACCTGAAACACCGACGCCATATCGGTCGGAAAACAAATCGTTAACAATTTGTGGCAAGTCACTTGCACCACCATGTGGTTCCGGGGTGAAGTGGAATCGATAGTATACTGATAGTCATTGGCTGATTGATTAGGCGGTCATGGGCAATAGAATTTCTAAGAGATTATTATATATTTGGCGTGAATTTTTTTAATTACTACTTTTATTTTTTAATATGTGATTACGAAAAATTTTTTTTAATGTGGATGTTCAGACTAGTTTATACGTATCTTGATTAATTTTACAAGCTTTAAAGTGAGCTAACTTATACGTACCTCGACTAGTTCTACTAACCATGAAATTAACAATCATGTAAACTTCCAGTGATCTTAAAATTTATGGGACTTGAACTAGTAACCTCTGGAGAGTAAATTAATAACTTACACCCCTTATAGTTATAATTATGTAAAATTTTAATTTATGTGCATGAAAATTTTATTTTATTTTTAATTGAGTGAGTGTATATTTATTTTTTTATTTAAAAATATTTAAATAAATATGCTTTCAAAAAATTAATTTTAAAATCTACCAACTTGCAATCTTAATTTAGCTAATTATATATTGAATTTAATTAATAGCTTATTTGGTTAAAAACATCAAATTATTTGATATAAAAAATTATACTGTGTTGTTAATAAAATAATTTAAATTAAAAATTCTATTAAAAACATAACTTAAATTAAACCATTTCTTTTTTTAAAAAAATGTTTTTGGTGCTTTGCCTTGATTTAAAATCCAACGAACTTTTTTTTCCCCATACTTTGCTTTAAATCAAAACAATTATAGCTAAAAAAGGAAGAGGTCAAATAGACTTTAATTAAAATTAAGATAGTAAAAGAATTCAATAATTTATTTAAATAAAAAGAACATGATAACAAAAGTGTCCAAAAACATTTTAATTTTGACCACACACCACCTAGATAACAAAATTAAAAAAAAAAAAGAATAATAATAAAA
>Ga0307511_10004520_pt1 | contig 14199 bp, 10 predicted proteins | sample 13_EM_MG_FD_200266 | JGI IMG/M metagenome (GOLD analysis project Ga0307511, IMG submission 200266) | Populus trichocarpa ectomycorrhiza microbial communities from riparian zone in the Pacific Northwest, United States - 13_EM | ecosystem: Host-associated > Plants > Roots > Unclassified | place...
ATATTTTTGTAAATATAAAGCTATTGGCAATGACTATTTTTTCAAAATACAACGGTAACTTAGTGATAATTTTGTTATTTTTAAGAAATAAAAGCTTTTTAATTATTAAATTGAATATAATGACAAACCTATAAATAATCTAATGTTTTTTGTTGATTTTTTTTGTGCCAGAATTGTAAAGTATTATAAAATTATTAATTTTAGAAACTAAAATGTAATTCCCCAAATAATATTGACAAAGTGAAAAAATAACCAAATTATAGGAGGCTTGATGCAATTTTCTCTTCTTTTTATCCATGGAAAGACATGAAAAACCTAGCAAAAAAATAAATAAATCAACCATCAATTCAGATTTAAAATACAATTTAGTTATTGTCTTGAAATAAAAGAGATAAAAAAAACAGAGAAAAAAAAACACATCTCTATATATTTTGAAACTATAAAATTTCATTAAAAAATAATATTAAAAAAAGATATATTTTATATCTTCGTTTTTGTCTCTTCAACTAAACAAATTTTTATCTCTTTAATATTTTTCTCTTGTATCCTAAAACACTAACCAAACCAAAATGATTTCTTTAGAGGTAAACAAGAAATCTAGAATTGATGGTTCAATTACAAGTATTCACGAACAATGCTACTCCAATCGATTCAATTAAACATGGATAACAAACTAGCTGCTATTGGCTATTTGCTTTGTTCAGTTCTATTCAATTCCATGGAAATACACGTGAACTATTCTTCTTTATGTACAATGCTGCAGACAGATTAATCAAGTTCGTATACGAGTAAAAAGAATGGCTCAAAAGTCTCAACTCTCAAGACATCTCATTGATGCAGACACCAGCATAAAACCAGATGTTTGATGGCATGAATAATGGCAGGATTTTAGCCTCATTCTGGCAAGTATGATATCGCATGCAAGACGTGTTCTTCAACCCAACATTTCATTATACATACAGCAGTTTGATTAAAGGTTATCGATCAGTTCCCATTAAATAGCAGGCTCAACTCCATCTGCAATTCCGGTGACTGAAAGGCTCGCTGATGGAATGCTGCCCTTTGCAAGGAGATTTTTAATGCTCGAAGAAGTCCTGGCATCTTCTGAGAATTTGAGTATTGCATTTCTCACACTAATATGGTTCTTATCATGCAGATCAGGGAATTTTCCCTTGTCAACCATCTCTTGTAATATCTCAAAAGCCAAGGGTTGGTTTGAGTCCACAAGAAAAGCACTTAATAATCCTACATAAACATATGTGTCAGGTTTCATCTCTCTCTCTTCCATCTCACGGAGATAAACCAGAGCCTCATTTGGCCTACCACAATTACTAAGACCATGGATGAAGGCCATGTAAGCAATACTACTAGGAGTGCACCCTTTTCTCCCCATTTCATTCCAAAGCACAAGAGCATCATCAGGTCTTCCAGCATTGCATAACCCATTTATTAGAGTAGAGTACGTAATGACATTGGGCTCCCTTTCTTTTTCAATCATCATGGAGAGAAAAAGCATAGCTTCTTCAAGATGATCAGTTTTGCACAATCCATCTATAAGCGTGTTGCAGGTAACAGCTGAGGGAACAAGACCCTTCTCCTCCATCTCATGCAAAAGATTTTGAGCTTCTGCAATTCTTTGGGTCTTACAAAGCCCCTTTATCAATATGTTATAAGCAATCACATCAGGACAGTAACCCTGAGCACATATGTCCTGAAATAGCTTCAAAGCTTGATCAACTTCTTGAATCTTGATCAATCCATCTAAGCATGCAGAATAAGCAACTATATCAGGTTGGAAACCTTCTTCAGCCATATCCACAAGAAATTTGCAAGCTTCTACTTCCTTTCCATGCTTGCACAATTCTTTTACCAGAGAGGTAGAATGTTTTATCCATGGCACGTGGCCATGAATACGCATCTTCTTTAATAGATGAAGGGCTCCAGAAATGTCATGTCTTCTGCATAGGCACCCAAATATACAGTTGTTAGTGAATGAGGTTGGTTCAATCCCTGACTCCTCCATCTCTTGCAGAAGCCCACAGCTTTCCTGCAATCTATTTGAAGTGCAAAGTCCATCAATTAAATTATTATACAGTAGCAAATCAGGTTTACAACCAATTCGAGCCATATCTCGAAATAGACCGACAGCTAAGTCCAAATCACCAGTCTTGATCAGGCCATTAATAACAATAGAAAATGTGGTACTATTAGGGGGGACCATTGCTTTACCCCTGAACAGCTTACCTATCTCACCATCACCAATGCAGTTACCTATCGTAATTGCCTGAAGAAGATGGTATGCTTTATGTACAGAACCGTTATCCACAAGAGAATTCAGAACAGAATTGTAAAGCAAAGTCGAAGCTTTTGGATCCATATCTTCATGCATTTCCTCAAAAAAGCACGTTAATTCTTCTTCTTTAGAAAAAGAAGATATGAGCTTAGTAACAATTTTCACATCAGGCTGGATTTTAAATCCCTTCATTTCAGAATACAAACACAAAGCTTTCTTAACATCTTTATTCACACAAAGCCCTCCAATTATCACATCATAAAGTGAAATATCAGGAGTAAAACCAGATTTCTTCATCTTATCAAATAAATGCAGGGCCTTATCCACTCTAGACTCCTTCACAAATCCATAAATCAAAGAACAAAAAGTCTTCTTATTCAATCTTACATTTTTTTCTTCCATTGTTTCAATCAACTCACATGCCTTATCCACCTTACCCCACTTGCTAAAAGCCAACACCAAGATGGAAAACACATACTCATCAACCCAACCTCGATCGTGAATCTCATTAAAAACATCTAAAGCTTTATCAAACTCGGCCATGTTACAATACACCTGCAGCACCGGCGTCAAAGTATACTTATCAAAACCCCATCCATGATCATGCATTTCTTTCAATCTCATCTCAAGCAAATCAATACAAATGGACTTAGAAAGAACCTCCAACAAACAAGTATAACTATAGCTATTCGGCACGCAAAGACCCATCTTTTGAACTTGATCAAACAACAAATTAGCTTCAACAACCAACCCCGCATTACCTAAACACCTAATCAAGAACCCCAAGGCTCCAGGACTCATCAAGCACCTGGAATTCACAACATCCATAGATAAAGCTCTCAGTGGGGCTTTTTGTCGAGCACGTGATAGAATTGAAGCCATGGCATTATATGCATACACATTGTGCTTATATGGACCTTGATTTGATGCCCAAGTAAAGAAATGTAGAGCTATTTTCCAGTTCTTTAAACCATTCAAAACGGTTTCAACAACTTTAGTGTTTAGTAATGGTGCAAGACTCTCCAATTCAGGGTTGTTTGGGGAAAAGGGCTGTTTTGTGAAGATGGAAATGAGGTCGTTTGTGATGTTTCTGGAGTCTAAGGGAAAGCCACACAGGTTCTTAGTGAAAATGGAAAATGGGTTGTTGGCTTTTATTGATTTGGAGAGGTTTTGGAAGGGTTTCATGGTGAGTTTTGATAAGGCCATGAGTGTTCAAGGTTTTTCAATTTTCAACGGCTAGCTTGAGAGGAGGCAACTTTCTCTATATATAGGATGCTTTCAGGGTAACCTATATTTCGGACCTTAAAGATTCACCATTATTTTATTTCTACCCATATACTTTAAAATTTACAACATTGGAACATTTCGAAATTAAAAGGGTAGCTTTAGAGAATCTTAAACTATAAGGGTGTACATGTAAACTTATAAATATACAGGGGCAAATGAAGTTTACCCATGCTTTTATACGCTGCGAAACACTGCGTGCCACTTAATTCTATTCTATTCTACTATACTTAAAAAATTTAGGATAAAAATAATGTCTATATGAACAGTAAATCATTTATTTATTTTTTATTTGCATCCTTCGAGAAAATTTTTCCACCTCAAATAATTTTTTTTATTCGATACTTTAGATTTTTTTTTTCATTTGAATTTTTTTTTATTGAATTATTTTTAATTCTCTTTAATAATTATAGTTTAATTTTGCAAAATCAATCATCGGTAAACCATAAAACGGTGTTTGGAATCAACAACATATAAAATAACATGAGATTAAATAAATATTAAAAAATAAATAATGAAAATCCAGATTGTAATAATTATCCATAATGTTTTCTTTATTTTTTTCTTTTTATTTTTTGGTACTTAATTTTTTTTTATTTTAAATTTAATCATTTTACATTAAATTAATTTGAGATAGATTTTAATGTTTTATTTTTGTTGTCTTTATATGAGGCTCTCGTTATGTTCAAGATAGATTTTGATGTTGAATTAATATTCAAATTGACAAAATAATATTCAATTTTAATGATTCAAATCAATTAAAAGTTTAGGAACTCAATTTCAAACTAAAATAAATATTTAATTTCTTTTTTTCTAAGAAATATCATTTTTATCTCAACTTTGTAACTCAATCTTTGATTAAAATCAATAAATTTAATTTGTTATTATTTATTAGCATATATAATTCTTGATTTTTTATATTAAATATATGTATAAATTTTTTAGTTTGCAATTAAATTTTTTTAAATGATAAAAAAACATTAACAACCCGTTCACCCTTTTTTTGACATTGAGAGAAAAAACTTCATCCTCTGGAGTAGCGCAAAAAGTCAAACTAGTTTCATGATAGAGTGAATCGGGAATGGCTTTGGGATTATTTATAACAAAACTAGTTGTCTAGTACTCTAGCTAGTTCATCATTTGAAAGTAAGTTGTAGAATATGAGAGAATCTGAATTTAAACAACATTACTAGTTGAAACTAGGTTATTGCTTGCGTTTCATTGCCGGTTGAATCAATTTTTTTTTAGTATAAAAAAATATTTAAATATTATTAATGTGTTTTTTAGAGAAAAAAAATTAATTATACAAGAATTGACTTGATGTGATCTAGTTGACTTGACAAATTCAAAAATAACCCCCGGACATGATATCTTTTTTAAATATTAAAACGACAACATATTAGATCGACTCGGATCAACACAGGTTAACCTGCTAAATCTGCTAGTCAGGTCATGAGACATCAATAACCCAATAAAAAAAATTTATTAAACTCAATTCTCAATTAATCTAATATTAAAGGATATAATTAAAATAAAATTCAACTAAAATAATGAGCCAAGTTAACCTAGTTTAACCTGTCAAACATGGGTTATGAGACTGAGATAACACCACAGAAAATAAATGAAAACAAATTATGAAGCTCAATTCTCTGAAGAATAAAATTAAAAAAAGAACAAAAAAAACACTTGAGTCAACCGACCAAACTAGTGAACCAGATCATGAGACCGGGATAACATCATAGAATTTAACTTGAAATAAATTATGAAGCTATAATTCTTAATCAATCTAATATTGAAGGATGAAATTGAAAAAAAAAATTCAACTAAAAAAGAGAAGAAAACTTAAGTTAACCAGCCTAATCCACGACCTGGGTTATAGATAATGATAACTCCATAAAAAGAAAATGAATTTTTTTTTTATAAAACTCAATTCTCAATCAACCCAATGTTGAAAGATTAAATTGAAATAAATAATATAAAAGATAAAAAAATTACCCGAGTCAACTCAGGTTAACCTGTCAAATTCGAGTCAAGAGACCAAAATAACTCCACAGAAAGCAATTAATTTTTTTTTATAAAGTCTAATTCCTAATCAACTTAATGTTGAAGGATAAAATTAAAACAAATATTCAATTAAAAAAAAAGACAAAAGAATACTCGAGTCAACATGGCTAACCCATAAAACTCGCGAGTCGGGTCATGAGATTATGATAACCCCATGAAAAGCAAAACAAAAAATAATTATAAAGCCCAATTCAAGCAACTTAATAATGAAGGATGAAATTAAGAAAAATTAATTAAAAATAACAAAAAAATTGACCTGATTTAACATAGCTAACCCGCAAAACTTGGAACTTGGATCATATGGCTATGAAACTCTATAGAAAGAAAATAAAAACAAATTATAAAGTCCAATACTGAGTAAACCTAATTTTAAAAGGTGAAATTGAAAAAAATAAAAACTAAATTTGAAATAAAATGAAAAAGAAAAAAAAAGAAAAAAAGAATCCTTACAAATGTGAGGGTCAAAGTGAAAAAAAGCTTTGCTTTTTATTGTTCATTACTGCAATGAAAATCCAAACCTTTTTTAGCATATACTATCTTTTTCTACAAATGCTACGTTGTGGGTTATAAAATTTTGTTTATAACCTTATAAAAAATGTAAAAATAATAGGAATTCAAAAGTTTGATGTATAAAAGATAAAATTATTTTTAAAATATTGAAATTATGACACATTAGATGACACTTTTTTATATAAAAAAATATTAAAACGCTAATATATTGAATGGATTAGGACCAACAATTTTTAATCTGTGAAATTCTTGATCTAGGACAAGAACCCATGACAACACCATGGAACCCAAATCAAAATAAATTAGGAACCACCATTCAAATTAACCAATACTAAAGGCTCAAAATGAAAAAAAAATCAATAAAAAAATAATAAAAAAAATGACTCGAGCAAACTAGAATGGTGTCTTGTACTATGACACAGTTCGGACCAGTATTTTTAAAGAAGAAAGAAAAATTCAAGAATCGAGTAATTGACCTGACTGGATCCATTAAGTCAAGTTAATTTAATAATATGATTAAAAAATAACAATGAATGATAAATAAAAAGACACGAGATAACCCATGTCATTTTCAAAATTAGTGAAAAATCATATAGAAACCAAAAAAGAGAGCTCAATCTTCAAATAAATCAAATGCTGGGGGATAAAAACGAAAAAACATGAGTTTAAAAAAAATAAATGATTTAATACCTTACACTACGTTGCGGGTTAAATATTTTTTTTCTAACCTTAAGAAAATGTTAAAATGAATAGAGATGGTGACGTAATGGATGATATATTTTAAAAATAAATATTGAGAAATTAATTAAAAAAAACTCTTTAAAAAAATCTAAATCTTAAAAATAATATAAAAGACCCCGAGATAACCTAAGTCATTTTTAAAGTAATGAAAAATCCTATACAAAGAAAAAAATTTACGGAGCCCAATGTTCAATTAAATCAAATACTAAATGATGAAATTGAAAAACATGAGTTTAAAAAAGAAAAAAACAACAACAAATGAACATGAGTGATTCTCCTAAATCTAAGTTAATTTCTCAAATTCACAACACATTAAATCTTAAACTGAAGGGTCAATCAACAAGCTCAATTTATGGTTGAATGATAAAATAAAAAAAATCAATTTTAAAAACTTGCCAATGTTAAAATAGTAATAAAAAAAATAAGGATAAAATATGATATATATAATAGTAATTTTTTTAATTTTTTTAGGGTAATATAATTATTTTACTATTTTTTATATAAAAAAATTATTTTATCTCTGTAAAATCAATAATAACTAGTAAATTTCTATGAAAAAACTACTCTATCCTAAATTCTAAACTTAATATTTTCAGTGAAGAATCAAAAGGGTGATTTCACTTAGCAATCTACAGTAATTAATTTCTAGTGGTACAGTAAAAATCCCACAGCCCATAGATTTTGTTAATTGAAAGAAAGTTTAATTAAGATTACAGAAGATTGTCAAAAACTTAGAATAATGAACAAGCATGAACCTTCAATACCTACCCCAAACTCTGGTGTTTGAATGCAATGCATGCTATATATATATATATATATATATATATATATATATATTCTTGAAGAACAAAGAGGAGCCAAGTCCCGAGTTAGAATGATAGGCTTAAACACATGCATTGCATGACATTTACAATCAAGCCTACTTGAGTTTGGAGGCAAGCATAGTCATGAACTCCGTATAAGAATCTGTGAAGTTGGAAAAGCTTCTTCTTCTTTTAATCTCGGCCACCTTCTTAAAACTCTTAGACATTGTTGGATCCCTTTTTTTTGTTGTTCGATTCTCCATCCATACTGTCTCACCAGGATCTTCTTCAATAGTCTCAAGCTTGGATTTGAGTATTTCTTGAAGATCTTTCCTGGATTCTGTCCTCAACCTTCTCTTGCTAGAACAAAACATCACCCCCAACACATTGCGATACCTTTTCTTCATTTTCACATGATTTCTATGATTTTCTTCGTTTTTGTTTGTTCCTGTTCTTCAAGAATTGGTTTATTAAATATAGTTATATGGCTTGGCAACGCCTTTAATCTTTGAGGTCTATGAAAACTTGATACTTGTAGAGCTTTGACAAAGTCAAGAACCTAGTTTTTAGCCTAATTTTGCACTGGTTCAAGCAAGCAATATCCAAGCTAATGAGCTGTAGAACAAGACACAAATATTTCCCATGTAAATTGTAATGAAACTGAGTGTTCGTATTATTATTCTTGCACTTTGAAATCCTTAAGTAAACAAAAGGGCTGTTCCAAGCTGGAGTTACTAACAAAAGTAAGTTTGTCTCAAAATAACAGTCTCTCTTATCACCACTCAACCTCTATCCCGTAAAAGATTAAGCACCATGCGCGCCAAATATAGCCCACAACAATTAATTAATTGTTTTAAATATTGTAATTAGACGTTGTTTTTATTTTATTTTATTAGAGATTGTTGTTGGTTGTCATCCATTGGCTATAATTTTGCGCTGGTAAAGACTCTTTTCCACAATTGAACCTATCATTTAACAACATGACATGGCACAAGGAAAGCCAAAATAAATGGAGGTCAACTAGAATTTATCCTGTTTCTATGACCATTACTCCGATGTCTTCTCCACCTTTTGTGCTGGCCTTAAAGCACTATAAAGCTAGCTTCATTCATCATTAGGATCTCAAGCATCTGAGAAAAATTATTTCTTTTGTCAAACCCAAGGGCAAAAGATCATATACATCAGACTCAGATTGCTGAGAGATGGCCGGGGGAGCTTTTGTGGCGCATGGTTCTGGGAGGAAATATGAGGGTGGGGTCACATGCTTTGTTATCATCACCTGTTTGGTGGCTGCCATGGGTGGTCTCATTTTCGGTTATGACATTGGTATCTCAGGTAATAAATGGAAGACCTTCTATCTCATTGGAGTGACAAAGATTGCTGTATACTGTATATTATCTCTTTAAGGTGCTAATAATTGGATGATTTTGCACAACGTTGCAGGTGGTGTTACTTCTATGGACTCGTTTCTAAAACGATTCTTCCCATCTGTGTACAACAAAGAGCATGAAACTCGTGATGATAACAATATGTACTGCAAATTTGATAGCCATTTGTTGACATTGTTCACATCTTCCCTCTACCTTGCGGCTTTGGTAGCTTCCTTCTTTTCATCTACAGTGACAAGATTATTCGGCCGTAAAATCTCAATGTTGTTTGGAGGCCTGGTTTTCCTTGTTGGTGCCATTTTTAATGGTGCTGCGACCAATATAGCAATGCTTATCATTGGTCGTTTGTTGCTTGGTGTTGGTGTTGGCTTTGCTAATCAGGTACTTGCATTATTTACACTCTCTTTCTCTCTCGACATTGGCTTTGTCTCTTTGATATGGTTATAAATCCTGCTTGACATTGATTTTCATTTTCTCGGTTCTGTACAGTCTGTTCCAATTTATCTATCTGAAATGGCACCAGCCCAAATTAGAGGAGCACTTAACATTGGTTTCCAAATGGCCATTACAATTGGTATCCTGGCTGCAAATCTCATTAACTACGGAACAGCCCAAATCAAGGAGGGATATGGCTGGAGAATTTCTTTGGGTCTTGCGGCTGTCCCTGCTTTGATGATCACTATTGGATCGTTCTTCCTTCCAGACACTCCCAATTCTATACTTGAGAGAGGCCACCCCGAGCAGGCAAAGAGAATGTTGCAAAAGATTCGTGGCACAGACAACGTTGAAGTAGAATTCCAAGACCTTGTGGACGCAACCGAGGCTGCAAAGAAAGTGGAACACCCATGGAAAAACATCTTGCAGCCAAAATACAGGCCTCAACTTGTCATTTGCACAATGATCCCATTCTTCCAGCAACTCACTGGAATTAATGTCATCATGTTTTATGCACCTGTTCTCTTTAAGACCTTGGGTTTCGGCGATGATGCTGCGCTTATGTCTGCAGTTATTACAGGCTTAGTAAATCTCGTCTGTACACTTGTTTCCGTCTACTCAGCTGATAGGTTCGGGAGAAGAATTTTGTTCCTAGAAGGAGGGGTTCAAATGATTATTAGCCAGGTACATAATTACAACCTTAACCAAGTTTCTCGGTATACAAATTAAGACTCCTGTAATTAATAGGGATGCACGTTAGATTGCTGCTGATTCTATGAATATGTACACATGATTGCAGATACTTGTTGGAATCATGATAGCCATCAACTTTGGGACACGAGGTGTAGGAGAATTGTCAAAGGGATCGGCCAACTTAGTTTTGTTCTTCATCTGTGCTTATGTTGCAGCATTTGCCTGGTCTTGGGGTCCATTGGGATGGCTGGTGCCTAGTGAAATCTGCCCTCTTGAGATCAGATCAGCAGGGCAAGCCATCAATGTCTCAGTTAACATGTTCTTCACTTTCTTGATTGGCCAGTTCTTCCTAAGCATGCTTTGCCACATGAAGTTTGGTCTCTTCTTGTTCTTTGCTGGCTTTGTTGTTCTCATGACCATCTGCGTTTTCTTCTTCTTGCCCGAGACAAAGAATGTCCCAATTGAAGAAATGAACAGAGTGTGGAAGGCACATTGGTTCTGGGGCAAGTATATCCCTGATGATGCTGTCATTGGAAGCCAAACATATACTGCGTGAAATGACCATCACGAGAACAATTGTCCTGCATGTACATTTGCACAAAGAGAGACAGCACGCATGCTTTACTGTATACATGAGATCTGATGTGCAATACTTCGAACAAAACAATAAATAAAAAAAAAAATTCAAATACAGTCGCTAATGTTTATTAACTTGCAATTGTTAGTATATCTTCTTGAAGAACTGTATGCAGAATCATCAAAACAATATGGAAAAAGGTCCCAAACTCTATATATAGTTAACATTTCAAAATTCATACGGTTATAATTTGCCTTATTATTTTCTTCATTTAATCTAAATTATGAAATATATATTTAACAAGGAGATTTAAAGCCAACATGCATGATGATCGAGTTATATATTTTGAAAGGGTTCAAATCTGTTACTATAAAACCCTATTTGATGATCGCAGTGATGTGATCAGAGATTAGAAAAGGAAAAAAGAAAGAAGCGACAAGAAAATCTCTCTGATCACAGTTTCTTTCCTCTCATTATGCATATAGCAGAGAAATGACGCGTATGAAAACATCTGACGCAGCTGCTTTTTTATTAAATTACTTGCAGCAATGTTTGTTACTGTAGTTGAAAAGTGTTCTTAATAAATTTTAAATATTTTTTATTTTTAAAAAAATTAATATATTTTTGATATTTTCAGATCATTTTAATGTGCTGATATCAAAAATAATTTTTAAAAAATAAAAAAAATATTATTTTAATGTGTTTGGAATGAAAAACACTTTAAAAAAACAATCATTATTATACTTCTAAATATCCTCTAAATTTTATGTTTAAGAACCATGTGCATAGAAATTGAAACTTTTTATTCAATAATAAAAATATTTTTAAATTAATTTGTGAACGAACAAAATTGAATTAAATTGTAAAAAATAAAGTTTTATGAATTCCTTAATTTTAGAATGTTAGTTTTTCTTAGAAAAACCCCAAAATAGACTGTCTTAATATATGAAAAAAATAAATCCAAATCAGGATATCGATTTTTTTATTTATGAAAAAAGGCCACCAAATTATTCTACGATTTATAGGTGACTTTTCAGTGCTGTTTATATCACAATACGAGCTCCCCTAAGCAAGTCAATATCTGGCAATACAAAAAAGAGGTCCAACTTTTCCCCCCTTTCATCCACATAATTTCTTGAAACAAATTTCATACTGACCATGAAGGAATTGAAATTACAGAAATTAAAAATCAAGTGGTCATGATCTTATTACTATTACTCTACTAAAATAATTGAAATTCAGTTTAATTGTTTATCAATAATAAACCAAATTAATATAACTTTATGTGGTAACTCAAATAGTTGAAGCAAGTATATTGATGATTAAAGATCACGAGTTTGATTCTTACAGGTATTAATATTTTTTTTCATGTATTTATTGTTTTGCTAAAAAAAAAGAACGGATTACCAAAAAATATTGGCCTAGGTCCACGTGCATGTGCTTTATTGTAATAGACCCTTTAGGTTTTTTATTAGCTCTTTGGGTTTTTCTTGCCCTGTTTTTTCTATTTTATTTTTTTAATTTTATCATTTAATATGAGATTTTTATTTAATTTTATCCTTTAATAATGGGTTGATGATAAATTAATTTTTGTATTTTTTATCAAATAATAAAATAAAAAAATCAATTCGACTCAATATAATTCATGACTCGAGTCATGGGTTTTGCGGGTTGACTAGGGTTAACCTGACCTATTTCTTCTTTTTTTTGCCTTTGATTTTTTTTCTTTGAACTTGTCAAGTTAACAAGGTCATATCGAGGAAACTCCCACTCAATTTAATTTAAAACTCGAGCTGACTAAAGAATTGCGTTGATGAGAATTTTTAATTTTGAGTTGTTATACTGAGTTTAATAAAAATGTCGAAAACTTTTCTACGATCTATAAATTATTTTCTTTACGTTCCAAAAATTTGTAGTCCGACCCGAACGATAGCTCAGGAAAATAAACTAGTATATACAGTTAAACACATTATGTATATCTTGATCTTTTTGGTAAGCATTACATCTTTGATTTGGTAACTGATGAAGTTGATAAAAACTTCAATGAATCTGAAGGCTTTTTCCTTGCTGGTAGTGGATTGAGCTTGTATATTTATAGTTGAGGTTACCTGCAAAACGAAAACTTCTAGACTTAAATAAATTATGTCTTTTTTTGGGTGTAGGTCTCAAATCCTCCAACATTGGTCTAGTTCGTGAGTTTTTATAGAGAAAACTCGCATGGATTACAGAATCTATGGGATGGGATTATGCATAGAAAAATATATAAAAAATATTTGTACAATAAGAAAATAGCATGAGAAAATATTTATAAAAATATGCAAAATAAAATAAAACATGCACACAAAAAGTCCGGATTTTTCCGTAGCCGAGTTACGTCTGACAGTGTGCCCAAATGCCCAGCTGACCCAGATGAGCAAACTCCCTGCTCGCTCAGGTTAGCCTAGGCGGTCGAGCTGGATCAAGACTTTTGGCTTTTTTTCTTCTTTTTTTCCTTGGCATATTAGTAGCAGTCCTTGAAAATGAAAGACGGTACCCATACAAGGAACCTCTCATGCCGACAATAAAGTTCTTCAAATACCTCTCACCACATACTCCACAGTCCTCCCATTTCCTATACCGAATGTTTGAGAGTGTGATAATAGTGGTTTTTTAAATAATTTTTTATACTAAAATATATGTTAATAATATTTTTTATTTTTTAAAAATTATTTTTGATGTCAACATATAAAAACGATTTAAAACATACAAACCATATTAAATTTTAATAAAAACAAAATTGAATTTTTTAAAAACATGCCGCGTTCCCAAACAGTTAAATAACCTTCGCCATCTCCAAACCCTACCCCCTTCTCTATAAGGTTGATGAAGGAGGAGTCACCATCGGAAGCACAAGTAGTTGTTTATGAAAGATAGAAGTAAAAAGGTTGTCAGTACATCTTGATTATACAGAAAGAGAAATGAAGAAAATATAGCCTAATTTCTATAGTTTTATATTTTATACGAATAGCAATAGCAATATATTATTGTGCAGAGAATTGAATAAGTTTGTCCTACACTTTAAACAATATAAAAATTGATTTTTATATTATTCAAAGGTATACAAATAATTTCATAAAAAAATTATAATGTTATTCAGTCCATTTTTATTTATCATTCCAAACATTTTCTTAACGGTGTTTATTATCAGTTCTGCAAAGATATACTGACTTACCTATAATAATATTTTTTATTATTACTAAAAATCTAAAAGGCATAACCTTTTTCATTGTAAACACCACATTATTCACTCTCTCACATTTTACTATTAAAAATTTTGTTTTGTTTTCAATTTGATTCGCAAACCCTTTTTTTTCTTGATTGCATTCTTTTTTGGCCAAATTAAATTGGATCAATTTTTTTTTACTAAGAACA
>Ga0307511_10004521_pt1 | contig 14194 bp, 14 predicted proteins | sample 13_EM_MG_FD_200266 | JGI IMG/M metagenome (GOLD analysis project Ga0307511, IMG submission 200266) | Populus trichocarpa ectomycorrhiza microbial communities from riparian zone in the Pacific Northwest, United States - 13_EM | ecosystem: Host-associated > Plants > Roots > Unclassified | place...
TGACGAAGTCGTGCCTATATGCGCTCCCTGCGCAAGAAGAAGTATAGAGATCTTCTGCAACCGCCCGAGTTAGACTTGTTGGACTTGGTACCCGGTGCGGTATACTTGTGGAACGATTTTCCTGTGTGGCGCTGGCACTGGGGCCCAGACCGTCTGGAATGAGCACGGTGGTCACCCCCTTATGGTTAGCGGACGAAATGCCCCCCAACGACACAATTACGCCCTCCGTAGTCCATACCGTTAGGTGAGCACCAAGACCTGGCCGGATACACTGCGGATATACTGGCAACGCGCGCCAACCTGTGCCTTTACGTGAAAGGAAACGAATAATTGAGTCGTGCAGGATGAAGGGATGAGACCCGGATATCAAGGAGATAGGGACGCAGGTGTTCATTGATGTTCGAAAGCGAAAGCAACGTACACAGCCCAACCTAACGAAATAATATGCATGAGATGTGGTGATTATTGGTGATATCTGGAACGCGTGGGTTGGTGAAACACCCCAGCATTGACGTCCCGGACATTTGCAGACACTTGCATATTCGGACATCAGAAAACAGAAGACACGTGGGGAAAATACCTCTCAACTTTCAGTCGCGTGACGCGGGGCGAGTCCAAAGCATTCGGGGCGCACGAGAGTATCGTATCACATTCTGTGGCCAAACAACGTGGTATGGAACGTAGAGAATAAAACAGGGTAAAGCTGAGACGGGAGTCTACTCGCCGGGCATCATTGTACAATCTAGGGTCAATAAGGCCCACTACCCTGATGACTCGATTGAGAATCGACCCCGTTTCAAGAGAGACGTAAATCCACTCACCAGGGTGTGGAACCTACACCCTCACAACATTTTTCACACGGGAGACGTAGTTCTTGAGTTCTGACGCGTTGAGCTGGGCCTTTCTGCTTTCCCAGCTGATGAGCTTAAAGACCTTGAGTTTCGCCTCTCGCGAAGCCCTTGCTGCCATCACCCTCTCAAAAAGCTTGATGTCAAACGCCCATTTATGCTCAATGACAAGCTCCTCCAATTCCGGACAGGCCATAACCCCAGACTGACTCACACTGGGGTGCAAGGCTTGGACGAAGATTTGTGGGTCTAGGCATCGAATAAACTTGAGGGTCCGCAAACCCTTCATGGGGAGAAGCGCCTGGTAAAAGAGAGTGCCGGTCGGAGACTTGCCGTTCTGGATTACTAACCGTTGGGTCTTCGAGGTGTCAAAATAGGCGAGAGATTCGAGCATCGAAGAGGTGTCGAAGGCCGGAGGAGGGGTCATCATCGTGACTTCCCCATTCGGTCCACTGAACAACATCATGTCGATCTGCAACCAAATCGTGGTGAAGTTGTGGAGATTCTTGAGGTTATCGATAAACTTTGGAGGAGGGGCGTCCTCGGTCGGACTGGGTAGGTCCAATCGCATTTTCAAACGTGTGCCAACCGGGATTAATAGGTGGTCGAACAAGTTGGAATCCAAATAACCGCCGCATTCCATCCTCTTCAGACACGGCATTGGCACCAACCGCTCGTATTGAACGACGGCGACTGGGTGTTCGGAATAGATGCGGACATCGTGGAGGTGAGGGGAGCTTTCGAAAAAGTCGAGAAACTGGCCGACAGTGGCTTGTGACCCGCAAACCAGGGTGAACGACGTGAGGTTAGCCATGTTCCTCCAGGGTAGCTCCGTGCGAATGTGCTTCAGACGCAGCGTGTGTAACGGAGAGAGGTCTCCGTTGAGGAATGTCGACGGGAGTTCAGGTTCATCACCACCAGATATCGACAATTTTTCCAGAAGAGGAGCGGGACAAAGCAGGTAGGTGCTGATGGCTTGGAGATGTTCCGATTCTCATTGGATGGTCAGAGACTTGAGTCGTCCAGCAACGCGAGGGATGAACTCGAGGGAGGGATCGGAGAATGACATGTGGTCACTGTGTGGTGACAGGTCGATGGGGGAAGACTTTAACCGTTCGAGGTAGACGCGAGTTTTGTCGAGGTCCCTACAGTCGAGGTTGGTCCACAATGAGGGAGAGGACACGAACACATCCCTCCACGCCTGGCATACGTGGGTCAGCGTAATTACGTCTTGCTCCCTGGAACGGCTCCTCCAAAAGTGTGGAATGAGAGAGAGGATTTCGGGGGGGATCCGGTTGATTGGCACCTCAAGGATCGAATCAAGCGGAGGACCTCGAAAACGTCTTGCTCGAGAGCATTGAACTAACGGAGAAAAACACTGGTCAGTTGTAATGCCCACGCCCGTTCCTTTTATTTGTCTAACCTCAGTCTCGTCCGGGGTTGCCGCCGTCCTGTAAACGCGAGCTTCAGTCCTCTGACACGGCGACTTTCACCGCTCCAGGCGTACCTGGTATCAAAAGATGTATCTTGTAGGAGTTTCTTGATCGTGCATAAGTGGTAAGAAATATATGTCAACGAGTCCTGGCTGGCGGTGGGGGTGGACATGATCGTTGACGATGAGAACCATCGGAGCTGGACCGGTAGATCAGCAAAATTTACGGCCCGTACGAGGGTGTAATGTCACGCCATGTCGACAAAGAGAGGGTCTGTTGTGAAGAAATTTTATGGATTGCCCACGCAAACAAACGGCGAAATATACGAAATGTATCACCGTCCCCCCCGTACCACGACAAGGAAAGGGAGGGGGCATGGAAAGCGCGACGGTGGCGGGCTCGAAGGGCAAAAAATGGGACAAGGGCAAGCGCAACGAAAGGATGAGGGAGGGCAACTTCCCAGAGCGCAATTCCGCGGAGTCCGGGGCGTCGACCGGTGATAAACAAAAGACGACCGTTACCACGTCCTCACGTTTCCTGACCCCTCCTGACGCCCTCCCGTACGTTAGCTAGCGTTGAACGCTGAACGCTCAAGTGCTCAAGCTCGCGTCATCGTGCATCATGTGTGACCGCCATATGTCCTTTGAAGGACTCTTCATTGAGAGGTTCGTGTACGAATCTACGATCAATTAACCTAACGTTCACGTGACTCTGGGAACGTAACCAATGAATCGTTGATTCAATGAAGAGGAAGGCGGGCGGGTGGAATATTCGGGTATGTGGACCCAGTCTCAACAAACGTCCTGACCAATCGGATGAAAGCCAGAAAGCAGAGAGCCTGGGCGTGTCTGGGGGTTGTGAAAGGCGAGGCGTGAAACTGGCCTACCGCATGATGATGTCGTCTGGCACGAGTGTTCGCCGCGTATGGTTCTTTAAGCTCTGGCAAGGGTAGTGAGTTTGGCGTGTACCATTCCCAACCCAGAGCGTTCAGGGAATACGGAGCCCGTTATATATTATTGCGAAACATGTATGACTATAGTCAATTTATAAGGCGAACAATAGAAAGTGAAGCCAGTCATACCGGGTGCTGCATCCATTTCCATCTTGAGTAGAATAAGATCGTGGGGGTTCGAGTTCCAGAACACATTTCCACTACATACCCGAACCAGGAAGGCGGCTCGATAAAGATCGTCATGCGGTCCTCTCATCGCTCCTTCCCCTAACTCGTCCACTGAGAACAGAGACTCGGAGCCCCGCCTCTTCGGACAGCGCCACCACTATCTTCAGGATCGCTCGGAGGCACCCGGAACGCGATTTGCATGACCGTCCTCCGATCCAACCACTTTCCCCGGTTTTCAAAGTCTTTTTGAGAGATAACATCAATCTCGATATCATGATTGACAAGAGTCTATTCCAAAAATCATGAGTGCAGGTGAGAGGCGGGAAACAGATGCACGATCGTATGCGACATTCACGCTGTGGGCCGTTCAAGGGAATTTCAGACCGCGTTCGTTCATGCACATGTGCGCGATCAGGAGAAGGTGTAAAAAAGACCAAGTCAGCTCGTTACAGATTGTCCAGATCACGACAAGAACCCTCCAACTCACCCGTAAAACTGACCCAACCACCAACGCCAGCGAATGAGAACCGAATATGACCAAGAAATAGATGGTCGCGTCTTCTAGGATCGTCCGCAGGATACCGGGCCGACCATCTGGCAGACATTCCCATCCGCGAACGACAGCCAAGTTCCGAAATTGACGAAAACGACCACAGAAAAAATCCCGGCATCTGGAAATAAGGCTCATGCTGAGAGAGAATATGCCAGAAGGTATGGGCGATCAATTACTGAAGAATAGTGAAAGTGAAATGTATACCATCCCGGTGTTGGGGGGACTGGTATATACACACAAGCGATAGGTTGGAAGGGGCATTGGCGGCACTTCTACAGCTGGGAAGACAGATCGTCATTACAGGCACGGACTGGTTCAAATCACCGTCAAAGCGCTTTTGCAAAGGTGGGTGGTGGACGTGAACGAAGACGCCGCGCCGCGAATGATCGGCGTCCGTGCCTCAGTGACTCCCATCTGTCAAAATATCACCTTGGCTTTCACTCTTCCCCTTGAACGACATTGGGGCATAATTGGGGGCTCTGACAGACCTGACATCGGAATCGTGTCAAAGGTTTAGTCATCTGACTGACGAAGTCGTACCTATGCGCGTACCCTGCCACAAGAAGAGGTATCGAGTTACCGATCTTCTATGACTGTCTATGTTTCGACATGGCACTACCCTGGTGTATGCTCGTGGAGTCGTTTTTCTCGCGTCGTACTGACGCTGGGGGGTCCTGGTCATCCAGAATCGGGCACAACTATCACCCCCATATGGTTAGTGGGCGTGTCCCTCGGCACACCCTTCGTGCTGTCAGGTGAGTACCACGGTCTGGCCAGATACACTGCGGACATACCGACAAAGCGCGCCAACCTGTGCAGTTACGTGAAGGGAAGTGAATGATCAAGTCACGCAGGACGAAGGAATGAAGTGGATATCAAGGAGACAGGGACACAAGTGTCCATTGATGAGCAGAAGAGGGTCCAGGAAGAGTAAGAACAACGGACACAGCCCAGCCCAAGGACGTGTACACAGCGTGCGTGGGATGTGGCGATTATTAGTTATCCCTGGAACTGGTGAAACATCCTAGGGTTGAACGTTGACATCCCGGACATTTGCATATTCGGAGATCGGACAATAGGGGGAACGCGGGGAAAATACCTCTCAACTTTCAGTCCAAACAGGGCGAGTCCAAAGCATTCGTGGTGCACGCGAGTATCACGTTCTGGGGCCGAACAAGGTGGTATTGAACGTAGGGAATGAAACATGGTAACACTGAGACGAGAGTCTACTCGTCAGGCATCATTGAACAATACAGGGTTGACAAGGCCCACTACTCTGATGACTCGATTGAGAATCGACACCGCTTCAAGAAAACGCGAGCCCACTCACCAGGGTATAAAACGAGCGACCTCCGAACAATTTCTACGCGCGAGACGTGGTTCTTGAGTTCGGACGTGTCGACCTGGACTCCATTCCAGCTGAGTATCCTAACAACCTTGAGTTTCGCCCCACTCGACGCCCTTGCCGCTGCCACACCCTCAACGACCTTGATGTCAAGCATCCTCTCATGTTCGATGACAAGCTCCTCCAGCTCGGGACAGGCCACAACCCCCGACGAACTCATACTGGGGTGCAAGACGCGGACGAAGGTGTGTGGGTCTTCGCATCGAATAAGCTTGAGGGTCCGCAAGCCTTTCATGGGAAGAAGCGCCTGGTAAAGGAGAGTGCCGATCGGAGGCTCGCCGCCCTGGATTACTAGCCGTTCGGTCTTCGAGGTGTCAAAATAGGCGAGATATTTGAGCATCGAGGAGGTGTCGAAGGGCAAGGGAGTCATCGAGACGTCCCCATTCGGTCCGCTAAACAGCATCCGTGTCATATCGGTCTGTAACCAGATCGCGGTGAAGTCGAGGAGGTTCTTGAGGTTATCGATAAACTTGGGAGGGGGGGCGCCCTCTATCGGATTGGGTAGGTCCACTCGCATTTTTAAATGTGTGCCAATTGGGATTAACAGGTGGTCGAACAAGTTGGAATTCAGAAAACCGCTGCATTCCATCCGCGTCAGACACGGCATTGGAACCAACCGCTCATATTGAACGGCGGTGACTGGGTGTTCGGCGTGGATGTAGACATCACGGAGGTGAGGGGCGCTTTCGAAAAATTCGAGAAACTGGCTGATAGAAGTATTTGATCCGTAAATCAGGGTGAACGACGTGAGGTTGACCATATTCCTCCAAGGTAGCTCCGTGCGAATGTCCTCCAGACGTAGCGTGTGTAATGAAGAGAAATCTCCATTGAGGAAAGTAGGTGGGAGTTCGGGGTCATCGCTATTACCACCATATATCGACAACTCTTCCAGAAGAGGAGCGGGGCAGGACAGGTAGGTGCTGATGTCTTGGAGATGTTCCGATCCTCCTTGGATGGTCAGAGACTTGAGTCGTCCAGCAACGCGAGGGATGAACTCGAGGGAGGGATCAGAGAATGACGTGTGGTCACTGTGTAGTGACAGGTCGATGATGGAGGACTTTGACCGTTCGATGTAGACGCGAGTTTTGTCGAGGTCCATGCAGTCGAGGTTGGTCCACAATGAGGGAGAGGACACGAACACATCCCTCCAGGTCCGGCATACGTGGGTCAGCGTAATTACGTCTTGATCCCTGGAATAGCTCTCCCAAAAGTGCGGAATGAGAGAGAGGATTTCGGGGGGGATCCGGTTGATTGGCACGTTTTTGTTCCTCCAGGATCGAATCAACCGGAGGACCTCGAAAACGTCTTGCTCGAGAGCATCGAACTAACGGGAGAGAAAAAAAACTGGTCAGTTGCAATGCCCGCACCCGTTCCTTTTATTTATCTAACCTCAGCCTCGTCCGGGGTTGCCGCCGTCCTGCAAACGCGAGCTTCAGTCCTCGGACGCGACGACTTTCACCGCTCCGGGCGTACATGGTACAAAAGGCGCAGCTTGTAGGAGTTTCTTGGTCGCGCATAAGTGGTACGAAATAGATGTTGATGAGCCCCGACTGGTGGTGGGGGTGGACATGATCGTTGACGATGAGAGGCATTAGACCTGGACTGGTTAGATCAGCAAAATTTCCCGCCGGTACGCGAGGGTGTAATATCATGCTACGCCAAGAGATGGTCTGTTGTGGAGAAAATGGATGAATTGCCCACGCAAAATGAACAGCGAAATATACGAAAGGCATCAGTTCCCTGTACCACAACAATGACGGGGGGAACGACGGCGGCGGGCTCGAAGGGAGAAAAATGGGACAAAGGCACCCGCAACGAAAGGACAAGGGATAACAACTTCCCAGAACGCGATTCCGCGGAGTCCGGGGTGCTCGACAGGTCCAGTGGACCCACGCGATACAAGCAAGGGGCGACCATCACCATACGCATGGATCGCGACGTCCTCACAGACAGCCTGAGATTCGGAAAGAAGTTGATAGATGAGAAACCATTAAAGATAGCCGGGAAAGTCCTTCCAACCAACTGGTGTCAATTAATGGGGGTTTCAGTCCAACGTGTCACCCGGACGCGAGTGGAGAAGCACAAGCTAAACCTGGATGCGGCCGGCGCGCAGACGTGGTTCCTCCTGGTGGCTTCCTCACATCAAGCGGGGTGAAACTCCCAACAATGTACAGCGTCTGTCACTACACCGAAGACAAAGCGCGATAGGTGGACAGTGGGACACTGAAGACGTGGGAAACCGCACCGACCAAACTCAAACAGGCCGAATGCGTGACCGCCGCCTGTGGCAATTAATGTGCGTAAGACTCTGAAGGCTTAGGACCAACTCCCATGGGATCCCGCTTAGTTGACGTTAGTTAAACCTAACAGTTTGAGGTACGAGAAAGATATATAACTTTGGGTTTCCTACTCGGTGCACGTACATCTTCTCATGGTTTCTTGGGCACCCAAGCCCCATGAGGCAGTCCGTGAATGCCCACCACCGGGCACCTTCGTTTTCATACAATGGTGTTACCTACACGCGGTATAGTTCACAGTATTTGCCCTGGGGACTACCTTTCTAGCATAAGTATGGGAAGTAGTAGGAAGAGAGAGGAGCCCTCAGTGATTGGCGGCCATCGATCCTCAGTTTCACTCGACCGCGCGGGGCCCGAGCGGAACCCAAAGTCCCCTGCGTTGAATGAAGCTTGAAGCTTGAAGGAATGCCGCTTCGCTCCTCCTAGGTTTACTCATGATATCCTGAAATCGGGGTTGCATTGATACCGATGTACGTGAGTCTGTCATCGAACGCCACCGAAGTCGGTAGTAGCGTCGTCGACCAGTATTTCGACGTGATTGAGTCGCTGCCGTTAGCTTATACAACCGCTGTTTCGTGTGCTTTCACATATCGAACACTTGGAGTCAGCTCCTCAAACTAGCTCGCTCGCGCCCTGAGTTCCATACCGTTGTTTCCCGGTGGACAACAGATTGGTGGTGAAGAGTTTGCGGTGTTCCGGTCTTCAGTGGGGCCCTCTCAATCTTTCTGTTTTTGTGCCCCGGTTTCACGTCACCATCCAGAGCTGCAAGCGGCCGTTCTGCTTTTATGTTCACCGACAAGATTATTATATTTGACTGCTGAACAGGGACCTCTCGCCGCAACTCCGTGGACAAGAAAAACAATAGAACTCGGATTGCCTTGAATTGGCCGTAGTGCGGCCCCGGGCTTGAGCTGGTGCCCACCAACTTGAACATTCATGGTCCTTGATGCGCGCTACACTTCCATCCTTTTTGAGCGATGGCACGCGTATCCATCGTGGTATCTTGGCGCTCAGCCGCTCAGTCCCCGCCACCTCTCGTTACTCCTTCATCTCATATCCCTCCCAGCCAGTGAGCCAAATCGACACTCCCCACCATGGTAGATCTGGAAGAGGTCGCAGTGACGTGGTGAGTCCTCTGATCCTCTTTGACGGGTAGCTCAGCTGACTCATAGTTGGGATCATAGCCGAGAAGACAAAACAGGGGAACCCCCAGCTGGCGGAGGCCCATCCGCAGATGCGGGAGCATGTGTGAGGGGGTGGTGGGTTTTGTTACACTGGCTATCCCACCAGGTATTGAAATCAGATCCAGGAAATGCAAGAATTCGAGCGGCACAGACGTCTCTAGCGATGGTCCCCTGTACGGTTAAAAATCCCTCGATTTCAAATGCTAGATCTCTCTGATCCCCAGGTGCAGTCAGGATCGAGTGAATCTGGAGGTGGGTGGGAATAGTGAACAAATTGAACAGCCAGTGATTGGGTAAGCTTCATCATGTGTCTTCTGGAATGCCATTGAGACCTTGTGCAGCCAGGAGAATGACCTTCTCCCATCAGTGGAGGACTATCGGGCACAGTTCTATGAGACATATCACAAAGAAGCAGAGGAGTATGACAAAGACTTCATAAAGAAGTATGATGAAGACCTGAACACTACCCTCATATTTGTAAGTCTTGAGCATTGGTCAGATGCACATATAGTAACTTGTATAGCAGGCTGGTCTATTCTCTGCTGTGACTTCTGCCTTCATTATTGAGGTCAACTCCCAACTCCAACCTGATCCAAATGAAGAGACTGCTGCTCTCCTCCGTGTTCTTATTCACAAGGTGGACAACACTGCCTTCAGTGGCAATGTTCCAAGCATCCCACAGTGGGTTGGTCCCTCACACACAATTATCCGGGTCCAGGCAATCCTCTTTACAAGTCTAGCCACCTCACTCTTCTCTGCTTTCCTTGCCATGCTTGGGAAGCAGTGGTTAAACCGATACACATCAGTTGATGTACGAGGTTCTGCCATTGAACGTGGCCAGAATCGGCAGCGGAAACTTGATGGTATTGTCAACTGGTACTTTGACCACATGATGGAGTTGCTACCATTGATGTTACAGGCTGCACTCTTGCTGCTTGGTGTTTCCCTCTCTCACTATCTTTGGGAGATCAACACAACAGTTGCATCAGTTTTAATTGGCTTCACCTCATTTGGTGTTCTCTTCTTCTTCTTCATTGTTATTGTAGGGGCAGGATCTGTGAGCTGCCCATATCAAACCCCTGGTGCACAGATACTCCGCCAAGTCCCAGGTGCCCTCCATCAAATCCAAGGTGTCCTCCATCATATTCCAGTTATCATCCACTGTATTCCAGATGTGATTTATGGTGTTCCAAACATCCTCCACCATGTCCCAGGTGCCCTCCATCATATTCCAGATATCATTTGCTATATTCCAAATGTGCTTTATCTGCTTTTCTTGGCTTCTCTCAGAGGATCCATCTGCTTTGACAACATTGGCCAGGCACCATATCAGTTGACAGGAACTGCCTACTCAGAAGTTAATATCCCTGCTGCACTCTTATCCATCCTTCTCTTGCCCATTTGGTTAATCCTGGATATCAGCAAGGCTATAATTTGGCTGTTGACTGCCTTATCCCACTGGTTGGAGCAGGGATTAGAGCAGCAAACAGCTTTGTTGGACCTGCACTGTATATTGTGGACACTCCAGACATCACTGGATGGGCCTGTCCGCCTTTCAGCCCTGAACTATCTTTCAACAACAACACTGGGTGATTTTGACCTTGCCCTTGTTGTGGATTGTTTTGCTATTCTCTTTGGTTGTGTCAAAACAGTTCATAACAAAGTTGTGATTGCCCAAGGAATGGAGCAGCTTGCCACAGCCTCTTCTATGTGTTGCCTTCAGATATTTGCCCACCAAATGACCACAGATCCAACATTGAAGACCCTTGAGGACACCAAGAGGAGATTTAGGTTTCATTTTGGACATGAAACCTATATTGATGGCCTCCCATTTTCCCACACTTTGCGTATACTCCACAGGCTATCCCACCTAAACCTCCCCTCTCAGTATCGGTGGGAGACCCAACAGCATGTTCAATGGGATAACTACAAACCATCTAGCAATGAACACATTGTAGTTGCACATGCTCTCACTAAGATCACCAAGGTTGAATGCCAAAGGAGGGGGGGTGAGAGGGTGCCCCATTGGATCCTCCGCTTTGTCCTTCATTCTCTGTCCCAATCTGCCCTACCCCCAGCCTCAGTTGTCATTGATTGCCTATCAATCATTGCAATAAACCTTGGTTGCACTCCATTTAATCTCACAACTTCAGATGAAAGGTGTGTTTGCATTTGACAGATATCTACTTTTCTAACTAATGGTTAGTGCACAACTGGATGAAGTTTCTCACCTGATAACTCAGAAACTTGGGAATATGGTTGAGGCTGCTGATTCAAATTTGATCTGGTCCAGGCGTAAAGCTATCAGTGCACTCTTTCCATATGCAGTATTTCTGGAGCAACACGGGCAGCAGGGAATGCTTGACCTATTCTCACATGCTGCCAGGGCTACAAGTTCTGGGACATTCATGTGGTACCACATCAAACCATTCACTGTGGCACTATTTGACAAGCCAAACCCTCCTTCCTTAAAATGGGTTCTCAAACTTGTATCTCCCCATGTGCCTTGGCATGATGAGCCACAAGATAGAAGCATTACCACCTGGCAGGCAGCATCAACCTCTTACAAGGGGGTGATTGATCAGAATGTGGTCAATGAGTTGTTGCATGTTGCATTTATTGCTTCCCTACAGTCTCACCTTCCCCGAGGAGACTTGGGAAAATCAAAGCAAATTGAGGGGGAGGTTATTTGTCAGGTACAGGCACTTGGAGACATTGGAATTCTCAAGTCATACTTACTACTTGTCTGGCTGGAGTGGGATCGTGTTGGTGGCCAATCTGGTGGTGGTATTTCTGAGATGAAGATTGCAATCCAGAAGGATCTTTGTGGAATTGGGATGGGACACCACTGGGAGGACCTTATTAAACAACTGGACCATATTCTTATGCAACTGGACTCTCTGTGGCAGTATCTTGCAGCAGGGTTGCAGCGCCCAGGGGATTGGCGTTCCAGGCAGTGTACACTGGGTGATATGCAATCAGCAAAGGAGCGATATAGTGAACTTAAGAGGGTGTTGTTGGAGGTGGATAGTGAAGCAGTGAGGATACTTACCCGTATGGCTTCCCCTAAGGCTGATCCTTCTTGGTCTACTGACACTGGCAAACACATACAGGATCTCACTCAACCTTTGCCTGTGCCCTGCCTCTCTCATATCCATAAATTTGGTACAATCTGACATTGCTTCCTATAACTAACTACTTTGTCTGTACATTAGAGTCTTTCAGAACCAGATTTGTGCCAAAAATTGATGGGAAATCTGAGGCTCCATTTTGTGGAGAATAGGTCAGTGGAGGCCATGGTCCATAGTTTAGCCTCAATGTTTTGTATACTCTATAACTGTATTTATGAACTGTGTCATGATTTTCATGGGTTTTCCTCTTTTCTTTTACAAGTCCTAGACACTCACACTCCTTACATTCAAACCATGACATGTTTCTTCTTTCAAATCCCTTATCTTTTATCTTATCACTTCACATCTTTATCTTATCTTTCAGGTCACATGATAAAGAATGCACTTTATTCAGATCAGTGCCTACAAGTTGAAGTCTAAACTGTATGGACCAGTTGGAGTATACTCCCCCTCCATCACCCACTCCCACTCACTCACAATCCCCACAAGGGGACCTGCCTAAGCCCTCTCATCAGTGGAGTTCAACTCCCAAGCCTCTGACAGTAGGACAACAGACTCTGGGGCAGGATTTTCCTCCAACAAGATGATCAGACCTCTGACTCCACCCTCATCCTCTTCACAAGTCAGGTCAATCGTCTCAGGAGTCTCCAACTTTGACAACTGAGCCTCTAATGCTGTCACGATTTTCACATTTTCACTCATTTTCTTCTAAGTTCGAAGCGCCCAAACACTCGTTCAAATCATGACATGGCGTCATCTTATCTTATCTTTTATCTTATCTTTTCACACTTCAAAGTCACACCATCAAGACGAGGAAAACAGATAGTATTGGAATACCGATAAAGAACTATCTATTTGGAAGTAGCAGCTACGACCCACTCGTTCTCCTTATCGGACTCCCCCAATCCATCGAAGTCCAATTCGTCATCAGCATCATTCCCGCCATGAGGCCAAGTCTTATCATAAGACTGCCAATCCACGTACTGGTCGACAGTGGCCTGGTTGACAGTCAGACCAGGAATCTCATCTGGGAAACCGATGTCTGGAAGAGGAGGAGACGCAGGACGGAAGACTGCCTCCTTCGGAACAGCAGGAGGAGGATTGGTCAGCTTCTCGACCATCCTCTCGAGAGACGCGACACGAGCTTTGAGGTCAGCAATCTCTAGCTGACCCTCCCTGGAATCCTATCAGTACTCCTCGTCAAAGAAAGGAGTAAAGGAGGACACACCTTAGAGAATCCTCGAGGGACCTCTTCACATTCATTCGCTCCCAACCGTCGAGAGCCCTCTTCTTTTGCTCCTCCCTCATGTCCTCCTTCACCTCCGCGATGGTCTCGTAGATCTCGCAACCCATGACAGCTGTGAAACCCAGACAAGCATCCATACGCCTGTCCATCGCATCGTTCTCGTGATGGATCTCACGAAGGCCCCTACCGATCCAAGACTTCGGGAACGTCTCGAGGTCCAACTCGTTGACGTGCTTCCTCCATCGCTCCTTGGACACCATGACGGCATCCCCCAGACCTAGATCCTTCAACCCGTCGTGTCGGTACTTGCTGGTCATCATCCGACCCCTCACCGACTGAAGAGAAGGATAGGGTTTCCCCCCGTTGTCCCTCCGGGACGACTCGTTACCTTGATTGTAACGATAGACAAACAATCGTTTGTCCCGGGCTTCCCTCTCCTCCTCTGAAGGGAAATGCCCCTTCTTCCTCTTAAAGAAAGGCAATCCTATAAAAAGATTCTTCAACATTCTAATCAACAAAGAAGGAAGAAGAATCCTACCTGAGGATTCGCCCTGACTCTCACCTCGAGGATAACCCCGACGAGTTTTGATCTCTTTCCGAGTAAGAGGCTTCTTCGGAAGGAGCGATTCCTCCTCAGACGGAATCGGAATCAGAGTTGCCTTGACGGTCGGCAGGATTGTGGTGAAGGGGCGGACGTAGCCTTGGTCGAAGTCGAGGAAGGGGTTGGTGAAATCCATCACCGGCTCGTGGGTGTAGATGTCGGACATGGAAGAGGATGAAGGCGTAGAAGTAAAGGAGGAAGAGGAGTAGTGCTGGAATGGCGGAAGAGTATCGACTGAAGATGATGGAGACAACCGGACCAAAACCATCTCCCTTATATATCAAGAAACCGGTTATCACTCAAGTCCCCTATCTTCAACGGATCTCTCCGAGCCCCTATCTGTCCATCAAACCCTCAACCCTGAAGACTCAGTGTG
>Ga0307511_10004523_pt1 | contig 14186 bp, 15 predicted proteins | sample 13_EM_MG_FD_200266 | JGI IMG/M metagenome (GOLD analysis project Ga0307511, IMG submission 200266) | Populus trichocarpa ectomycorrhiza microbial communities from riparian zone in the Pacific Northwest, United States - 13_EM | ecosystem: Host-associated > Plants > Roots > Unclassified | place...
GGACCAGGATGACGCGTCCAAACGAAAGTTCTTGACCGACAAGGGCCTTACATCCGCCGAGGTGGATTATTTGTTACAAGGGATCGTGAGTGTGTGCTCCAGAACCCCTACGTATGTCCCAAGTGCTGACAACATTGGTCCTCGCCGTTGTAGCCGTATAGAATCCCCAATGTCCCCCCGAGATCGTATCCCCAACCTCCACCATCGAATTTACCTGCCCTCCTAGTGGGCACGTTCAGGATTTTGACATGGCTAGCCGGTGGATCCGCCGCGCTGGCCCTGGTGTACTTCGTACGTGAAGAGTTTTCACTCAGCGGCAGAGTTTAACCCGCGGTATACGTTGTGGCGTAGAGATACCTCCTCCCCCGATTCACCGCGTCTTTCCAAGCGCGAAAATCGCTCCAAGGTCACCAAATTGGCTTAGTCGAGCGGTTGCACACATCTGCTCGATCCCTTAAGGCTACACAGGAAGAGACTTTCGCAGTGCTCCCAACCACGAAACCGCTAGGCTTGCGTGAAGATGCTGCTTTCTCCGAGTGTCTTACTCTCGAAGAACTCGAGGCGAAGATCGACTCTGAGAAGATCGGCGTTGATACTGTCCCTCATTTTACTGTCTTGAGATGTGCGCTGGCATCGGGCAAGCTAGAGAACCAACCTACGACCGAGGAACTTTTCAAGAGCATCGAGGATCATCTCCCACGGCTTAGCCTTGCCAACGACATGGAACTTCAGGTCGGTCTCTATCTCCGCTCTCACGATATCCGTTGTCCAACCGCCTCTTATACCATTGTAGGACAGACTATGGGGAATGTTGAGTAACCATCCCTCATACTTCCGACCCTCGTCAGCGGACACACCCGCCTGGACATATATCCCACCCGACCCCGCTCCACCCACTCAATACCTCACGTCATTAGATTCCTTGTCCAAATCCCTCCCTCCGAACGCCGAGCCGTTCTCTACGAAAGAAACCGACACTGGCAATACGAGGCGGAGTTGGAAGCCCAAGTATCAGCATATGCTGCAGACACTAACGGACCTCACGGGGTACCTGACGACGCAAACTTACGTCCTCCCTTCCGGCGGTTTCTCTGGGTACGGCGCGACGGGGTACACAACAACCTCGACTTTGGCTACTCCTCAACAGGAAGAACTTAGGAAAGAGATTAGGGCTATGAAAGGACTAGTTTTGAGCAGGTAGAGTTCTTCCGTTATAGTACTGTGTATCAAGTTTCCTAAAGCGCTTGGTGTTGTAGGCGTACGTTCGCCATCCCAAAGGTTTCATCCGTCACGAACGTGTATCAACAGTGATATGTTATACGTCTATCCAGTCGATTGATAAAGCGATTTACGATCGCGAGCTACCTGAACGTCTGACTACAGCTCACACAAACTTTGCCCCTTTCCCAAGTCTGACCGCAGTTCGAGCACACGAGTGATCTTCCACAAGTGCAGGTACTTCCTACGCCTTGTATTGACACCTTCCCGCAACCCGCTCTCTTGTATCTTCCCTGTTTCCTTATCGTGCGGCACTCCAGCGTCGGTCGAGACATCAACTCTCCATGTTTCGCCGCCTTCTCATGCGCTTTGCGTTCATCTTCAATCATCTGGAGTTCTTTCTTTATCGCGTCGATGGTATTTCCAAATGCCAGCTTGAGTGCGCCATAACGGTGAGGTGATGCGCCACTGGCCACCTCCATAACATATTGTTGAAACGTCCCAGTTGTCTCTGGCGTCTTCAGAACCGACGTCAACAACAAACACTGCTTTTCTATCAATCTATCATTGCTGTTCCAGGTGAAATTTTAGTGCGGAGGTGAACACAGGTTGAAATGGGAGACGCTTACCATGCTGTGAATCTTGAAAACAGCTCCACAACGATATTCCTCGAGGTCAGTTTTCCCATGATATCACGAAAAGCGAGGTCGCCGAGATTGTTTAGCCCAAGCTACACTCGGAAATCTGAGGGTTGGTGATCAGGTACACTAGCGAAACGAGTAGCTTACCGACTGAGCTAGGCGGTAGAAGGACTTAGGTGAACAGGCGAGTGTTTCGCTGTTGCTTTTCGTCGCCGAGGAGCTACTCGAGGAAGTCCCTTGGGACTTCAACGGACCGAAAGTAACTTCGTTGAAGCAGAGACATAAGAAGAGCGACTTCCAACTGGTATGAACTACCGGTGAGCACCCATGTTCGCCCCCTTACGGTTTGCTCGGACCCACGTTGTGAAAGCGCCAGGCAGGAGCTTACGGCCCGGGATGTTACCCTCCTGCGCTGAACCACCGGTTTGCGCATTCATGGGGTTGGTGATGGGCTCCTCTTCATAATCGCTGTCGGTATCCACTTCGTCCCCTTCCTCCTCGAGATTGGTGTGAGTCCGAACCACTACAAGGGGCTAGTTAATTCAGGGCGGATTGGGATAGAATATGACCTACGAGCATCCAATTCTGGTCTAATGTCGCGAAAGATGGAGCTACAAAGGTAGATGGGGGTGAATTTGTCGGCCCCAGCCTGCTTTCTCCTCACGCAATACCCCAGATCGAGGAATGATCCATGATGTATTGACCTGATTAGAGCGATATTCATGGACTTCCTGTGGGGAGGGATGTTGCAGTTACCATTCACTGCCCAGGTACATTTTGATTTGACTCGAGGATTTGCGTTCTCGGTCCCAGGAGGTGTGTTAGAGGGGTGATAACGGGCGAGGATCCCAAACAAGGCTGAAAACGCGTCAGCAGCGTGTGGTATCTCTCCGTCAGCAAAGGATCGAAGCTTCTCGTCAAGCCGTTCTTGAGTGTCTTGCGAGTTCTGTGCGAGCAACACTAATGCCAGATTCCCCGCATGAAGATCGATCATCTCCGGATATCTAGTATAGATCGTTGGGAGACCGATGGGCCGTAGGGAAGTGTTTACATACTAACCGGGAAGTAAACTTGGAGAATGTTTCCTCGATGGCATCGCATGATTTCACCTCACCCCTGATTCGCTCAAGTGCAAGTTCTTTGAGTTTGGGCATATCATACTGTCACAAGAGCGTGGTTAGTTTGTAATCGCCGCGATGGTTGTCACCCTCACCATGTCGGCAAAGCGATAAATAGATTTTGGGGAGGGCCTCGGGATAATATCTAGCTCTCCGGACGCGAGTTCAGGAATACGCAGTTCGCGATTCGCTTTAGATCCGAACGGCGCGAAGTCAATTTCATCGGTGTACAGATACATCACGACTGCCTGGAAGCTACCAGACTTTCAACAAGCAAGTGTGACTGTGGAAACACCCTCACTGACGTTAGGTACGAGACACCCTGAAGAGTGACCACCTTTCCTTCGTGGGCAAGCTCGTTGTGGTTGCCTGTGGTCACGTTCGAGGTTTGGTCCCCGACTGCTGGGTCGCGGGTCCCTGTGGCAGATTCTGCGACTTCGCCATCGTCCTCGAGGTCGCTGTCGGAAACGTAGTCATAGTCCTCGCCAAGATCAGAGTCCTCGGAGGGTTCATAACCAAGGCTTTTTGTCATGCCTTCGGCAAAACCTCCAGATAAGACTTGAAAATTTGTTTCACCGGATAAGCAGTCCATCTAATGGTGGATGTCACGGTGGCGGACGGTGGGGTACTCACGGTCATCAAAATACCGAACGGACTTGAGGGTCTTACTGTTGGCAAAAAGTGGCCGTAGCCCAAAGACCCCCCCGGATGACTTCCTACGGGAGAATAGATAGAACTTGGTGTCTATAAAGACCCCAGAAGTTACCGAATCGCTCAGAGCACAGCGTAGGGAGTGTGGCGGAAACATGGCAAGGAGATAAGGCACTAGTTCGATCGAAGCGCCGGCGAAGTTGGTGCTCAACTTTTGAATTGACCCATCCAGAGTGGAAGGATTCGATGTTCAGAAACTGGCCTGCTGATCTGAACGAGACGTGCTCGGGTCCGCGAGCCCCTGAGCAAGGATTCAGCTAGAGTGGGCTATGAGCCCCCTCGCGATGAGCCGAAAGCCAACCGAGCTATAGCAGAGGCCAGTATCTTGACAGAAGTTCGACCGGCATGTGAACTCCACGTTCAATGAGGCGACTCGAGTTGGTGGCTTCAAACCCCCGTCTGTTTCTGTGGACCTCGCCGGAAAATGAGGACGAGCGAAGTTGAATATAGAAGGGGACGTCGACGAAGGTCCCACTGTGTAGTTAGGTTTGGGTATAGCTGGGGGTTTCCACGGGGGCAGTGGGACACAAACCGTATTGGTACGCTCTGAAGGATAGCATCCAGGCATCCCCGAAGCCACACCCCGGACCGCCAATCAACGCAATGTTCGATATTGTCGATTCGTACTCAATATGCTTCTCCTCCTCTCGTGCCCCCATATTTTACCGCATTTTCCCCAAGAGGCGGGAAAGGTGATGTTTCTGAGTTCACAAGGGCCAGGGAGTCCCGGGGGTGGACTCTGGGAGGATCATGGCACTCCTATCGCAGTGCCTGCGGTGCGTGGGGGTGTATACCAGGTAAGTGCTGCGTCCGCATGCAATAATTATAATTACTCCGCCTCGGGACGAGTTTGGACGTGTTGGTGATCGTTTCAGAGTTCCCAGATGGGCCAGGCAATCGAAATTCCCAGCGTAATTGGTTCTCTCGGTTACTGGACACAAGGCTCGGGCCTCTACCCACGGAAAAAGATATTGGAAATAGGTCCGCAGCTAGAGTGTATAATGCCCGAACGAAGAGATCTAGAGACTCTAAGAGAGAGTTCTTTGGGTAGTTGAGTGAGTGTATAATGAGGAGGTAAAAGTGCGTGCAGAGAAACACTGAATGCCGTGAATTAATATGGTAAACATTATGACACATTACAGAGGGATCCGGTCGTAGTCGATGTAAGTCGTATGTGAAATATAGCTGGTCGATCTCTGTTTGGACTTCGAGGAATCTATGTTCATGGTGTCAGAGATTGTCCAACTTCTAGGAAGGAAGTGGCAACGCCGGAGCCAGCCGAACGAGCGAGATTAATTGTCGGGGGTGGGGAGCTCTAACATTGCCCGAGGAAACTGTTCCTGTGGTAGGTCCTCAGTGATACAGTGAGTATCTCAAACAGCTCGAAGCCTACCTCGGCACCGTTTGGTGATAGTCATCAATCCACGTCGTGATGTTGGGGTTAGTATACGCATCAGTGTACTGATTGATGTAGGCCTGAGTAGGGAAGTCTTGTGGATCGCAACCGATATTCTCCTCCCCCACAGGTTGGTACACGCGTATGTAGTCGATCTTCATGTGCGCTGGGAACGGTAAGTGTTCGAGGTCAACAAAACCAAAGCTTTCGGATATTCCCAAGTTGACGATAATGTACTGGAACGGGTACTCAGCGATCGAATCCTACAACTCCGCGCGGACGGAACATACCATAGGTTCTTGTGAGATAGGTCGAGCAGAGATTTCCACCAGTGGATCCACCCCCACACCAGCCGCCAGCATGGTCCACGCTAGCTTGCTGTCGGATACCCAAGATATGTACTGGGTATCACATAAGCAATAGTTGACACTCTTCCACCAGGGGAACTGTGGACGTACGGCACTGTCAAATCCGGGCTTGTACTCAAAACCGTAAATCGAGAAACACCCAGTACCGCCTTCGTAACAATTCTGATTCGTTTGCGTTACGACAGAAGTGGCCTGTTGTGTTATGCTGCCCATGTAGACGTTGAGACGAGACATCGCAGGGTTGGCAATATACATGTTATCTGTTGTATTCTCCCAGATGTATCCGTGGTTGAATGGCTGTACGAACATGAGTAAACTCGGAGGGCAAGGGATCCGAAGCACTCACGGCCCATTGTGCGGATTGTGAGACTTGTCCACTTATCGGTTGACCAGTGTTCTACAAGTAGCGTGAGAGTCAGGTGGGGGATCGAGCGGGCGGGCATACCTGTGCCTCGAAGATATCGATTTCCGGTGCGGCGCGGCCAACGAACGTACCATCGCTATGCTTTGGACCAGGATGGCTTTCCCCTTCACAAGTACATCGAGAGAGCCTTTGGCCGGGGAGGTAAGAAAGAACACCGTCCTCGGAGGAATCCCCACTCGTTGTTGCGGCCACTGGGAGGCCATTCAGGGTTTGGTTAGGTAGGGTTCCGACGTCACATGCGTCGTAACTATAAGGCCACATCCCATCGAGAGTCGCTCCATATCCTGCACGACCGAGGTTCCCCATAGTCCTATTTGTGGGTGGTCAAATTGATCGCGGTCCGCGGTGCACACCAAAGTGGACCTACCAAATGGCGGGCCACAACCCAGCAACATCAGCCACGGCAGGGAGGCTGACGTTGGCTTCAATATACCCACCGGTGAAGCAGAACCTATTCCAAGTCTGAATCATACCACCCTGATAGTTTAGATCGTGGATTTGTTTTTGGGATAGAGTTATGACGAGGGAGCCATCGGCCGTTGTGACCGCCTCGGGATCGTACCATTCCAGGTTGTTGGTCGCCTAGACATCGATTTCTATTTAGGACGTACGAAGGAGGTGGAGGTGGTGAGAAATACCCAGTAATGGAGGTCGACCGCCTCCCAGTAGGGGTCATCTCCAGGATAAAAGGTACGGCCGTCCTTATTGAACTCATCAGAGAAGACAAGGACCATCTCGCGGCCATCTTTATAGGATGGTATGCTATACAGGTCGGTGGGGGTGTCCTTGTCGATCAGGCCAAAGTTCCCAATATCTGGTATCTGACCGGTTTCATTGGTGGTGACGCTGTTCCAACCATTACGGGAGTATCGGTTCGAGGTAAAATATACAATGATTGGGTATCCAGCACTGGAAGTGAGGTTGTCGAAGATGCTAAGATAGACGGTGCGAGATGGGACTCACAGCAAAGTGACCATGCCAACACAGACGAGGATAAAGGAGCCGAGGTTCATTAGGCCCCGCCACGAGATAAAACCCCCATCATGCTGAATGCCCTGGCGGTCGCGGTCATCGGGTCGATGCAATTCGTCGCCATGGTCATCGAGCACGTCAGTACCCCAGGTACCGATGTCAGGTGAAAGGAAAAACTAGGGAGGGGTTTGAGATTCCAAAGTGTTTTGGGGGATGACGACAGGAACAGACTTTACTGTCTATTCCGCGTAAGGGCGACCTTGAACAGGAACTCAGGTGAGAATAGCGGGAATCCGACTGAAGGAGCTGTTTTCAGAAGCAAGTAGAGGTTAGGACTACGGGCGCTGCGCACCATAGATATTTCCCTGGTCACGCCTTGCCTGGTCATCATGGCGGGTGTTGGGGCCAACCTGTCTGAAGGTGAAGGGGACGTAACCCCGAGGACAACGTAGGAGTCGCCAGCGGGAGGGGGAGGGTGTTTCATGGCTGAGTTGGAAAGGGATTGAAAGACATCAATAAGTACCTCCCGACCGTAGACCCGAGAAAATGAAAAGCCGGTGGACTCCACGCTGGAAAAGGGACACCACCCTGACGTCATGGCAACATCATACAAGACTCGTCAACTTTTTTGGCTCCCCGCCACCCCCCTATCTTCGGCGGATCCCCGAACCATCGTCGACGACACCTTCAGCTTGCGGACGGGCTTCCTTCAGTCGGTGGGCGGCTGCTCGTCAAGAGCAATGATGTATACTACCCGATCACGATCGCTCTCGGTTGGTGAATGTTGTCAGCCCACCGCTTATGTAGTGAGTCCTCTGACAGATGATTGGGCAGCAATTCGTTGCTTATTTAAAGTTTACCACTTGATCGTATTTGGTCCGCTCGCCCAGTATCGGTCCCAGGCGGGTGGGCAGCACGGGACCCACCTGTCCTGGAGGGTGGTCATGGACGTGTGGTACATGTCGTCAATTTCTACAGAGTCATGTTCTGACTCCGGAGCCCAGCCAGTCCATCGAATGCAAACAGTCGCGGATCAAGAGCGTAAATCGAGAAAGGAATACTAGGTCTCGCCTCCGGCTGGCAACCACCTCGTGCGTGTTACATGTTGACCCAAGTTGGCCTCTCTTCCAGTTACACCCGATTTCTTCCCCGCGCCCACCTCATGGTACTCTCCTCCAAGACCGCCCTGCTGCCGGAGATATCAACTCCACCTCAGATACCCCTAGGGGGATGACCTCGAAACGCCGACGAGGAAGATGAAGGCGACCACACCCTCGAGATCCCAGGAACCACCTTGCACGATAAATGGAGTTCTCTCCTTCAAGTCGACCTTCAGTCAGTGGCCAAGTCGGAAGCTTTCCAGGTAGCTTTGATTACACTGGCCACACACGCATCTCATTTGTTGGGCCCAGAAGCAGGTCGTGTCGTTCCTCTCAGATGACGATCCCGTCCACTTGGAAAAAGAGGCGTATAGAATGGACCTGCTCCAGACCCCAGTCGAAGTCCGCGTAGAGGTTTGTGTGAATGTTGTTGCCTCGGGAATGTCTCACTCGTCATATCAGGAGTTAGTCACCACGAGCACAATTAGCTCTCCCTCCGTCCCCCAATGCCCAGACCTATGAACCATTCGGTAAAGGCCACCCATCCACAAATCTCGACTCGTGCAGTCTTGAATCACGTTGTGTATCACGTCTTGGTATCATCTATCTCTTATGCCTGCCGAAATGCTTCATCATTTTGTGCTCTCGTATGCCACCTGGTCAGACGAACAGGACAGTTCTCAGATCAACTGACACAACCCCTGCATACTTTCTTCTCTCCCGGATCGGAGAGCCTCGATTGCTGGGGTCCCAGATCGGCTGATGTACCGTCTCTTCATGTGACTCTCACCATAGAGGTTTGGCGCTGGGCCGACGGGGAACTAGGTGGACCGTCAGAGCACCTGACTGCAGTTGGACCATCTGGTGAACGGATCTCGGGACTCCGCAACCTGCCGTTCCCCCGCCGTTCAGTGCCTATTCCGCGCTCACCTGAACCGACCATCTGTCCGCGGGTTACAGTCCTGGAGAGGGGCGGCGTGGTCCCGGCTACACGACGTAACACGCGCAACGGCCCGTCCGAAAGACTGCAACTGCCTGTGAAGTTGGAACCTAATCGGATAGAGAACGGCCGGCAAAGTGTAACTCTCATCTCGATTGATACAGAATGGGCGAGTGCGTGCGTCTACTGACCTAGTCACTGGCCGCCTGTGCCTTCTTTTTCCCTTTCTTCTTTGGCTTGTGGCTCGCATCACCTTCGCCAACTTCGCCCTTCTGCTTCCTCTGCTTCTCCTCTTTCTTCTTTCCCTTCCGTTCGGATGTCTCCTCCACTTGTGCGGGAGTTTCTGTTACAGCCACAGCTGCGGACATTTTGGCAAGCAAACCCATACCGAGGCCACACCGTAATCCCCCGCCCTCCCCGACTTCGTCATCGCCCCAGAATTCCACCAGGGATCCAATCCCGCCTCGGGGCGTTTCGTCGATCTCCGATTTTGACCCCAAAGATCGTGAACCGACGAGTTGCATCTTCTCTTTGAAATAGTCAGCGACGCTCTTCGATGAGACTGTCAAGTGTCTGTGTTCGTCGTATTCCGCCTGAGGTGCGACCTCTGGAGCTGCGACGCCTGACACGGATACAGGTGTAACAGAAGAGGAAGGTATGCCGAGGATTTCCGCGACGGCTACCGATGAAGTTGCAGCGAGGCGTTTGGAAGCAATGAAACGGGCTCTGTGGGCACGATTACGGCGGTGGGGCTGGCTGGAAGTACTGGAAATCTAAGCGTCAGGAGTTATTTTTGAATGGGAATGATCTGTCGCGACGAACGAGATGATCCCCTGTGTGGGAGAGTTCGGGCGCGGTGAACCTACTTCCATGGGTTCACTGGCTGGTTCAGCCGTTGTCGACCCAACATCTTTCTTCCGTTTCTTCGGCTTCCTCTCCGTTTCAGCAGTTTCATCCCCACCCCGTGGTCGTTTTTTCTTCTTGTTTTTCTTCTCCCTCTCTGGCCTCCTTTCCTCGTCCCTTCCCTCTGTTTCCCAACCGACGGTGGTCACGTCGATCACGGGTTCATCAACGGAGGCCGGGTGGAAGCCATCAATAGGGGCAGAATCGGCTCCATCATCTGTAGGACCTTCCGAGTTTGCATTGAGCCTCTTGAGTAGGTTTTCAAAATCCCGATTTTGCTTCCATGCAATCCCGTTTGGATCCTTCGTGTGCTGCGCTCCTATGCCAAGCATATCGAGTTTGTGGTGAACCTGTACGACACGTGTATGAGAGACCTCGGTACAGAAAGGAGTGCGCCTTACCTTGAGATGCTGGGTGAGACCCACTCCAGAGGTGCCCAGGGTGGCATTTTTGTCGGCATGATCGAAGCCCAGCTTGGACAGATACGCTGATCCAAAGCGAGATGCATCTGCGCAAGGAGTGCTGAGCAAGGAAAACAGACGATGCAAAGAGAACGCGGAGGGTACCGTCAGCCCAGGAGAGGTTCCTTGGATCTTGGGGGATTCGTTGCTTGACTTTTCTTCCTGACAGACCCATTGGGGGGGATTCAGCAGGCAGTGTGGGAAAACGAGGTTATTGCCCTCGTCCGCCTCGCTTGCGGCCGCGGGGCTTGTTGTCTTGTGGGCAGACGGTTGGAGATTCCAAGGTGTGAATATCTTTTTGGCGCACGGCAGGGCAAGCCGGCCGTTCGGATATCGCCGACCAGTCTGTAACTGTCGGAGTGACAACACTGTGTGGGAGACCTTCCATCCGTAACCACCACCGAGTCGGACGCTCCTGCAATTCTGGCAGTGGTCGCTCCCCGATGGCGTCCTCATCCAACGCCGTCTCATCCGGCGACCTCGTCGACCTCGTTTCCACCTCCGCATCCACCACCATATATCCCACTGATGACGCTATCCTCGCCGTTCTCAACGCTCGTTTTCGCTCCGACAATCCATACACGAGGATATCCACCTCAAACCTCGTCGTAGTTAACCCCTACAAGACCCTCGCCAACACCAACGAAGTATCCGCGAAGGATTATGAGGAAAGGTGCTACAGGAATACCAGCATGCCCTTACCAGGCGGACCGGCTCCGCCAGTTCCCCATCTGTACGAGTTGGCCGCAAGGGTGTATCTCGTCATGAGGCGTAGGAACCAGTCGCAGTCGGTTATCTTCAGGTGCGTCCATGACGTGGCTTTCGGGTGATCCCGCATCTTGTTTTAGCTGACACGATGCGCAAAGGGGGATCACAGGCTCTGGGAAGAGCTTCAGCGCCACCCTCCTTGTGAACCAACTCCTCCGATTCTCCACCCACTCTAAACGGGAGTCGAAAATTGCTGATCAGATCCGCGCCCTTGGCCCCCTCCTCGACTCGTTCGGCAACGCCAAAACCATCACGAATCCGAATGCTTCCCGCCACGGACGTTACCTCCAACTTTTTTTCAACGATCGAGGTCGCATCACTGCCGCAAAGATACTCACTTACGGGCTCGACAAATCCCGTCTCAATCATCTGTCACACGAGGAACGCACCTACCACGTCTTCTACCAACTCCTCGCCGGAGCCACCCCCCAGGAGCGAGATTCATGGGGTCTTGAAGATATCTCCGATTACGCTCTACTCGCCTCCAGTGGGTGCTACCGACTACCGGCCGGCCCTTTTAGTGACGATTCCATCGCTTATGGAGACCTTCGAGCCGCGCTTCGCGCTCTCGGCTTCAAACCCAAGAACATCTCCTCCATGTTCTCCCTTCTCGTGGCTATTTTGGTTCTCGGAAATCTAGAGTTCGTGGAGGCAGACGCGAAGGACGTTTCCGCATACATCGCGAAAATGCCGGTTTTAGAGCACGCTGCACGACTCCTCGGTGTCCCTGCCGAAGATCTGACCCAGGTGTTGACGAACAAGACCAGTTACGTCCGAAAGGAACTTTACACCGTCTTGTTGAGCGCCGAACAGAGCGCCGAACAGCGAAACAAGTTTGTTAGGGACTTATACGCTATCCTCTTCGCATACGTTGTCGAAAGCATCAATCATCGCCTCGCTCCATCGCCGGAAGAGCCCACTCCCCAAAACCAAATCACAATCTTTGACCAAGCCGGGTTCCAAACCCGGGGCCCCACTGGCGCCGCTTCGATGGCCTTCTCCGGCCATGCACCCCTGATCTCCGCCTACGGTCAAAACGGATTCGACGAGTTCTGTATCAACTTCTCCGATGAACTCCTTCACTCTTATGTCGTTAGGAGGGTATTCGAAGACTCCGTTGGGTGGAACAGCGAACTCGTCGGTGATGGTATCGCACTTCCTGCCATCGCCACCATGGATAACGCCGCCTGCGTGGAGTTACTTCGTGGAGAGCAGTTGAACGAACGGGCGCACAGAAAACCCAACGGGGTCATAGGAGTTATGAACAAAGCCGCCTCGTCGTTCAAGTCGGGTAGGGGTGGCGAGAACAAGGACGAGGACATGGTGCAGGACTTGATCTCAAAGTTCGGTACCCACGCTTCCTTCGTTGCCAGTCCCAGTCCCTCTGGCCCCAACGATCGGAATCTGTTCGGGATCAACCATTACTCTGGCCCTTGCTCATACGACGTCACGGGCTTTGTCGAGAAGGATGCCAGTCTGATCGACCCGGCTTTCATCACCCTCCTCCGCCACTCCGCCGATCCATTCATTTCTAAACTCATGTCAGGTGTTGGTATGGCCTTGGAGAAACACCTGAAAGATGAGACAATCGTGGTTCAGGCCCAAGTATTCTCCCGACCCATCCGGCAACCCACCCCCATCACTCCCCCCAACGGTGCTACGCCCTCCGATCCCCATCCGGAATTGGACCCCTCCAAAACCTATGCTGTGACCACTCAAATCAACTACACTCTCTCCCAAATCTTTGCGGCCATGGATCACACGCATCATTGGTTTGTGTCTTGTATTCGACCAAACGACTCCGGTTCTGCAAATTCCTTTGACAAGCGACGGGTCAAGGCACAGATTCGCTCTTTACTTCTCCCGGACGTCGTTGCCAGGCGACAGAAAGAGTTCACGGTCGAGTTCGAGCGGACCGAGTTCTGCAAGCGATACGTTTCGACAATGCGGGGGACGGAAGCCGATCGAATCAGACAGTGCGCCCAGGCAAATGGGTGGGCAGAGGGATCAGATTACGTTCTTGGCCATCGGTCCATCTGGTTGACGTATGGTGCTTGGAAGCTAGTGGAGGATGTCCTCCGAGAGGCCGAACGGGAAGTGAGGAAAGCGCTGAAAGGAGACGACGGCGAGAGTGTTATGCCCGATGACATAACGGAGTACTCACACCCCGACTCCGGACATCAGCCGCTGCCCATCACCTACTACGGCGATGGGGAGGATAGAGGATTACTAAGCCGCCCCGCAGGACATCAAAATCCTCACTTCCTGGAACAGGGCGAAAACTCCCCTAACGACGTTCGAAGTCCGTTCGCTGACAACCCTGCTTCGAGCCATGTTGGATGGGAATCAGAGTACGATAAGGAAGCACCCCCTCCGACCCCTGATGCGCCTGGAAATGCGGACGGCGGATTGATCCTAAAAGGGGGGACGAATACCGTCGAGGAAGTGCCAACGAGTCGCGTCCGTAGGATCTGGCTATGGGCGGTTATGGCCTGTACTTTCTGGATTCCTGGCTTCTGCTTGCGGAAGGTCGGGCGGATGAAACGACCAGATATTCGTTTGGCATGGCGCGAGAAGTTTACGATATTCTGGCTCATCTTCCTTCTCAACGCTGTCATCATCTTCTACATTGCCTTCTTTGGCCGCCTCCTCTGCCCTGACTACGACAAAGCTTGGAATCTACGCCAAGTCGGGACGCACACTGGAGAGACGGACCGCTACGTCGCGATCCAGGGAAGCGTGTACGATGTTACGGACTTTATCAACGGAGATCACAGTGACATCACCGGCCAAGCCAGTAACGGACAGACAACTTTGGACGTCCTTCCCGGAAAAGACTTGACTTACTATTTTCCGGTTCCCCTCGCCCTTGGCTGTCCTAACCTCGTCTCGGATACAACCCTCGAGCTCACGTACAAAAACTTCACCCTCGATATCCAAAACGCGATTCACAAGTCCGGTACTCTAGCCGCCTCACCCAATTCGAAGCTCGCCCAAAGTGATTGGTACACTGCTGTTTTCCAGCCGAGAATCAGTCAGTATTACAAAGGGCCGGTTGTCTGGTCAACCAAGGAGTTAAAGAAACAAGCTGCTGACCAAAATATTGGAAAGTGAGTGAGCCTTAATGTCCTCCCCCCCCAAAGTCACTCACAACGGATTACCAAGG
>Ga0307511_10004525_pt1 | contig 14182 bp, 9 predicted proteins | sample 13_EM_MG_FD_200266 | JGI IMG/M metagenome (GOLD analysis project Ga0307511, IMG submission 200266) | Populus trichocarpa ectomycorrhiza microbial communities from riparian zone in the Pacific Northwest, United States - 13_EM | ecosystem: Host-associated > Plants > Roots > Unclassified | place...
CCGCGGGAGGCATGTGCTGCCCGCGGGAGGCATATGCTGCCCGCGGGCGGCCGATGCCCGCGAGCGGCCCAGAACATATATATATATACCGTAGGGTTGCTACATAAGATCCTATGCCTACTGAAGATACTATTCAACAGTTCTCATCCTTACCAAACTTTAACATTAGGCCAATAAAATGCTATGGTGTGTAGAGGCCCTGGAGAGGAATTGGTGGAGCGCTTGTGTATGTTCTGTGTACAAAGTGCTATACTCATCACTTGGGTTGTTTTCCATCAATACATCTAAGGTAATTGATGATTGTATATACATCTGAATACGTTAAACTGAACTTGCATCGGGCTGTGGAAGTTCTCAAAGGGGTATTTATACAAGATAGTACTTTTAGATATGATTCAGAGGCAGTAATTTCTACGATATATATTGTTGACAACGTTGTACAATTATCAACACCTGTGTGCCGGTAGATGATTATGCGATTATGCAACCTCTGGAACTGTTGAAAGTATATCGGTATCGTGAATGTTTATAATCAAATGGGAGTTAGTGGTAATTACTAGTGCGAATTCAGAAATGAGATCCGGCGAGTTATGCATAACTATTACCCCTGTGGCAAGTGAAATAAGCATCATGAATTTTAAATGCCTAGAAACCAGATTTATTAGGACTGTATATACTAAATATTTTATAATCGTGGCTGTCACCTTCGAAACAATTTGTGCTCTGTGAAGCTGAATTGATTTCGGTTGGCGGAATAATTTCAAATAATTTCGTATAGGAATCTGGGAAATCGATATCGGGGCTAGACCCGTGTTTCAAAATGAGGCTGGTAAAATTTTAGCAGTGAAGCAGTCCCGCACCATGCCAGAGGTTTACATTGAATACAGAATACCTCTACGAGACCTAGTCAAGGAGGTTTGAGTGTACTGGAGTCTGATACAAATTCCCAGAACATTTATCGTTAGAATTCGGGGTCCAGGGCATATCCAGCACTTCAAGGCATTAGGTCCATTAGAACTTCATTTCCCTTGAACGTGGAGGTTTCACTAAAGATGGTATAAGCACGAAATAGGTATCCTGCATGCATTGAGCTCATGATGGGATCACCTAAGCGCATGTCAGTTACCCTGAACTCCGTGACTTGTGATTTCTTAAATAAATTTTTAGAGTACACAAGAATATAACTACCAGACTACTTAAATCAACGGCGGTAAGTACTGTCAAACCGGTTGAGCCAACAGGGAATTGCATGATTTCACTTCGCTGGTTGCTAGTGCAAACCTCTCGTCACTAGGGCACTACTTGGGCTGCATGTAGGTTAAGTGCTTATCACCTCAGGGTAACAGTATGAATCCTACGACAGTTTGAACACCTGGAGCGTAAAATCCAACCGGACGATCTAAATCCTGTCCTGCATTTTCAAGGCTTTCCGGTAAATCGTTGGAAGAATATGTGGTAATGAGCCCCCGTAAAAATCAAGAAGTCCAGTGCAACCCCGCTGATGCACCTCCGGGGCATCTACACGGGGTATATTGTTCCAACATCCAGTGTTTACTACTAGTCCTCCATTCGCCGTGTAACTAGAGTGTAGGAAACTGGGGATAGTGAGGTTTAAAAGCGACTGTGCCTTTCAGCTACTTATGTAGGTCATTGGTAAAGCCAATGTTGCCTGTAGATCCAGGGAGCTATTTGTAGATAAAGACTCATTTGAAAGTGAGTCCACAAGAAATTATTATTGAATTCAGCAGCAGTTTCCCTGCCATTAAATAACTATATGGTAATGTCAGTAGTCACTTATAATGCATGTAATCCTTATGTGGAGCTCCTTGGTATAGGCGCTTGCTATCAAATATTGTTATATACTTATTTTATTTTCTCAACTCAATTCCCCGGCAGTCGTTTTTTTGGGGGGTGGGGTTTACGAAATAATTCTCCAAACCTGGGAGTTGGCACAAACGGTACGCAAACCGGGCAATGACACCATGATAACAATACACGCTGTGATATCGATCAGCGGAAATTTATACCTCCCTGTTCAGGAGTTTGTTCGTGCGTATCAGCACGTATGATAGGTGCCTTACTGTACAACGTGAAGTTTATTTGAAAAAGGGAAATTGTAGTCTGGTTAAGAAAACTCCAAGTCCACGCACAAATGCATGAAACAACATGATATAAATTGAGAAGTAAAACAAAGAAATGCGTTGGATGCAAGGATAAATCAAACAAGTTATTATACGCATTTCACACAAACAAGCAATTAGCCTGCGTTAGCGTATAGTCACCAGGCCGCCCCCAGGCGACCAAGAACTCGCTACAGGAATCTGTTCTCAGAACTCCGACTTTCTTAAGAACCTTCACGTTTAACCCAACCGAAGACTCTGTCTGAGCTCCTGGCCCCTCCCCAACCGGCTCGCACACGGCCCAGTTGTTGGAGTTCTTTAGACTGAGGATGGCAAGGGTGAATAAGTTATTCGTCACCTTGATTGGCTCTTGAGATTGGTACGGGCAAAAAAAGCCAAACACATTATTCCCAACCTCGACTTCATATTCATTTGGGTCATCAGTCTGGTGGAGTAGAACTGCAGTCACTACCCAAACGTCAGGGATAAGCAAACATCCTGTAGCTTTGAATCCTAATTCGGTTGGGAAAAGAGGCTGCTCTGGGGTTCCCCGATCTTGCGGCCACACTGCAGCGAAATGCTCGTAATCAGAGTCACGCTTTGGCCAATCCAACAACTGTTCCCAGGTTGGGAACCATTGCTGGCCTGGCCCGGTTCCCCGATAAGGAAAGTCAAAGAGAATCTCAACCTTGCGCCCAAATGGAAGGACGTGAAAACATTGTTCCCAAGCGGTTTCCTCGCTCACAGTTTCATCGTATGTTGGTAGTTCAATAGTGCCTAGCAAATAAAATAGCCCAGTGACTTTGTCTATCGGCTGGGTTGCAAAGCGTTTTGCCATTTCTTTCGTAAGTTGATAGACACTACAGCCACTAGGGCTGTCCAACTCCTCGGCAAGCTTCAGAACAGGCCGCATCTCACGCCTCAGTGTTGTGACCTTCCCTTTCACCTCACTTTGGGTATTCATGATGACACACCTCCTATTGACCCGTGACAACCCTCCAGTGAAAGTCATGTTCTCCGCTCTGATCTCCTGTAGCGTCCAGGCTCTTCGTAGCCAATGTCGGGGTTATCCCAGTTGTGTGCACTGAATGGCCTTCCAAGGCCATTGAAATAACGTACCAGGCGCTCTGCTGCACGGTATATATTACCGATGGTAGGAATATCAATTTTCCATTCATTGTGTTGAGTTGAGTCGAGGGAACCGTTGTGGTTGCCTGATCTTGGGGTGTTGGATTTTTGTCGGAGACAGAGGACATCAAGCCATACATACTCGGCCCCAAAGCTAAGCAGCTCTGTCCGTATATTACCCTCTAAGTCAACCCCGTGAGGGACGGGGACAGGCCACTGATATTGATTAATGGAGGTCTCAATTGGTTCCATATCATCAGTCCAACTGTGCGTTACAGCCCAAAACTTGAATTTAGTGGGTAAAGTGCCTGGCTTAAAGACCTGATCCGAAATTATGCCTTCTGAATGTAGCATCCGGTAGTCTACAACACGATTACTTTTAAGATCCCAGAGGCGGCGTGGCATAATTGAATATGGTGACGTAATAAGCTGCTGCCCAGTTTCATCAATATAGATCGCTGTTGTACGTGCCTCGTCTAGCTCCTTTGCTTTCTTCCGCCACGAAGCTCTGTGCAACGAGATATCAGCAGCCTGAGCATGATTATTAAAGTGTTTCCATGCGATACGACTAGCCGCATACGCAAAACCAAAGTCGAAATCCTGAGAAACAAAGTAGCAAATATCTCTTCGAATCCATCCTTCATGCCGTTCCGCTGCCTCCTTGTGGATGCCGATGAGGGCTATAAGGGCATCAAATAGCACCTCCCCGTCGAGCGCCGTACATGGAAAGTTAGCTTGCTCTGGAGTAATAACACCCTCAACCTGAATCAATGGGCCATGGAAGAGGCCAAGGGAGTTGCCACAAGCCCCAAAATAGGTGGTACTATTCTCGTGACTAGAATCACTAGGCGCTGAGGAGGTACCGGAACCGCTGGTGCACGAGTTAACTTGCAATTGGTGATGCTGATCATGAATAAAAGGTGTTCCACAAGGCCGCGTGTATGGCATAGGAAAAGGAGGCCGGTGCTTTACATCATACCGGCAGTTGGGGCGGAAACAGGTACACTGGGTATGAGTTCTCCATTGGGCATATGCTTGGCCCACGGCGCCATCCACGAGTGAAATTAGTCGCCTGGCTGCAAGCAGATCTGGATTGCGCTCGGAGCCGGACTGTACTGCATCCAAGGCGGTTGGATACTCACCGAGAGCAGTGTGATAGTCACCACCGACATGATGACATCAGCGCCGGATCCCCATGTAAGTAACAAGGACACAATGGTCTCGTGCCCCATATATGCAGCTACACCCAATGCAGTCCCATATCTACCACCCACGAGGTTGATATCTGCCCCTCGACGCAGAAGTAGTGACACAATACCCTCATGTCGTTTATACGCTGCTACGCCCAATGCCGTCCCGTATGTACCGCCGATGCGGTTAATATCTGCCCCTCGGTCCAGTAGTAGTGACACAATGCTCTCGTCTCCGTTATATGCTGCTACGCTTAATAGCGTCCCGTATTCTGGAGAAATGGTGTTGGCATCCGCTCCTCGATCCAGCAGCATTGCCACAGTGCTGTGGTGGCCCCCTTGGATAGCTGCCCTCAATGCATGGCTGACATCTGCCCCTCGATGAAGTAGTAGTGACACAATGTTCTCGTCTCCTTTATATGCTGCTACGCCCAATGCAGTCCCATATGTACCACCCACACGGTTGACATCTGCCCCTCGGTCCAATAGTAGTGACACAATGTCCTCATCTCCGTTATGCGCTGCTATGCCTAATGCAGTCCCGTATGTACCACCCCCGCGGTTGACATCTGCCCCTCGGTCCAGTAGTAGTGACACAATGCTCTTGTCTCCGATATATACTGCTACGCCCAATACTGTCCCGTATTCCCGAGCAATAGTGTTGGCATCCGCTCCTCGATTCAACAGTATTTCCACAGTACTAGTGTCTTGATGGCCCTCTTGGATAGCTACGCTCAATGCATGGTTAACATCTGACCCCCGACGGAGTAGTAGTGACACAATGCTCTCGTCTCTTTTATATGCTGCTACGCCCAATGCAGTCCCATATTCACCACCCACGAGGTTGACATCTGCCCCTTGGTTCAGTAGTAGTGTCACAATGTTTTCGTCTCCTTTATATGCTGCAACGCCCAATGCAGTTCCATATTTACCACCCACACGGTCGACATCTGCCCCTCGGTGTAGTAGGAGTAACATAATGTTCACGTTGCTTTTGTATGCTGCTACGCCCAATGCAGTTCCATATGTACCACCCACGAGGTTGATATCTGCCGCTCGCCGCAGTAGTAGTGACACAAAGCTCTCGTTCCCCTTATATGCTGCTACGCCCAGCGCAGTCCCATATGTACCACCCACACGGTTGACATCTGCCCCTTGGTTCAGTAGTAGTGACACAATGCTCTCGTCTCCTTTATATACCGCTACACCCAATGCAGTCCCGTATGCACCACCCACGCGGTTGACATCTGCCCCTCGGTCCAGTAATAGTGATACAATTCTCCCGTCTCCTTTATAGGCTGCTACGCCTAATACCGTCCCGTATCCTGGAGAAATCGTGTTGGCGTCCGCTCCTCGATTCAAGAGTATTGCCACAGAGCTTTGATGGCCTTCTTGGATGGCTACGCACAATGTATAGTTAACATCTGCCCCTCGACGTTGTAGTAGTGACACAATTCTCTCGTCTCCTTTATATGCTGCTATGCCTAATGCAGTCCCATATGTACCGCCGATGCGGTTAATATCTGCGCCTCGGTCCAGTAGTAGCGACACAATGCTCTCGTCTCCGTTATATGCTGCTACGCCTAATACCGTCCCGTATTCTGGAGAAATGGTATTGGCGTCCGCTCCTAGATTCAACAGCATTGCCACAGTGTCTTGATGGCCCTCTTCGATAGCTGCCCTCAATGCATGGTTGACATCTGCCCCTCGATGAAGTAGTAGTGACACAATGTTCTCGTCTCCTTTATATGCTGCTACGCCCAATGCAGTCCCGTATGTACCACCCACACGGTTGACATCTGCCCCTCGGCCCAGTAATAGTGATATAATGTCCCCGTCTCCGTTATACGCTGCTGCACCCAATACAGTCCCGTATTCTCGAGCAATAGTGTTGGCATCCGCTCCTCGATTCAACAGCATTGCAATAGTGTCTTGATGGCCTTCTTGGATAGCTGCGCTCAATGCATGATTGATATCTGCCCCCCGGCGTAGGAGTAGTGATACAATACTCTCGTCTCGTTTATATGCTGCTACGCCCAATGCAGTCCCGTATGTACCACCCACGAGGTTGACATCTGCCCCTTGGTTCAGTAGTAGTGTCACAATGTTTTCATCTCCTTTATATGCTGCAACGCCCAATGCAGTTCCATATTTACCACCCACACGGTTGGCATCTGCCCCCAAGTCCAGTAGTAGTGAAACAATGCTCTCGTCTCCGTTATATGCTGCTATGTCTAATACCGTCCCGTATTCTGGAGAAATGGTGTTTACATCCGCTCCTCGATCCACCAGCATTGCTACAGTTCCTTGATGGCCTTCTTGGATAGCTGCGATTAATGCATGGTTGATATCTGCCCCCCGACGCAATAGCAGTGACACAATTTTCTCGTGTCCTTTATATACTGCTATGCCCAACGCAGTCCCATATGCGCCACCCACACGGTTGACATCTGCCCCTAGGTCTAGTAGTAGTGATACAATGCTCTCATCTCCTGTATACACAGCGACGCCCAATGCAGTCCCGTATATGCCAACTCCGCGGTTGACATCTGCCCCTCGGTCAAGTAGTAGTGACACAATGCTCTCGTCTCCTTTATATGCTCCTACGCCTAATACCGTCCCGTATCCTCGAGCAATGGTGTTGGCGTCCGCCCCTCGATTCAAGAGCATTACCGCAGTGCCGTGATGGCACTCCTGAATAGCTGCCCTCAATGCATGGTTGACATCTGCTCCTCGACGCAGTAGTAGTGACACAATGCTCTCGTCTACGTATACTTTATATGCTGCTACCCCCAATGCAGTCCCATATATGCCACCCACGCGGTTGACATCTGCCCCTCGGTCCAGTAGCAGTGATACAATTCTCCCGTCCCCCTTATATGCTGCTACGCCCAGCGCAGTCCCGTATGTACCACCCACGCGGTTGACATCTGCCCCTCGGTCCAATAGTAGTGACACAATACTCTCGTTTCCTTTATGTGCTGCTACACCCAATGCAGTCCCGTATGTACCACCCACATGGTTGACATCTGCCCCTCGGTCCAGTAGTAGTGACACGATGTCTTCATCTCCGTTATATGCTGCTAGGCCCAATACCGTCCCATATTCAAGAGCAATGGTATTTGCATCCGCTCCTCGATCTAGCAGGTTTGTCACCCAGCTCACGTCCCCGCCAGAGACAGCTATGCCCATCTCATGCACTTCGAGTTGACCACTCATGATGTTGAAGAGGCTATTGTTGGTTGATTGTGGTAGATATTCTTCGGATACTCCTCCTTCAAGCGCCCAAAGTTGAACCGCTTATAAATGAATCCCGGGTTCGCTTATCTATAATATAATACTAATCTACATGTTATATATTGTCAATATTATTCCAACAATAAGCTGTGTGGATACATAATGGAGTTATAATTGGGATCATACTCTCGCATAAGCCGCGATACCAGGCTGAGAATATAGTACCGGTTAGACTAGGAGATGTATGCTAGAGCACTTCCAAGCGTAGACAAATAAAACAGATTATGGTATCAAAGAACACAAGCTGACGTGACTCAAGATCGACTCTGCCAAGCATCACTGCCACGTTACCAGGGTTCGAAATGAAACCAGCACTGCTATAAGCTTATTCTTTCGATAAGTACTGTACATATATATGGCTAGCATTTTTCATTGCGGAGTATATATAGCTACATTAGCTGTCAATTGTTCCTTGCTTCAAACAGTTGATTCTCGAGTTGTGAGAATGATTATAGATATCCAATGATGAAGCAATCTTGGTAATTGGCAGGAGAGAATGAGCGAATCAGCTGCATGAGGAATGAGACACACATATCAGCATTAGCGGCATCGGGGAGCATGATACCAAGGGCGATCTTGCTATTCCTTGTGCTTGAACCCCGCATTTCTCCAATGATGAGTTACAGATTATGCATGTGTTGAAACACGCCTTACAACGTGCGGACTAATCAGAGGACTGCCCTGCCCATATCGAGCTGAGTATAAGAACTCATGCACACAGCAATGTGATTAAGGTACCTACTAGTGCCAATTTCTCTATGGAAACGCCAGATTTGTATATATCCCTAGTCTAATAATTCAAAGTGAAACTGTGAGGTGCCAAGAAACGCTGATCCCGGAAATTGTAGAAGGGTGACTATGAACTATGAACCCCTCCATTTATTTGGAGTTTCCTTTACCTGACATGCCACTTTATTGATTAGATTGGCTTCGCACAAAGACCATGGGTTCTCTTGCCAGGAAATTCCAATCTAATGCCAGCTCTCAGGTTATATCTTGTCTTGTCACTTTGTTCTCGATATCCTATCACCATGCTGAGTGTCTTTACCTTCCTGTACCTACGATCCACCATAAGTTCGTTTAATGCGTTGGACGTAAGTCTCCTCTCGCCGGTGCCTGCAGCGTCATATACCGCCATATACCGCCAGTGTTTATTTCTGCGTGGAGGTGGAGCAGAGTGTTGAGCAAATATATGTATACCGGTATTGGAATAGCACGTTGTCGGATATTATTTGATCTGCATATACATGACGTACATCTGGCTTTACAGCCTACCGGTAAAGAACCTGGTCAGATCTTAAGGAAACCGATATCGCGAAGTAGTCACATGATTATCCCTGGCAAACAAGGATAATAAGATCCAATGGATTTTGACAATGGCTGTGGATTCGAATTGCACTCTAGGGAATGTGTACGACTGCCGTTTCCAAGGGCACCTTTTCATTTTAGAAAGGAAGTCATTGATTGACTTATACCCCAAATTTGATAGACGTACAATGGAGTACTATAGCCGCTAAAATAGGGGTGAGCTAGACTATGTTCGGACGTTACATAGCTCTGGATTTTCCGCACAGCGCCCAGTCCAGTACTATACTGGCTAGCTCTGTAGGTACCGCATACTGGTTAACTGGTGGTTAGGACCCTCTTTCTCTCCATCAAGCTATCATAAGTGTCCATCTTGAGGGTTTCACTTCCCCAGGCTTTGCTAGTTTTATCTACAATCGAGTACGATTTACTCTAACAATATCATATCCATCTACCCCATAATCACACGATGCAAATTGCATGTTATAGAACATTAGAATGGATTATCCATGTATAGTATGTTCTCCAGCACTAGTAGAACTAACTAGTACTTAACTCTGTGACTACCCTCGGCATACAAATATGCTGTGAGTTCGGTTAGGCACTCCAGATATATATCAAAATGCAATAGCTCTGTTCAAAAATACGACTACTAAACTCAACAATTTTCAGCTCCTTACTTCGGGAGTAATAACAAGTTACTACTGGAAGTAGTTACTGCCTTGTGTAGTTTATGGGCATACGTCTCGCGGGCTTGCTTGGTCTTTAACTTAGGTGTACTTACATGTTTGTATATGTAATGCCTTAGGTACTTACTCATAACATTACGGATACTGCAGACCCCTCGGATTTGCTGCAAAAGAAAACAGGAAGAGGAGAGCTTCCATTGAACTTCCTTATACATCAACACAGAACATACATACATACATAGTCACTAGTTATTTAGACCGCCAAAGCAGCCTCATGTGTTTTCTCACTGTGTATACATATGTTCTGTGCCGCCCGAGGTAATCGACCTACCGTGTAGTCCTAATAAACTCGGCGATCACCAAGCTAATTATCTCGCATCAGTTCTGAAGTATTTCGTGTCACGTCCTATATAATCATGATAGCTACATACACGGAGTATCTAGTAGAAGTCACGTCAACGGGTACCACTCCTCCCCTCACTATTGATGCATAACTGCAATACACATGCCAGGTGTGTAGGAGGTATGGCACTGCAGGTAGTTTAGTCATCTCGTTGAACCGGCGAATACTGTAGTTCTAATATAATGGTAAAAAGCCTGCCGAACATATTCACTTCATACATTGAGGGAGCCAACAGCTCGCAATGTCCATTTAAAAAGTAAGCAAGATTTCATTGCAATTGCCATGAATGGCACGACTACTACGCCTATGGTGCCCTGTCATAGCAAGTATACCGGTGTTGTTGACCTGCGTATATGCGTTACCCTGAACCATTCAAGGTCTTAAAGCTTCTTTATACTTTTGCCCAATTACTCGGAGAAGAGGTATCTAACGCTATAGTGGAATCCAGGTAAGTTCACTCATCTAAAACAAAAATACCAAAAACACTCAAATGTATACCAGGTCTAGGCTCGAACGGTACTATGAAATTAACAGAGATCTGTTGTAGATCCAGGATTCTTATGCACAGCTAATTGCAGGATTCCGGAAGACATCTGAGCTTGAGGTTCACAGTGCACCCGTCATATATAAGTATGTCTTATACACTTAGTTCTAGTGGATCATAGAAGTGCATTTAAAGACAACGAACCCGGAGACGAGGCTAACTAAACAGTAGTATTTCTAAAAACCAACCAAGCCTACTTTACAAACCAAAAAAAAAAAAAGGAAACTAAACAACAGGTGTCGAGACCAAAAACAGCCCGAAACATTCAAAAAATGAAACCTCCCACCCGGAAATGACCCTTAAACCCCAACCAGCAAAATGTATATTAAAAACGCCACATTTCGAACCGCCGTTACCCTATGCATAAGAAAATACCCTAAGCAGATATGATATGCAAAACCGGATGCCAAATGGGAAGCTAGGAAAAAGAGTATACATGCAGGGGTGGGGAGACCTAAACAATGCTTGACCTAAGTAGGGATATGACTATGGATGCCTGGGATGCCTGGGATGCATGCTGATAATACAAAGCTGACACAGGAGAGAGGAAGGCTTAATAAGGGAAGAAAAAGGTGAATGATGTACATATGATAAGGATATCTTGTCGGATTTCAGTGGGATATTTAGATGCATGTAGCATACATTGCTGTAAATCCCGGTCTCGGAACACGGATACAGTTATTCACGCAACTTGCCACTGTTGGTATGTATTCTGTTCTCTTATCTGGTTTCTTTGTATCGTCAGAAGGTCCGTGCGTATCTGAAGTCTGGTTTGTAGTAGTAGTGTTTTCGTGTCCGGATCGGATTATAGCATGATGTATGCCAATCATCGCCATACTCTTGGTGGAAGCTCAATCACCGGCACGCTTTACTCTTCCCCATTTTCCAACATCCCCGAAAGTGCGCTCCCCGTGGATTGCCTCCCAAACGCCCTTCGTCCTGATGTTCCACTAAGTGGGGAAGGGCCTGCCGTACTCCTTATTGGCCCACGGTGTCCTCTAGGCCGTGATGGCGAGACATTAGAGGAAGGCTGTCTGCTGCTCTCCCTCACTGTAGGCGCCGAGGGAAGTTGGTATGGATTCAGTGTACGTATTCCTGGAATTAATGGCTGCGAGGCTTGTGAATCAAATAGCTGTGATGAATCTAACGGAACGCTCTTGTTAGAAATAATCCTCGAATATAAAATCATCCTGTGACCCCCTAAAAGCGGTTGAATAAGAGGAATGAGGGGCATACCACTTCCTTGTGTAAACTGACTACCATTATCCTCCCCCACAGCCGCAACCATCCATCCACTCCTCACCCCAACCTGGCCAAGCTGGCTCTCCGTCGACTCCTCACTCACTGGTACTCCACTCAGCTGTACATGACCCAACCTGTCGATTCCTGCACTATTGAGAACCATAGCTCCCAGCTCGCTTTCCTCGCCATAGAAGGATTCCTCGCGGCGAAGGGTGGGTATGGGCCGAGAGGGGTTATATGAGGTCCTCCGGGGGTGCCGATGGGGCCCCGTAGCGGGTGCGGATGCAGCCAGAGCACTGGTGGGGTTGGTGAGGATGTTGAGGTTGGAAGGGGAGGGAGTCGTGGGAGGAGTCGCGTATGACCGGTAAGGTGAAGTGGGATTTGTAGTGTCTGACATATTGATCGATGGGTACGGTTTTGAAGTGCTTGTTGATGTTGGTAAGTGATCTCGTACTTTTCTCTCCTGTAGAGCTTGCTCTGGCTGCGCGGGTGCTGTTTCTTTCCTCCGGCTCCTCGGTAGCCAAGCGACCTGACTTCCGAAGGAGGTACTTATTGTCCACAGGTGTCCAGATCCGGAGTGCTGGTATGCTTCAAATAACACCAACCTGCTGATCACCGACTGCCGAACACCCCGAAACTTTCAGAAATGGCCCTTCAGATATCGAAGATGTGCGGCGGGGTAAAAAAGAAACAGCTCAAATGTAACCAGCCACAAAAAACAAGAAAAAATACGAAGGCGCTACAACTCAACAGGCGAAACTGGGGTGGTTGGTTGGTTCGTTGGTTGGTTTGTAGCCGCAATGTAACGCGAGATGCTGCAGCTGCTGGTTATCATACCACCAGGGCGGGGGGTGATGAGATTTAATTATATTGCTCGAGATGAGGGCGTGGATTTGAGGTGTTTGAGGTGGGCGTGGATCATCCGCGGTGACGCATCGAGGGGTAATTTAAAATCTCATTCGGGTTTGGGGGCCGGGCGGTCAATGTCGCACGTAACCGATTAACGTATGTATAACCCCGTATTTAATACCCCAGAACTAAAACGTGAATAGATCTTCAGAGCCTTATTATTGTCTAAATATGAGGGCATATTCAGTTCTAACGGCTTTTTTTTTTCAGTGTTGGCCACCCAAATGTATGGTGCTTCTTCTGGGCACCAGCTGGGGAGACGTGTCTGTCGCGAAATTGCCACGAAGGCAACGCGGTGTCGCCCCGGCTCCGCTGCTACAAAACTGACGTGTGGTGGGTCATCCTGCATGAGGCTGGAACAAGTCAACCAACCAACAAAGAAAGGTGTTAGGCTAGGCGCTGCATGGATGGCCAGCTCATCCATCATCATTGTGCTGGCCCCCCGACTGGCCTAAGTTTCTCAGCCTACTCTAGTAATTTACGCGTGCGAGCGCGCGTGGTCACGCTTCTGCACGAAGTTTGTATTTCACGTCCATGGGGGCGGGTGATACAATATGAGACCTAGATCCACAGCTAAAGCCCAGGGAGGCCTAGGCCTTGGAAGCTGCGAGTCATACTTCAGGCCTAAATAAATATACCTTGGCCATTGCTGTGCGTAAGGTCGCACAGGTCAGGTGCGCTTGACAAGTTCTTTGGCTTATTTGTCGGGATCGGGTCAGAGTAGTTCATCGAAACGGAATTCAAACACAAGGCCATTGCAGGTCATTTAGTAATCCTCTGTGCCTCACTTCGCACATTTTGTGATACAACCAAGACTATTGTGATGCCGATATATCAATAAATGAGAACAATACTGGTACTGTCAACGCTGTTGGTGGTTGGTTCTAGAAACATGCATGCGGCGGAGAAGATGGCCTATTGCAGTTGCAGCTGCCAGTGGAATGCCGCATTGTTAACCTCGGCAGCACTGGGTGAATAACAGGTATTGATGGAGTTTAGCTCAGAGTGCCTACAGCCAACTATGAGATATAGAACGCCGGAATCGTATTAATAGTCACCAAGCCCAAGCTTAGGCGGAGAGGCATGAGAACTAGGTATGGGGCGAAAACATTCTTGATTAATTCATTTACAACCAAACACCTAACCCCCAACGTCCTCTATTATGGAAATTTAATAGGTTGAGAGGCCTTCCCGAACTTACAGTAGAGGCCCATGAAATTTGAAATTCAAGTCTTCATATTACTAGGGGAAAATGAGACGTGGGAGCTAGTTGAATATTCCTCCACTGTCTCATGATCAGGCACTTATCCCCATACCCTAGTATAACTACATACATAACCCAGTACATTTTTTGA
>Ga0307511_10004526_pt1 | contig 14179 bp, 16 predicted proteins | sample 13_EM_MG_FD_200266 | JGI IMG/M metagenome (GOLD analysis project Ga0307511, IMG submission 200266) | Populus trichocarpa ectomycorrhiza microbial communities from riparian zone in the Pacific Northwest, United States - 13_EM | ecosystem: Host-associated > Plants > Roots > Unclassified | place...
CCTATTTCCATCCCCGCCCCCATTTCCATCCCCACCTTCTCCTCCTCCTCTTCCTCCTCCTCCACGGCGTCTGCCTGTTCTTTGTGGTGGAGCTGGTGGCACAGGTTCTGGAATTGGAGTGTTTGTCATATTACTCTCATCTAACACATTCGCTTGAATTTTCTGCCACAGCTTCACAACCCGCCCCAGGGCTGTTTGCCTGTGATTGGTTTCACCGCTTTGTATCACTATGAGGTTCACAGCTTTTGATCTAGGTAGTCTCATTTGTCCGTGACAGCATCCGTGACACATTTTGACCTACTGGTGAAAAACTCATGCATATATACCTCAGTGGCCACCTGTAGGCCATCTGTTGCCCTCAATTGGATATGGGTTACCTCTGGCCGGTGTATGCCCTCGAATTTGACCCTACACGCAGCGTTGAATTTTTGCACCATCTCGCAACATAGCCTGCAGAGGGCAAATTGTGGCAGCATGAACTTGGACTTTCTCTGTTGATCTCTGATCTGCTGCATGAGGTTCACTGATAATATACTGATGCTTAGTTCTTATTTCTTTCCTGGCGTACCAGATATGGACAGAAATGCTTACGTCCTTGTGACCTTTGTGTTCGGCTGTTGTTCACTTTCTTCTGGGGTACTTTAAGGGGTCCTTTGTCCAATTTTTTCAGGACCTTCTTAGGTACCTGCTTGGTTCTCCCCATGACAACAAAAAGGACGTAATGGGAGACCGTGATGACCAGAGATAAGTCGGTGATGAAGTCAGAGAAGTCAGTGAGAGAAGTCGGTGATTAAGTCAAAGAAGTAGGTGAGAGAAGTCGGTGATGAAGAGAGAAGTCGATCAGGGATGAGGTAATGGAGATGATGGGAGAGAAGGAAGGAGATGTGGACCGAATATACGAGAATGCAATCCAGTTTGCCTGCATGTAACCACAACTTAGCAAGATTATTCATGTAGGGTGTGGAACAGAGCTTGTTTCTCTGATTAAAGGAAAATAGACAAAGCAAAGTGTGGGATCGGCCGCAAGATACCAAGAATATTATTGATTGTGCCATTACCGATTGTTCTATTCTCCTTATCTACATAACTGCTTTTTACCTAGATCAGCCAATGTTAGTGTACACATCATTAGTAATAAAGGAAACAGTCTTACCAACTCCCAACTATCCATCACAATGCCACAATATTCACATATATAATATAACGAATACATCTCAAGTTGATAAAAGAAATTGAGATGAAAAATATTTAAAAAAAGCAAATCCCAGGGAGGGAAATGAATGTGTGCAGGCCTGAAGCCCAAGATAACAATCCGTACTCATACATAATCAAACAATAGAATACATAATGAATCAAACAGCAAGGCAACAAGAGAAGAACGGTGACATAATACAGAATCTGTGACAAACTGAAGGATCCGTGACAACTCAGATGGGGTCGTTATCCATCCAGTACTTCTTCCTTATCTCCCTCTCCCGTCATCTGACTTATCCTACTCATTCTCCCTACCCTCCTCATCCTCCTCATTCTCCCCACCCTCCTCATCCTCCTTATCCTCCTCATATTCTTCATCCCCTGCCTCATCGTACTGACTCACTTCCCCGTCCTCTTCATCCTCGTCGGCATCGCCACCATCGCTGCCATCCCTAGATATTAGTGCACTACCATGACGCACTATATACTGATATACTCGCTCATCTACCTCCTGATTATTATCCTCTGTGAATTCATAATAATCATCATCATCTGGGTCGCTCGGTATGAGGTCTGGGGACGTAGCGCCGCTAGGGACTTGCAACCCTTTTCGGCGCAGCCTCGATGCTGGCCATAATAGAGTCATGATTACTCTATCCCGTATCGATTTTCGCTTGGCCTCATTGCTGGAAGTACTAAGCTTGGCATTAGGTAATGAGGAAAGGTCTGCGTCTTCAAAGTTTAGGCCGTCACTTTCGTCTGAGCTGTTCTATGCAGTGGTGAATAAGCCTTGAACCCACGCTCGTGGTGAATACTGTATTGTAATACACTTGATGGAGGGAGAGGGACCTATGGGCTCAATATCTTCCACTTCATCCCCACTCAATAAATCTAGCCCACCCCCCTTGGGTATTTCCATATCCTCAAAGTAATGATCGGCAATTGCGATTACATCGTCCTGCGCATGTGTCCGTTCGACTGGGCCCTCGAACCGGGCATGAGCTTTGGGCGTAACTGGCTCCACGCTAACTACTAAGCTAAACTCATTCACAGGCTTTGTTCCTGTCTCAGGCCAATCGCTATTTGGGATTGTGAATGGTGGAATTCCATCACGGTCACCCAGCTCGAGGTAGAACCTCGGCTGCTCTTTAGAGAGCTCAAACCAGTGATAGAGAATATAGGCTTTGTTGCACACTAACATCACCTCCCAGGTTTTTTGAACCAGCCGTTGGAATTTTCCACATTGCACATCACTGACCTCAGTCATCTTGGTACCAATCGGCATACCAGTAACCGTTGTATGCTCATCCTCTGTTACTCCCTTCCTGAGAGCCCTCCTGAGGTTTTGTCGCTTCCAGTCCTTGGCTCGTTCAAACACTAGCAGAGGCCACAGCAATCTTTTCAGACGTTTCCAGATTTTTCTCGTGTGTGGATTGTTCTATGTCCCCCACACTTTGCGACCCCCGCTAAACTCTGTATCTGCCTCAAATATTTTCGATCCCCAAGGAAATTCTGTATAACTGGCATATGGGTTTGAGTTAACTGGGGCAGGCGTGGATGGGGCATCAGTGGCTGGGGCAGGCGGGGCAGGCGTAATTGCCGGGGTCTTTCTGCATTTGCCTGGTGTTGATTTGTCGGTTGTTGCCTTCCTTTTTGATTGCGTGTTCTTTTTATGTGCACGCCCTGCCATTGTGATTGCTTTGTCTATACGCTTCAAAGTCAGATCTGTTGTCACCTCCGTGACAAGTCCGTGACAAGTCCGTGACACCAACCGTCACACGACTAGAGAGAACATACCTGTTCCAATGAGACCTTCGAGCCGGCACTGTCATATAGGGTTCACCACGAAATCTGAGACTTCAACAGTTCAGCGGTTGCACATTATCTTTCCGCTCCGAGCTCGCTAAAATTACTTACCCTGGTGCCACAACTGAAACACACCCTTTGTATATTCTGACCACAAGTTATGTAGGCGGAAATGTCTGTGATCTGCCTGTCAGCAACTATCTTTTATTACACGAGTTAAGCACATACCCCTTAATTATTGTAATCGCAAATTAATCACAAATTAGGTAGGTGGAGATGTTTGTTGTTGGAAATGGCTGAGATGCGGAGATTCCTAAGGACAAACAAACGAAACAAAGGTGGTTAACAAAGACCTTCAATCGCTATATGCTTACAAACTAAACTAGAAGCATAGTCTGGCGGGCACCGGCGTCTCAAGAGTGCAAACGGACAAGGGACCTGCATAAAGGCATTCGAGCTGTCTCAAGCCTGAAATCGGACATGGGACCCCCATAATGGCATTCAACCTTTATGTACTGAAATAAGATTCGACCCGTGTAATGGCAAACTAAAATCGAAAACATAGTCTGCCGGGCACCATGCTTTCGCAGAGACCGAAATTGGATACCTGACCCGAATTACCATTTAGTGGCAGGTACCGGCCCGTTGTAGTTAATACTAAGCCAACCAGACTAGTCAACTGAAAAAAACACTAAGCGCATATATACATATAAGCACATTGCACATAAAATTCTATGCAGGCATGAAGCAACATGTATTATTTCATGAGAATCATTGTTACTGGGCCAATATGGAAATGAGAACAGCCAGGTCCAATGATAACCCCCTTCACTGCGACGTCTTTATTGGACTTTCTATCCAGCAATGCCCTTCGTCTTTCCCGCCGTCTCTGATCGGGAGCCTTTCGTTGTTGGCGGATCCACTGTTTATCCTCCATTGTTCTGCGGGGCAAGGTAGGTCCAGCAGCTGACAAATATTGAGTTAGTACCCGCGATGGTGAACTGGGTGTGATAGGGCAACCAGAAGGGGGAGGGAGACTGATCGCTGGAGGTTGTTGAAAGGTAGAGGCAGGTTATTCAAATTGGGAAGGATCCAATTGCGTATATGGGGGTTGAACGAGAGATTCAAATGGAGAGCATTGTGCAGACGAAGGGGGATTCTCATTCTCCTGGTTCTCCACCATATCCCCCTCCTCAGCTTCGTCCAAAATATCACCAATTCTTTCAACTTCAGTTGATACTTCGCTCGGGGTGGAAGAAACTTCTCTGCGATACTGGTACTGCCGCGGATATCGGGTCCTAAGATCACTGAATGATGGCACACTTACCAGTCAAAGATTAGCTACAAGCTGATAACAAGGCTCTAGTATTTACATGTGATAGGCCACACCATGCCGCAATAGCGCCTTTTTCCTGGTCCACTCAAGGATTCACCATTTTCCACCACTACAAGCCACAATGTTTTTGGTACGTGTAGTTGCCTGTGGCTTCCAATGGATCAATCCCAAGGGGGCCATGGAAATATGATCATTGTTATCTATCCAGTGCAGTAGGAGCAATTGGGCAAGCCCATGAGCCCAAAATCGCACTTACCAAGATCACGCAGGATAACTGTCAAACCTGATATTGGGCAGGTAACTAAGTATGAGATGGGTTCATAGCTTGAGGCCCTGCTATGCTCTCTCGTGTTTCTGCTCAGATTGGCATGCATAGTGTGTTATAGTGTGTTGGCGTAGATAAGATTGTGAGGACAAGAAGTGAATTGCTGTCAGTGTAGTGTGAAGACATATGGATTTTATCTAGCATTGCTCTGGCCGCCATCTGGATCTAGCCTCCACCCTCCAACCTCCTTAATAAGTGTGTTACTATAGCTAAGCAATTTCAGAAACAGAAGAAACACAGAAATAGCCGAGGCATAACTTAGGCTGGCCATTCCACCGAATGAGGGTTTCCTATACCGCCATGAATGTAATGGGCGATGCCAATAGTAGCACCGCGGGCCGTTTAACAGAGTCTATACTATCACCGGAGTGATAGTGTATGTCTGTTATTGGTGCCGCTAAGTCGAGGACTCAGAGGGTCTTTGAGAGCATACAGATTTCCCAAGCAGGAAGAGAATTAACAGCTATAATCTCTCTGTATTGAAGCTATCTAAGGCTTGTCTGAACTCTGTCTGAAGTGATCTGATCTGAGAATCCTGCTTCAGATGGGGGGACCTGCTCAGTACTTATACTAGCCGCCAAGCCCTCTGAGGTCTGAAAAACCTGCTTTCTGACCGTTCCAGAAAGCACTCCTCCATGACCATAAATACAGGTGTGGGAGGTCAGCCCTCCAGTACTCAAAAATACAGTGTGGATGCGTAATGCATCATGATAAAGGAAAAGTACATAAGGACTGCATACGCTCAAGCTAATAGTATATAAGGTACTATGCTCGGGCTATCTAAGATACATGATAGGTGCTCGGAAATACGTACTAAGACAAATATAAGAAACGGTCTTCCGTTATAGTGAATCACATGCCTATCTACATTCCGTCTCACGGTAAGAATCTTGAGGTTGATTGTCTTGTCACGGACTGCTTGTCTTGTCACAGATTAATTCTCTTGTCACGGACCGATTAACTTGTCACGGACTGATTCTCTTGTTACGGAATATTTGTCTTGTCATGACTAGTTCTCTTGTCAGGGACTGGTTGTCTTGTCAGGGACTGGCTCCCTTGTCATGGAATAGTTATCTTGTCATGGAATAGTTATCTTGTTACGGACTGCTTGTCTTGTCACAGAATGGTTGTCTTGTCATGGACTGCTTGTCTCATCAGGGACTGGGAGTCGTGTCACGGACTGGCTGTCATGGCAATACCAGGTTGCGCCGGCACTCGTCCACTAAAGTAAAATCTGGTGTTATGAGCTAGTGAACGTAATGCAGAAAACCTGCAGAGAGGCTGGTTAGCTCAGAGGAGCTGCTCTGTAGTGGTTTAGGACTAGGTGCGATTTTGTAGAGCCAGGCGGAATTTGGTAAAGGTCCATGCACTAGCATATAACTCGTGTTAGTAAGTGAGTCCCAAATAGTCTTGTTGGGATGTCCTAAACTAGTATATTTCGATAGGATTAGTATTAGTCTTGTTATAAGCGTGGATTTAGAGCCGGTACCTGAACTAGACCTTGCCATTTAAGGGTTCTTGCTAGAATAGGTAACTTTATCTTCACTCATTTCTTAACTTCTATTTACCGTCCTAACGTTGTACATACTTGCATGGGCGGGCTTAACTAACCTGGCCCCATCTTGAACTCTGGGCTCATCATGTACCCTACATTAGTACTGCATATGAGTAACGGGTTGTTATTAAAAAAAATATAGCTTCCCCTATGTATATATATATAAAGGATGTCGCTATTGCCATCACATACTGGTGATATTGCCTTCACAATTATCAATATGGCAGCGTATTATCGCAATCCCGGCGATAAAGAGTCTTTTGAACATTTCATAAAGTTATGGAAATAGGGAAATAGACCAGAACACTTTCTTAGCCTGGGCAGCGCTGAATTGGTAAGATCTGAGTCTACATGGCTGGTTATGGATCCATTCAACCCCAGCCAGGTTGCCTCGCAGGTCACGGCACAAATGCTCCTCGAGATGATTTGGATCGGTCGGTGCCACCTACGTCCTGAAGCAGTGTCTACCTGGGATGCCTTTTACCTAGGCGACTACACTCTGCATGATTTATTGTGGATTACTCTTTTCGCCTTTTAACTCAGTCAGTGGCGACCACATACTAATGGCATGAGTGGACTGTCCTGGAGTTTATGTGAAAATTGTCAATTCCCATTGTTAAGTTGACATTGAGGCCCAAAGACTTCCAGGTCCCAGCTTACCTTATTGTAGGTGCTTTCCGAGACACATCGAATACCAGATATCTTGCAGATTCGAATTCGTGTGTTTGTTCCCCAACCAGGGCACCCACCGCCCAGGATGATAGTATAATGTTCCTGGGGAACGCATCTCAATTCTACCCTCCCAGATGCATGTTTTTGATCCCGCATGTAGCTACAACGTCAAGGTAACTCAGTGTAGACCTCAGAAGATAGTAAACTTCTATGCAAGCCCCGACTGGACGTGGAGATGCACCTTACTACAATGGAATACCCCCACACCTAGCGATAGTGAGTGTGAAATATTTAGCGATAGCGACGGCGAAGCAGACAGTGACTATGATATGGGAATGAATAATGTCGAAGACTGTGCCAAGGATTCCGAGTACTGTGGTTCCTCAGTATCATCCTGCTCAACCGATAGTGGAAGCATTGTCTCCCCAAGTGAGTTGTCGGGATCGTCTTCCAGCTCGGAATGCTCAGACGAGTCAGAAGTCACACCAGCCTCCGAAGGCTCAGAAGCTGCATCTGTGGCTATGCATTGGCCTGCGCGGAGGTTTGCGGCCTTGGATTGGGATTGGGTTTGGCGTGCAGTTGATGCGCAAGCGTCGGCACATGAATGACATGTTTTTTCTACTCTATCCTTATTTGCATACATTTGTTTGGTTTTTCCCCTATTGTGCTTGCAAAAGCAAGGCACGAAACTATGCCATTGGGAATCAATGTCTACGAGGCCTCCACAAGCGTCCGTGTCGCAAGAGGAATTCCGTAACAGTAGCGATTTTCCGTGACAGAAGCCATTTTCCGTGACCCCGTCTGATCTGCCATAGAGGGTGAATAAATACATTCGCCTCCCAGCTGTATTTCTTGACAAAAAGTCGACCACAACAGCCCATACACTATCTAGCCCCAATTCGCTTTGCCTACATGTCTCTCTCTTCCAGTACCATGGTCTCTCAGGCATTTCCAAAAGAGTCCTCCCTTACTAGGATTCTAGGAGGCACAGCCTTCAAGTGGGAAGCTGAGAAGTCTACCAGTTTCACGGAGTGGTGGCAGACTACCGACTGGGCTGCCAAACTCCGTGACAATCTTGCTAAGGACGTACATAGGCGGAGCAATATTAGTCCACCCCAATGGGACTCGAAGCTGCGAACAGCAACGCACTGGGCTTAATTCGGTCAAGACATAAAGGTCAGCTGTGGGGAACCATTCATATATTGCTTAGGTTGCAATGGTACCTTGCAGCACTCTAGTGCATTTACCATGGGAACGACACACATGAAATCACATCTGAGCTCGGGGAAATGTCGCCCGGCTACTGGGCGAAAGAAGGAGTATATTGCCATCATGTTTGGGAGGGTAACTATATTATTCCTTCGAAAGTAAAAGATAGAGACTCACAGTATACAAAGGCCAAGACTACCGTTAAAACTACCACTGCGCTAGTCCCTCAATTTAGTGACGATATCTTCCAACATGATCTCATTAAAATAGTCATTACCTCCACCTTACCTTTCCGAACTATCAAGCATCCACAGTTCCACCGCCTGCTAAATATGCTCAGGCCGCCAATTCATATTCCCAGTGCTACCACACTTCGGCGAAATATATACGATTATGCAGCAGAAATTTAAGGTAAGCTTAAGAGAAGCCTGCCCCAAGATACGTTGCTCCACATCGCCACAGACTTTTGGACGTCGCCAAACAAATTGGCATTCATTGGTACAACACTCCATTACATAGACAAAGAATGGCAACTCCGTCAACATATAAACGGATTGCAATTCCTTGGAGGGGAATCTCATAATGGCGTACACTTAGCTAATAAGCTAACCCACATATTCCGGGACTTGTGCATCACAAACCGAGTCTTAGCTGTAGTTTCAGACAATGCTATTGTCAACATGGCATTGGCTGAGTATTTACAGACTAATGTCTTCGGCCCAAAGTGGTATGCAGAGCAATACAGACTACCCTGCCTGGCGCATGTTATAGCTTTGGTGAGCAACGGGTTCATGAAAGAACTCAAGTCTAACCCAGAAAATGATGATACCATCTCATCTGCCCCCCAAATCGAGACATCGATCAAAGAACTGCCAAACCATGCCCCAGGTACATTTGCGCGATCTGTATGCAAAGTAAGTTTTGTCCTCTGCGCAATGCACCTATAACATTAAGGGTTCATATACACATCACGGGATGCCATACTGTGTCACGGAATTCACATTTATTACGGAATCCGACTGAATCACGGAATCCCACTGTATCACGGAATCCCACTCTCCTCATGCCCATCTACTGACCTTTTGCAGGTTCGGGAGCTCTACAAAGCTATAGTGGCCAGTCCCCAGTGGTTGGCACAATTCAAGGAACACCAAAGTGATACGCAGGCGCCAATGGGCCTCATCCAGGACGTCAAAACACGGTGGAACTCCACCTTTGACATGCTTACGCGAGCATTGCTTCTACAGGCATACATCTAACAATGGATCAGTCTAGCTACAACGGAAAGCAAGTATGGCCAGTTGTGGCTGAGTCAAGAGGAATGGGCCCAAGTTCAAAAGGCTACAATTTTTTTGAAACCTCTTTCTGATTACACACATGCTATTTTCGCAGGTCAGCATGCGACTATACACAATGCCTTCTTCATTTACAATGACATTTTTGACTATATCGATAAACAACCCAAACGTATCCGCAAAGTTCCAGCTAATGCAGGCCGGGCAGCCGGATTTATGTCCGCAACAAAGGCGCGCCAGCAGATCTTTCAGAAGTATTATTCTAAGACGGAAAAACAATTGCCCATCTACAATCTAGCAATGATCCTGGATCCATCTAAGAAGTTGGCGTTGTACAAGGATTGGGGAAATGTCAAAGTACAGGATCCTGCCATGCACTACGAGAATGGGGACTGCATTCCATATTCGGAATATTAAAAGTACGTATCAATTCAAGGAACCAACAAACATTACTACCGAGGAGATTCCGTGACACCAGGTGCATCCGTGACATGGTCAAAGATGAAATTGTGACATTAATGGGAGGGTAGACTGCAGATTGAGGACTACTTTGAGTTCAACTATGCCAGGTACGCACCAGAACCACCAGTTCACCAGAGTCGCCTGAATGATTCAGAACAATCCTACATCCTGCGTCAACTACAAGAGTGTACAGTGAACCGATCAGAGGATATTCTTGAGATCCAAAGATACTTAGCCAGTAGTCTGGCCATACTAGACGGGCAGTGCCCACTATCCTGGTGGAAAGTTCATGCAACTGAATACCCTACGCTAGCACGAATGGCAAGGGATATATTAAGTATTCCACTGACTTCGGTGGCAGTAGAGCGTGTATTTGGCGGTGGTCATGATATTTTGCCATACCGCTGGAACCGAATGGGTCACGAGAAGATTACAGCACTAATGTTGACTAAATCCTAGGACTCAATACACGCGAAATACGCTGCGGAGGCAGAAAATATCCCTTCACATGTTGAAGCAGGGTTAGCTGATCTTGATGAGCATGATATAGGCCTGGAGAGACAGGCTCTCCGATATGAAACCGAATTCCTCCGCCGCATGATGCCCATTCCTCTTGATGAACAAGCGGGACTTGGAGATACAGATTCAGAAGCCGATAGTGGCACGGAGGTTGTAAGAAGAGTTTGAGGTAGTTGATGACTTGGCAGACACATCCTCTTAGGTGTCTAGCCCATTCAGTTTCAGTTCCCAGTTAATGGGAGCAAGAGCAAACTCGTTCCAACGCAGGTTAATGCTGGAGGAATAAGGGACACCATCGCCCTCCACCCCACCCCGCTGTGCGAAGCGGCCTCTATCACCATCGGTCCATCGCATACCTTCAATGGCAACCAGGGTCCAGAAAAAGCTACAGCCTACGCAACGTCGGAATTACAAAGTATAATTCTATATACTGGTGGGCCAAACCAAATGCTCTCTGGTAAATGTCGTTTGGGTGTCAATGTTAGTTTATGTGTTAGATTTCCTTTGCATGTTGGGTTCCCATTATGCGTGAGATTTCCTTGGTGGGTTTGTTTTCCAGAGTATGTTAGATGTCCATAATACGTGAGTTTTCCTGAGTTGGATTGTCTTCCTTTGTGTGTGGGTTTGTTTTCCAGAATATGTTAGATGTCCATAGTACGATAGTGTTCCAGAGTTGGTTTGTGTTCCTTTGTGTGTGGGCAAGGAGTAATTTGCGAGATGCTAGAGTGGCGGCTTTGTTGGTCGTGGGATTGAGGTTTCTGATGTTGGGATTATGATTTTAAGTACGTATACGTGGGGGCTATAAGATTGAATTGGGATGGACAAGTTCGATGGGCCGGGCTAGAAGGCGTTTCTGTATGTGGCGTGGGTATTGTGGGAATGAGGGGAGTAGGTAGAACGGTGGATGTGCGGCAGGTGGGAGCGGGGCAATATAGGGCGTTAAGGGAGAGACAAGAAATAATGCGTAACAAGATAAATGATAGGTGACCCGAAAGATGATGGGTAACAAGAGGGATGATCCGTAACAAGAATGAAAATCCGTGACAAGAACGATAATCTGTGACAAGAACGAGAATCCGTGACAAGGACGAGGATCTGTGACAAGCATGAGAATCCGTAACAAGAACGAGAATCCGTGACAAGAACGAGAATCCGGGACAGGGACAATAATTCGTAACAAGAGCAGTAATCAGCGACAAGAGTAGGGATCCATGACAAGAGCCGTATACCGTAACAAAGATGACATTGCAGGATAAGGACAATACTCCGCTCCATGACCTCCTTCTGGACCAACACTATGAATGAAACCTGTTCTGCTTGCTCCTGAGTTAGCCGGGCTACCTCCACAGCTAACTCATATTTCTGCTTTCCTTCCCGCTTATCCATCTCAGCCCGGTACCTCTCCCTTAGGCCCTGGCTCTTCTTGATAATCTTACTGGCAGTGTTGGCGATAGTTGTTGTCATTTTTGTTGAATGTTGTTGTTGTTCGAGGTTGTAGGGAAGATAGAGAAAATGTACAGTTGAAGTTTGTTATGTACTCTGGATCTGAGTATAGCATAGTATTCCAGCCGATTCTATTAAGTTCGTTTCAATTCGGTGAAGGTTCCACAAGCATCCCCCAGATTACCCTGAACTCCATAACATTCCATTGATATTCCACCCTCCTCTAAAAATTTCGGACCCCTCGAAATAATATTCCATTGGGTTCTATTAACCTCAACTATCTCGAATCTCAAATCCTGACCTTCAGATGTTGGGTTCATCATGGCCTAATTACTATACTTGACCCGCTTGGCCAATATATTTCCTTACCCTCCCTTCAATTCTCTCATTCTCTTACTTGTCCTCTTTAGTCTATCACTTGTGTAGCTATTCAGCTGAAATCCTACGCGAGTGGTCCTGTCTTCAATCATTTTTATTCCATACACCCGCCTTTCACTGATATGTGGAATATCCTCAACATCTCTACTATACCATTCCCATATCCAGCTCTGCATCTACTATCTCGTATTGCTCCTCATCTAATTCTTCTACCTCTTCAACGATCTCTTCTGGTACCTCTGCTATATCGTCTTCTACCCCGTACCTTGCAAAAAACTTCTTAATCCGATCTCTTGCGAATATCCCTTGAAGCTCCGTTCCATCCAGCTCATTCAGGAGATATGTTCCTGTCTCCCCTATCTCCCTTTACCTATATGGCCCTAACCACTTGTTCTTTAGTTTCTGAGAACATTGCTTATTGAGCAAGCTGTTGTACAGAAGCACCATATCCCCTATTTCTATAGTCTGGACTCTCTCCTAGCGGTTCTTGTCAAAATAGGCCTTGTTATGTGAACGGCTCTTGCAGACATTCTCTTGAGCTTCCTCTATGTCTTCTTCCCTCCTCTCAAGTTGTCTTGCTCTCGCCGCTAGTAATTCCACAGTGGTTTTCACCTTTCTCCACTCAATTATGGTCCAACTCGATGCACAGAGTCCTATGGGAAGAACACAGTCTTGTCCAAATACTAGCCTATATGGGGTGAATCCAGTTGAAACTCTTGTAGTGATCCTATCAGCCTACACAATAAAAGGTAGGTTCTTTAACTATTTTGGTCCAAGTTTGGCTAAACCATCCATGATCTGTTAATGTCTTCTCTCTATTACCGCATTCGACTGGGGATAATAAGAAGCGACACAAATATTCCGGACGCGATACCTATCTATCAGTATCTTTGTTATCTTTTTCTTTTTTGGACCGTTATCGTAGATAAATATCCCTGCGATTCCGAATCTGACAATCCATTCGTATACAAACGCCGCTACATTCTTGGAGTCTACATTCCTTAACGCCTTTCCCTCTATCCATCCAGATAGGTATTCTCGCATTGCTACTATTTTAGAAAATCCTTCATTTAATGGCATATATACCACAACTAGTCCTACTCTTTGCCATAGTTGATTGTCTAATGTTGGGTGTAGTTCCTCCGTTACTCGAATTGGTGATCGTTTCTGACATTCCTCACATGTCTTCACCCACTTTTCAATATCCCTGTATAGGCCTTTCCACCAATATCTTAAGGCAACCTTCTCGTAAGACCCCTTTTTCCCTCTATGACCACTCTCATCATGAAGCTGACTCATAATGTCCTTCTGTTCATGTTGATCCCAAATAACTCTCCTTGTAGGCATGCCCGGCTTAGCCCTTCGAAATAATTGTCCTTCCTCAAGGAAAATCATAGGGCATATTGCCTGAATGAATCGAATTGCTTGTCCGTCATACTTGCTGGTCGTTGAAGAGTTGTTAAATATCTGGTAACCTTTTTAATCTCATCAGGCATTAGCTGATCATCATCCTCCTTGATCTCATCCTTATTATCTTCTTTTTCTTCTGAATCAACCTCATTCACTACTAGATCAGCATCCATTTCTTCTTCTAGTTCTTCAACTCCTTCTTCTTTGTCTGAGTCTTCAACTGATCTTCTTTTTCTAGATAGTCCATCCGGGCCTTCATGCCTTTTTCCCGTAATGTGCTCTATTTCAAAAGAAAACATCCTAATCTAAGCTAGCCATCTCATCAGCAAAAAGAATTCTGCGTTACAATTCTCCACCCGGCATTACAACAATATTTTACCTCACACACATTGTGTGCGCTGCCAAGCTCATCCCCGCTTGTTGCGTGTGATGTGCCTTTCCAACTGCCCCATACTTGTCTTTCCATATTACGACATGCACTTGCGCATTCCATCTCGCATACATTCCTAATTCCATTGTCTCTTACTTCTCTCTCTACGTGCTCACGAGTCCGATTACATTCATCTCACGTCTCT